>Ga0209491_10010835_pt1 | contig 10853 bp, 8 predicted proteins | sample BON02_FD_187213 | JGI IMG/M metagenome (GOLD analysis project Ga0209491, IMG submission 187213) | Freshwater microbial communities from Lake Bonney liftoff mats and glacier meltwater in Antarctica - BON-02 (SPAdes) (version 2) | ecosystem: Environmental > Aquatic > Freshwater > Ice > Glacier...
AAAAAAAGAGCAAGCCCCAAACCAAACGAACAGACAGGAACCGCCGACCGCAACTCACGCCGCCACCGCCGCGTTGATGCGCCGCACCGCGTAAAGCAGGCACGCGCCCGGCACCACGACCCAAACGGCGTTGATCGACACAAAGTAAAACCAAAAATAGAGCGGCTCGGGCCGCGAGTGCGCGCCAAACGCCCGCAGGCCGACCTCCCCGCCGCCGTGCAGGCACGTGCCGTAGTAGAGCACGTCCCCGTAGATCTGGCCCAAGGACGCGAGGGCGATGCCGGCCAGGCGCCAAGGTGCGCGCGAGAGGATGGCGGGCACGAGCGCCAGGCACAGGGGGCCCCACCCGAATGCGGTGACCGCCTCCATCGAAATCGTAAAGTCGTCGCGCGTGGCGTAGCGCGAGTCGGCCTTGGCGTACTCCTTCCAGATCTCGTGGAGGAGGTTGCCCGAGGCGTCCTTGTAAAAGGCGGGGAAGAGGACGACGTCGCCTGTTGGTGGGCGTGTTTTGTTTCGCGTGTTTGGCGCCCGGGTTTTTTTTGCGGCGGGGGGCGCTCGGCAGCGTGTGAGCGAGGGCCGGGGGCGAGAGAGCGCGCGCGGCGGAACAGGGACAAGACGATGCGCCGCACCTTCGACAATGAGGTGGATGAGGCCCGTGCACAGGAACCAGGACGCGAGGAGGCGCTCTTGGGTGGAGAGGTGCTTGTAGCGGCCTGTTGTTTTTGGATTGCTCATGGTTGGGCGGAGGAAAGAGGGGAGAGTGTTGGGGCGGCGTCGCCCCTTGTTTCCTTTACATCGAGCGGGGGGCGCGCGCGCTGCGCGCCCGAACCCGAGCGTCGAGCAACGACGACGGCGGCGGCGTCGCTTTGCGATCGACTTCCCCGTTCTCCCCCAATGACAAGTCGTGCGCGATGCCACCGTCTACCCGCACACATCGAACCCATCGCCAATGAACGCACCGCTGTAGAGCCACACGCCGAGCATCACCGCGCCGCACGCGGCGAAAAAGCATGCGAGGACGAGCTCGAACGCCATCGTCGGGGGCACGTACCCGGGCAGCTCGACGCTGCGCGGGAAGTAGGGGTGCATGTGAGCGGTGGATGCGGCGTCCGCCATTGTCGTGGGCCCCGCGGCCACGTCGTCCATCGGGTGCGATTGATCGGCGGTTGCGGGTGTTGGTGTCGTTTGTGATGATCGGTCAAATTGAACGCGGCTTCCGTGATGCAATCGAGGGCGCAGAAGCTCAGTCCGGTAGAGTTGTTGTCTTTGCTGGTGCAGCCGAGGTGTAGAGTTTGCAGTCCGTGGACCGCAAGGAGCGACGCAAAAAGGATAAAACGCGACCAGCGAGCGCGTCGTCGTGTTCGGGCGGCGGCGGCGGCGTCGCTCGTCCGTTGACGTCGCCCGGTCGCCACGCCCTCTTGTTCCGCCCGCGTCCTTCCGCTCGGCGCCCGCCGGCCAGACAACCGACTTGTTTCATCGCATATACACGCATCAGTCCTCAAACACCTACCTACCGAATAAGACGACCCACAGAAGCACGGGCAGAGAGAGACGCGAGTAACGACTCGGGAGAGCGCCCCGCGATGGTGTTCGGCCCGCTCATCGGCGGCGTCTTTGGCGCCGCCGCGGGCATCGGGGTGCGTTGAATCCTGGGTTATACGACCACGGGGGAGCCCTTAGAGGTCTCCTTGAGAGGTTGGGCGTTTGTTTGCGTTTGCGGGGATGGAGGTGTCACTCGGTGCCCCCCAACGACCCGTTCATCCGCGCTCGCCCTGTCGACCGCTGACAGACGTCGGCGCGTGCGGGTCGCCATCAGCCTGTTGGCAAGCCTGCCTTCCGCCGGCGCCAACGCCACGTCGCGTTGCCGCATCGTCGAAAAGCGCGAAAGCCAAAGCTTCTAATCGCCGACGCGCGACGCGCCGACGCCGCCGACGGTCGCACGTCTGCTTCTTGCTGATTGCTCGCCCCCATCCAAAACTCACATCAAACAACAACAGCTCGGCACCGCCATCTTCTCCCAGGACCGCCCCCGCTCGTTCAAGTTCATCACCTCGGCCGCCGACGCCGACGCCAACATCCGCACCCCCGCGGTCGCCGGCAGCGTCCGGGCCGACATGCGCGCTCTCCTGCCGCTGACGCCCGACTGGACGGCGCAGCCCGACTACGAGCGGTGGGTGATGGTGACGCGCATGCTGCGGCTGATGTGGCCCAAGTTGACGGGCGCGGTGCTGAAAGAGGTGGTGAAGGCCGCGAAGCCCATCCTGCAGGCGGAGCTGGGGAAAATCCCCGCGCTCCGGGGGGTGCTGCTGGATGTAACGCTGGGGGGCCACTCGCTCTTGGACGCGGAGCATTCCGACGCGGCGTGGGCGGCCGCCTCCAAGGAGCTGCACCTGGGCGAGCACCCCGTGCGCGTGGCGGGGATGAAGGTGTACGCCACGGCCGAGGACACGTGCATCCTGGAGACGCCGGTCATGTGGGGCGGCAACATGGCGCTGGACCTGTCGGTCTATTTAAAGATCGGGCCCGCGACCGTGGTGGTGCCGCTGCGCTTGTCGGACGCGCAGTTCAAGGCGCGCGCGCGCGTCACGCTCTGCCCGCTCGTGGACACTTTCCCCTGCATCGGCGGCGTGACCCTCTCCCTGCTTGACGTGCCGCATTTCGACTTCAAGCTGCGCCTGTTCGGCGGGCCGGACGTCATGGCGTTCCCGGGCGTCAAGGAGGCGACGCGCGCCGCCATCGCCTTCGTCGTCACGGAGGTGGCGCTCTACCCAAACAGCGTCTCGGTGCCGCTGATGCCCAACTACGGCATCCCCGAGGCGCCAAAGGGCATGGTGCACGTGCGGCTGCACCGCGCCGAGGTGAGTTTGTTGTGTTCGAATGCTCCTTGTTCCTTTTTCTACCGGCGGCGAGGGGGCACCCTGCCAGAAAGAAGGAAAAAAGACGACAACGGAAGAAACTTCAATGTGAGGCCGTGCTTTCCCCCCCCCCCTCGCTCTTGACCTCACGACCCATACCCAACCCCTCGACACCAAACCAACACACAAACCAATCATCAACATCAACAGGGCCTCCGCCGCACCGACATCGCCTCCAAGCCCGACCCCTACGTGCACTTTGAGACGCGCGAGGGCCGCGGCCAGCGCGGCCGCACGGAGCGCGGCACGCAGGCGCCCGTGTGGGACCAGGAGCTATTTTTAGTGGTGGACGACCTGGTGGCGCAGTCGCTGAAAGTGCGCGTGTGGGACGAGGACCCGGGGCCCTCGGACGACCTCATGGGCGTGGCGGAGATCTTCTTCACGGAGGAGACCATCGCGCGCGACCCGCTCACCGGCGAGCTGGCCGTCACGTACGAGCCGGCCGCCTGGGTCGCCAACCCGGGCCGCGAGGTGGCGCTCACGGTGCCGCTGCGGCCCGGCGGCGGCTTCTTCGCCGGCATGGCGGCCATGGCTCGCACGGACAACAAGACCATCCTCAAGGTGGCCAAGGCCCTGGACGAGGCGCAGTCGCGCGCGGCCGCCAAGGCCGTCGACCAGGCCACGGCCATGGCGGAGAAGCTCGCGAAAAAGCAGGGCGACGGAAAGGCGCTGGCGGCGATGGAGGCCGAGGGCGCGAGCCGCGCGGCGCAGCAGGCGCGCGCCGACGCCTACCGCCTGGCCGCCGCGGCCTTGAAGGCCAACGGCGCGGAGCTGCGCGGCAACGGGGCCATGGACCCCGTGGACCCGCGGGACGCCGCGGGCACGCTCTACATGACCGTTTGTTTTCTGCCCTTCGTCAAGCCGGCCTACGACGACGACGTTGAGACGGCGCCCGTCAAGGAGGGGCTCTCGGCGCTGCTGCCGTTCGACGCGCCCCCCGCGCGCGAGATCGTCACCTCCGTCTCGGACTTTCAGAAGGGCATCCTGAGCGTGACCGTGATCGGCGGGAAGAAGCTCGCGGGCCAGGCGTCGTCGAGCGTCGACCCCTACTGCGAGGTTGCGCTTGCCGACTGCGACGCCGCCCGGCCCGACGAGAAGCAGCGCACCCGCACGTGCATGAACGACGACTCGCCCCGCTGGAACGGCAAGATGGACTTTGTGTGCGTCAGCGCGGGGAGCTACCTGACCGTGACCGTGTACAACAAGACGAGCCTGGTGGACATGGTCCTGAGCACCAACCTGTCGGCGGGCCGCTTCAAGGACAAGGTGCTGGGCCGGGTCCAGATCCCCGTGCGCGACGTCGTCCGCAACGGAACGCTCAAGGACACGTGGGCGCTGCAGGAGGCGGAGAGCGGCACGGTCGAGATGCGCATCGAGTGGCGGGACGCGTTCATGGACCGGGACCTGGGGACTTAGACGGAAAAGGAGGGGAAAGAGGGGGCCGGTCGCCAGGAGACGGCGACGGGGACGACGACGGAGGAGGGAGGCTCTGCTTTCGTTCCTTCTTCTTGCCCGCGCCACCGCCGCCGCCGCCGCGACCGCTCGCGCCCCCCTTTCACCCTCCCCCAATTTGACGCCCGACCTCGTAGCTTGCTGCCCCCCGACACACACACCCTCTTGTCTCTCACGCGCCCTGTGGCGCTCTCCCCTCTCTCATCCCGCTATTTTTACAATCTTGACCGGCAAACCACGTTGCACTCGACTTGTGTAGTGACTAGATCATAGTAAGACAGTCTCACCACGAATAGAAAAAACACCCGGCGTCCTGCGTCCCCCGTCACCTCGCGTCGTCCAGTGCCCAGGCGGCCGCCGCCCGCGCAAGTGCCACGCGCGTCGCCTCGGCCGGCCCCGACGGCGGCCACGCGCCCGCGGCGTCCAGCGCCGACAGCACCGCCGCCGCGTGCCGGTGCGCGTCGCGCGGGAGGCGCCGCGTGCGCGCGGCGGCGGTCGCCGCGCTCGCCGCCGGCCTCCTGCCGACGACGCCGTCGCCGCCGGGCCCGCCCGCGCCGTCCTCGTCGAGCTCCTGCTCGAAGTCGTAGCACAGTGGGTCGTCGTCGTCGTTGTGGCTGTCGCGGTGGTGATGGTGGGGGTCGGAGCCGCCCGCCGATCCTCCCGCGCCGTCGGCCGCCAGCAAGAGGGCGTCCTCGAGCAGGTCGTCCCCTCCGCTCTCGCCCCCCTCGCTGCTACCGCCGCCGCCGGCCCCGCTGCGGCCCCTGCGCCCGCCTGCGGGTTCGCGTGCCTCGTCGTCGTCCTCCTCGGCGTACAGCTCGGCGTCGTCGCCGGCCCCCTCGCCCATGCTCGTGGCCCACGCGCCCTCGGACGCGGCCGCGGCCGCGTGCGCGGGGCTGACGTGGCGCAGGCGCGCCGCCTCGTGCGGCGGGAGCGACGCGCGCCGGGCCATCCACGCCGCCAGCTCGCGCAGAGCGTCGTGCGCGCAGGCCACGGCGGCGCGGCGGAGCTCCTCGGGCGACGAGGGGGCCGGCGGGGCGGCTCGCCGCTGCTGCTCCTGCTGCTGCTGTTGCTCTGTCGCGGCGCTGGCGGCCGAGCTGGGGTCGGAGCCGCCGCCGCCGCCGTATGCCGCGGCGGCCGCCGCCGCCTGCTGCTGCAGCCGCTGTTGCTGCCCGGCCGGGTAGACGCCGTGCGGCGGCAAAGGGGGCGCCGCCGTGCTGGGGATGGCCGACAGCGGCAGGGGGCGCGCGGGCGTGGCGGCGGACGGCAGCGGGGGCGCGGGCAGGCCGCCGGCCGCCTCGATCGCCGCCGACACGGCGGCGGGGAAGGAGCTGCGGCCGCCTGCGTGCGCCGTGGGGCGGCCCGTCAAATACCGCTGGTGGCGGGCAGACACGACGACGCGGGCGTGCGCGGGGAGGCCGAGGGACTCGGCCGTCGGGGCGCGGACGCCGGGGGAGGGCGGGGCGTCGGGGAACCAGGGGACGAGGGGCGCGGGCGGGAAGGCGGTGGCGGCGGCGCGGGAGGCGGTGGCCTCAGCGGCGGCAGCGCCCGCGAGCTTGCTGCCGCTGACGACGCCGCCGCGCTGGAAGGGCCGGCGGTGCGGCGGGAGCTGCTCTGGCAGTTGTTGCTGCTGCTGCTGCTGCTCTTCTGCGACCGGCGCTCGTCCCATCTCGATTGCTTGTGCTGGCGACGATGACGACGGCGACTCCGACGCTGCAGCTGCCGCCGCGGCCCCGCTTGCCGCCGCCGCCCCACCTGACGCCGCCCCCCCGGCCGCCGCCGCCGCCCCGGGCGGCGCCAGCGTCGTCCGGCACGCCCGCGCCAGCGCCCACGCCATGTCGGCCACCTCCCCGGCGTCCAGGCCGCCCGCCCGCAGCAGCTCGCGCACGCGCGGCCCCGCCGCCAGCACCGTCGCCGCGTCGAGCGCGCCCGTGCGCGCCAGGCCAAACAGCGCCAGCGCGAGGTCCCTGCCCGTGCACCCGCCAAAGGGCGGGCCCGTCGGCCGCTCGCCCCAGGGCCCTTGCCCCACGGCGGCACCCCTGACCGCCGCCAGCAGGCCCGGGTCGGCGTGCCACCAGCGCAGGCAGCCCCACGCGTGCAGGACGAGCGCGGCGTCGCGGGGCAGCAGGCGCCCCTGGCGGCAGAAGAGCCACAAGGCGTTTCCCAGCTCGCCCAGGGCGGCGCCCGCGGCTAGCTGCATGGGCCCGATGGTGTCGGCGCCGCCGGGCGGCTCCTGGTGGTCCGAAGACGGCTGCTGCTGCTGCTGCTGCTGCTGCTCCTGCTGCTGCTGCTGCCGCTCGTCCGGCGAGGAGTCGTCGGCGGCAGAGGCGGCGGAGGAGGAGCGAGGGCCGCCCCCTGGCGCTCCCGCCGCCGCCGGGGCGCCCGCCACCCTGCGCCGCTGCTGCTCGTCCCGCCGCCGCCGCCGCTCCTGCTGCTGCGCGTGCCGCCGCTGCGCGCGCTGCGCCGCCGCCGCCACCCGCTGCAGCGCGTGCATCGCCTCAGCCGCGTGCGCCGGGCCCATCGACGCGCGAAAGCGCAGCAGCAGCCGCCGGAGCTCGCCGATGGTGGCGGCGGCGCGGAACTGCGCGGTCAGACGGCCGGAGAAGGCGCCGGGCGCGCCGTCGCCCGGGATGCCGTTGCTGCTGGCGCCGCGGGGGTCGGCGGCGGAGGCGGCGGTCGCGAAGGGCTGCGGCCGCGGGCGTTGCGGCGGCGTCGGTGGTGGAGGCAGGACCGCGCCGGGCGACGTTGGCGCGGCGACAGAAGCGGCGGCGGCAGCGGCAGCGCCCTGCCGCGAACAGTGCGGTGCGGCGGCGGCCAGGGCAGCGGCGCGCGCCGCCAGGAGCAGCGAGGCCTGCGTGTGGTTGGGTTGGTGTTGTATTGTTGAAAAGTGGGTTTGGCGGGTTGTTTCGGCAAAAAAGGCCCATCGAAACGGGCTATTCAGGTGGTGAGCAACGCACCCCTCGCCGCATCCTCGGTCAATGGCAAGGACGACGCCCAATGCCGCGCATGGATGCGCAGCTGCGGATCGACGCGCGCGCCGTCACCCTGCTCGGTGCGCGGCGCGAAAGTCTGGCGATTCTTTTGGTTTTGGTGATTCGCATGCGTCGCTGTGTGATTCGTATTCGTTGCTGTGTTGGAGTGAGGTGATAAGCAGTGAGCGATGTGCGCTTACATGGCTGCGTGCATTGAATTGGAAGGACACAGCAGTGCGCTCGCGCTCTGTCCGACGCCGTGGACTCCACGGTCGGCGTGCGCGCGGCAAACGTCGAGCGAGGGCGCCCGTCATCGCTGCTGCACTTGCTGCTGCTGCTGCAATTGCTGCTGCTGCTGCATCTGCTGCATCTGCTGCATCTGCTGCAGCATCTGCTGCAGCTGGGCCGCCTGCTGCTGCTGCTGCTGCTGCTGCTGCATCTGCTGCTGCTGTGCCGCTGTCCCCCCCCCTTGTCGCGCCAGCCGCTCCGCCTGCACGCGCAGGTGCTGCCCGACCGCGTCCGGCGGCGGCGCCGTGCCCGGGCCCTCGTCCGCGTCCCACGCGCGGTCCCACATGGCCGCGTTGGACGGGTCGGCCTGCTCGGGCCCCCAGTCGTCGACGTCAAACTCCTCGAACTCGTCGTCCTCGTCGAGGGGCTGGCCGCGCTTGGCCGGGTCCATTATTGCGGGGTTTTTTGGGGGGGAAGGGTATCGCCTGGCGTCGTCGGCGTCGGCGTCGACAACGGGGCGCGCGCGGTCACGGCGACGCCGCGGTTGCCCTTTGCTGCTCCGGCTGCTGCTTTAGCCAGCGGGCGGTGGACGCTGCGGGCAGAGAGATAATGGCGTCTCGGGCGACCCCCAGCTCTGGGTTTGGAGAGAAAGGGGCGTCCGAGAGAGAGGAAGAGCCGACGAGAGTTCGTTCGTAGGTTGGACGTTTGATTAGACGCAACCGTGCTGCTGTAGTATGCGTGTTGCATGTGTCGCGTTTGTTGAAAAGGACACTGGCTCGTGTGCGCGCCTGCTTGTAGCTGCGCGCTCATTCATTCGCTCAACGCGGACACCGCCCGCGTTTCCCGCCCGCCGATGACGCCCCAATCCGTCGACGACGACGAGCGCGCTGCGAGAACGACAAAGCAGCCCTTGCCGCCGCGCCGAGGCAGCCCAATTCATTCGCACACTGGTCGTCACATCCCATACTTCGTGCCCTCTAACACCGATTGACACGCCAGGCATCGGCGCGCAGGCAAAAAGTTTTTGCCAAAAACGCTCGACATCACACCTCCCGCAGCAACAAGAACCCCCCTACAGTCTCACACGCTTTGGGATGATCGTGCTGAGTGCACCACCACCTCCAGTTCCTGCGACGAGGTGCCAGGTGGCGGCGGCCGATTCCTGCCGCCCGATATTGGCCGCGGTCCCGACGTCGTCGTCCCCGTGAGCGGCAGCGCGCCAGGGCGGCTAGGCAGATGGGCGGATCGGCAGCGCGCGCGAGGGCGCTCGCGGCCGCGGCGGCGTCGCTGCGCCGGGCGGCAGGAGGGACCGTCGGGGCAGCGCCTGCAACAGCCGCCGCGCCGTCGGCCGCCGCCGTGCCTCTTTGTCTGTTTCGGGCACGGGGCGGCGGCGGCGGCGGCGGCGGCAGCGGCGGCGGCGGCGGCGGCGGCGGCGGCGGCGCGGGGGGCTTTGGGGTGGTGTGGCAGCAGCAGCAGCAGCAGCGGCCCTCTCAGTGCCACCTGCAGCAGCCACATCGGCAACCAGAGCAGCGAGACCCCACCCTGCTACTGCTGCGGCGCTCTGGATTGCTCCCGCTGCCGTCGCTCCAGTTGTCGCCGCCGCTGCCGATGCCGACGACGCAGCAGCAACTGCCCCCCCGCCCCTCGCCCCTCCCCCTCTTTTCGCCCCGATCCCTCTCCACGCGCGCCGCCGGGCCTACCCAGCAGGACCAAGGTCCTCAACGAGGCAACGCGGCCAAAGATGATCCGGTTGAACAGGGAGGAAATGGACAAGGCCCGCCCCGCAAAAGCACAACCACCCCCCCCGCCGCCCCCCGCCGCTCAGGCGGCTCCCTCTCCTCGCTCCCCAACGCGCTGTCGCTGTCGCGCGTGGCCGCCGCCCCTGTGGTGAGCTACCTGCTCGCGACGGGCTCGCCCGGCCCCGCCGCCGCCCTGCTCGCGGCCGCGGGCCTCACCGACTGGCTGGACGGCTTCCTCGCGCGCCGGCTGGGCCACACGTCGGCGCTAGGGTCTTATCTCGACCCGCTGGGCGACAAGGCGCTGGCGGCCTCTGTCGCGCTGACGCTTGCGGCGCTCGGCGCGGCGCCCTGGTGGCTGGCGCTGCTGGTGGCCGGGCGGGACGCGGGCCTGGTGTGGGGCGTGTGCGCGGCGCGCATGCGGGCGTTCGGGGGGCGGTGGCCCGGGGCGAGGCGGTTCTTCGACGTGGACGGGGACCAGGGGGCAGAGGCGGGGGGCGGGGGCGAGGGCGGCGGCAGCGGCAGCGGCGGCAGCATCGGCGGCGGCGGCGGCGCGATGCCGCCGCTCAAACCGCTGCTCATCAGCAAGGCCAACACGGTCGTGCAGCTGGCCTTCTTCGGCGGGTGCATCGGGCGCCTGTGGCTCGGCGAGGCGGCCGTGCCGCGCGCGTGGCTGGACGCGGGCGAGGCGCTGACCGCCGCCACCACGGCGGCGTCGGCGGCCGCCTACCTGTCGGCGTGGCGCGGGGGCGCGCTGCCGTCGGTGCTCGGCGGGGCGGCCGGGGGTGGTGGCGGTAGTCGCGGGAGCAATGATACGAAAGGAGGAAAGAGAGCGGTCTGATCGTCGGTCAAAATTAAACAAAGAGGAGGAGGATCAAGATCAAAAGACACCAGATCGAGAAAAAAAAAAACAAAAAAAAACGAGATCAAGTCGCCGCGAGCGGGGCCCGCCCGCCCGTCCCGGCCACGTCCAGCGACGCCTCAAGCGCCGCGGCCAGCGCCAGCATCTCGGGCTCGCCAAAGGCCCTGCCGATCAGCTGCAGGCCCACGGGCAGGCGAGCGGGGGGGGGGGGGGAAGCCCCCCCCCCCCCCCCCTCGGAGTTGACACACCAACCACCAGGCACAGTGTGTCAACTCCGAGGGGTGCTCTCATCTGAAACAAAAATAAAAACTGAATAAGAGAGGTGTGACCCGTGGCGTGAGTGATGAGTGTTGGCTCAGTCCCTCTGCGGGTGGGGGGTGGGGGGGGCCGGAGGATGAGGCACAGTATGGCCATTCTGAGGGGTGCTCTCATCTACCAAAAATTCTCACACGTCGGCCAGCCACTGTAGTTACCATGGAAACTGACTATAGAGCTGACGTTTGAGAATTTTGGCGCATAAGAGCACAGTGTGACAACCCCTGGGGGTGCTATCATCTGGCAGGAAAATTAGAATAAATGAGACTCGGTGTGACAACTCCGAGGGGTGCTCCGCAACTGACAAATATTCTCAGCTGTCAGAGCAATAGTTAGTTTCTAGAGCACATTGAGTAGCGAGCTGACTTTGAAGAAT
>Ga0209491_10010836_pt1 | contig 10853 bp, 7 predicted proteins | sample BON02_FD_187213 | JGI IMG/M metagenome (GOLD analysis project Ga0209491, IMG submission 187213) | Freshwater microbial communities from Lake Bonney liftoff mats and glacier meltwater in Antarctica - BON-02 (SPAdes) (version 2) | ecosystem: Environmental > Aquatic > Freshwater > Ice > Glacier...
CCCTCCTCCTCCTCCTCCCCGGCTGCTCCCTCCTCCCCCTCCTCCCCCTCCTCCTCCACGTCGACCAACCCCACCACCCATCAAATGGTGTGGTGACCCTCCCCAATATCCTCCTCCCATCATCCCTCCCCCTCCCCCACCCCGACTACCCAAGCTACTACTCCTTCCCCCGCCACCATGCATATACGAAGAATGCCCCCCCTGTTGCTGCTGCTGCTGCTGGTGAAACTGCCGAGGAGACTGATTGTGAAAAGTATTTCCTCCACCACCCATCCCCATCATATTCATTCCTCCCCCCATCCCTCCCCCACCAACGCTGCCCGGAAACCGAGGCGACGCCTGTCCTTGCAAGCGCGGGGAGAACGTACCCCGCGCGTGGATTCCACCCTCGTTACCACCACCTAAAAAGAGGTGACTACGATTGCTCATTCCTGCTGCGGGAGCGCTGCTCGGCCCCGAGCCAAAAGCAGAGGGGGAGGCCGGGATCTGAATCATGAGCGCCTGCTGCTGTTGCTGCTGCTGTTGTTGCTGCTGCTGCTGCTGCTGCTGCTGTAGCTGCTGGTGGTGGGAGAGTAACTGACGGCCGGTGGGGATGCGGAGCCCGGCGGAAGTGGGAGATCCTTGGAGGTGGTTGTGGAGGGGAGGACGATCATCGAAGCCCGGGCCGCCTGCAAAGCTATGGACGTCGCGAAGCTGTCGTGACTGCTGCTGCTGCTGCTGCTGCTGTTGCTGCTGAAGCTGTTGTTGGAGCTGCTGGTGTTGCTGCTGTTGCTGCTGCTGGTGGAGCTGCTGCTGGTGTTGTTGCTGCTGCAACTGCTGCTGCTGCTGCAATTGCTGCTGTTGAACCTGCTGCTGCTGTTGCTGCTGCTGCTGGTACTGCTGCAAAGCCTGCGCCCGTCCTCGTGGCGTCCACGCCCCTCCATCCGCCGCAACCCCCCCCGCCCGATCCAGCAGAAGGCTTGAAAATGACGACTCGAGATCAGAGGGCGCGGGGGACTGAAGTTCAAGGCTGTAGTTGCTGATGGTTGGGCTAGGCGAGATCAACGACGGCGAGCCACTGTTGGACAAAGGAGACATACGAGGATCCATATCCCCCAACCCCCCCTGACTCCAATCATGCTGCTTGCGCATCGCAACGCCCGAGACCGGCGAGGAGGACGCCGATAACGAGCCCGAATAAATGTGACGCTGCTCCCCACTCGGCAGCTGGAGGCGTTGCATCGCCGCGCCCGCCGCCGCTGCTGCTGCTGCTGCTGCTGCGCCTTCCGATTGGCTGTGGTACGTCGTCGGGGAAGGGGGTGGTGGATCCCAGGTGCGGATGTGAAGGCTTCCGGGCGGTGGTGAGGAGGGTGGGTGTGGCGAGGTCAACATGCCTCGGTCCAAGTTCAGGCCGCCAGGATTGTGTGTGTGGTTGGTGGGGGTGGCAGCCGCCGCGAGCCCGTCACCAGGCCAACGGGGAGCGTCGAGCGAGGCGCCAATGCCACTGAACGGGACACGCTCGTGGGACATGGGTGTGTCGAGGGTCTTGCCACTCCTGCTTGCACTGCCAACGTTCCCCCCACTGCTGCTGCTGGTGCTTCCATTCCCCCCGCTGCTGCTTCCGCCGAAAGACCACAGGCCGCCGCTGCTGTTGCTACTGCTTCCCGTGGTGTAGGCGGACGTGTTGTCGTCGCGCAGGCTAGCCAGGGTTGGTGGTTCGTTCATGTTTGCGCCGTGGGATTCTGGTCCAGAAGCGTTGCTGCCCTCAAGCAGAGAGACACCTGGGGCTTCTCGTCTTGTGTAGCTTTCGCCCTTTTTTCCCTTAAGAAAATGCCATTCCGGCCCGAAGCTGGGGGCACGCCTGTGATTGTGCAACGGGAAGGGCATGTCAGTGGTTGCGTGTCGGGCGTTGCAGGCGTCCTGGGCGGCCGTAGGGCATTTCGTCCCTCTGCCCGTGTGTCCTCCCTCATGGTTTATGGGGGAAATGGGGAGGCTAGATATATCGCCGTGGGCGAGTCTTTTTGCGTCTTTGGTTTGGCCTGCCTCTCCCTCCTTGACTTTGATGTTGTATCCCTTGTGTTTGTTGCGCTGTGCGTGTGTGTGTCGCATATATACCAACAAGAAGAGAAAGGGGAGAGGCGCCGCTGCAACACAGGAGTTGTGCTGCGCGTGTTGCCTGGATACCTTTAGAGAGAGAGACAGATGGCGTGTTGTGTGTGATGCTTCGAGTGCTTTGAATTGAGTTGCCTTCTTCCTAAGAAGGAGATGATGAAGTGCAAGGATACCCCGGCGCGTGTCACGACGCCTCCTAAGTCCTAAGCCTTCTTTTGCTTTGCTTTGCGCTGGCAGGCGCTGGGATTGGGCGTGGGCTTTGGGTTTTGTAAAAGGCAGAGCTCTCGTGTTGTTGACCTCCCCACCTACCCAAGGGTGTCGACCGTGTCCTCCTCCTCGCCTCTTTTGCCGTCGTGCCTTCCCTCGCCCTTGTTGTTGATCTTTGCCGACCGAAGCAAGCAAGCAAAGCAAGAAGAGAAGTCAAGCATCCCATCACACACCAGCAGTCCCCTCCCGCCTACACACAAAGCGCACAGCACAACAAGCCAAGCACGTCTCGCGCCCCAGCTTCCTTCCTTCCCACCTGCTTGGAAGCTCCACCCCTCCCTGCTGGCATCACGAATGAACATCAAGCACTTCTCATTCCCCGCCCCTCCTCCCTTTCTCAAACACAGGACGACTCCTCCCCCCAAGCAACAACTAGCCATGCGTGTCGCGCTTGCCCTCGTCGCCTCCCTGGCCGTGACCGAGGCCTACTTCAAGCCTCTGGCCCCCCGCCCGGCGCCCAAGCTCTTCAGCCTGGCCAAGAGCAGCGCGGCCCCCGCCCTCAGCCATGGTGGCATCGGCGGGAACGGCGGCAACAACGATGATGTGTGGGGTGGGTGGAACGGTGGCGGGTGGAATGGTGGGGGGGGTGGGGAGGAGCAGGGGAATGTGCATTATGGCGGTGGGTTGGGTATGCTTTGGGACAAGTATAATGAGGTGTTGGAGTCGAGCCCGTTGCCGACTAAGGCGGTGACGTCTTTGGTGGGGTTTACGATTGGGGATTTGTTGGCTCAGAACTTTTTGGGGGAGAAGGGGGCGCCGCTTGATGTGAAGAGGTTGTTGCGGCTGGCTTCATTTGGTTTGGCGGTGCATGGGCCGATTGGTCATTATTTCTATGGGGCCTTGGATGAGAAGTTCCCGAAGAAGGACGCGGCGACCGTGGCGATCAAGGTGTTGATTGACCAGGTGCTGTGGGCGCCTGTTTTTACGGTCATTTTCTTTGCGTGGATTGAGCTGTTGCAAGGGTCGGGGTTGCAGAAGATCAAGGCGAAGATCAACCAGGATTTGGTCCGGGGGGTGACGGCGTCGTGGAAGGTCTGGCCGTTGGTGCATGTGATCAACTTCCGTTTCATTCCTTCTCAGCAGCGATTGTTGTATATCAACACGATTCAGGTGAGTTCTTGTTCTTGCTCTTTCCTGGTTGGGTAGGTAAGTATGCGTTTTCGGAGGTTGTTAGGATGAGTAATAAGATTGAATTGATGCTTGCAAAAACCACACGGAGAGAACCTGGTTGAAAGTGGGAAGAAAACAAGCACCCTCGTATTATTTGCTCACCTCCCTCTCTTCGTTCTCTCCCTTCCTCCCTCCCTCCCTCCTTCCAGATCGGCTACAACGTCTTCCTGTCCATGTTGGCCTCCCGCACTGGTACGTTTGGGTGGAGGGGAGGGAGGGAGGGAGGGAACGAAGAAGAGTTGCCGAAGTCACCTAGTGTGGGATGTATCGAGCATTCTGCTTCTATTTTTGTCGTTCGTGCGGGCCTTTGCATGTCAATTTTTAAATGCTTGTGTGCAGAGGGACAGTCCCTCATTCAGCGTTTTTCTTGCGGTTTTTCACTGGGCATTAGCTTACATAATATATACAGAGACACTCTCCCTCTACTGCTACGTCCTCGCCATTTTTTCAATCCGCATTTATCCTCCTATTCTCATCCTCTCCTGTTCCCTTTTACCCTCCTTCCCAAACCACACACAGATTAAACAAAGTCCTTTTCCTTCGTGGCGGCCAACGGCATCACCGAAGGCCTGCACACGACTCCCTCCCCCACCTCCATCCTTAACTAAGAACCCCGAGAAAGTGCGCTATTTCTACGGGATTCCATTGCACTCAGCCAGCGAACGGTACCGAATTCGGTACTGAGAAAAACAAACACAGAAAAGAGAACAAGAAACCCAAGAAAACAAGAGGAATAGAGAACAAGAAACCAAGAAAACAAGAGGAATTAAAAAAACGAGAAAAAGCATGAGGAATGAAAACGAAAAAGTCTAGAAACGATAAAAAGAGAAAATCAAACACATAAGAATAGGAAGAAGTCGACGCCTAGAGAGAGAGAGAAACGGGCGGGGTCTCGGGCTGGGGGTTGCGTAGGGAGAAGAATGGGCACATTCTCGCCCTTGCGCTTGCGCGATTAACCTCCTCACCGCCTGCTCAGGGGAAAGAGTGGGGAAAAAGAAATGAACCAAGGGCACCAAAAAGAAGAGATCAGTTGATTGTGGAACTGCGTCTTATTTTACGGTAATGGTGTGCGCTCTTTCCTTGCTTTTGTTCTTCCTTTTAGACGCGTCGGTCGATTTCTTGAGGCCCGCTTTGGGTACACGTCGCAATAGTCACAAGCCGACACGCAGCAAAAGTCAAAACACTAAACCTCACTTTTAAACTTCTGATTGTCCCCCGTTATTCCGCTGCACTCTAATCTGAGAAGAAAAACAAATCCCAAAAAATAAAGTAGTGAAAGCATATGAATATTCTCGGTTTATCGCATTCGGTTTATCGCATTATCTTTGTGTCATCACTTAATCTCCGCACCCAACCAAGCGACGCCAAAGCTTGCTTGGGCGTTGGGGAAGTGAGCTCTTCCCGAAAGTCTCCTTCCGGCGCAGCCCTTTTCGCACACACCATCCTAGGCAACCCCCAAATTAAGACCCGCTTCCTCCTTTCCTGCATTGAGAATATGTATTTTCCAGCATGCTCCTTTAAAATTGTGCCCGGGGCGGTGCACAGAGCCGGGCCTCAGTGGTGGAGCGGGAGCGTGTGCTATCCCACAGGCCCCTTCGTCAGGCGGCGTCCACCCCACACTAGCGCCCTATCGCTGGCCGACCCCCACCACGCCTCAAAGATGTGAGAACGCTCTATTGAGGTGCCGTTGTCGCATGTGTGCTTGCTGCTGCTTGTATGGCCGCCGCGTCACTGGTGGTGATGTGATCCATTCGTGCACAACCAAGGCCGCCCGTCGCTCCGGCGGCCCCCGCGTCTTGTGCTGCGCCTTGTGTAGCTCTCCGTCGTGGTGGGCGTTGCAGCGGGAAGGCAGCGCGCGTCCGTCTTTTACAAATGCGCACCGCCTGCCAATTCAACCTCCCCACCCCCAAGCAGTGCGTGGATGATGGTGATGCCCAGCTTTTGGCTGGGCCGTGTACCCTGCAGCTGGTCCCCGCAAGTCAACCCATGGCTCCCTTGCGACGTACAGCTTATGCCTGTGTAGGTGTATGGGTGTAAAAGTGCCAGTTGGTGGGGTTGTTGTCACATGCAGCAAGCAAAGCTACTCGATCGCCACTCCTTCCCCCCGCACACTCCCACACACAGGGTCATCGGCGCCGTCCACCTCTTCGTCCTGCACAGCGATGGAACCCTCCGCGAGCAGCCGCAGCGACCAGGCGGAGTTGGCAGCGTTGGTGGCAAAAGTGGAGGGGTACTTGGGCAAGACGGCCACGGGCAATGACACGGATGGGAAGGAGTACGACTCCTTGACGGCGCTCTGGGCTGGAACCGGCATCCTGGGCAAGAAGACGTCCAAAGCAGCAGAGGACGAGGAAGAGGAGGCTATCCCGGCGTGGTACAGTCAGGCAGCTACCTACTGGGAGGAGAAAAAAAATTGCCCCCCGACGGTGGATGGGGTGCTGGGTGGGTTTGGACACGTCTCAGGCACGGACGTGGCGGGCTCCCGGCGGTTCTTGGAAGCCCGGGTCAAGCCCTTGATCCCTGCCTTGCGCTTTGGGAGGGCGGTGGATTGTGGGGCCGGCATTGGGCGGGTGACGAAGCATTTGCTTCTCCCCATGTTTGAGAAAGTGGACTTGCTGGAGCAGAGCCCGCGCCTCTTGGCCGCTGCCCCGGCGTTCATTTTTGGCCGGGAGGCAGCAGCAGCAGCAGCGGCAGCAGCAGCAGCGGTCAAGGAAGAAAGTGGAAAGGTAGCATTAGAGAAGATGGTTGAATTGGAGGGGACGACGCGAGAACTTGCAACTGTCAGCCTGAATGGCACCTCGGCCTCGCCTCAACAGCAGCAGCAGCAGCAGCAGCAGCAGCAGCAGCAGCAGCAGCAGCAGCAGCAGCAGCAGCAGCAGCAGCAGCAGCGCGCACGGGACCCACCGTCGAAGCGCGTGGCGTACCTGTGTGCAGGGATGCAGGATTTCAAGCCGGCGCCAGGGGTGATTTATGATGTGGTGTGGATTCAATGGTGCATTGGTCATTTGCATGACCTCGACCTGATTCGCTTCCTCGGTCGAGTGAAAGCCGCTTTGCGCCTTGAAGGGAGGGGGGTGGTGATTGTGAAGGATAATTGTTGTGATGCCTCGTTGGATTTCGTGGTGGACACTGATGATAGTAGTTTGACTCGGTCGCCTGCTTATTTGAAGGCCTTGTTTCGGATTGCCGGGTATGAATTGAGGGTGGAGGAGGAGCAGGAGGGGTTTCCGAAGGAGCTTTTCCCGGTGTTGATGTTTTGTTTTACGGTGAAAGAGGAAGGTGTGGAGGAGGGGTAGGTAGTAGTAGTAGTAGTAGTAGCAGCAGCAGCAGCAGCAGCAGTAGTAGCAGCAGCAGCAGCAGCAGCAGCAGCAGCAGTAGCCAGCAGCAGTAGTAGTAGCAGTAATTTGACACGGTCCCCTGCTTATTTGAAAGCGTTGTTTCGAATTGCCGGGTCGAGAGTGGAGAAGGAGCAGGAAGTATCTCTGAGCGAGCATTTGCCTGTGTTAGTGCTTTGTTTTACGGCGAACAATTTGAAGGAGAAGGAGGGGGGTCGGGGCGTCGTCGTGAGAATGAGAAGACATGAGGATAGGAGGAAGAGGAGCGGCCGGGTGCTGGTAGTAGTAGAGGAAAGGAGTAGGAGCAGGAAGGGTTTTTGAGCAAGCTTTTGCCTGTGTAAGTGCTTTGATTTACGGCGAAAAAGGAAGAGGAAGAGAAAGAGAAGGAGGGGGCTCGGGGCGTCGTCGTGAGAATGATTAGAGATTGAAGGGAAGAGGAGGCGGCCGGGTGGTGGTAGTATAGAAAGAAGTAGGAGCAGGAAGGGTTTTTGAGGGAGCATTTGCCTGTGTTGGTGCTTTGTTACACAGCTCAAGAGGAAGAGCAGAAGAAGAATTTTGAGTCGTTGTAATGAGGAGAAATGGAAAGGAAGAGGAGGCGGTGGGGTGGTGGTAGTAGTAGAGGGAGCAATAGGGATAGGGTGGCTTTGAGCAAGGAGGGAGGGAGTTGAGTTGACATATAGATAGACAGGAGAAAAGAGGACAAATCACAATGTACAGTAGTAGTTAGATAGAGTTTAAAGCCTCTCATTGCCTATTCTATTCTTCTTCGACAACAACAACAACAACAACTACTACAACAACAACAACGAAGAAGAAGAAGATGAAAGCAAAGGGGAAAGAAAAAAGGAAAGAAATATATAGACAGTAGTTAGATGCATTTCAATTGATGAAGCCGCTTTGCTCTCGCTCGTGGTGGATACGCGCACACGCCCAGGGGGTGTTTTTTCTTCCTGTTTTCTTCTTCTTCTTCTTCAATGCTCATTATACATTACACGTGAGTTTTGATCCTCTTCCTTGTGCATCGCGCCTTCCTTTATCTCTCCTTCTTATTCACGAAGAAAATAGAAGAGAAAGGCGAGATGCTTTATAAAGAAGAGGACGACGCAACACTAACACAAAAACAAGACAAAACAATAATTTTCACCCTACAGACACCACCACCACCACGCCACCACACACACATGACATACATTTCGGCCTCCTCCTCTCGTTGTCGTCACGACAATATGAATGAACGCCTTCTAATTGTGGCCATTGAAACACACACAATTCCTAACACTCCTCCTCCTCAACCTTCCACCCCTGATCTCGTCCCCCGCGCACGCCAGCCGCGCTTCAAAAATAATAACCATCATTCCACAAAGTGCATACTCTCCAATCCGCCTCCCTCCCTCCCTCCACCTCCTCCTCCTCTCCTCGACCTATAAATCACCTAAAAGTAATTCTGCTCTCTCCCGGCAGCGTCAAATTAGAGTTCGTTCCCGCTGGCTTTAAACTCCAAATCGACACATCAAAACGCTCCTTTCCTCCTTATTTTCCCCATCCTCCCCCTCCTCCTCTTCTATCCACCCTTTATCAACCTAAAAGTAATTCTGCTGTCCCGGCAGCGTCAAATTCGGGTTGGTCCCCGCGGGCTTAATACTCCAAATCGACACATCAAAAAGCACCGTGGCATCTCCCGGGATAAAAGGCGACAACCCCTTCTTCCCAAACGCCAACTCAGACGGCACAGTAATCTTACGCCGCCCACCAATCTGCATCCCTTCCATCCCCAGCTGCACGCCCTTACAAATCGACCCCGTCCCCCTCTCCGTGGCCCAGTTAAACCCATAAGGACGCGCCGCCAGCCCACTCGAATCCCGGCTTGACTCCACCTCCAACCCATTATAGTACAAGCTATAGTGAACGGCCACACGATCCCCATCATGCGGCGTCGCCCCCGACCCCAACGTCATGTCCTGATATTCCACTCCACTCGGCAGCTTTACGCTCGGCGCATTCTTAATCCGCTTCACGCCCTTGGCCGCCGCCGGCATGGGAGACGCGCCCAGCGTTAGAGCCGTCAAGGACAAGGCACCCAGCCCGCCGGCCAATGTCTTGCTGAGCACGCTGCGTCGGGTGTCTTCCTGGCCCGCTCGGCCAGCGGCCATCATTTGAGTCGATGCCCTGGAGGGGGAGATGGCGCTGGGAAGGAAGGCCAAGGTCGGCATGGCCAGAAAGCAGCAGGCCACCACCATGAGGAGGAAGGACATCGTGACGCGCATCATGGCTGTGGGTCTGTGGGTGGTGTGTTTGTGTAATTGTAATTGTGAGTTTGCCGGTGGGTCTGTGGGGGGAGGGAGGAGGTTTTTGCTTCACTAGTGCCTCATTTGACAAGGCACGCCTGCCAATACACACCCACAAGTGCTCCAGCACGCACGAAACCAGTCTGTCACCCTAATGCCAAAGTCTGGGGACTAACGCCGGCCGTCTCTATGTGCATTTAGCCCTAGGATCGGTGGGTCTTCGGCATCATCCCCAACCATCTTCGCTCCGTCTCATGCCCCATCCTGGTTTTTGACTTGCTTGGGGTCTTGCCGCAAGCTTTATGGTCCTCGATGGCGCCCTGTCTCCGGCATTCAGCTGCCTTGCTCTCTTTTAACGTGTCCCTCACGCCTCCATCCCTCTTTCCCCCATATCTCCACAGGCCTGGCAAGCTACTAGTAGGAAAGGAGAGAGCACCGCATCGCATCATCGTCATCAGGAGGGGAATCAGCCCCCGGGCCTCTAACTACACGCCCAAAGCACCCACCATCACCGCCATCATGGGGCAAGAACAAAGCGCCGCCAATCAGCATTACCCGCCCCCCTTCTACCCAGGCGCGGGCGGGTCTCCTGGAGGTCCTTATGGCCCCGGAGGCCAGCGTAGACCTACCTCAGGCATGTCCCCCTACCAGCAGCCCTCCTCCTCCTCCACTTCCCATTCTGGCGGCGGCGGCGGGGGAGGTCGCACCCCTCGGCCGGTCAACACTGAGCCGGGGGCGTTTGACATTCCTGGACAACAACGGCAAGCGGGGCAGATTCGAGCGCAAGTGCGGATACCTGCCGGGGTGAGGCCAGGGCAGCATTTTGCGGTGCTGCTGGAAGGGCAGCAGGTCATGGTTCGGTGCCCTGACCGTGCGTCGCCTGGTGATTTGATTGCGATTGAATTTCAAGCTTCTACTTTCATCGTACAAGTCCCTGAAGGCGTCCACCCAGGGCAGACTTTTGACGTGATGGTGCGTGGGGTCAGACAACGCGTCACCTGCCCCGAAGGCGTGCGGCCCGGGATGCAAATCCGCTTCTCCTTACCCCCCGCCCCTGGTGCTGCGGGTGGTGCTGGGGCTGCTGGAGGAGCAGCGGCAGGAGGGGTAGGAGGGCCTGCTGCGGGGCCACCGGAGCCGTCGCCGTTTGAGAAGCTGTATGAGGTGCTTGTGCCGCAGGGGGTGAGGCCTGGTGAGCCTTTTGTGTTGTTGGCGGATGGGCAACGCGTGACGGTGACGTGTCCGGTGGATGCGCGGCCGAATCAGAAGATACGCTTTAAGTTGCCCATAGTCCCGACGAATGAGCAGTTGCAGGTATGTCTCTCCTCCCGCCCTCTCTCCCTCCTTCCCTCCCTTGCGCCTTCCTCTTTCTCATTGACACTCATTCAATTCAACCCCTCCCTCCCTACCTCCCTCCCACCAAGCGACCCATTTTCATTGCTGATTGATCCTCCACTCCCTATCCTAACCTTATTTCCTCTTTTCCTCCTACCGTCCCTCCTTCCCACCCACTCACCGTCCCTCCTTCCCACCCACCCAGATCCTCCACTCCCTATCCTAACCTTATTTCCTCTTTCCCTCCTACCGTCCCTCCTTCCCACCCACTCACCGTCCCTCCTTCCCATCCACCCAGATCCTCCACTCCCTATCCTAACCTTATTTCCTCCTTCCCTCCTACCGTCCCTCCTTCCCCCCCCCACCCCCCCCC
>Ga0209491_10010837_pt1 | contig 10853 bp, 9 predicted proteins | sample BON02_FD_187213 | JGI IMG/M metagenome (GOLD analysis project Ga0209491, IMG submission 187213) | Freshwater microbial communities from Lake Bonney liftoff mats and glacier meltwater in Antarctica - BON-02 (SPAdes) (version 2) | ecosystem: Environmental > Aquatic > Freshwater > Ice > Glacier...
TGAGGTTACTCCTTAATAAACACTCTTAAATTAAAAAAAAAAATAAGAACTTTTGAAAACATACAAGTCTGCAAAAAATAGCGGCCATGGCAGGTGGTGGGTCAATAGACTGGGAGGACGAGTTCAGTAACAAGCTGTGCCCGCTGTGCGCTTCACAGCGCACAGCGGGACTGCTGGAGCACAGACACCTGTTGAGCAGCCGGCAGCGTCGCGAGCCACCAGCATCCATGTACAGCGTGATGGGGCTGAACGGGAACTCAAAGCCCATTGTCTCGAGCTGGTGGTAACATATGATCTGATTGTTGACCCACGCAGATTCTGCATAGAGCAAATCTGCGCGCGTGCACCTGCTGACTACGACAAGGACTACAAGCAAATGTGTGTAGAGGACAGTGCACTGCTGCGCAAAGCAGACGCTTTCAAGATTGTGGGATTCTGGACCGCAAAGAAAACAGCGCACGGAGGATTCCGTCATCAGTTTGACGAGCTGTTGGGCAGCATCAGAGTTGCCGCAGTTGGTGCGGACGCCATGAAATGCGTTTATTACAAAGTGGAGGAAAAGCCGAACCGTGAGGCGCACCACAGAAATGTGCTTGGGCCCGTTGTTGTTTCAGCAATGCACAGGAGTGGTCTGCTCAGCCAGTGCACCATGAAACAGGTGCAAGCTTTGTGGGACCTCACGTGCGTGGGTGGCGAGCTTGGCTGGTAAGTTTTTTTCGTCGACACAGTCAACGTTGACAAAGTCCTTTGCGTGCACGTACATGTTCATTGCATGCATGCGCCATGCCCGCGCGTGTCCATCGTGCGCGCATGCCCTGCACCTTCCTGCACTTGCCCTGCCCATACCTGTGCGCAAGCTCTATTTGCGCGCAGTTGCCATCGGCTTCTTGCGTACGGTCTGCTCGGTGGGTGTACACAGGCGCCCCTGCACATGTGGGTACATGCATACCTGTACTGTGCGAAATACAACAAACGCTGGGCGCTGACACGCTGATACAGCCCATGTCCTGCGGTGCGCTTATGTGCTATGTTGTGGGTGTAGCCTGTAGCCCCGAGATGTAGACGCCACCGCGCGCCCAACCCAATGTGAGAGAACGTGGCACCCTTCCAACTGACAGAGCACTGCATGTACCCAACTCAGGGCGGACCCAACCAACAGCAATAGCACATTTCCCATTCGCAACACATCTCTCAAGCGATGGGTGACCCATGTGTTCAAGGGAGAGTCAGTGGACAGCGTGAGTGAAGGCTCCGAGGAAGAAGAATACACCAAACCCACCAAGAGGCCGTGGGGTTTTCCAAAGGTCCACAGTATGCAGACACACGTGTGGGCAACCCCACTGCTGCATGGAGACATGGACAATGTGTCTGCCCTCGAGACAAGGAGTAGTGATCCCATTCACCACGTACACACACACACACTCAAACATATGTATCACCCTAGGTGTCAGAGTTGCCTCTGAGTGTTGTCAAGAGCAACACCCTTCAGGCACGTGTACACAGGGGGTAGAAAACATCATCTCGCTGGAAGAACAGAGTCGAGATAGTACAATTCAAATGTTTTGAGGAAACAATAAATTGACATACCCATTGAACTACTGATTTGTCCGCTGAGAGCGCCACGAAAGGCGTGATAGTTGTAGAAAGATGTAAGAATATGTTACATAAGGATCACATATATGTTGTTAAACGATGCATGACATACATATGTCCGATAATATTACATGACATACATATGTTGTTTAAAAACATTTATATGTTGTTTGAAAACATTTATTTGTTGTTTAAAAATATTTATATGTTATTGAAGAAAATGTGTTGTTTAGTATAATATGTTGTTGAACAGAATATGTCGTTTAAAAAATATGTCGGATAAGAAACATATATATGTCTGATAAGAAACATATATATGTCGGATAAGCCTTAAACAACATGACATGGACACATAGTGTTATAGAACATATATATGTCGTATAAGGCCTTATACGACATGTATTGTTTTGTTAAGCGACATATAGATACTCATGTAATTTTCAGATGGGTGTGCCGTGATGTAAACCTCGCCCACTTGCAGGAGATCCATTTTTTGTTTTGGGCAGTTGAATGTGCAAACAGTGCGGACCCCCGTCATTTGTGCTCCTGTGAGGTCATCGCTTCTGCCTGAGGGAAGTGTTTGGATGACCGTGTCCCCTGCTTCCACGGAATTGATGGGAATCCATTTTGCCATGCTGCGTCGGAGTGCTAGGATGAGGGTTTCGCCGTGAAACAGGCAGTACCTTTTTTGCTCTGACCCGTGGCTCTGAGTTTTCTCCGCCTCTGTTTTTCTACGGAGGCGGCCTCTACCTTCGTAAGAGATGGTATCAGGCCGTTTGTCTCATTTCCGGTGCTGCCCTTTCCGTCTATGTCCTCACTTCCTTCGGGATGGTGTTTCCTTGCACTCTGAGCTGCTGTGGTGGTGGTTCCTTCGTTTCCTTCCTGATGGGTGGGAGGGGGGTGGGCAGTCTTCGTATGGTATGGAAGATATTTGTCGAAAAGTCCCTGTTCCCTCCGTGAAATCTTCTCGGGGGCAGCTCTGATGGTGAAGTCAAGTAGGCCCACCGTCGCTGACTCAATGCCGAAGATTACTTCATCGGGTCCGCAAGGGTGAGTATTGTCACCTTGCGCCTTTTTAGGTGATTCGTCCCTCCTGTCTTCGTGAGGTGTCAGGGCTTGGGTGTGACTTCCCTCTGCCTCAGATGTGTTTGCAGTGGTTTCACAGAGCGTTGTTTTTCCCGCAGAGGCCTCCTCACAGAAAGCGGCCCCGTCGGCCTCGGGCGTTGGGGGTGTATTGTGGCCACTCTCCAACGCAAGACTGAGGGAGAGAACTGCTGTCGTGGTTCCTTGCTTGTTGAGGATACCAGTACTCTCCTTCCTTGTTTCCTTAGAAGCATCTCGATCCTGATGTCTTATCCCCCGACTGTGTTGGTAAGAGTTGGTCACTGCTCCACTGGGTGAGGTGTTATAACCCTGCGAAGGTGTTGTCTTTTTCCCTTTTCCGACTCGTAGAGGCAATGGATCTGGGAGTGGGTTGACGTTGGCGTCTGCTTGGGTTGTGGTGCGAATCCCCTCCCTTCCAAGTTTAAGTGCCGTCAAACTGGTTGCATCTTCTCTCGAATTGAATTCCGGCGGGGTGAGCGTTTCTCGCGTAGTGCGTTCCGCTCCCTGAGCCATGGCTTCCGTGTCTGGTTTTTCTCCCATTACAAGTTTGCGTGCTGTGGGCCTGGTTGCTTTCTCCCTTATATGGCCCTGCGGAGTGAGTGATTCTCGCGAAGGAGGTACTGTCCGCTCAGCCCGGGTCTCCGTGGCCGGCTTTGGCGGCGGGCCGTGGTCTACCGTAAGTCCAGACTCCTCCCAGCTCTGAAGACACAGTTGTGCCAGTTGCTTCCGATGCGATTCCTGGGTGGCTTTCAGCGCGGCATTCAATCTATTTGCATCTGCTGCTGGGTCTTGTGGGGCTGTGTGGACTATTGTGGGTCTCCTAGAAGTATTAGAATAGTTACCCCCGCCCCGTCCTCGAACACCCCTGCTCAGGGGCATGGTGCTCTCGGCGCTGGCCACACTCATGTTCCCACCTCCCATCCGTCCACTTCCGCCCTCAATGGAGCTGGTGCCTCTGCCCCTGCTCTTTGAGCCTCCCGCCATTGTGCCTCTGGTCCCACCTCTCATACCACCTCTGCATCTTATAAGAATCTTCAGGTGCGGTTCCCGGGGGAGCCCATTGCCCTTTCCTGTGAGGTCTATCTGGATAAATCGGCTTCCCATTAGTATGTAGAAGTCGAGGCAGGGCGGGAGTCGAAGTTGTTGGGAATACCTCTCAAGAATCGTCGAGATTTTTTCCTGCTGTCAAAAAATCAGGGCATATGTTTTCCTCCAAGGATCCTGAACTAGTGCTTGCGAGGACCTTTCGGCTGGGAGGGGGGCCGCCTCCGAGGGCCTATGTTGCCCAGGAGTTTGGGTATTCTGGGGGACAGTTCCCTCTTCTTTGGTCCAGCAACGTCTGTTGGGCGGGTTGCAGCCAGCCTCCGGACTCCCAGTGTTGGCAGGCCTTCTGCCTCTCGAAGCACCCGGTTCGAGAGATGTCGCGATCTGCCGCTGGGTGGCGGATCTATAGAGCCCTTCCCGCAGGTTTGCCCCCGGTGTCCTTAGGAGGGCATTCTTATGCGTGACCTTAGTGATCGATGTGTGTGCCTTGTCGTGTGGCAGGCTCTGAGGTACTTGGGGGTTATTCGTGGGGTAGGTGTTGTGAGTATCCTGAGTCGGTGCTCCCGTGTGCGGGTCTTCCGCTCCCTTGGGGTTCTCGGACCGAATAAGTTGTGTGGATTGCTGGTCGTGCAGGAGCCGCACCTGGAGAGTGGGCTCATGTGGTAGATTAGATTCGTGGAATGTGTGGTTGGGGTCCATGAGGCGGCCCTCGTGCAGTATCACCCAGTCAGACAGGGTTGGGGTGAGAAGCGTCTCCTGGAGTATCTCGAGAAAAAGTCTCAATCTGTCTTCTGCCCGGTACGCAACGTGATGCTGCCCGTCGTGTGGGTCGTATACTGTAGCGTGTCTGACAAGCATGGTCAAGTTGTCTCCTGGTTTTATTCCCTGTGCAATTAATGGTACCTCTAGGAGCAGGGCTCCACTCAGATGGCTTGGTGTGGTCACCACTGCCTTTGTGAGGCTACCTTTTTCAGCCCAATCACTGTTCTCGATGTCCGCAAACAGAGTAGCTGGAGTGAGGCTGTCCCAAAGATGGCATGGGATTGTGTGGCTGCGCCACTTAATGAGCACTGTCAACGTGACAGGTCCCTTCCTTAGACGTTTCCGTTTAGGGATTACGCACGAGAGCAGCACTTCTGCGGGAATATCCTGTGTCACCTGTGCCTTTGCAGCTGCTGCCCAGGCCTCCGCCAGAGCCGTATCTTGTCCGGTCGGGATCGGTCCATGGAGCTGACCCTTTTTTGTGACGGCCATCACCGAGTAAGGGGGAGAGGGGTTAATAGCTGTGCAGTCTTGATTGGCGATGGTGTCTGTGGTGAGGTTCCAAGGGGTTTCCGGTCCCCAATTCATAAACTCCACTGTGTTCGGGTCCCTTTCCGTGTCACTCATCACGGTGTCATAGTCGTGGGGGTTCATATTAGCCGTAAACAGTCGGTGGGTTTCAATAGATTGCAGCTTCATGACTACATGAGGTTCAGGCCAGAGGAAGCCCTGGCTCCGCACGGTGGTGTAAAAGCCAAGTTCTCCTTGTTCGATAATTGTCACTCGAATCAGACGTTCGTGTGCGTTAAAGAAGAAGGCCGTCGCCCCATCTGCCACTTCAATCGCCTTAAGAATTATGCGGGTTGTTGTGTCCTGTAGGTTATGGCTGCCTCTGTCCACAATGGTTGAGCGGAAGTGTGAGTCTTTTTTCTTTTCATCCACCCGGACTATATATTTCCATTCTTTCGGCCAGATATTTTGCTTAATAGCCACAACTGTTGCTTCAGTCGGTCCCGCGCTTCCCCTTCCTGGCATTGTGACTAGTGCCCCCATAGCTGGTCTCCGTGTGGGGTAATGAGGTGCGCCTGAAAACTGAAGCGGGGGCGTTGCATGCTGTGGATTTCTTGTTTGAATAAGATTATGCTGTGGTCACGTCAATGTTGGGGATATCTGGGTGGCCGTGGAAAACTTTAAAGCCTTCAGGATGAGCTCCGAACTGAAAAATCTCGGAGATCTCTCCAAAGTGCCCCAGGATTTTGTAAAGGGTGTCGGACTTCCGTAAGGAAAATTTCAACTCAGTTGGCAATATGTACTGCACCCAGCCCAACTGTGATTCCATGTCGAGAAAAGGTGCAAGTACGTGCTGCAGCCACGGATGATTGTCGGCTGCTGGATGCAATACTTGCCCACGATCTCGAAACACGGCGTGTGCGGCCGCGCAGGAAGTCCTCTTCACTTGTGGTCTCAAGTCGATTCCTTCCTCTTGGTCACGGTGGGCGCAGCGGCCCCGCGGCGGACGACGTAGTAGCCACCTGACAATCCAAACTGTATGCACAATGGGTGATAGGTCGTTAAATTACGGCCTTCCAGGCACCGTCACCTTTTCCTCTCACTGCAGTGTGTTGAACGAGTTTGCGCTAACAGTCAAACGTACTCCTCGCTCTACAAGCCTTGCTGTGTTCCCACTGAGGTCTTCTTCGCTACAAGGTATAACGAGACGAGCACAAAGCTGTATGCTAGCGGGTTGTCGGCTAGGACGGAAACAACGCAGTTCACCATCACAAACTCTCAAATCAAAACGCTTTACTTCTTTCCACGAGAACTCCTTATATCCTCATCATCTCGTGTAAACGTAACAGAAGTGTTTCTCCGTACAATAGGAGTCTCTGAGAGTCCGTGACTCTTCAGAAGTCCCCTTCCCTTTAGTGTTTCGTGACACCCGCTGGCAGCGATTTGGATAATTTCTTAATGATTTATGATTTTCTTTATGAAATTTTTAAGTTTCTCTATGAAAATCTTAATTTTCTGTACGAAAATCTCAGATTTTCTCTATGAAAAATCTTAATGATTTTCGCCATGAATGGTTTAACGATTCATATAATGTCTTACTACAGAGTTAGAGTTTCTACGGGGAGTGTAGAAACTCGCTGGCTGGGTGGCAATTTTTTAATGGTTTAAAGAAACAACGCTGGCAGGCTGGGTTCTGGCTTCATCAGTGTGTGCTCAGGAACTTGCTGGCTGGGTCATTTAGGTGGTTTCTATGTCCCGGAACGACCCTGTAGCCTACAAGAACGCTCGGCACTTGCCATGGTCAGAGGCAAGTGCTCCCTTTGTCTTTCTGAAAGCACAAGCAGGTGAGGAGAGCACACTGTCCATGGCAGTACTGACACAGAAATTGTTGCTGCATGCAGATAGATGCCTGCAACATGAGGATGTGGTTAAAAATATCCTGCTGGCAGGGTCAAATCGCACTTTAGACGACTGTTTATGCGACTCTTTTGCTGAACTGATTGAGGAGATGGAACTTTGGAAGTGGGATGACGCAACCGCAGACTTTTGGTCGAGAGTAGCAAACGCACTGCATCAGAGCAAAACATCTGAGTCGTGGGCAGAGCAGTTGGACAGTGGGCAGAGCAGTTGGGCAGTAGACTAGCATCAGTGCATACTACTGGGAAAATGAGCTGGGCTGCAGCAACCAGATCCATTAGGGAATGCAAAATGAGGATTCAAAGAATCGGAGCGTCGAGCCTGGATACAGATTCTGAGGTGTGGGGTCTCGATCAAACAACATGGGAGCTGATGTGGGCGATGCGAAAGAGCATGCCCGCTTTCAGAAACGTTGGATTCGAAAGTATATGAGATTTGCCTAGAATCCAAGAGAGAATTATAGAGGTGAAGTATTCGGTAATTTTTTTCTTAACTTATTCGAGTAGTTTCTTTCTTAACATGTATCTAGTCTTTCCACACTTTGACCGAGCGTTCAAGACCTTTTAAACTATCTCGTTGTCTCCACTCGGCCGACGGCAGCTCGAGTCCTTGCCAATCCATTAATTCAAAGGACTGTTGCATAAGCTGCCGCTTTTTCTGAGACAGTCCTTGCAGCTGCCTCCAGCGGAATTGTTACCAGCCAAGCGCAAGGAATAGAGTCCGGATCCAAAAAAGAGGGATGCAAGCAGAGAGGAGTTCAAACGAAGAGCGCAGGAGACAAAACGCGGAAGTCGCTGTCATGTCTACTGACACTAATGGAAAGGATTGACAAAAATAATCCAGAGACGGGGACAGAGAGTGTGGCGAGGCAGATGCATCAAAAGACAGTGCAGCACTACTGGGTCAACATAGTCAAGCAATAGGTCGCGGGGAGTGGTTGTCCCACACTCAGAGACACGTTAATTCAGCCGATGGAGGCGGCTCTGAATCAAACCACATCTCTGACACAGGTGCAGGCGCTATTAGGCAAAGCGATTGGCGAGCATACAACACAACCAAATGCAGAGGTCAAGAGTATCATCAACAAAGACTGTCAAGCGGACCTAAACGAATGCCATTTGGTGTGCGCTTAGCAATAAACACACATAACATGTGGGGGCGTTTTGTAGAATCAGTGAAGAATGTGCGGTGGTCAATGAGCCCGCAAGAGGCGGGGGATGGACTCGAAAGCATTGTTGAGGTTCAGGTCAAGATCAAATGACACAACCAGCGAAGGTATGAGGAAAAATGGCAAGGATAGCCAGATTGGACTGATGAAAAGCTTGCGACAAAAGTGATGATGACCAGCAACCGGTCTTGTTACTACTAGCCAGGTGGTGGCCTGACAGTGACATGTTGCCAGAATTTGAAAGTGAAGGGTGATGGCAAAGGCCACACACGCGAGTAAAGTGTAGGCATTGTCATTGTGGCTTCGTTGAGAATCCTAGTCTTAGAAGTAACAAGTGTCACGGGTGTGAGAGACGAATGAATACTAAAGAAAAAAGACTGGATGGCATGGGTTTTACTGATGCCGATCCACGATAGATACGACAATGCGGATGGAGCAGGTAAGAAAAGTCATGTCGGTCAATTAAGAGATGGAAGACGAATGCAGTTGGATCCAAAAACGTTGGATCTGCTCCGACGTTGCTAATGTCGGAGCGGATGGGGTTTCCGCTAGGGTCCAAGAATAAAGTTGAAGCCAGAAGTTCGAAACAATGCAATGATCAACGTACTGATCAAACCGCATTTTTTTAGCACCTATCATCACAGATTTCATTTGAAACACTAAGAGGAACTCTAAGATGAGAATCGTGAACATTCGCTTGAAATGATAGATTTAGAATAGAGCAAAGATGTCAATACCAGGACACAGTGCAACCGGTTGAACACCCCTGAGTCCACTTCGCCGAGGAAATGCGTTCAACACGAATGGTCCAGCACGGGTGAAACGGCGGATGCAGTGGAAAGCACCTTCCAAACCGCTGGCTGTTGATGATCCTCTGCTTCTGCCGGAACAAGAAGTGCCCACAGTAATCGGCATGATATGGTTTTTAGATCAAGACATACCGTCACATCCAAAAGAAGGGTGTGTCGAAATCCTAGAAGAGTCGTTACTCTTGGAAGAACGCCTTGATCAAATAAGAATCAGAACTACAGTGGGCCTCACTACATGAACGGAGCCACACAGAGGGTTGAAAATTGCAGGCAGCAGTTGGATATTTTTACGAAGGCGATGGTTGGACCGAGAACAAGAGCTGATCATGGTCATCCAAGAGTAAATTAAGCGCACGGAAGAAAAAGAAGAAGCAGGGTATGGATCACCAAAATGGTCAATACTACGAGCACTGCGAAAGATCAACAAAGTTAAGAGACTCGAAGGCGAAGCGGTAATTTCAGCCCCGACTTTCTTTCAATTCAAGTGGCTGGATGAGGAGACCTAAAGTTCTGGGGAGAGGATGATTGACCTACCGTCGTTATATGGGAGAGTTTATCGGAATCGGAGCAGGAGCAGTGGTCGAAAACTATGGGCAGGTCTCAGGTTTAAGACTTCACGTGCAAGCGTGGCTCAGTTGGTCAGAGCAAAGGACTGTTAATCCTTAGGTCGTCGGTTGGATTCCGTCTAAAACCCGAGAACCCAAATCCCCATGGATTTGAAGTATACTCTCAATCAAGGTTACTAAACTACTGTTGAAAGTAATCAAAGCAATCATCATTATCAATGGGTGGTTTGGTGCAAGTCGAGGGAAAAAGAGGGAGAGCATCGCCCGTTTGAAGTCGACGGAAAAGAAATCTTCACAAACCGCAGCAAGCAAGCAAAGGCCAAAGCAGGAGAGAAGACGGATAAGAAAGGAGGCAAAGGGCACTCAGTGCGCTGGAAAGCGTCATGGCGACAGAGCAACATCAAATGCGCAGTGAGCCAAGAGTATGCTGCGTGTTGGGCTCACCAAGATTGCCTTGATGAAAGCATCATCGAGGCGCTCAAAGCGGCTGCCCCAGAATGAACGTTTGAACAGATTAATTTTGTGGCAGAGAGGTGAGGTGCTGTAGTGCAAGACGATTTCTATAACAAGCTCGAAAGGCTTAGCGTACAAGCAGGAAAGAAGAACAAGATTCTGGTGGTGCATGTGCAACGCATATTCGAAGCGCATGACACAGTCATCTGATCCTACTATCAGCAAATACATGCGTCGTCTAGGACTGACACGACAATGTCGATTGAGAACCTCGGAGAACAAGTGTATGTGTAAATAACTATCAATCTTTTTGTCACCAGCTACTGAAGAAAGGTGAAGGCGGGGCAAAGATTGAGTAAGATGAGCAAACCAACGGCGTTATAAACAGAAGGCATAGCACAAGTATCAGAATGCTTCAATATTTTTCATTCTGCCAAGACAATAGAGAGAGACTGTTTTTATTACATAATCGTACAGACTTATGATGTAGGATTGCACTCTAAGAGACACCCTATGGAGTTCGATGCAGGCACAAGGCCTTTCGCATCATTTGATGCGCCGAGCTCTTTGATAGAGTCTGACCAGATGAGGGTCGTGACTCCTTTAGGGATGTGACTCGTAAGGAGAGACTCGAATTATAGAGAGCCCTTATAGGGAACAATGTTTATGTGAATAAACTTATCTTTGGAAGTGAATGGTGTTGAAGGGCAACACTGGAGATTCCGTGTAGGACACAGGGATTATGTCACTCTTAGTCAAGAAGAGAAGGAGAGAGTGGAGAGTATGTGTACGTATATGCGTATTTACATGTAGTCTGCAAAAAATCGACGAAGAGGAAATGTACCGCCACCGCCCATCGACTCTGCTGCGGGCGCTGCCCTGTCTGTCGGTCAAGGAAATGTCGCCCTCCTCCATTCCGGGCATCCA
>Ga0209491_10010844_pt1 | contig 10846 bp, 10 predicted proteins | sample BON02_FD_187213 | JGI IMG/M metagenome (GOLD analysis project Ga0209491, IMG submission 187213) | Freshwater microbial communities from Lake Bonney liftoff mats and glacier meltwater in Antarctica - BON-02 (SPAdes) (version 2) | ecosystem: Environmental > Aquatic > Freshwater > Ice > Glacier...
ACAAAATGTACATATGCACGCACGCAAGCACGCCTGGAACGACGGCGCGGCGGCGACCGTGCAAGGAGCTGATGCAGACGCAGGAAGCCCTGCACGTCTCTTTCGTTCGACGCAATCAAACCACATTTAGCACCTCCAATGATAGGACTTCATTGTATCCACTTCCTGAGACACAAATACCCCTCAAACCCCCATCTCCTCTTCCCAACATACCCCAGAACAGTTCGTAAAAATGGCACCTTGCGTAGTTGTAGAAAGATGAGAGGGAAAGCAGCGGTGCAGCAGAGCCCCAGTAGGTGAGCACGCAGAACTTCAAGCCCGAGAATGACCAAAGTGACTGTTCACGGAGAAACGAAAGGTCAATGAGGAACAACCAGACCCGCAACAGCCCATCACACAACCACGACAGCGCGGCGCCCAGACAACATCCGCTCATCTGCACTGGTGCAGGGCTGATCCACCTAGTTCATGGCCAGCGCATGTCGCTGGTCACAAAGGTGATCCCCCGAAACGAGGTTACATTTTCGCCATTTTCGCGGGCTTTTCAAAGGTATGGGAGTCTTTCGCTTCTCAGCGGCACTCATGGAGTGGTCTGAAAGTGAATTGAAAGACGTGAAACGATTGTGCGTCTAAGCCTACAACTTGGCTACAAGAACGCTTGGCACTTGCCATGGTCAACAGCAAGTGCTCTCTTTATCTTCCCGAAAGCACACGCAGGTAAGGCAAGCACACTGCCCATGGCAGTACTGATACAGGAGTTGTTGCTGCATGCCGAGAGACGCATGCGACATGAGGATGTGGGTAAAAACATTCTGCTGGCAGGGTCAAACCGCACTTTAGACGGGTGGTTATGCGACTCTTTGGCTGAACTGATTGAGGAAATGGAACTGTGGAAGTGGGATGACGCAACCAAAGACTTTTGGTCGAGGCTAGCAAAAGCACTGCAGCAGAGCAACATTTCAGTCACGTGGGCAGGGCAGTTGGACAGCAGACTAGCATCAGTGCATACCACTGGAAAATTGAGCTGGTCTGCAGCAATTAGATCCATTAGGGAATGCCAAATGAGAATGGAAAGAATCGGAGGGTCGCGCCTAGATACAGATTCAGAGGTATGGAATCTCGATCAATCAATATGGGAGGTGATGTGGGCGGGAGAAGCAGCCATGCGAAAGAGCATTCCCGCTTCAAGACAAGCTGGATTCGAAAGTATTTCCGATTTGCCAACAATCCAGCAGAGTTATAGAGAGAAAGTATTCGTGGTGATACCACTTGTAATAAAGACTCGGATATGTGTAACGTCGAACGGCGAGCAATGAGTTCAGGTGTAAATTCCGGTAGTGCAAAGGACTGTCACAGAAACAGCGACAGCTTTTGCAACAGTACTTTGAACTAGTGGATTGGCAAGGACTCAAGCTGCCATCAGCCAAGAGGAGACAACGAGATAGTTTGAAAATTTTTGAACGCTTGGTCGAGGACTGGATACGTCTCAAGAAAGAACTCGCAACACTTGGTGAAGAGCTGTCTCCCGGTAGCTGAATTGTTACTCTGAGGCCACTACTGTGGTAAGTCTGCTGCGATGCGTACACACGCTTCAAACCAGACTACAAAGCTGCTCACGACGGCAAGGCTTGCTTCCGTGTGCGTTGATTCGAATTCGATCAGGATGACTCAGGCCCGAATCGAGGGAGCGCGGAGTGCAACTCTTTTGCGAGACAAGGAGTAGTGATCCCATTTACCACATACAGACACACACTCAAACATACCAATCACCCTAGGTGTCAAAGTCGCATATGAGTGTTGTGCAAGAGCGACACCATTGAGGCACGTGTACACGGTAGGTTACAAACATCATCTCGCTGGAAGAATGGACTCGAGGTAGTACAATTGAAATGTTTTGAGGAAACAGTAAATTGGAATGCCCATTAAACTACTGATTGGTCCGATGAAAGTGCCACGAAAGACGTGATGGATGGGGGAGGATGCATGAATATGTTACAGAAGGATCACATATATGTTGTTCAAGGATACATGACATACATATGTCCGATAAGATTCAATAACATACATATGTTGTTTAAAAACATATATATGTTCTTGAACAAATATGTCGTATAAGCCATATATATTGAATAACAAAATATGTTGTTGAAAAAAATATGTTGTTTAGTATAATTTGTTGTTGAACAGAATATGTCGTTTGAAAAACATGTTCCTTAAGAAACATATGTACGTCGGATTAAAAACATATATATTTCGGATAAGCCTTGACCAAAATAACATGAGTAGATAATTTTATGAAATACTATATGTCGTATTAGGCCTTATACGACATATAATGTTGTGTTAAGCGACATATAAATACACGTGTAATTTTCTGATGCCAGCCAAGCGCGAGGGAAAAGGCCGGATCCAACTAAAAGGGACGCAAGCAGAGAGGAGTTCGGACGAAGAGCGCTAGCAGGGGGCAACATGTGGGATTCGTTGTCATGTCTACTGACACTTTTGGAAAGTTTTGACAAAACAATGCAGAGATGGGGACAGACAGTGTGGCAAGACCGATGCATCAAAAGACAGTACAGCACTACTGGGTCAACATGGTCAAGCAACAGGTCACTGGGAGGGGTTGTCCCACACTCAGAGACACGTTAATTTAGCCGATAAAGGCGGCTTTGAATCAAACCACGTTTCTGACAACGGTGCAGGCACTGGTAGGCAAAGCAATTGGCGAGCATACAACGCAACAAAACGCAGAGGTCAAGGTATCATCAACAAAGACCATCAAGTGGCACCTAAACAGATGCCACTTGGCGCACGCTTAGCGGTGAACACATAAAATGGGGTGGTATTTTGTAGAATCAGTGAAGAATGCACGGTGTCAATGAGCCCGCAAGAGGCGAGGGTTGTACTCGAAAGCATAGTTGAGTTTCAGGTCCAGATCAAAAGACACAACCAGCGAGAGTATGAGGACAAATTACAAGGATGGCAAAATTGGACTGATTAAAAGCTTGCGACAAAACTGATGAGGGATGACCAGCAACCGGTCTTGTTACTACCGCCTGACACGTTGCCGGAATTTGAAAGTGAAGGATGGCGGCAAAGGCCACACACGCAGTAAAGTATAGGAAGGGTAAGCGTAGTTTAGTTGAGAATCCTGGTTTTAGAAGTAGCAAGTGTCATGGGTGTAAGAAGCAAATGATCACCAATGTCGATCCGCGATATGCAGGGGAACTTGATGATCCACAAGGAGGTGACACGACAATGCTAATGCAGCTGGTAAGAGAAGTCAAGATGGTCAATCCGGAGTTGGAAGACGAATCAAGTTGGATCTGGCTAACGTCGGAGCAGATGAGGTTTCCACTGCGGTCGGAATTTGCGAAAGCCTGGGAATCACGGTAAAGCAAATTTCGAAACAATGCAATGACCAGCGTACTGATCAAACCTTTGGCGCCTATCATCACAGATTTCATTCGTTAAACAAAAAGGGAATTCTATGATGAGAAGCTTGAAGATGCGCTTGAAATACTAGATTTGGAATGGAGCAAAGACGAGGACACCAGGACACAGTGCAACCGGTTGATCGCCGGTCCACTTCACCGAGGGAAAGTATTCAAAACGAATGGTCCAGCACGGGTGAAACGGCGGATGCAATGGGAAGCGCCTTCCAAATTGCTGGCTGTTCATGACCATCTGCTTCTGCTGGAAAGAGAAGTGCGTGTAAAAATCGACGTAACGTGGGTTTTAGATCAAGACATACCATCACATCCAAAAGGAGGGTACGTCAGAATTCTAGAAGAGTCGTTACTCTGGGAAGATTCAAGAACGCTTTGGTAAAACACGAATAAGAACTATAGAGGGCCTCACTACATGCATGGAGCCGCACAGAGGGTGGACAATCGCGAGCAGCAGTTGGATTTTCAAGTTACGAAAGCGATGGTTGGACTGAGAACAAGAGCTGATCACGGTCATCCAAGAGGAAGCTAAGTGCGCAGAAGAAAAGGAAGAAGCTGTGTATGGACCACGAACACAGTCAATACTACGAGTACTGAAAAAGATCAACAAAGCCAGGAGGTTAGAAGGCGAGGCGGTAATGTGAGCTCCACCTTTCTTTCAGTCGGCTGGACGAGGAAACTTAAAGTTCTGGGGAGAGGATGACGGACCTACCGTGGTTGTATGGGAAAGTTCATTAGAATCCGAGCTACAGCAGCAGCAGTGGTAGAAAAAGATGGGCAGGTCGAAAGAAGAAAAGCAACGCCCGTTTAAAGTCGATGGAAAAGAAATCTTCTGAAACCGCAGCCAGCTAGCAAAAGCCAAAGCAGGAGAGAAGATGGATAAGAAAGGAGGCAAAGTGCAGTCAGTGCGCTGGAAAGCGTGGTCGCGACATGGTAACATCAAATGCGCAGTGAGCGGAAAAATTGTTTCATGTTGGGTTCACCGAGATTGCCACGTGGCAGACGAAAAAAATTAATTTTGAAGAAAGCGGCCGGAGAATCAGGAGAAATAGACAAATGTCAGGTGCGACTGAAAGAGAGAGAATACGTCTATGGATTGGCAAGAGATAGGCATGCTTGAAGTCTATGGGATTCAGGGCTAAGTAACAGCAGGTGACGGTTTAGACAAAAAAGGCAAAATGGGAGCAGGATACACTATGATAATTTCAGAAGAAAAAAGAAAAAACAGCAGTGCAGAGTAGGACGAGAGGAAGAGGGCTCCAGCTCAAATCGGCCTGAATTGGCAGCGTTTTTCCTAGCGCTTCGTGACACGCTGATAAAGGAGCCGTTGCTGTATTTGTGTGACAACCAGGCATTGTTGAAGGCAGTCGATAAGTGGATCGCTGAAGGTGGAAAGGCAACGTGAGTGGGGGCGCCTGACACAGATATTTTGGCAGCAGCCATCGAAATACTACGAAAGAGGATTGCAGCGAGGACAGCAACCTTCTTGGTCAAGGTGAACTTTGAAAGCGCATCGAGGAGAACCAGCGAATGAGAAAGCCAACATTCTGGCTTTTAAGGCTATTTCAGATCCGAAGGTAGGCAAAGAGTGGTGCCAACGGACGAATCCAGCAGTCTTCACGAGGAAAAAACCTTGCTGCGAGGCAGGGAAAGTGATGGAATCCGGCGGGAGTCTTCTCTATGCCTCTTGTGGAGGAGGATTCATCCAACCGATAACGGTTTGATCTTAAAGGCCGTGACCTTTCAGAAATAAAGTTTTCGTGAAACATGGTAGCTTGGCACGCCTTGCGGCTGTCAGGTGTGTGTGTGTTGCGTCCATTGATAACCCATGGTGCTGGATCTCGGCAGCTGTTAGGTTATGAGCCTGCGGATAGAGCCCTCTGCAGCTATTTCGCTATCGCGGCGTTGCACGCTACAAGCGTGAACGCATTAAGACGTTGCAAGCTACAACTTGAAGCGTGAACGCGTTTGCACGTCGCACACTAACAGCGTAGACGCATTCGCACGTCGCGCCATTCCAGAGTGGACGCATACGCATGTCACGCGCAAGGTCGCCGACGCATTCGCCTGTCACGCCCTAGCAGCGTAGACGCATTCGCAATTCACGCACAAGGTCGAGACCCATCGCACGTCGCGCCACAGCAGCGTAGACGCACCCAATCGCTCACTTTGAGAGGTGGACGTATTGAACACAAAGCCCGACAGGGTATCGCAGCAGCGCACATTTTTTTCGCTAACATCTTGAGCGCTATGCAGGTACACTTGTTTTCGATCATTCTCCCTGACATAGTTTGTACGTATGTCTCAATCAAAACAAAATCAGCTGCTGTGCTTCATGACCACCAAGACAGCGTGGGACAAGCATCCGTTACCTGTCTTGTCGAGCCCATCCGGAAGTGACTTGCCGAACGCTGTGAGAAAATGGCGCAAGTCTGCGGCGCAAGCCACTGCCGCTGCAACCAAGGGGCAGTGGCTTATGGAGCTCATCAAATCGCTCAAGCGCCCGAAAAATTCGTTGATCGCTATCAGTCTTACTGCCAACGACAGTGTCGGCGCAAAAGGTATTGACATTCTCGCAGAATTTGAGAGTACGGTGACTACACGTGCAACTGTCGTATGCAGAGCAATGAAATGCAAAGCGCCAATTCACGCTGAAGCATGGGACGAAGTGGTCAAAGATGATGCAAAAGTGGAGGCTGCCTTCGATCAGCTCTGATTTACATGAATGAGTATAACTACCAGATGACAAGATCCACTGCCAACGCTGCACCAGCGCATCACGCCATCGCTGAAGCAAAGTACGACGATGACATTGGAAATTCGTTTGGCGGTATCGTTGTGTACTTCTTGCTCACATCGACTGCTGAAAAGCACGTTCAGAAAAGAGTGGATACTATGCTTGAGCAGCTTACTGAGTACGTCGGAAGTGACTGCAACAGGGCAATGGACGTTAGCTTCACTCACGCATTTTGCCAAAAGTTCTTAGCAAGCTCAGTGACGGAAGACATGTCGGCTCAGATCGTCTGGACTGCGCCGAATGGCAGCAGATTGGCATCAAGGCAGCGGAGTGGCAAGCTTTGCGTGACGACGATGCTAGCAAAGTGACTTGGGATGAGGTCTATCTCGACCTGATAACCACTTATGAACATGTCGTCACGCACCGTACACGTACATACAGTGGAGATCCTCCTGGACCAGCTGGCAGGAACGTGCGGTTACCGCTGGGCGTGGGGCTTGGGGCAATGGACTTGGACGCGTCAGGAGATGGAGATGAAGAGCTTCTTTACGGTCTCGCAGCTTATCAATCCACTTTTGGGAAGCCTGCAACAGTCAAGGACTACACTGACCTCGTTCAGCATGGTAAACCTCTTCCAGGCTCGGTGCGTGTCACCTTCAATGGTACCAGAAAGGATGAATCCGCTGGCAAGAAAATGGGTACCTTCAACAACCCTCGCCATGGGTACAAGGCCGACCTCGAGCGCACGACGGCGCAACCTCGCCGGAGCGTGCCCAACTGGAAATGTGAAAAATGCACCTTTAGTAATTTCTACTACGATAAACCTGGCCAAGACCCTACAGTCCGAAACGCGTGTGCAGGGTGCAAGGAACTCAAGAAGACATCTCATGTAGGCAACATAGGCAAGCCTCGTGTTGTCACTGAGCTGCACTTGGGCGCAGCAGCTATTGAGAGATTGATTGAAGAGCAAGTAGCTAGTGGTGTACAAAAGGCTCTGCAGGCACAGAAGACCTCTGACGGGTCTGCCATCGCAGGCTTCGCACAGGCTGACTACTCGGGCAACGCTTTCAGCCTCGGACTTGGTGGTATTGTTTCAGATTCAATCAGCTCTCTCGAACGTGATGATCCTCGCATCCCAGATGATGGTAAGGCTCTCATCGACCAGTTTGGTAGCAATGCTGATGCGTATCTGAAGCGAAGCACAAATTGTAGCGAAGCACTTGTGCACCAAATTGCAACAATGTCGTGCATAGTCATGTTTCTCACCGGCATTTATGAATTCGCTTCATCACTCCCCAATCGCCTGTGGCAAGCATGCAGCATCGCGTCAAATTGCATGGCGCCTGCGGCAGGCGGTCGGCACGCAACAACAGCAGGGGTGTGCATACTGCTCGCATGTTGTGTGCTCTTCATGCAGCTTGCCTCTACGCAGGCACTCATGCCGCATACAATAACTGCCATCGGGAGCACGGCATGCTATCGAAAATTGGAACATCGAGTCTTCACCTCACAACGCTACTCGATATGGGCTTAAGCGCATAGCGCAGAGTCATGATCAGTACTGCTTGCAGGCATGTCTCTGCGATGCAACCTGGTGAGCGTGACTGACATTTCACGCACTGGTCATGTAACCACATTTTCGACTGCTAGCAACCAAGTCACAGGCCCAGCAGGGACATTCGACCTTATCAAAACGTGTGGTGTGTATGCACTACCCGTCGTCAGTGGAACAGCACTAGCTGCATTTGGGGTCTTTTACATGACTGAAGAAGAGCTTATGCATTCACGAATGAATCACTGTGTAAGTTATGCCAAAATGCAGGTCCTCAGCAAATCTGGTGCTCGAGATGTTAATCCACAGCTCAAGTGCACCAAACGCCAATGCAACATTTGTGTGCATGCTAATATCACCCGCCATCCTGCACCTTCCGCATCGACTGGTCAAACCGCCGCGGTTCGAGACATGCGCTTCGATCTCTTCGACATGAGCAAGATCACCACCATAGGAGGCAACAGATACTGTTCTGTGTTCATTGACAATGGCCAATATGCCACAGCTGTTGTGCATGCAACGAAAGATGAGATTCCAGAAATTTTCGATCGTGTGCTTTCACAGACACCAGATTGCCACAAGCCTACCATCGTCAAATCTGACAACGCATCTGAATATCACACGCAGCAACTGCGTGACGTGCTCAAGAAGCACAATGTGCACGAACAGCTGCATTCCAACGAGCATCAGCAGTTTTAGAATGGACGCGCTGAGAAGCTAGTCGACTCGATTGGCCGCAAAATTCGTGGGATGCTCCTGCAGTCACAGATGCCACCAGAATTTTGGGGTGCGGCAGTGGTGCTCGCCACTGACATTTACAACTTTACACCTCATCATAGTCTTGGCATGGAATCACCTCATTATCACAGGTATCATAAGCAGCCCGACCTCTCCTTCTTTCGTGCTTTCGGATGTGCTACTGTCGTGCATCGAGGCCGGGACCTCGTAGAGCACACCAAACTTGCACCACGGGGAGAGTTGGGCGTGTATTTGGGTGTCGGCACCAGCCACGGTCGTCACGCCTTCATTGTCTACAGTCCCCGTACTTCTCGGGTATATGCCACTGTTGACGCCCGCTTTGATGAGACATACTTTCCTTTTCGCACAACCAATCAGAGAGTGTATGGTTAGGATTACACCCCCTCTATTCAGCTGGAACAGCTGTCTCTCTATCACGACATGCCGAATTCGATAGTGGCCAGCATTGTCGCGCGACTCCAAAGCACTGCCGTTCCATGTAACACAGCATGGGACATCCACGATCTTTTACAGCTTCCCGCTGCCATCGAAGAGCAGCGGCCGCTGGATCTTGAGGCCATGCGCAGCGGGGACAACGAATACGGCATCAGCGGGGAGCCACCTTCCGTCACTACAGGACCAGTGGGGAGAAGTGACGGCGCCTTTGAAGGATTTCTTCCCAGCTACAAGGCGCAGGACACCGTCTTTGTAAATGGTCCGCCAGCTCCGTACGGGACTCTGGCACCGTCATGGAGAGACGCGGGAAGCAAGACAGTCAAGCAGGTAAACAACATCACTTTGGCCGAGCATCTCATCGGCTTGTAAGCTAAGATTGTTCTTCCTGAGAGCTACTGGCCTAATGACAAAGTGTCATGGACCACACAGCGCATGGATCATCGCGAGAACAAAAGGGCTGAAGGGAATCACACGTTCAAATGCGTGCTCCTTGAGTCCAAGCCCAGGTATGTGGGCGCAACTGGAGGAGCGAGCACTTATGAAGCAGAACTTAGCGCTTGGCATGTTCGCAACGCTCTGGAGCAGCAGCACGGATGTCATAAGACACTTGATGACATGTTTGGAGGTGAAAACAAGGGCCTACTTGGGCTTCCCACTGATCGTCTTTGCTCAGCTGTGAGGAGCACTGCAGCCAGAATGCCTGGTGGCAAGATAAGAAGGCAGGAAAGCTCCAACACGATGGGCGCTGCTCTGATAGGCATGATTTGGACAGCTATGGCCTGTGATGAGCACGGCCAGCAGCTTGCAGGATTGCGTCCCGTTCCTCGAAGTTACTATCATATCAAGGGCAGACCCGACGAGCACCTTTGGGCAGAGGCCTGCGACAAGAAGCTGTTTGAGGTCAAGAAGCTGTTTGATATGGACACGTTCTCAACTGTGGATGAGAGTGACATTCCACCTGGCAACAAGTTCATCAACTGCTGCGTGTCTTTCAAGATCAAGAAGGATGGCGACGGAAATATCTTGGAGTATCGCGCACGCTTCGACGCCGACGGCAGGCAGCAAGAGGTAGGATCCTATGGCGAGACATTTGCGCCCACATCAAAGTTTAGCTGTATACGATCAATTTGTGCCATAGCAGCTCAGGAAGGACTGACACTGTATCAATTCGATGTGAAGGGAGCCTTCCTTCTAGCCGAGTGTCAGGAAAGAGTCTATATAAATTTGCCTGGCAAATACAGGCTGCCTAAAGGCAAGGTGCTGCAGTGCCGACGCCTCATCTATGGCCTGAAGCAAGCCACTCATGGTTGGAATTAGATGTTTGTAAAATGGCTGCTCGACTACGGCTTTGTCAACATAGACAACGATGGAGTCACGTTTGTCAAAAATGTCAACAAAAACGATGGGACCCAATCCAAGATTCTCCTGAGTATTCATGTGGATGATGGACTAGCGGCTTGTAGTGACGAAGCCATGTACAAAGAATTCATTGCCGCTATGAGCAAGAATTTTAATCTCAGCGACAGCGGGGAGCTCAAGTGGTTTCTGGGCGGCAAGGTCGAGCAGGATCGTTAAAAAGGCATAGTGCGGATAAGTCAGGAGCAGTATTGCAATGACGTGCTCAAAAGATTCCAGATGAGTGATTGCACGCCTGTCGACACTCCATGCGAGGCAAATCTGCACTTGGCTGCTTCGGACAGCCCGTCGCTGGATAAGAGAGGTGCTGAGGTGGTGCGCAATTATCAGCAGCTCATTGGAGCGTGCATGTATCTGACCTGCTTCACTCGCGGGGACTGCAGCTTTGCAGTTAATCAATGCGCCAGGTTCATGTCGAATCCAGGGCCCACACACATAGCTGCAGCCAAGAGGATTCTGCGCTATCTGGCTGGCACCCGATCTCTAGGCATCACCTAC
>Ga0209491_10010845_pt1 | contig 10846 bp, 9 predicted proteins | sample BON02_FD_187213 | JGI IMG/M metagenome (GOLD analysis project Ga0209491, IMG submission 187213) | Freshwater microbial communities from Lake Bonney liftoff mats and glacier meltwater in Antarctica - BON-02 (SPAdes) (version 2) | ecosystem: Environmental > Aquatic > Freshwater > Ice > Glacier...
ATCTTGGGTTCTGTTTTGTATAAAAAAATCGTTTTAAAGTTTTATATTCTAAGTCAATCTGTTTGACTCCTTTTCCATAGGTGGCCACCCAAAGCCGTTGTTTGGAATCAATCAATAAATCCAAAATCATTGCATCCTGATCAGAATCTTCGTTTTGATTTAAATAGACATTCATCGAAGTTGCCTTCTCTCCCAGATTTAAACTCGTCCAAAGTCCATGATTTAATGTTCCAAACCAAAACCTTTTATTAGGATCTAGGATAGTGACGGCAAGAATAGTCCCTGATTCAGGTTTCCATACCGGGATTGAAATTCCAGAGCTTTTATTCCATAAAACCACCTCATCACTTAAAGTCAAAATGAGGGTTTCTTCATCAAAAATCGAAAGATTGACGATTTCCTTGGTTGGGTCAGACCAAGCCATTTCGGCTTTTTTTATTTCTTCATTCCAGAAATACAGTTGTCCTGAAAGTGTTCCAAACCAGATTTTCTCTTGTGGATCTTCAATTATGCTAGTAGCTGAAGCTATTCCTTCGATGGGAAAAAATAATTCGTTTTCCCGATCAAAAAGCTCAGGAATTGAACTCTCGGGAATGATCCAAATTCGATTTTTACTATCGGCATAAACTTTCCCAAGCAAAAGTCGGGTGGATTCGGTGATGTCGAGAAATTTTTTGTCAAAAACCACAAAATTGCGTCCATCGTAACGATTCAATCCTTCCTGAGCAGCGATCCAAAGAAATCCTTCCTGATCTTGAGTAACTGAAATTGCACTGTTTTGGGAAAGGCCATCATTGACTGAAAGTTGACGAAAGGATAGGTTAGCTTGGGAAAACGCATGGCTCTTCGCAACAAGAACAATTACCACGGCGAATGAAAATCGAATGAAACAAAATTTATTTAAAAAGAACATTGTAAAAAGTTTTTTGCTGTCCTCAAGTAACTTATAAATTAAGCTGAACCTGATGCATGTATCTTATTTTTCATATCTGGTAAAAATTCTCGAAGTCTGAAAACTTTGATTTTTAAAATTTTCGATTGGAAACTGCAATTAATTTGTGCTAATATTTTGATTTTAATCAGAATTTGGAATCTATTCAATATTTTAAGCTATTGTTAGTAGCAAAAAGAGCTTATTCGTTAAATCAAATTTTGGGAAATTCATGATTCGTGTTGTGATTATAGATGATGAACCGAAAGCCATCATTTCTCTTGAGTGGGAGTTAAAACAGTCGGGAAAATCGATAGAAGTGGTTGGTAGATTTGGAGAAGTGGAGAAAGCACTGAAAGAAGTGGAGATTCTCCAGCCAGACTGTATTTTTCTAGATATCCAGATGCCCAGTTTGGATGGATTTAAATTTTTGGAGCATTTCCCCAATCGTAATTTTGAGGTGATTTTTGTAACTGCCCATGCCGAACATACCATTCAAGCAATCCGCGAAAGGGCATTTGATTACCTGCTCAAACCTGTTGATCGCTCAGATATGGAAAGTTTGCTGGATAGAATCCAAGGAAACTTGCTTAAAAAATCAATCAACTCGGCTTCCTTTAATTCATCTATTGAAAAGGCGAAAATAGTAATCAATATGGACAATCAATTGATCTTACTTGATCCCGATGAAGTGATTTACTGCGAAAGCGACGGGAGTTATTCCTATATCCATACCATGAACGGCGGAAAAGTATTAGTGTCTAAAAGATTAAAATTATTAGAAAATATTTTTTCTAAGTTTCGATTTTATAGGATACATCATTCCTTTTTGGTCAATCTCGAAAAGGTTAAGTCTTATGAGAAATCCACAGGGAAAGTAAAGCTCATTGATGGAATCTCACTTCCTGTCTCTAGGCTTAAAAAGGCTGGATTTACTGAATCGCTGAAATAATGTATGATGGATTTTTTTGAAAAGTATCCCTTAATTGAAGTACTCGAAAACAGTAATTTTAATGGCTTGGGCTGGGCAGTTACAAGCGTGCTTTTTTACCTGTCACTATACCATTTTGTGCTTTTCATCAAAAGCAGGGAGAAGTTCTATCTTTTTTACAGTTTATATGCACTTATCAATGCGATCAACCTAATTCAGCGCGTTAAGGGCGTTTTTGCAGAAGCAGTTTATATTGAATTTTCTGAGTACTTCATCCATTTGAATTTCCCTATTCAATTTGCCAGCTACCTTATATTCTCCTTCTTTCTGATCGAGATTCTCAATTTCAGAAAGCATTTCCCAAGGTTTATCAACTTCTTTAGCTACTATGTCTTGATTACCAGCTCTATTTTCGGAGTCTTGGTTTTAGGAAGATATGTTTGGGACGGATATGACATGATGCGAGGGTATTATATCACTGTTTTCATGCCTAGTACCTTGATTTTTTTGATTTATGGGATATTTCTCACCATCAAATCAGGTGAGAAAGTTCGATATTTCATTCTTGCGGGATACCTGATTCTTGGCATTAGTTCCTTCATTTTTGCTTTTATGACTTTTGGGAAAGATGTTTCGATTACCAACAAATACTATTACATCTACTATTTGGCAGTTTTAGCCGAAAACTACCTGTACACCTATGCCCTTGCGATTAAGCAGCGGGAGGTTTATGAAGAGAAATTTCAAATGCAAACCTTGTTGGTAGCAAAACTTCAAGAAAATGAAGACCTCCGTGAAGAGTTAAATGGTAACCTCAAAAATGAATTGAGGCTTAAGGAAAGTCAAATATCATTTTTGGAAGCAGATGCGGAAGAGCAGCGAGTATCCAAGCTTAGCGCTAACTATGAGAAACAAATCACATTACTTCATCTGCAGTCACTTAGAAGTCAGATGAATCCGCATTTCATCTTCAATGCCCTGAATTCTATCAAAGTTTTTCTGATTGAAAGCGATAAGGATAATGCTGTCCTATACCTCAATAGGTTTGCAAAACTTATTCGGATGGTTTTGGAAAGTTCAAGGGAGTTCAAAATCCCGCTGGGCGAGGAGCTAGATATTGGCAAGCTTTATCTGAGCCTTGAGACGATCAGGTTTGAAGACGGAATTGATTTTACCATTGATGTCGAACGAGGCATAAGTCTCCGAGACACCAAAGTTCCACCATTGGTTTTTCAGCCATTTTTGGAGAATGCTGTTTGGCATGGATTGATGCCTAAAAAAGGACCCAAATCCATTTTGATTCGAGTGTTCAGAGACGGGGAAGGAGTGGTAGTTTCCATCCGTGATAATGGAGTGGGAAGAAAAAAGTCAACTAAAATGAAAGCAAATCAAACCATCCAAAAACAATCCATTGGTATATCACTTTCTTCGGATCGACTCAAATTTTTTAATCAAAGCGAAAAATTCAACTACTATTTTGAAATCATAGATCATGAAGGTAATTCGCCTAATAGTGGGACTGAGGTGGTATTTCACCTGATGGAATAGGTGCTTTTAGATGAAGAATTTTGGTGATGTTACCGCAGTGCTACTTTTTGATACATGGGTTTGATTCATTACCCATTCATATAAATAGCTTTGGTTGAATAAAATTAAAGGCTCGGTTTTTAAAGTTTGTGGATTTTTTCAAGCGATTAATTGATGATTGCTTAGAGAAGACACTTCCAAAAAAAACAACAGCACTGCAAGTCAATGAAAAGAATTAGCTCTGTTTTCTTTTGTTTACTCCTCCTGTTTTCCTGCGGAAAAGGAAGAAGTGCGGGTCCAATAAATAATGGCAATCCTTCTAAGACTGGCTTTTCGGATTCTTCTGAAAATATGTTAAAGAATCCCTCAGAAGCTTTGGAAGCTCTGATCCCCATGAGTAATGAACAGCTCAAAAATTGGATTCCCAAAAAAGTCGGTGAAATGGAACAACGAAAAATACTAATTGGCCATAAGCAGGGAATGGAAATGAGTGGAGCCATCGCTACTTACCAAGAAAAAGGGCAAGATGGTAGGCAGATTTCTATGGAGGTGCTAGATGGTGCTGGCGCAACTGGGGCTGTAATGCTGATGTCGATTTCTCAAAAATTGGCCTTAGACTATGAGGAGCAAATGGATACCGGGTATTCTAGGATTTATGAGCGAGACGGGTTTCGTGTTTGGGAAAAGCTTAATTCCATAGATCAATTCGTAGAGATCGAATATGTCACGGAAGGTAGATTTCATTTTATATTTAAAGGTCACCAAATTCTAATGGAGGAATTGTGGGCTTTTGTAAGGGAAGTAAGGAAGGAGATGAATTAAGGATAATTATCTAGGATGAATTTTCAATCTTGGTATAAAATTTCCCTAAAAGAAAAGTTACTCTTGAATAGGTTGTGCAGCGTTAATCAGGAATTATTTATTGATATAATAGGAATAGGCTTTCGCCTCAGACACCAAGAATTTTAAACATATATCTATCTAAAACTATGAAAATAAAACACACTTTCTTCTGCTCTTTTTTGTTTATGTTATTTCAAATTCAATTGGCAAATGCCCAACAAGAGATACGTGGGAAAATTTTCAATTATACGAGTGGTCCTTCACAAATCGAATCATTTGATCGGTTTTCAGCTATCAGCCAAACATGGGGTGAGGTCAATGAAGAAGGGGACTTCTCCATAATTCTAGAAGATAATTTTCTTGAAAAAGCACGGGAAATGGCAAAGGAGGCGCAGGGGAATGCTCCTAAAGGATTTACGGTCAGCTTTAACACTGTATCAGAGTCCTTTGCCTGTCCTTTTGAAGAAGTGGAACCTAAAGTCGGGGATATAGTCGTTACAGGACTCCCAGAATTAACGCTCATGGACGAAATGGGAAATCCTACCAATGGGATTTTGTATGCTGCCAGCAGTTTAGATATAGCAAGGTGGCTCTTCACCTATCGGGATGTAAATGCCAATCCAGGGTATTATTTGGAGTTCTATTATTTGGAAGGTCCCGCAACAGTAAAAAGGGAATGTCTAATGGAAACTTACAGCGGAGTTGGAGAAGAAGTCTTTGAGGAAAGCACTAATATTGACTTGGAACTCCAGGCTGGATGGAATATAATTCGATATGGGATAGATGAGGTGTTTACCTCTTCCAACGGTAAAGTTTTGCCTTTAAAATTGACCGTAACTAGACTTGAAAAGCTTCCGGAAGACTTGTTGTGGTTTGCGGTGATAGAGTAAATATATTTTATACCCCCTCTCAAAAAGCCTGAAATAATCATTCAGGCTTTCTTTTTTTGAAGATGTTACATCTGTGATACTCTTTGATACAAGGCTGACATTCTTTGGAGTCAGTGTTATTGATTTTTGCTTCGGAGACTCTGTTCCTTTCCATTGAGGAAAATGAAGAAAGGTCATCCAAGACAAAAAATCAAAACATTCAAGGCCATGAGAAATTTTTATACACTCAAAAGAGGATTTTTTCTTCCGGTGCTAATAAGTATTTTTTTACAGTCCCTGATTGGAGGCTATCAAGCCAACAGTCAGGGACTCACCGGAACCTACACGATCGGTCTAGGAGGAAATTATACGACTTTTACTGAAGCAGTGGATTCATTGAGTTCAAAGGGAGTTTCTGCTCCTGTGGTCTTCAACGTCCTTGATGGAGTATATAATGAGCAAATTCTCATCGGGGCAATAACCGGTTCCTCCACCACAAATACGATTACTTTTCAATCTCAGAACTCAAATCCTGAATTAGCCCAATTATCCTTTGCGGCAAGTACCGTTGCTGGAAACTATGTGGTATCTCTTGAAGGCGCTTCACATTTGATTTTTAAAAATCTAAAAATAAAGGCTACAGGTACCACCTATGCACGGACAGTTCGGGGACAGTTAACGTTGAATAATATTCTTTTTGAAGAAAATGTATTCGAGCCTCCCATCACTGCCAGTACAGTATTCGATAGAGGAAATATTATAATTTCTGCTTTAACATCTTCAGATATTCGATTTATCAACAATAGTATTTTCGGTGGTTCCTATGGAATTTTTTATCAGGGGACTAACAAAAGCAATACAATTAATAATTTCAATATTAACTAATATTGAAATTTATAAACATATAATATTAAAACTAAATAAATTTTAAATAGATAAAGTCATGGCAAAAAGCGATATTATTTTAAACGACGACCATGTTTTGGTCAAGGGAGAATTAAAGGTTGATAGTATATCAGTAGTAAGGATTCCAGACCCTTCAATAAGGGAACCAGCTATAACTCTTAATCAAGCGGAAATTGTAATGCTTGCACGTGATGGCAGGTCGAGAACCTTAACAATTAAAAGAGAAGGTAGTTTATATGTAGGTGGATATGGATCGATCAAGGCTACTGACCTGCACTTAAGTGGTAGAGCTAATATTGAGAAAATTGACTCATCTCAAATTTCCTTGGGTGGATCCGGCGGTGGTGAAAACCCACAAAATGGGAAAATAACAATGTTAAATACAAGAGGGCAGGTAGTCTTGACAATTGATGCCCAGAACGCTGCTCAAATAGTAGTACCAGGTTTAGGGGACTTGATTGGTTTGATAAAAAAACTTGAACAAAGAGTTACTCTATTAGAAAGAAAGCGACCATAGTATATTTTATAGTATTGTGGTTTATGAAAATAGCAGCAGTAACGGGGACCAATGGAAAATCATCTACCATTCATTATGCTAGGCAATTGCTTGAATACAAAGGGAAGGAGGTATGGACTATAACCAATAAAGGAATTTTAGAGCCAGGAGGAGTTGAATTTCCAATGTTTTGGTGCCGCGAGCGAGGAAGTATCAGAAAACTCATTGAGATGCTTTCTCCCGGCAAAGATGACATTCTTCTTCTGGAAGCATACAGTATTTCGCTTATGGCTAATGAATGGTTTGGTACCCAGTTAGATGTTGCGGCCTTTACTTCCTTTGGTAGGGATCATCTCGATGTTCATTCCTCAATGAGCGAATATTTTGAAACCAAATTTTCACTTTTTGAAAACTGTCTGAAACTAAAGGGAACTATGATTATCTATGAAAGGATTCCTAATATCTCAAGGTTTTTAAAACTAACGGAGAAAAATGAAAATGAATTGATTCTGTACAACGATAAAATTTCAGAAACGTCGCTGCCTCCTGGTATTATCTACGAAAATTACAATTGTTCCAAACTCATTTCAGAAACCTTGGCTGATTTTAGTTTCAACAATTCTGAGAATATAGCATTAAATCCACTTCCTGGAAGAATAGAGGAGATAGTAAATTCTAAAGGGATAAATATTTATATTGATTACGCCCATAATCCTGATGGATTAGGTTTTACACTTGGCAAATTAAAAAAAGATTGCAAGGGTAAAGTAATTACTGTAATGGGTTGTGGGGGCGACCGGGATTCTGGTAAACGTTTGATGATGGGGAAAGTGGCAAATCAATTATCGAATAAGGTAATTATAACTGACGATAATCCTAGATCCGAAAGTCCTGTGCTTATTCGAAAAGCAATTTTGGAAGGTTGTCCAAATGCCATTGAAATACCTTCGAGAAGGGAAGCAATAAAATCAGCAATGTTAAAAGCCCAAAAAAATGACATCATTTTAGTGGCAGGAATGGGCTCTGATGAATGGTTAAACAATGATTCTGATCTTATCCAAACCGATAAGTCTGTAATATTAGATATACTAGAAAATTTTAAAAAATAAAAGGATGAGAATAGCAGCAGTAGGAGACTCAGTAATGTGGGGCCAAGGATTGATGCCTCCTCTTTCAAACATTGATTTTGAAGATGAAGAGAAATTCGTTTTCAAGATTGTGGAATGGTTGAAAAATGAAGGGAAAGTTCAAAAAATTGAGATGGCGGACTTTTTGGCACATTCAGGGGCCATAATTGGCACTCCCAACGAAGTAAACCATCAGGCGTTTTTATCAAGAAATGAGGCACCAAATAAAAAAGCTTATGATAATTTTTATGGCGAGATACCTGAAGAATATCCAACTGTTTTAGGACAATTAAATAATTTAAAAAACAGCTCAACTATTGATATTTTAATTATTAACGGAGGCCCGAATGATGTTGGTATATTGAACTCTATTGAATTTTCAGAAGCTTTTAATAAAGGATTAGAACTCATTGATGAGGTTGCAAGTATTAAACTTCCCAATTTGCTTAAGGAAGCAAGTAAGAAATGTCCAAATGCGTTTATTTTTTATATCGGTTACTATGCCGCAATAACTAAAAACACAAGCAATAAGCTTATATCAAAAGACTTAAATATTTTAGCACCTGTATTAAGGTATATCCCTTTAGACGAGCTTTTTGTAGCTGCATTTGATGACAGAATAAAAGAGCAGGGCATGATATTTCACCAAAGAATACTTGTAAAATTCAGGGAACAAATCGCAATATTTAACGAAAAACGGAATCCCTCTTCACCTCCAATTTTATTTTGCCCCTCTGGATTTGGGAATTCAAGTGCCATGTGGGCTCCAAACCAAAATATTTTCACATTTGATCATGATACGGGTGTATCAGGTATGAGAAAAGCTTTATGTGAAGCAATTCAGGGGAAATTTATAAGTAAAATTTTTAGCGAATATGCTCATAAGTACAAAATTAATTTGGGTGATGTATTTTCTGAATTAGAGGTTAGAAAAGCTGAGAATTTATTTTGTGAAATAGCTTATGTAGCGCACCCAAATAGAAAGGGAGCAGAGCAATACTATAGACAGCTTAAAAAGAGAATTGAAGTTCAATTAAACTTCTCTTTGAGAAATCACCTTGAATCAATGGATACTTCTATTTCGTCTTTAAGAAAACTCAAAGGAAAGTATCCTTTTGTGCCATTAATCAGTTTGCGAGGATTATCCGATGTGCTTTGGCTGGATGTAATTTCAATAGGTTATCATAAATCGAGTAGTATAAGTTATAGCATTCCAGGTTTTTTATCAACTCTTGATTTTGATTTCGGTTGGGGTTACGAGATGTTGAGCAATCAGAAAGGATTATTTGTTTTAGATCTTATGGATAGGAAGAGGTTAAGTTCTTTGAAATATGTAAAAATCCGGATGCCTGAATTTGAAAGACTTGTCCGTAAATTTTCAATAGATTTTTACATTAAAATTAATGGCTATTCACTACCATATATTGAATTAACTGAAAAGTCATTTAAGAAATCAGGTAATTCTAGGGTTTGGGAAATGCCATCACTATATTTTAAAAAAGAATAGTCATCATGAAAACAAGAAATTCAATTCGTGAAATTGCCCAATGGATGGATGATCTTTCCTCTGTAAATAGTTTACGTTCACTGGCAAATCAGCATCGAGGAATCAATTCAAACAATAATTATTCACTTCGTAATATAGTTGATCGGCATAATGGAAGTATTAACAGCAAGGAAATTTCATTTCTTTTTTACAATACCTGGCTAATTGATGGTATAATCGGAATATTAAGTGCCCCATGGTTATCAATAAGAGCAGAACTTATAGGAAGAGAAATCAGAAATTCATTTTACGATATTGCGGTATTGTGTGAGGTTTTTGAAGATGATTATCGGAAATTAATTAAGAAACAACGGTTCCATCACGATGCCATAGGACCAGTTTGGACAATTGGTAACGTTAGTAGTGGATTATATACGCTATCCAAATTTCCTTTGAAAGACCAGCGCCACCGCTTTGTGGAGAAAGTAACAGTACCTGATAGTTTGTCAAACAAAGGAATTCTACTTACTACAATTGACTTAGGAATTGGTAAAATTGATGTTTTTTCAACACACTTGTTTTTTGGGATAAGCGACCCTCCAATGCCTCCACTGCCAGGTAACGTTGAACAGCAGGTAAGTCAATTAATTTTGCTTCAAAGAACAAATATTCAGATAGCACAGCTAAAGGAGTTGACTAAATTTATCAAAGAAAAGCATAATCCTAAACATGTGGTTATAGTTGCTGGAGATATGAATATTAATCCGTCGCGTAGTCAAGAAAATGGACAGGCTTATGAAAAAATGAAAACTCTTTTTTCAAGTATCACTTTAAAAAATGGAGAGAAAATTTCACTAGAAGACTTATGGAAAATTAAAGGAGGCAAAAAGGGTGGAACCAATACGCCAACCAAGGGCTGTGCATTAGATAAAAGAGATAAGGATTCTACTAGTGGGATAATTTATTGCAGTGATAATACAGTAGATACTTCAAATTATGATGAAGGAAGGATTGATTATATCTTTGTCCAGAAACCTACTGAATCTCATGATATTATTATAGATTTTTCAAGGATGAAACGCAGACCTTTCCCTTTTCCTGCACTGAAATTTGAAGAGATTAAACATTTAATGACTGATCTGCGGTTCAAAAGAATATTTGCAACTTATAAAAATGATCCGGAGAAAATAGCTTCTATAATTTCTGAAATAATCAAAAATACATGCGACGGTCATTTGTCTGACCACTTGGGGCTTGATGTTAAATTGATGGTCAATAAAAAATAATAAAAATGTTTTCATGAATATATAATCTATCTCTCCGCTATTCAACCAGTAGATCAATAATTATTCGGTATAATGTTCGACAAGTTCAGCGACCGAGCTAATCATAAACGACCAAATACCTAAGAATCCAGAACTCAGTATTTTTGGGTTTTTAATATATTTTTAAAGACTATTAGTAAAGAAGTGAAAATATCAAAAACTATATCATAAGCGATAAATTATGATGAGTTGTGAACGAATTAAAATTTGAAAGGTGTTGGGTTTACAAATAATCATAATAACTTTTAAGTCCAATCTCAAAAAGCCTGAAATAATCATTCAGGCTTTCTTTTTTTGAAGATGTTACATCTGTGATACTCTTTGATACAAGGCTGACATTCTTTGGAGTCAGTGTTATTGATTTTTGCTTCGGGGACTCTCCTCCTTTCCATTCAGAAAAATGAA
>Ga0209491_10010847_pt1 | contig 10845 bp, 2 predicted proteins | sample BON02_FD_187213 | JGI IMG/M metagenome (GOLD analysis project Ga0209491, IMG submission 187213) | Freshwater microbial communities from Lake Bonney liftoff mats and glacier meltwater in Antarctica - BON-02 (SPAdes) (version 2) | ecosystem: Environmental > Aquatic > Freshwater > Ice > Glacier...
TCTCTCTCTCTCACTCTCTCTCTCTCTCTCTCTCTCTCTCTCTCTCTGTTTTCTCTCTCTCTCTGCTCTCTGTCTCTTTCGCTCTCTCTCACGCACATACTCTCTTTCTTTTTTCCTCTCTCTCTCGCTCTCTCTCTCTCTCTCCTTCTCTCTCTCTCTCTCGCTCTCTCTCTCTCTCTTTTCCTCTCTCGCTCTCTCTCTCAAACACATTCTCTCTCTCACTCACTAACTCGCTCGCTGAATTTTCTCGCTCTGTCTCTCTCTCTCTCTTTCCTTTTCTCTCCCTCTCTTTCTCTTCCTCTCTTTCTCTTCCTCTCTTTTTTTCTCTCTTTCTCTTTCTTTGCTCTCTCTCTTTGTGTCTCTCGCTGTCTCTCTCTCTCGCTCTCTCTCTCTCGCTCTCTCTCTCTTTCTCTCTCTCTCTCTCAATCTCTCTCACACACACTCTGCCTCGCTTTCTCTTTCTCTCTCCCCCTCACCCTCTTTCTTTCTCGGTCACACGCACACACACGCACAAGCACACACACACATACACACACACACACTGTACCTCTTTCATCTCTTTAGTGCACGCGCGCGAGCGCGCATATGTGCGCACGCGCGCGCCCTCTCTCTTATATCTATGCACCCCTACTATGTCTCACACACATGCACACACATGCACACACATATTACAGGTGGACAACCAGTTGCTAATAGATCAGTGGTCCAGTTTAGTGATCTTGCACGCATCGGCTACTATCGTATTTGAGGCGCCCATGGGCTATCACCAGCTGGTGATCGAATATAAGCAGGAATGGGGGAGCAGTGGATGTAGTTTGAAGTGGTTTGGAGCTCCATATAGTTTGGCTCGATTCGAATCTCTCAAAACCAGTCCGCTGCTATTGGCAGTGGTAGCAGGCAAGCTGGACTTGGCTCGCTCAAAGCTCTATGGAAGTGCTCTTACATTGGCCACAGCTTGTATGGCTGCACAATTTACTGTGATGGCCAGAGATATTTACGGAAATGCAGCGCAGATTCATCAGTCAGAACGGAACAAGTGGGAAATTTATGTCATTCCTGCAGGCTTTACAGGTTGGCACATCACGACTCTAGCAAAAGCTGGGAATGCCTTTTCGGGCGACGTCTCGTGCAGTGAAGAAGCACATGGCTGCACTGTGCAGTACCGCACAACTGCTTCTGGGCGCTACGTTCTTTTGGTTCGCGTCAAGACAAGTGAAGGCATGTTGCACATATCGGGGAGCCCATCAGAAGTCGTGGTACTGCCAGGCATAATGAATGTGCGTTTTTCTCAAGCATTTGGGGATGGTCTGACATTGTCCACGGCTGGCATCACAGCACAATTTGTTATACTGGCCAGAGACTGCGCCAACACGAGTGTTCCCACTCTCACAGAAGGTGCTTCATTGTATCAGTTTGAAATGCAGGATGAAGCTGGCATGAGAATTGCGGCTCACTTGTCTGCACAAGCTTTTGGCGATGGAGTGTATGCTTCAATATATTGCACTACTAGTGGACTGTATTTCTTATCAGTCAGGACGCCAGCCGGCAACCTACGGGGGAGCCCGTACCCATTCAAATGCTTACCAGCTTACCCGTCTGCAAAAAAATCCCTTCTACATAGTGATGTGCTAACAGTAGCCACCGCTGGAAGCGAATCGCATTTCAAATTAATCCTTCGAGACAGTTTTGGCAACCTGGCTAGCAATTATCCATGTGCTATACAGATCCTTCAAACAGAATCAGGAAATAGCATAAATTCGGATTGGACAAAAAGCCTGGGAGCGCAAACGGGAAGCTGTGCAATGGCTTGGATGAGGACTGCGAGTGGGCGATACCTCATTCGTGTTGGGTACTTGCAGGAAGGAGGTCTGACGAACACATACTATACCGGACTCAACTTCTCCAACCCTATTGCATCATTCACTTCCTCGACCATCAACATCTCTTCCAGTATGACCTCTTTTGACTCAGCATCGCTTGGCTCCTACAACACCACTTCTAGCGTACGATGGATAGGATTTATCAAGCCGTCCCTCTCACAGATATATACGTTCACCGCTGCGGTAGCCAGTAGGCATGAGCGGATCAAACTTTGGGTGGATGATAGGCTAGTTCTTGATCAGTGGACGAGTTTGATTAATATACAATTGTCAGTGACATTTTCGTTTGGTGCAATTGGTGTATACTATCCAATCAGCATGGAGTACACACGGGATACTTCAGGAACAGAATGGGGTACTAGACTTGAATGGCAGGGGTCTTCCCCGTTGGGCACCACTAATGTAGGCTACCAATCGTTTTTTCTGATTGCGGGCCCGCTTGTTGCAGAAGTTGTTAGTGCGAATCTTGATGGTCCGTCCTGTTCAGCGCAAGGACATGCGCTCACCATCATGACTGCAGGCAAGCCCTCCTCGTTTCTTGTACTGGGCCGGGACATATATGGAAACCGAGCGTCTTCTGTCAACCTTCGAATGCAAGTGTCTGTGGCATCCAACCTCGATCCAATTCCGATCCTTTCGACAATTTCACTGGGGCCAGGACAATGGAATGTGACACTCTCTGGAACAACCACGTCAGGAATGTTTGCACTTGACGTTGGCATATTCGAATCTCAGGGGCTGTGGGCTACTTACTACAAAGACCCCTTCTTCAGAGAAGCCACCGTGGTAAAGACTGACCTGCGGATCGATTTTTCGTGGGGACCATCGAGGCCTGTGCATGGAGTTCCAAAAGATTATTTCAGCGTCAGGTGGAGTGGATGGATATCAGCTCGTTATACCGAGCCGCATCTTCTTTACCTCTACGGCGCTGTCGATCCTGACATCTGGCAAGAAGCTCCTGACTGTGCAAGGTATATAGTAGGCGATAAGGTACGGTACATCCGAAACGATTCAATGGCAATTGCTGCAGCTTTAAATCGAAGTATCTTAAATCTGTGCCAACTATCAGGAGTGCGAGAATATGGAATGTGGGAGCGGCCCTTTCATTTTGACGCCCACCACATGTACAGTCTGGATATAGAGTATAAAGCTAGTGTTGGGAACGCAGGGTGCAAATTGCGGTGGTCGAGTGCCAATGAAATGCCTGACTTCGTTCCTTCGGAGTTTCTTCATCGTTTTTCTCTTTTCCGTGGAAGTCCGTCTTGGGTAAATGTTGTGGAGAGAAAAGTAGACAATCCACAAGCTTGTCACGCCACTGGATCCGGACTTACCCTCGTGACAGCTGGACTATTCACAGCATTTACGGTGTTGTGTTCTGATGAGTACGGCAACAATTTGCGTGAACGAAATGATCTGGTGGCGCACATTCGAAACATCGAATCGTTACCCTCATCAACGTACCTACCATCAATCATCAACACAAGACATGTCTTCAGATATGTTCTAACTACCGCTGCACACTACAATGTGGAACTCTTTAATGTCCAGGAAGGATTCTTGAGTGCTACATACTACGATGCCGCATTCTTCCATCCCTCGTATGCCCGCTACTCAGCTGTATTGGCGGCCCATTCAACTCATATGGGAAGGGATATCCCAACAAAAGTCGCTCTCACTCGTCCCTTTGGTGTAAGATGGGCTGGATTTTTGCAGGTGGCGCCAGCTCAGACGTTGACATTTTATCTTAATCTGCAAAACTGTGATGAACGTATCAAAATGTGGGTGGACAATGTTCTTCTGGTCGACCAGTGGTCTAGCGTAGCATCTAGCAGTAATTTCTCGATACGACCCGAGAGCTCTGCGAACAGATCTATACATGAATTCAGGCTGCAATATTCTAGCAGCAGTAGCGTGTGGGGAGGGCTAAATCTGACATGGGCTTCAAGCCCAACTTCGAACACTCCCGTCGATCACAATATTTTCCTTGCCGCAGACAGCGCGACTGGACGATCGTCACATTTGTTTTCAATGAGTGGTGTTGCAATCGAAATACAGCCCTCAGTTTTTTGTGCCTCGAATAGTCGTGTTGTTGGATCTGGATTGAGTTCTGGGACCGTTGGAAGAACGTCTACGTTCAACGTACTGCTGCGAGATGAGTATAGCAACCCAGCAATCACACTGAATTCTCTGGGCTTGCCACAATTTTTAGTGTCAAGCATGAGTCCTCCGTTGCTCTTGAAAGGCAAAACGAATCATCTTGGAGACATTGGATTGTATTCTATCTCATATCCAATTGTGACGTCCTACGCTGGAACGTACCCCAACGTCAGTGTTTTGCATCTTCGACCAGGCTTACAGGCGACCTTTTACAATGTGACCGCCAGCGATTTGATAATGGAAAGCCAAAACATAGGGTCCATGCCCTTTAGCACTGACTTTTCGAGATCGGTCGACACTCAGCAAATAATGCCTCACATAAATTCCTCGTATTTTGTGAGATGGTCGGGGTTCATTCGAGCTTCTTTCACACAAATTTACACCTTGCACGCCGAATTGGCCGAGTCAGATGAAAGGGTGAAGCTGTGGGTTGACAATAAACTGATTTTAGATCAATGGTCCAGTTTAGCTGGCACGCAGCCACTGGGTACAATTCAATTTTTAAATGCGGGCTACTATGATATAGCTATCGAGTACAGGCAGCTAAAAGGAGCAAGTGGATTTCGGTTGAAAGGAAAAGGAATCGTCGCACTTGAAGATAGGATCGAGTGGGTCGATCCCGACCACACGCCACACGTCGTGCCGCAGTCAGACCTTTTTCATGGATCCAGAATAAGCAACCAAACCTTCAGCCTTTCACTCCACCCTGGGACTGCAGATGTCACGTACACAACACTGGCGGGCTCATTTTTGACACTCACGACCGCTGGGGTGTCGTCCATTTTTACTATCAATGCAAGGGATATTGGAGGATCGCAGATTGATACAAATTCCACGACAGGCTTTGAAGTGCTGGGAGTGCTAGAATGGTTTGGTCCTTTTGAGGATGATCGTGATCGCACCCGATACCAATTGCGCAGTCAGGTGAGTTGGCACGAAGATGTCGTCAACAACTTGAGAGCTTTTTCGTACGGTCTAACTCTCAGTGGCCAGTACATTTGTGCAATATCATTGCATGCAAGGGGGGGTCTGTCAGCAACCTACTGGGACAATATGCATCAAGGATTTCTAAATGACATGTCTGCTTCTGTTAGAATTGACCCTGTAATAGCATTCCAGTGGAATGTGTCCAATCCAATCATCAGCGACGGCCTGGCTAGTGTAAACTCATACGCCTCAGTAAAATGGGATGCCTTTGTCCTGCCAGAATTTTCAGAATTGTACACCTTAATCCTGACATTTGAGGCAGATGTGCTCCGGAGGGACGGGCGCTATTGTGCCTCCTGTCACGACATGGCCCAGGTATTTGTGAATGATATTCAACACATTGCCACAGATACGCAGGTCTGGACCGTCAAGGATGCATCGGTCCACAAACACTACTCCTCTGTTAAATTCACCAAGGGCGTTTTGCAGCACTTGAAAATCGTCATGAGGCACTATGAAGGAGATGCTAATTTGAAGTTGGAATGGACAAGTCTTTCAACTCCCTGTGCAATTATTCCCTCTTTGCGCCTGTACCATTACGTAGACTCTCTCCGACTGGGGCCGATAAGATTGCTAGTTCGTTCAGGCATAAGAAACGCGTCGAAGAGTTCCATCGAAGTAGATGGCCATTCCATGACAGCAGGATTGGTCGCGTCTTTCCATATCAAGTCGTTCGATGCATTTGGTAATCCTGCACAAACCTCTGCGCTAGATACAGGTACCACCATTCTTTTTTTGCGTACAGTCGATGCACAGAGTGCAAGCATTCAGGCCAACGTTTCGAATGTCTTAAACACAAATGTGGAGTTAGCTGTCGTGAAAACAACTCGCGCGGCACTGACTGAGGCATATGCTCTCTTTGCATATTCTGGAGGACTTTACGCGACTTACAACTTTTCACATTCCTCTCCGAAGCTCCAAATCAATAGGATCCTCAATACTTCTTTACCTGGGACAGAGCTATCTCACATTTCATCTCTGCCCGTAAATGAATCCTTCAATATTCGCTATTCGGGGTTTATTCGTCCGTCTTTGGCAGCATCGTACACCATATATGCTGCAATAACAGAACCTGACGAAAGAGTGAAACTCTGGGTAGATAACAAATTGATAATTGACCAATGGTCAAGTTTGGAAAGTACAGAAGCCGTTGGAACGATGGGATTCGGGCGTGCAAATGGTTTCTATGAGGTTATCATGGAATATAAGCAGGCAGTAGTACAAGATAATGCTGTTTTTGGAGCAATGCTCAGCTGGCTGCGACCAAATTGGTCGCAGAAGCAAACAATTGCTTCAAATGATCTTTGGTTTGGCAATCACATTGGTGATTCTCCCCTAGAACTTCATACTTTACCCAATACAATCTCAACAGCATCATCGGCTTCTGGAATGGGCTTGACGCTTGCCTCTTCAGGTGTAGCAGCATCATTTACCATCACCAGCACGGATGATTACGGGAATCAGGCAACTTTTGACATGAGTCCCTTTACTCCCCATCTATCCTGCAACATCAGCTCTCCTCTGACACCGGCGAGGACACTTCTGAGCGCAGGCATAGAACAAATTACGTACATAACGTCATTTTCCCGCAACATCTGCAAGCTTGGGGTTCTTCTTCATGGACAACATATAAGTGGCAGCCCATGGACACTTTTTACTGCATTAGGTCCCACAAGTGCGGCACTCAGCACAGTGCAAATTGCACGTCTGTCGACTGTCATGACCGCAGGAGTTTATCTTCAGATTTCGTTAATGAGCAGAGACGTGTTTAATGTATTGAAGCCAGCCATTGGAGATCGGTTTATTGCTGTGTTTTACGCACCATTACACAGAAACCCAGCCCACGTGTTTTCGTTCAACTCTTCAACTGGTCTTGAGTATTCTGCCCAGATGCTTCTTACAATCAGTGGCAATTACTCCGTGTATATTGGCAAAGTCTTAGCTGCAGGCACTGGACTAAGGGCCCAATACTTTGGGTTATCGACTTTACAGGCTCTTTTGGCAGAATCAGTTGCATCCCCAAACTTTATTGGATCTCCTCATCCCCGCATTGGGCTGAGCCAGGCATTTTCGGCGAGATGGAAAGGTTTTGTGCGGACACCGCCGACACGCGAGTACAGAGTGCGTTTGCAACTATCTGCTGTGCAAGATCGTGTGCGTATGTGGATAAACTCAGCGATGGTCATGGACCAGTGGACCAGTCTCGCCTCATTGTATCCAACAACATCTGGCACAACATTGTCAGATGAGATAGACTCGTTTAGGCACTTCGAGATCGAATACGCGCACCCATATGGAACAGCTTCTATGGCATTGCACTTTTTGCATGGCAATTACACAATTTTTGATACCCCTGATGACAATTTGTATGCGGAGCTTGAGCAGATTTCAAACAGTCCATTCCAGTGGACTGTGATTCCAGCACCAGCCGTATTTTTGACAGCCGCCGGCCATGGATTGAGCCTTGGTACAGTCGGGCTCATGTCCACGTTTAGTATTTTGTCATCAGATCGGTATGGCAACTTGCGTGATGAATGGAACGATGAAATGGTGGTGATGTTGGCGGGCAACAATTCCACCACAGCCAATATTTTCATACATCCAGATTTTACAAGTTCAAAGTCTGGAGCAAGTTATGCAGTCTCATATCTGGCACCAACCTTAGCAGGATACCATTATATGTATGCTTTTTGTGCGAATTCTGGCGGAATGCAAGCAACTTACTATTCAGACTCAGATTTGTCAATTTCAACTAATAACGCCATTGATACATTAATAGACTTTTCTGGTCCGCCAAGTGCAACGCATCCTGACTTACTTTCCACGCTTCAGTCGTGGGGTGTGCGTTGGCAGGGTTTTGTCAGGCCCTCGCTTGCGCAGGCATATACAATGCACACTGTTGTGTCTGAAGTGGATGAGCGCGTAAAGCTTTGGGTTGATAACAGGCTTGTGATTGATCAATGGTCTAGTCTTGCCGCTATCGGGCCAAAAGGAACTGTCATCTTTGGGATTGTAGGCGGTTTCTATCAAGTTTCAATGGAATATAAAAAAATGTCAGGCGTCAATTATGGTGTAGCTTTGAAATGGTCGTCAGGAAATAACATCATCCAAGAACCTGTTACAAAAATGTGGTGGAATGGAGTCGTCATGAACAGCCCATTTCGAATTTCAATCCTCACTGTGGGAGGTGGAAGTGGTGGTGCCACCGACACATCTGAAAGCATACGGGGATTTGTAGGCAACAGTGTTGATGCCACTTTTACCGCAGGTGACACGGTGTCATTCAGACTCCAAACGCAAGATGCTTTCGGAAATGACTTGTCGTTCAACTGTCAGGAGATGCCAGGCGACTTCTGCCCACAAATTCCATTCGATGTCTTCCTCGATGGACGCACATCGCCAAGTGAAACCAGTGTTCAAATGCGAGCGGATCGCCTCTACAAGGCTGGATACGCTTTCTACAGATTTACTCCGACTGTTTCAGGGACATATGATCTGCAAATTCATCTTTTAAGGCAAAATTCTGTCCAAATTCGATCGTACCGCCAATTCAATGGAAATTTAGACATTGTTTCATCGTTCAAAACTGTAATTTCGACAGGATCAGAGGACTGCCCAACGCAGACAAAATTCCACTTTTCTGGATTCTTTTTTGTAGAACAAACAGGACTTATCATGTTTCAACTCAAGGCCACTCAATTGGCACAATTCTACATTGAGAGACAGCTCATCACAAGCTTTTCGTCCGGTAGTGCCGGGGAATCCACCGGCGAGATTTTCCTTTCTTCAGATAGACCCTATGAGTTCTCTATGCAAACCCAAGCATGTAGTTACGACCACAAACCAGCTGAAATATTGTGGCGATTTGATTCAAATGCGCCGTTTGCACCTATTCCGCAATCTCGTCTGTTTTACAAGACAGATGAGCTGTCAAAAAATAGGTTCACTGTCAAAGTGCAGCCGTCTGAGTTCTGCTCATCGTGCTCACAGGCAGAAGGTCACGGTCTGACTCTCGCCGTTGCGTCTGTGCAAACATCATTTACTATCTTTGCTAAGGACGAGTACTGCAATATGCTCGCAAATCAGGACCCATCAACCTTTGTCGTCAGAGTCCTTCGAGCTGATTCGTTAGTTCAGTTTTGGAATGCTATAAGTACTCAGGTCGATGGGCGGTATCCTGTCCAGTACACAACGCAATACCCGCACGGCATCTATGATCTACACGTATCTCATGTTAAACCTGGGTTTGTGATGGCTACGTATTATAGTATCCATTCCAGCATTGCGAGGCAAACGTTTGCACAAGATTCTTCCATCGATTTTTCTGCAGCTCATTCGTCATCAGTACCCCAACCTAGTATCTCTGCAAATTCCTCTTTCAGTGTGCGATTTTCGGGATTTGTTCAACCTGCACTGGCTCAGGAATATACCTTTTACACTTCAGTGTCTGAGACGGACGAACGCATGAAGCTTTGGATAGAGAGTAAGCTACTCATTGACCAGTGGACGAGTCTTGATAGTACTGAGGCGTGGGGTACCGTTATTTTCGGAGAGGCGAGTGGCTACTATCAGGTCACGATGGAATACAAACAGAACTATGGGGACATGGGTGTACATCTTAAGTGGGAATCGACTTCTGTCTCCAAGTCCGTGATTTCGTCCAGCCATTTGTGGAAGCTTTCAGATCTTCACCATTCTTTATTGCGCATCCAGACAATGTGGAATACATCTATAGCATTTACCGAGCTAGCCAAGATACCCGTTCCAACAAAACAACTTTCTGTGAGTGGTGGGGCATCTATTACAGTACTTGGATTCGGATTCAATACGTCAGCCCAATATACATGCATATTTGTGGGTCGTGATTATTCTGCAGCCCTGCCAGTCACTGCATTCAATACCACTGCAATTGTTTGTTACACACCTCCATGGTATGGAGATGGATCCGATGTTGACTTTACTTTACAAGTGGAAGGGGTCGCTCCCAAGTGGTCACAGCTTACCGCCAAGTTTCGACTGCAAGGTCTGCTTATGTCTATATGTCTGCTTGCTGCAGTGTGTTGTAGTGTGCTGCATTGTGATGCAGTGCGCTGCAGTGTGCTGCAGTGCGCTGTAGTGTGCTGCAGTGTGCTGCAGTTTGCTACAATAGTAAACGCATGCACGAGCTGCCGTCATGGATTTGCGACATTTGGTCTTTGTGGGGGGTGGCAACATTTTGTAGTTATTTTGCATTCAAATTTTGCAGTTGTGGGGTGGTAGCATTTTGTAATCATGGGGTGACAATATCTTGACGTGATGGGGTGGCGACATTTGGTCGTTATGGGGTGGCAACGTTTTGTAGTTATTAAGTGTTAATTTTTTTGCAAATGTGGGGTGGTAGTATTTTGTAATTATGTGACAATGTTTTGTCGTGATGGGGTGGTAATATTTTGTCGTTGTGTGGTGGCAACATTTTGTAGTTATGGGGTGTTCAAACTTTGCAATTGTGGGGTGGTAGCATTTTGTAATCATGGGGTAACAATATTTTGTCGTGATGGGGCGGTAACATGTTGTGTTGATGGGGTGGCAACATTTTGTGTGTATGGGGTGGCAACATTTTGTAATTATGGGGTGTTCTACTTTTGCAATTGTAGGGTGGTAGCATTTTGTAATTATGGGGTGACAATGTTTTGTCGTGATGGGGTGACAACATCTTGTATTCATGGGGTGGTAACATTTGGTCGTTATGGAGTGGCAACATTTTGTAGCAATGAGGTGTCAAAAATTTGCAATTGTGGGGTATTAGCATTTTGTAATTATGGGGTGACATTGTTTTGTTGTG
>Ga0209491_10010848_pt1 | contig 10844 bp, 6 predicted proteins | sample BON02_FD_187213 | JGI IMG/M metagenome (GOLD analysis project Ga0209491, IMG submission 187213) | Freshwater microbial communities from Lake Bonney liftoff mats and glacier meltwater in Antarctica - BON-02 (SPAdes) (version 2) | ecosystem: Environmental > Aquatic > Freshwater > Ice > Glacier...
CGCACCACCACGAGTAGCACACGTCCTGAAGCTTCTCCGGGCGGCCGTTGAGCCCGCCGCTTGGCGTCTGGCGCTCGCACAGCCACCAAGCGAGCAGATCGGCCCCGGGCAGCAGCGGGCGGGGGCCCCCGCTGCCTTGCTCACCGCCGCCGCCGCGTCGCTCGCCTGCCCCGTCGTCCTCGCCCTCGTCGCCGTCGCTCGCCCACCCGCCGCCGCCCTCGGCCTCGCCTTCCCACCACCGCCACCCGAGCCGTCGCGCCAGCGCCAGGACGCCGACGCATGTAAACACCTGGCCGGCGTGAGATTCTCCTCCAGGCTGCGCGCCAAAGCCGCCGTCAAAGTTGCGACAGCGCAGCACATGCGCCGCGCAGCGGCCGACCAGCTGCTGCCGCCTCCGCCTCCGCCGCCGGCAGTCGTCGGCCGCCGCCGCCGCCCCTTCCTCGCCCGCCCCGGGTGCCGGCGGAGGCGGCACGCGCCCGCGCCACAGCAGGGACAGCGTCAGCAGCGCGCAGTAGGAAAACCGCGTGTCGACCTCTCCCCACCGGTCCCCGGCGAAGGACCCGTCGGCGAGCTGCAGGGACGCGACATCTGTTGTTGTTTTTTGTGAGGGGGGGGGGGAGGGCGCAAGCGGGCGTCGGCGTCGGCGACGGCGATGAACGAGACAGCAAACGCGACGACGGGACAAGTCACACGCGTGCGATCGCCCCCAGGGATCAAACCAAACGATGAACACGCACACTCTTCCACCGCATCTGCGTCGACCTCGTCCAGCCTGCCCAGCAGCGCCGCCACCTGCACCGCGCTGGTCGTGGGCAAGAGGTGCGGGTCGTGCCTCGGCGAGCCGCCGTACCCGCGGCCGCCGCCGCTGCCGTCGCTGCCGCCGCCGCCGTCGCCGCCCGCAGCCGCCCCGTCCCGCTCGCAGGCCGGCCTGGAGCAGCGCTGCACCCACCGCCAGGCCTTGTCCGTGTCCAGGCTTTCGAGGCGGCCCAGCAGGTCCAGCGCGGTCAGGCCCCAGTAAAGGCCGCTCAGCCAAAAGTGCTCGGTCGCCACGTGCTCGAGCGACGGCGCCGTCGGCGGCGCGGTCGGCGGCGCGGTCGGCGGCGCGGTCGGCGCGCGCGCGGCGGCGGCATTGGCGTCGGAGGCGGCGCCATCCCCCGTCGACAACCCCGCCTCCTCATCCTCCTCCTCCCAAACGCGTGCAAACGACGCGAGGTAGCGCGCGTGCGCGTCGACCGCCAGGACAGGCTCGCTTGCTGCTGGCGGAGGGGATTGTGCGGTTGAGTGTGCCATGCCTCTGGCGTTTCGGGGGTGTTTTTATGTTTGGAGGGGCGATTCCGGGAACGCGCTGGTCTTGAATCCCGACGCAGCGGCGATCGCTCGGACAAACGTGCGATGGTTGATCGTAACAGCCAGAATCGATCGATCGGTGGTTAAAATACAGTCGAGACGACGATCCCGGAAACGAAAAAAAGCAAGAACGTCGGCGCATCAGCGGCGGCGTCAGTCAGTTTGCCGCTCGGCCGTCGGCGCCGGCGCGCGCGCTCGAACGAGCCGCTCAAAAAAGAAACTCGCCCGTCTAGCCCCCGCACGGACGCAAGGCCGCCGCTTCAAGCTTGGACACACCAGCCGGCAGGACCACCTCCTGGGGTCCCCGGCCCTTCTTGTAGTACCCCGAAGCGTGGAGCAGTGCGAGCTTGCTCAAAAGCAGGGCGTTGACGGCGGGGCGGCCATGCTGCAGCAGGATCTCGTCCACTGCGCGCGCGGCCGTCTGCTCGCCGCCGACGCCGATGTGGCGCGAGATCCGACTCCTCCCCTCCCCGAGGTCCTCCCCCCCCCTGGTAGAGGCCCAGACTTGCACTGACCACCCGATCCGAGCGCGGCCGGCGGCTCCCGGCGACTGAGCGTTGAAAATCACGCCAAAAAACGCCGAAACGCCACACGGCTGTGTTTCTTCAAAAGGCGTGGACGTGCAGCCGCCGGCGCTCCAGGGCGTGGAGGACGGCCCTGTGGGACATTGCGCGCGGAGCTGCGGGGGCGGCGGCGGCGGCGGCGGCGGGGCCGGCAGGAGCCGCGGCGGCGGCGGGGCGGGCAGGAGCCGCCGCGCTGAGCGCCGCCGGCGGCGGCGGAGGCAGCGCGCGCCCAGGCCCGTTTGCCGCCGCCGCTCTCGCAGGCGGCGGGGGAGCGGGTGCGGCGGCCGTGCCGCCCGCGCCATCGTCGTCGTCCGCTGCCGAGGCCGCCCCGCGAGGCGGCACGAGCTGCTCGATGGGCCTGAGCGCCTCTGCAACCGCTCGAGTGACGCTCGGCGGCAGCGGCGGCGGCGGGCCAAAGCCCACGGGCACGTCAAAGTACCCCGCGCGGCGCAGAGCCGCCGCCGTGGCCAGCAGCCCGGCGTTCATCCGCGCGCGGGGGTCGCCCCGGAGCGCCAGCTCGTCGTCGATCGCGGCGGCCGCCTGGTGCTCGAGCTGGTGCCGCTTGGCAGAAATGGTCGTCGCCTTGGGCACAAGCGTCCCGGTCTGCGCGAGCCACATCCCCCCCCCTCCCTCCCCCCCCTTGCGCTTGTTGGCCAGGACGCCCCGAAATAGCGAGGTGCCGTAGCCGCCCGCGCTTTCGACGAGCCTCCGGCGCAAGGCAACGGCCTCGTGGAACTCGGCCGCGCACAAGTCGCGTATGGAGGTCGGGCGCGGGCAGGGGCGCGGGAGACGGGAGCCGCCGGCCGCCGGGGCCGGCCACCGTCGTTGGTGTTGCCGCTCGCGCGCAGCGCCCTCCCACTCGTCGTCGCCGTCGTCGCCGCCGTCGAGACCTCCGTCGCCGTCGTCGCCGCCGTCGGAGGCGGCGGCGTGTGTCGGTAGCTGAGGCGCTCGCGGCTTCGACCGCGCCGCCGCGCCGCCGGCGGCCTCACCCGCAGACCCGCTGCGGGCGACCGTTCGGACGCGGCGGGGCGGCGGCTGCACCTGCGGCGGCGGCCACGGGGACGCCTGATCAGCGCCGGCAGCCTCGCCTTCCGCCTCCTCGTCGTCGTCCGCGCCCGCGCCCGCCCGAATGTCCGAATGCGACGCGAGCCGGCGCTTGCGCGTCGGGCGGGTGGCCCAGGCCGCGGCCGGAGCCCCCACCACCGCCACCAGCGCCGCCTCCGCCCCGATCGCCGCCGCCGGCCCGTCCCGGCGGCGGTGGGGTTCGCGGGCCACGTCATCGTCGTCGTCGTCCCCTGCGGCCGCGCCCGCGCGCCTGCAGGCTTGAGCGACCAGCGCGGCCGCCTGGCGCTGCGCCCGCGCGGCCGCGGCTTGCGCTGCCTCTGCGTCGGCCGCCGCCGAGGCCGCCGCCCGCAGCGCGCGCGCCGCGAGGGCGGCGGCCCGGTCGGCCTCTGCGACCTCGGCGTGCAGCCGCCGCGCGCGCGTCTCCGCCTCCTCGGGCGTCGCGGCGCCTTGCGCGTCTGCCGCGACGCGCTCGAGCGACGCGAGCAGCGAGGCCACCATGGGAGTCAGACCCGCCGGGCGAGCATCAGCAGCGGTGGCGGCAGAGGGCGCCGCGCCGTCCTCGAGCCACGACCGCGATTGCTGATGCTGCTGCTGCTGCTGCTGCTGCCGCCTCAGCGCCACGAGCAGGCCGGCGTGAATAACGCGGAGGCGCTCGGCCAGCGGCGGGTCTGATGATGACGAGGGCTGGGGCGGGGGGCGCGGCAGGGGCGGCTGCTGCGGCCGAGGGCCCGGCGAGGCGGACGACGGCAGGGGATGCTGCTGCTGCTGCCGCTCATCCTCCTCGTCCGTGCTCGGCTCCTGCCGCGGCTTATGTTGCTGCTGCCGGCGCCGCGACAGCGTCGGCGGCGCTGGCGGCGGCTCTGACCGCCCGCGGCCCCCGCCGGCATCGGCGTCGCGGGCGTCGAGGGCGCCGCCGGCGTCGTCCTCGCGCTCGACGCCGTCGCGCGCCTGCTCCTCGTCCCCCACTTCCGTCTCGGCGCCCGCGTCTCCCGGGCGCGACTCGGTCAGGTCGACGATCGCGAGACGCTGATGGCCGTCCTCGTCTCGTGCGCCAGGGCCCCCCGCTCCCCGCAAGTCCTCCTCTTCAGGGTCGCGAAACGCTTGTGATCCCAGCCCATCCAACATGGCTCCCGGGAGTCGATCTCATCGTCGTGCGGGGCTTGCGGTTCAAGAGTATTCGGTATTCGTGTGGCTCGTTTGAGAAAGGGAAGCAAGAGACGCAAGTTTCTTGCTTTTGCGCCGGCGCGCGCCGGATTCGGGCAAACGCCGCGCGGGTGAGGCGGTCTCTTTGCCCCTCTTTGCCCGAGGCACGCCGTCTCTATTCTCCCAGACCACAAGGGGGGCGCAAGCATGCGCGCTTGCCACCACTCGGGAAAAGCTCGCCCGGCTCTCGGCGCAGCCGTCCAGAACACCCCCTCTCCCCCACAAAGGAGGACCCATGATGCCCTTTGAGGTCGCGGGACAGGCGCACGTGGCTGACAGGCCGCTGCCGGTCGCAGACGACGCCTGGGGCAACGATTACCCCGCACCGCCTGAGCAAAAAGGCCGGCTCGCAAACGCGCCGCCGCCGCCGGTTGACGCTCGTGCTGCGCCCGTCGTCCGAGGTGGCGGCGCCTCCGCCGCAGAAACCGCGTACCGCCGTGCGGCCGCCGCCGGCGACGCGCTTGCGCCTGCTGGCCGCCGTCGAGCAACCCGATGCCCGCGGCTCGACCCGACGGCGCCGCCCGCGGACGCACCGCCGCCCGCGCCCGAGGATCGCGACCGCGTCCTCCCGACGCTGCGGGGCTTGTGCCTGACGGCCCTGGCGCAGCACGTCTTTTGGCTGGCTGAGGTCGCCGCAGCGGGGGGCGACGGCGACGCCCTCCGGCGAGCGCTGCCGTCCCCAGACGACCGCCTCGTGCTGGCCGCGGCGGCGCGCGGCCGGGGCGCGCTCGACGGCCCGCTCTTCATGGCGCTGGCCGACCCGGCGTGGCCCGTCCTCTGCGTCGATTCGCTGGGGGCCGGGCGGGCGCAGCCCCCCGCGCGGGCGGTGGTGGCGGCCGCCCGCGCGGGCCTGCTGCGCGGCGTCCGCTCGGTCGAGTGGACGCTGCCCTGCGAGGGGCGCGCGGCAGGGGCGTCGTCGGCGGCGGCAGGGGCGCCGACGGGGGACGCCGGACGGGCGGGCGGGAAGGCGAGGTTGGGGGCAGGGAGCGGGGCGACTGCAGCAGCGGCGGCGCCCGCGGCCCCGACCGCCTGCCGCTCCCCGCTGCCGCCGCCGCCGCTTCATCGGTCAACGCAACAAAGCGGGGGGGCGGTCGATCTCCAGCCCCTGCCCCCCCCCCCGGCCTCCATCCTGCTGCCGGCCGAGGCGAGCGCCGTCGTGCGGGCGCTTGCCGCCCATTGCCCTGTCCTGGAGAGGCTGTCGCTGCGGCGCGCCGACCCCGAGCGCTGGGTGCGCCCCGCGGTCGTGGCGGCTGTGTCTCGCGCCCTGCTCGCGGCCGCGCTGCCCAAGGGCATCTGCGGAGAGGCCCTGCCCGGCCGATCTCGCGGGCGCGACGAAAAGGGGGGCGAGGATGGTCTCGAGGCGGCAGCAGCAGCAGCAGCAGAAACACCAGCAGCTGCGGCGGCAGCGGCCGTCGTCGCGAGCTGCTGGGAGGAGGCGATCGCCGACGACGGCGGAGCAGGCGGCGACGCCGCGACGGCGGCGGCCGAGCACGCGCACGAGCACGTGCACGAGGAGAGGGAGGCCCGCGCGGCGTTTGCGCCCTCGCTCTGCCTGCTGCGCTGGCAAGACCTGCCCGAGGTGACGGCTGGCGCGATCGTCGCCCGGTGCCCGCGCATCGTCGTCGACCGGCGCGACGCCGAGGCGTCGTTGGCGGCGCTCGACGCGCCGTGGATGGCGGCGTTGGCGCCCGGCTGGGACGACCGCGGCGCCGAGAGGGCCGAGCGGCAAGCGGAGGAGCGGCGGCGGCGCGAGGCGGCGCGCCTCACGAAGCTTTTCGTCGCCCAGTCATCTTTGGCGACCGGCGGCGGGGGCGGCGGCGGCGGCGGCGACGACCGGGACGAGGAGGGCGACCAGGAGGGAGGGTTGGGCCAATGTCCGGATGCTGCTTGTGTGGGGGAGGCGACGCCGGCGGCGGCGGCCGCGGCACCGCGCGAGCCCGAGGGTGCGGGCGAACAGGGCGACGGCGAGCTGTCGATCGCCGAGCGCTTCCGGCGCGCGTACGAGGAGCGGGCCGCGCGCCTGAGGCGGATCGAGGCGGCCAAGGAGGAGCACCGGCGGCGGCGCGCGGTGCGGGCGTCTCCCGGGCTTGCGCTGATGGAGCGCTGGCTCGACGAGGCCGTGTGACCATATAGGCCCCGATTTGGACGGGGGGCGCGCTGCGGGAAGGGAGCCGCGCGAAGCTGGGCGTCGCGGGCTCGCCGCCGCCGCCAGTTGAGAGTGATGAATCGGATTCTTGCAAAGGATCCCCGCCTCGCCCACAAAAACACGATCACTACCATCATCCGACATCACCTCACAATAAGCACCACCCCTCCGGCTTTCGCACGATTGTCTCTGCGCTTGTTTCCTCTCTCTCTCTCCCTCGCATCACTGCGTCTCTTCCCCCCCTCCCTCCCCCTCCCTCTCCCACCCGTGAGTTCGGCGACCAATGGTCGCCGCCCGCCGCAGGCCCTGGGCAGCGCTCGCGGTCGCTTCGGGTGAGTCTCTCTGCCCCATCGGAGTCATCGCATTTGTTCGCTCGCCACGTAGACGCGCGCGCGCTTCTGTCACAACGAGGACGACGCCGCCGATGGCCGATGGCCGGCGGCGTCGCGCCTTCCGCAGCTCCCCGCTCGCTCACTCTTTCTTCTTCACCGCCACGACCTCCCCTCGCGCCCACAAACAACAAAAACAAGCAGCCGCCGCGGCCCTTCTCCTGGCCGGCTCCCTCCCGATCCCTGCACTCGCCGCCCGCGGGCTCAAGCAGGGACAGCAGCAGCAGCAGCTACAGCAGCTACAGCAGCAGCAACAGCGGCAGCAGCAGCAGCAACAGCGGCAGCAGTTTGGAGACCTGCTCGCCTCGCTCGGCCTCGGCGGCAACGGCAACGGCGACGGCAACGGCGGCGGCGACGGCGACGGCAACGGCGGCGGCAACGGCGACGGCAGCGTCAACGGCGGCGGCAACGGCGACCTGGCCAGCGTGATCAACGGCGCCATCGCCAACATCTCGGCGCAGCAGCGGAGCGCCCAGGGCCAGGGCGGGCAGTTTGATTTCAGCGGCGGCGACGGCAACGGGTCCGGCGACCCGCGCCAGCAGCAGCCGCAGTGGGGGCAGCAGCAGCAGCAGACGGCGACGATGCAGGCGCGCGACGGCAACTCGATGTCCTCGTCCTCGGCGACGGGCGACGTGACGTCGGTCGACGCGCGCGCCGACGACGGGCGGGCCGACACGGCGCCCGTGGCTCGCAGGAGTGGCGGCGCCGAGGCAGTCGGCGACGGCGTCTTTTTTGGCGCGCGCGCGCCCCCCTTTGGGGCGCAGGAGGAGGAGGGGGGTCGGCAGCAGGTGGGGGGGGGGCCAGGGGGGGGGGGGGGGGGGGGGGGGGGGGGGGGGGGGGGGGGGGGGGCGGGGGGGGGGCTTGGACCCTGCGGCGCGGCCGGCCACGTCGGCGTCGCGCGCCTCGGCGTCGGCCTTCTCTTCCTCGGCTCCCGGGACGCAGCAGGGTCCCGACCAGCAGCAGCAGCCGCCGCCGCAGACAGAGGCGGCGACGTCGTCCGACGCGGGCGCCGACGGCACGTACGCAGCGCTGTCGGGCATGCTAAGTAACCTGACGGCAGGGGCGATCAAGCTCCCCGCGCTCGACGGCGCCACGGGCGCCACCGACGGCGGGCGCGGGTCGGGCGAGCGCTTGTCGACAACGACCGGCGGTCTTGGCGCAAACGGGGGGGGGTCGCCGCTCGCGCTCTCGCCCGGGGCTGCCGCCGCGTCGTCGTCGAGCGCGGCCCCGGTGGCTGCGGCGTCGTCGCTCGTGGTGGCCGCGGCGGGAGGCGCCGCGGTGCTCCTAATGATGATGGTGTGATGATGATGTTATTTGCTTTTGGCCGGCAGCGCGAGGCGCGAACTTCTTGTAAAGTCCATTGCCGAGCTTCCAAGAAAAGATGGAAAAGGAAGGGAACGCGCGAGGGTTGACGGGGGGGGGGTATTTATCAGATTTGCAGCCCGACGGCGAGTCTGCGGCGAGTGCGTGACGGCGAATGACGGCGAACGGCGCCATGACCAGCGCCATGACCGCCCCTCACGCCCTTCACGCCCGCCCGTCCCTTGACAACCCTCCTCAGTTTACTATCATACACGCTCCCGTCACCACTGTATTTGTGGGGCCCCAATGAGCCCTCGTATACAGACCCCGACGGTGAGCCGTTCGCCCTGCGCATCCGACCCAGGAGCGCGAGCGGCTTCTCGCGGCCGCCGCCGCCAGGACAAACCTTCCTGTCTGCGGAGAATGCGCATAAAGCTCGTCGCCGTTCAAGAGTTCCCCCGCAGATCACATCAAACACCCAGTCAACACACTACACTCGTTAACTGTCCAAGGCGTTCATTGCCTCTTGCCTGCGGGCCTTCACGCACCCCGCGAAGCCACACAGAACCAAAAAAGAAGCGACGTATCGCGTAAACGGAAGGTTGTCCGTCCCTTTCCGGCGTCCCGTCCTCCTCGTTCCGCCATTATCCGCGCGCGCGCCACTATCAGCAGCCTTAAAGGACACCGCAAAGTCATGGCCCGCCGTGTCCTACTCGCGGCGGCGTGCCTCGCGGGTGAGTGAAGGAATCACTCAGCACTGCTAAATTTGGTGTCGACGGGTCGGCCGGGGAAGCTGCGCCCAACCCCCGAACCGGTCGCCGCCGCCGTCCCTCACCGCCAACAACCCATCCAAACAAAACGCAAAACTCACCTCGAACAAAAGCCGTCGGCGTCTTCTGCGCGCCCTCGGGGGCGACTGCCGCCCGCGCCCTCCGCTCGCAGGCGGCGGAGACGGCGACGGCGACGGCGACCTACGCGCCGCCGCCGAAGCAGCAGCCGTTCGCGCTCGCCGCCTCGCCCCTCGTCCCAAGGCCCGAGACCGCCATCTCGGCCGACGCCGCGGAATCCAACGCCGTCGTGAGCCTGCCCTCGCCCGAGCAGATTGCCGAGGCCGTGCGCGGCGCCAAGCAGCAGGAGCAGCAGCAGCAGGTGGAGCAGCCGGCGGCCGACGCCACCATGGTCCACTCGGGCGCGCGTGCGGCTGCCGCCGACGCCGTCGCCCCCGTCGTCGCCCCCGCCGTCGCCCCCGCCGTCGCCAACAGCAACAGCGACAGGAGCAAGAACATCCCCCTGTCCCCCGAGGACCAGCGCCGCGCGCAGGCCGTCAACGCCGCCGCCCAGCGCGCCGAGGCGCAGATGGGCGAGGCGCGCGCGCGCATGGAGGACGCCGTCATGGCGCTGCAGGGCGCGATCGTCGGGCGCATGCGCGGGCAGGCCGACGACGCGTTTGGGCCGGGCGGGCCGTTCAGCGGGCCCTTCTGGGGCCCGCTGAGCGGCGAGGGGGCGGTGGCCAACGACGACGGGCAGGGGCGGCAGGGGGAGGGGGAGTGGGCGGGCTCGGCCGGCGCTGGCGCTGGCGAGGACCTGGGTTCGCCGCTCGGCGGCCGGGCAGCGCAGCAGCAGGAGGACGAGGGCGCTGCGGACGACGACGGCGACGACGACGGCGACGATGACAGCGCCCCCGCGCCGGCGCCTGCCAGGAGCGACGACGACGAGGCGGACAGCGGCCCGACCACGCGCGTCGTGCGCATCTCATTCGGCGGCGGTGGCGGCCCTGGCAGCCTGTTTGGCGGCGGGCCCGGCGCTCTCTTCCCCGGCGCGCCCTTTGGCCCCGGCCCGCACGGCCCTTACGGCCCCTATGGCGGCGGCGGCGGCGGCATGCTGGGCGGCGGCGGTGGCCCCGGGCCCACGATGGGGCCCGACTCGCCCCTCATGCAGCCGCCCCGCAGCAGCAGCAGCCCCTACGGCGACCGTCCCTACGGCAACGCCGCCCAGGCGCAGGCGCAGGCGCAGGCAGAAGCGCAGGCCCAGGCCCAGGCCGACGGCGCGGCGGCGGCGCGCGTCACGCGCGAGGACATGGCCGCGCTCGACGCGGGCGTGCAGGGCGCGAGCAAGGCGCTCGACGCCGCGATGCGCGCGTTCCAGGACGCCATGGGCAGGCGCGTGCAGGCGGGCGTCGCTGTGTTTTTCGAGGGTTTTGCGCCCAGCGGCGCCGACGACGGGCAGCAGCCGCAGGAGCCGGCGGCGGCGGCGGCGAAAAAGGAGGAGCAGGCTGGGGCCGCCGCCACCGCCACCTCCGCCGCCACCGCCACCGCCTCGCCCAAGGCGGAGCGGGAGAAGAAGGCCGAGGTCGTCGCCGCCGAGGCCAGCCAGGCAGGGGTCGCCGCCGGCCTGGAGGCCGCCGCCCTCGCCGTGGAGGGCAAGGCGTCCGGCGCCGCGCTCCCGGCGGCCGCGCTGCCGGCGGCCGCGCTGCCGGCGGCCGCGCTCCCGGCGGCCGCGCTCCCGGCGGCCGCGCTGCCGGCGGCCGCGCTCCCGGCGGCCGCGCTCCCGGCGGCCGCGCTCCCGGCGGCCGCGCTGCCGGCGGCCGCGCTCCCGGCGGCCGCGCTCCCGGCGGCCGCGCTGCCGGCGGCCGCGCTCCCGGCAACCGTCGAGAAGGCAGAGAGCAAGCCCGCCGTCGCGGCCGTCGAGGCCTTCGCCCCGAAAATGGCCGACGAGGCCAAGGTTGTCGAAAACGCCGCCGCGGCGCCCAAGGACGTCAAGGCGTGATCAGGGCGCAATATCGAGGCGCACCAAGCACAGAAAAACAAAAACACAAACACGCCCGCCCCC
>Ga0209491_10010849_pt1 | contig 10842 bp, 9 predicted proteins | sample BON02_FD_187213 | JGI IMG/M metagenome (GOLD analysis project Ga0209491, IMG submission 187213) | Freshwater microbial communities from Lake Bonney liftoff mats and glacier meltwater in Antarctica - BON-02 (SPAdes) (version 2) | ecosystem: Environmental > Aquatic > Freshwater > Ice > Glacier...
GCTGTCTTCAGTCGCTTACTGTCAGGGGCTTCGTGTCCAGGGGCTTCGTGGAGCCATTCAAGCAGTGATGGAGGCGATTTCCCAAGACAGACCCCCCTGCTGCCCCTGCACTTCTCTGAATGGCATTTTAACCATATGTAGTCGCCACGCACGAGACAATAAGCTGAATTGCTGCCATGTGTCGTGCCTTTGGTGACAAGACATTGTCTGGGGCCCGGAAGCTGATTCTGACATGGAAGAAGTCTTTGATCTGATGGAGTTCTCGTGGGCACAACACGCCCAGTCACCTCACAGCCACTGCCGTTATGATCAAGTAGCCCTTGCACGTCCCTGACAATGCGCAAAGGCAGATTTGTAGTTGAAGCAGTCGAAACCCCGCAAGTCTGATGGCGAGCAGCGCCCGTTGCGGGACGCACACGCTTGCGGCCGCTGCCTCCAGACCCCTTGGCGCTTTTAGCAGCTACCTGAGCCTCTGGGATCCAGTGCGTCACATCCTGCACGTTCGTGGCCAACGTCTGGAGGACAGCCTCCATTGTATGCGGCCGGGGAGGGTGAAACTCCAGAGCCATTTCTCGGCTGGGGTTTTTCGTATATTTCCATGACTCGATTATTCTGAGGTTCTGATCCTTACTGTACACGCTTGTATCAATCAGCGACATGGGCTGCATCTTGGCATTTTTCGCCAGCAGCGTGTCTAGACTGCTGAGATGACGTGCAAAGATACGCAGAGCCCCACAATTGTTTCGAAACCCAACGTGTGGCCATATGAGGTGATACGAGTGTTTATAAACTCCACCCGCCATCCTCGAAGCTGTTGTGACCACCACATGGTCCAGAGGTGAGGGATCAATTGCAAGTGCTGGCCAATAAGCTATAGCCTCGGCACGTATTGTCGCGACTGTGAGCGCAAGTTTATCATCCGTTGGAGTACCATCTTCGTTAAACAGGCTCTGGGAGTAGTGTTCCACGTCAAAGTACAGACAGCATGGATTTCCATCCGAGATGATTTCATAGAAATTTCGTTGGGCAGTGCATGCAGTCTCTCTGAAGAAGTTCTCGTGCGAATCAAAGTACGTGAAATGTTTGACCACTTTGCCAGTCCCACGTTGGACAGCGTCCATAGCTACTTCAAAACTGCCGAGAGGGCGCTTGTCTCGCATTCCCTGCTTATACGTAGTGGCCCGCCCCTTGTACCCGGGGGTGGCTCGGGGTGGTGGCATTCCGGCCTCGAATGGACACATATTTCCGATTCGGCATAGGGAGAGTGGCACTCCAGTGACGGGCTGAGGTCTGGTCTCAGACAGACACATCTCTCCAGCGTCTGTCGAACCAATGAGATTTTCCTGTCTGATATGACCCTCAAGTCGGCTGTTAGAATCCATCATTTGATCCTCGGAGACGTCTCTCTTTAATATCGAGACTATATGTGACTCTATGTTTGCTGACATTGTTGACATCTTCAGTCCCACTCCTTGCGAACAGTGTGTTTTGATCAAAAAAACACATGTATCCACCTCCATTTTATTCTCTATGCGTGCTTCCCGCGTTTGAACGCGAACTGTGCCAAACTGGAACTGTAAATGCCCGGCTCCGAGGTATACCGACGCTCACGCCTCAGGATCACCGTATGATGGGTCGGGATGGCGAGCAACCGGAAGCACATGCAACGGTGCAGAAGGCGACTGTGCTCCAGACAGATTGTGCGTGGTGAATGAGGGAGGTGGATGAGGGAGGGAAGGAGGCAGCAGCGGTGGCGGAGGATGCAGTAGGCGGCGGTGGAGGATGCGGTGGAGCAGTGGACTAAGCCACGAGCGGGTCTGCCTGCCAGCACTGACGGGAAGCAGCTGAGTGTGACCGTCGGCAGCGGCAGAGGAGAGAGAGAGATAGACTTGGCATCAGCTGCATGCGTGCTCGCTCCTCGACCAAGCCCCGAGCAGGTCTGCCATGCCAGCACCGATCAAAAGCTGCTGAGCGTGACCGTCGGCAGCGGTAGAGGAGAGAGAGAGAGAGAGAGAGTTACGCTGTGTACTCATGAGTGTGATTGAATGATTTATTCAATGGTTTCCGGGAGGATTGTGATGTCTATGAGCTCACTGAAGACGTCAGAGTCTGCTGCAGAAACAGGTGAGTTCATTTCAACATACCCTCGTGTTGTAGGTTTCTGTGTATGCTCTAGATTAGACAAGGTCTGCTGCAGCTTGCTCTGGTATGCTTCAGCCCCATGTTGCTTGAACCCCGCAAGCAGCTCACGCCGAGCCTGCTTCGCCACCAACACTGCGTTCCCGTTTGAAACGGGCACACTAGTATTCCTGGGAAGCACAGCCAGCTCGCCGATCGCTTGGTCGGGTCTGCCTCCCAAATGCGCCTCGAGCAGCGCGTTGATATCCGCCTGCTTCAGCGCGACCACCGTCTGTCCAAACACGCGCCGGTCCTTCCACAGCTGCATCCACATCCGTGCCAGCAGCTTCTTGCGCGGCTTGTCCGACAGTTTTTGCTGTGCCCGCTTGCCGATCCGCTGCCACAGGTGCGCCCGGCACGTGAAGCGGCGTTGCCCCCGAGGGAAGGCTGTGAGCGGCAGAAAGTCCTTGCAGACCCTGCAGTAGCGCCGGCCGTCGAGATCCGGCACGGCTGCGAGCCTGGTGTGGGTGCTCTGTGTGCGTCTTGCGGTTGGATTGCGCAAAAGCTCGACATCGCCGTTGTCAGAATCCGAGTCGCTGTCTTTGGCTATCCAAGTGACGTAATTGCTAGTCAAACCACTCGACTGGTTGCGTGCCAAGGAGAACATTTACTGTGATCAGCATATATGCTAAATACGCCGACTGCCAAAAGATACGATTCTATGTGTGGATATCATCCTCTGAGAATCGGGTTCGAGATACATGCACGCCCCATGCAAGAGGCCATGTCTAGAAATTCAAACTCTTCGATATCACACAGAGAAGATTCAGATGTGTTCGTGGCAGCAACGTCCAAGAAAAGGAAAATTGGCGGGAATAGGCAAATAGTCAGAATAGGCAGATTAGGCAGGCCTCACGTATTCTCTGTGTGATGTCAAGATATCGATGATTTGACGAATAGACATTATAGGCATGATAGGATGTCGACATTTACTTGGCCTGGAGAATCACAATGATTCCTTTAACATGCTTTCATCCTTGCACTTTATGTGAGGCCTGCCTAATCTGCCTATTCTGACTATTTGCGTATTCCCGCCAATTTTCCCTTTCTTAAATTCGTTTTCCAACATGCTCTCACTCCTGAACTTTTGGTGACCCCGTCTAATGTGCCTATTTTGCCTATTCTGACTATTTGACTGTTCCCACCAATCTCCCTCTTTTTTTAGTACTCTTAAAACGTCATCTACACGTCTTATCATTTGCACTTCAAAGACTGGAGAGAACGCGCAGTCAACCCGACGTTTTGGACCTCGCACCATGGACAGGACAAGCAGGATAGGCAGGACACACAGAAGTGATTGATTTGTTTTTATTATGAGGATTGTTCTTTCAAACGGCTTTCAACTCTGCGAAGCGTGTGTGCTCAAATAAGCGGTTCGTAGACAATCAGCAAATAGCTCAAGAGGCACTACTTCTGCTGTCAAATGGCCTTGCATCACTGGTGTGGCGATCATGAGTGACTACCGTTCCCGACCGCACGCCCTGTTTCACCTCCTCGTTTCTCTTCAGTCGCTCTGCCTTTTCATCATGCCCGTTGTAGCAAAGACGCAGATGTGTGAAGCCTCTGTCCTGCTTCTTCTTGCCATCCACGATCTTGCTCGGCTTGTTCGACTTGAGACCATATAGCTTCGAGACGTACCCATCAATTTTTGCGTCTGACAGAGTGCCCATGCCGGCATCAATTGCTGTCTGTCGGATCTCCTTGTAGAAGACCACATCACTCTTGTCTCCTGGCTGGACCATCCTCGCGAAGCGCTCCTCCTGCGACTCGGCCGCGTCACCCTTGATGCTTGTCGTGTGTGCCTGGACCACATCTGGCGGTGGCAGCTTGCCGGGCGTGTAGCTCTTGAGTACCAGGCGGGCGAAGGCATCGATCACGTCAGGCCTTGCAATGAATTCTTCGAGCTCCCCGTCCATCAGACGCCAGTTTTTCTGTATGGCACTTGATGGGTCGTTGATGTCGGCCTTTTCGCGGAACTCGGACAGGAACTGAAAGCCGAGCATAGTCTGATAGGCGTCGGGGGGGTCGATGGAGGGCATATCGTTGGCAAATAGAAACATGGACATCTGCAGCCGGATCTGGATCTCGTCCTTGTAGTTTTTGCGGACCTCAATCACGTCGCCATTGGAGCAGAGCCGCTTTATTATTTCGCCGTCTAACTTGCCCGTACCCGTGTTGGACATTTCATTACTGAAGGCAATCCGCGTGTACTCGTGGTCCTGCATCCAGCTCTGTGCCTTAGCTGCGTCCTGTGAACGGCCCTTGCTGAGCAGGTTCTCTGCCTGCATGACGCGCACGAAGGCCCCGAAGGCAGATTTTAGCAGTTTGCAGAAGATGCCCTTGCCGCAGTTGCGGGCTCCGAGGCCCACATACCAGCGCTTGTCTGGGATCTCACCAGCCAGGGCCCGGGCCACGCAGTTGAGGAAGAAGGTGCGCTGCTCGGCGTCGGGCAGGAAGGGCTCGATGACACGGCAGAACAGCTCGTGTGATGCGTCATCAATGTCATCTTCCAAGTGTTTCCCTGTGTCTGAAACGTCTGATTCAGTGTTGGCTGGCCCCGGGCCCTCGATGATTGGAGACAGGCGCCCAGTGTCCCGCGTGAAGAAGATCTGCTTCTGCTGCGCCTCTTCAACAGAGAGCAGCCTGCACTCTCCGAAGGAGTAGACGCCGTCTTTATAGGCAAGATGCCGGAGGTTGCTCTGCCATAGTTTGTCCATGAAACCGTCGTCGACAATGCCAGGGTCCGCCAAAACGCGCGTGATGCAGCCATTCAGCTTGGTGGTGTTTTTAGAGTAGTGCTCGACCTCTCCGTCCTTTGATTCGACCATGATGACGAGGCCGTGCGCCGTCATGTTGAGGATCGTGTTCTTGACGCCTTTCTCTCCTTCAGTGTATATGAAGGAATGCTTGAGCCTCGAAAAGAATCGGCCCTGGCTCACGATGATACGATCGCCCGCAGCCTTGACGATGATGTCAGCAGCAGCCTGATCGTTGCCCGACTCGATGACAAAATAGCTCTCTGCCACTGTTGTTGTGTAATCCTCGGGCAGCTCGTAGCCGTCGCTGAAATCCTTGACCTTGATGCAAAGAGGGGTCTTGTGGCCTTGGTGCTTTTGGATGTGCCCCGAGGCAGCCTCCAGAAATTCGTCGTTGATCAATGTCTCGTTCTCAGGGGTCTTGCGGACCATGATGCCGTCAAAGCACAGGACACACTCTCCGTTCTGAACGACGCCCTTGGCAGCCAGGAAGTTGCAAAAGTGTTGGAGACACTCGTTTTCCTCCGCAGAGAGCACAGCAGACATGATCTTGACGTTCCGGTTGCCGGCGTTCTTGTGCTGGCTGCGGAGCTCCTCATAGTCCTCGCATGCAGCGAGAAGCTTGCGAATGAGCTCCAATTCGGTTTCTAGCGCGGGAAGCCAGTCAACGCCATGCAGGTTGCAATGATTAGCAGTGTTATCTGCTCGAACTGCTTGGAGAGACTTTCCGTTCATCAGCTCGATGATGACCTGTGTGTGAGAGTGTTTGTTAAAGAGTAACCATATCAAGAGGAACGAGAAACGATGAAAACAAAAGACACCCGGATCTCAGAAACTGTCTCCCCAGGGGCCAATGAATGGAGGAGAGGAACACACAGGTAGATAGGCAGTGAAAGCCCAGGTCGAGGAGGAGCGGACGGGATTCGGACTCTCGAATGCGAAGAAGGAGGAATGGAGAGAAGCGAGGAGAGAGGGGATGGGAGAAGGATGACAGGAGGGAAAGGGGTTCTGACCTGCTTGGCCTCGTCGCGAGTATAGAAGGGCTCAAACTCCTTGAGCATGTTGTCGCGATCCTCCACGACTTTGGACAGCCACTCACACGGAATCGCATGCCTCTGGCAGAGGTTGAGGAGGAGGGTAGGCCCACAGTTGACAAAGTCCAGGTCTATGTAGAGATCCTTGCAAAGTGTTGCGCGCAATATCTTCGACAAACGCTGCAGACTCATCCTGCCCTTCGCATACCACCGGCAGGTGCGGTTGGTATCGTTGGGGCTCTTGTCATACCGCACCTGTTTGTGAGAGTGTTTATTAAAGGGTAGCCGCAGCATGAGGGGCAAGAAGCAATGTAAACGAAAGACACCCGGATTTCAGAACCAGCTCCCAGGGGTATAGGAAGGGAGGAGAGGAATAAACAGGCAGACACTCAGTGAAGGCTCATGTCGAGGAAGAGCAGCTCTCGAGTGCGAAGAAGGAGGGAATGCAGAGAAGCGAGAAGAGAGGGGACGGCTGGATAGTTACAGGAGGGATAGGGCGAAACGCACCTGTAGAGTGTTTCCACTCTTTGCCCGATGGAGCAGGTGTTCAAGCGCTTCTTGCGGCGAGATCTTTTGGCGTTCGCCCTTCTCAAGACAGTCAGGTACTGCCGACAGATCGAGCTCCTCGGCGTGCTGAAGTAGATACAAGGCGGCCGGGCGGTCGAACGTCTCTGTAAAGGACTCTACGGCAAACTGTTCCTCGAACTGCCTGGCCACCCCCTTGGATCGCTTGCGGGGAGTCATTTGTTCGTTTCAGGAACCCGACACTTTTCGATTATTCTTTTTTCGAAGGCGTTCGTTTTTCAGCTTTTCACGGTGATTCCACCATACGTGCAGCTCATTTGGGATTTTTTTATTTGGTCTGATTTGGTCTGACTCCCACGTCATGATTTTGGGCCAGTCCAGTCTGTACACGGACTGAGAGCTGTGAGGCGGCTCGGCTCTTGGCGTAATCTCTCCCTGTATACGCATCTCTCTCTCTCTCTGTCTCTTTCGCCGCAGGTAACACCGTGCACGCCGGGTGTCTTCTACGCTGTTTTTTCGCGAGCGATTTGAGCGATAAGGAGTGCATGCAGCCAAGTAGGCGGTCTGCTGAGCTGTACGCGTGGCGTGTGTGCTGGTGCAGAGTGCGGGAATCGGAAACCTGTGGACATCACAGGCAGTACCACAGGAGCTAGCTAGAGCCTGCTTCATCGCTCTGCGTCGGGTTACATCATGCATCCTCACCTTGCTGCTATCACTATGTCTCATATGAATCTTCCGCATCAGTCAGTACGCTGCAGTAGGTGCCTGCACACGATAGTGTGCTGTCTAGTGGTGCTCATGTGAGAAGCTCACTTGCTCAAACACTACTTAAGCTCATGTCTGAGTTTCTCGGCAACAGTGCATCGGAGCAGTGCACACAAGGAGAGGGCAGTGGCCAGACAGACGCCTGCTAGCACCCGAAGCAGCTCCCTTACGTTTGAGTGGCGCGTAAGTGCTTCATAAGTTGAATTCAGACGCGTCTCTCTGCTCCATTCTGCATGTTCACATGTTCAAAATCAGGTCATTGATAGGCTCCCATGCCCCATATTATCACACTCATCTCACACCTGTAGACACTCGAGACGTGGCATGGACAGTGGGCTGGCAGTCCTGCAGTTCCTCTCGAACTCCTGGCAGTGCAGTGTGTTTTTGCCTCATTAGTGTGGAGACCACGCCTGTTCTGTTCTCTCCCCAACCATACTGCGTCAGGACTGGAGCTGGCATGGATTTGAATCAGGAAACCATCTCGAATGCGTGTTTCTCGTGTTTTCCTTTTCTAGTGTGCTCCCTGTGTTTTCTTCTCTAGACGAGAAACCCCCAATCCTGTATTTTATTTTAAGAAGAAGAATACAGAATTGGGGGTTGTTGGTTTGGGTCGAGAAAAGACCTTTTCCACCATCTCGAATGCGTGTTTCTCGTGTTTTCTTTTTCTAGTGTGCTCCCTGTGTTTTCTTCTCTAGACGAGAAACCCCCAATCCTGTATTTTATTTTAAGAAGAAGAATACAGAATTGGGGGTTGTTGGTTTGGGTCGAGAAAAGACCTTTTCCCAGTACAGCCGACCTTTCTTCTCTAGGCGTGTCTCCTGCGTTTCATTTTCTAGGCGTGCTTCCCGGTGTTTCTGATAGGCTTTATTTTAACCAGTATGCAAACAATGTTCTGGATATTTAACCCCTCAACCCTCTCGTATTCTGCCATGACCAGGACACGGACCTGGCACTTCCATCTCGACAAGATGACGTCATACCATTAGACTACACGGCAAATTCGGCACTCTTAATCATATGTGCTCGCTCAGGTTAGGTCCTGATATCATGTTGTTGGTGTGTATCCATCGCTGGTGTCACAGGAGGTCGCCCACCACGCGGCAACACATGCTTCTTTTCGCTGTTCGAGATTGTACCTTTGCACGATCTCGGGCTCTATATTGCGGAGCTCCGTGCGACTCCAGTCGGTCGTCTCAATGTACGCCAGCAGCATGGTCTCCTTGGTGATGTAGTTGAAACGCTTTACCTTGCTGTCGCCTGGATCTTGACGAGCGTTGCTCTTGCTTGTCTCTGTCTTCGTCGTGAACTGCTCACTTGCTCAAACACTACTTAAGCTCATGTCTGAGTTTCTCGGCAACAGTGCATCGGAGCAGTGCACACAAGGAGAGGGCAGTGGCCAGACAGACGCCTGCTAGCACCCGAAGCAGCTCCCTTACGTTTGAGTGGCGCGTAAGTGCTTCATAAGTTGAATTCAGACGCGTCTCTCTGCTCCATTCTGCATGTTCACATGTTCAAAATCAGGTCATTGATAGGCTCCCATGCCCCATATTATCACACTCATCTCACACCTGTAGACACTCGAGACGTGGCATGGACAGTGGGCTGGCAGTCCTGCAGTTCCTCTCGAACTCCTGGCAGTGCAGTGTGTTTTTGCCTCATTAGTGTGGAGACCACGCCTGTTCTGTTCTCTCCCCAACCATACTGCGTCAGGACTGGAGCTGGCATGGATTTGAATCAGGAAACCATCTCGAATGCGTGTTTCTCGTGTTTTCCTTTTCTAGTGTGCTCCCTGTGTTTTCTTCTCTAGACGAGAAACCCCCAATCCTGTATTTTATTTTAAGAAGAAGAATACAGAATTGGGGGTTGTTGGTTTGGGTCGAGAAAAGACCTTTTCCACCATCTCGAATGCGTGTTTCTCGTGTTTTCTTTTTCTAGTGTGCTCCCTGTGTTTTCTTCTCTAGACGAGAAACCCCCAATCCTGTATTTTATTTTAAGAAGAAGAATACAGAATTGGGGGTTGTTGGTTTGGGTCGAGAAAAGACCTTTTCCCAGTACAGCCGACCTTTCTTCTCTAGGCGTGTCTCCTGCGTTTCATTTTCTAGGCGTGCTTCCCGGTGTTTCTGATAGGCTTTATTTTAACCAGTATGCAAACAATGTTCTGGATATTTAACCCCTCAACCCTCTCGTATTCTGCCATGACCAGGACACGGACCTGGCACTTCCATCTCGACAAGATGACGTCATACCATTAGACTACACGGCAAATTCGGCACTCTTAATCATATGTGCTCGCTCAGGTTAGGTCCTGATATCATGTTGTTGGTGTGTATCCATCGCTGGTGTCACAGGAGGTCGCCCACCACGCGGCAACACATGCTTCTTTTCGCTGTTCGAGATTGTACCTTTGCACGATCTCGGGCTCTATATTGCGGAGCTCCGTGCGACTCCAGTCGGTCGTCTCAATGTACGCCAGCAGCATGGTCTCCTTGGTGATGTAGTTGAAACGCTTTACCTTGCTGTCGCCTGGATCTTGACGAGCGTTGCTCTTGCTTGTCTCTGTCTTCGTCGTGAACTGCTTCCCGAAAAGATCTTGCGAGAGGACGAATATGCATGTCATCAGGGCTCTGCGGGTTGTTGGCCTCGACGTGGTGTTCCTCTTCTTCAAGAACTTGTAGAGATTCCATACGTCGTCACTGATTTCGAGCTTTTCGTCCTCCGTATATGCTGACTGCTTCAGGGTCAAATCGTACGGCTTCAATTGCGAGTCTAAAGGAATGCCGCTGTTGAATTTGCTTATCATTTTTCTCATGAGTCGCGCTTTGCTGCTGGTATCATCGAGGTTGTTGATCGCGAAATCCTTACTCTTGTTGTTGGTGTTGTCGCACCGCACCTTTTCGTTGGTGTAGAGGGCATGTATGAGATTCATGAAATGAGTGAACGCCCGTGTGTCTGTAAATACCTTCCTGTATATCGGGCGATTGCATGGGGTTGCCTCGATCAAATCGCGGAGCTGATTCCGCTTTCCCTGGAGGTGTGTAGTGTGTTTATTGGTCTCCGAGTGTTTAATTCTGCTGAGCGCCGCTAACTGCCTTTCGAAGTACGCTGTCCTCTCTGTAGGGATACCCGCGAGCCAGGCAGTAAACTCTTTTTCTTTGTCTTGCTCGTTGAGACAGTCAATCGCTGCCCAGTCTTCGGCCTTCTGCACTTCAGCAATCCGCCGCACGATTGGCTGCTGAATTATCTCAAATCCGCGCAGTTCCAGTAGCCCGTTTAGCATATGCGAGAAGGAGCTCCGCATCTTGTTGTCATGGAAGCGCGCCGTCTTGAAGAGCTTCGAAAATTCGTTCTCGCTGTAGCTGCACGTGTGTGTGCTCAGATCGATCTTGCTGTCCTGTAGGTGTTGTAGTGTGTCTATGTGTCGCGTGTCTATGTGTCGCGTGTCCGCATGTCGAGAGTCGTGCGCCTTGCCTTGTGAAGCGCTGGTGCTATGACACAGTGTATCCAGTTCAGTGCTCATCTCCTCGAACGAGGCATACTCTGGCTGATTCTTCATTTTCACTGCGCATATGCACACGTCCTTTATA
>Ga0209491_10010850_pt1 | contig 10841 bp, 14 predicted proteins | sample BON02_FD_187213 | JGI IMG/M metagenome (GOLD analysis project Ga0209491, IMG submission 187213) | Freshwater microbial communities from Lake Bonney liftoff mats and glacier meltwater in Antarctica - BON-02 (SPAdes) (version 2) | ecosystem: Environmental > Aquatic > Freshwater > Ice > Glacier...
AATGTTCTGAGTAGCAAATTATTTATGATATTTAATTGTATTTACTGGACAACAGGGAGCCAATATGACAAGATGATTTAGTGTCTACGACACATCAAATTTGTCTCATTTCCGCTGACACGCTCCGGTGACCTAAGGCTTTATGATTAATATCCGTTCCTATCAGCTGCACTTCCCACGATTGAATATCCGGGATCAATTCATCGAGTAATATCGCTAAAGAATACAGTTCTTGACCTTGCGAGCAACCAGCACTCCATATGCTAATTTTTTTATTATTTTCTTCTCGCTTTTTCTTGATAAGCGTAGGCAGCCTATGATGCGTTAAAAATACAAAAAGTGATTGATCTCTAAAAAAATAACTTTCTTGAATCGTGAGTAAATCCACCATATCTTGCCGTATAGGCGAACCACTTTTATTAAGTTCAGAAAAGCATTGGTTAAAATCTAAAGATTTTTTTTTTAAATAAGTATCAAAACCTAACACGAAGCTTTTTTTCTGATGGTCGTGTAACACTAAGCCATACGTTGTGTACGCCCATGTTAATAGCTTGTCGATCTCATCTTTAATCATAAGCTATCACGCATACTTAAACTTGGGGTATTAACGTGGTTTAGTTGACCAATATCGATGAGTTTATCTAGCTGAATCACCCACATCGTTTCATGTTCCGATGCATAGGCACCGTAAACAAACGCGGGTAAATCAGCCAGCTTTGGCTTTTGAATTTCGTTGGATGGCACGTCAATCACATCGGTCACATCTGAAACCAACAAACCCATCAGTGATTCATCACATTGACATATAACAAGCGGTGTATCCAATGTATATTTCGGTAGCTCATCACTCAACCAAGCTCCCAAAAAATATACCGGTACATGAGCGCCATGATAATTTAAGATCCCCTCAAATCCTTTGGCTTTACTGGGAACTTGCTGTAAGGCAGGCAATCTCAACACCAGCTGGACCTGATGTAGAGGCATCAGAATACATTGGTCATGCATATACAACTTGAGATATTGGGTTGAACTTTTTGATGGCTCCATAACATTCTCTCAAAGCATTCGACTACACCATACGTTTAGTATAGGCGAAATGAGATACTCTGCTTTTTTGAGTGAATGTACGGTTTAAAGCGCGTCGGAGGTTAAATAGACGGCAATGCTTCTTCTGCGTCTTCGGTTACCTGAAATTTACGATGGTAGCGCTCAAGGCTTGTTTCTGACCATGGGTTGCGCTCATCATCCAGTAAATGCGTATCTAAGCCTTCGCTGAGTTGTTTGGCCGTATCCATCATAATAGAGAAACGCTCTAAGTCGATACCGGGATTGTTCGATGTTTCCATAAACATACACAAGCCATGAACACTGAGAGCGCCCATATTTTGTAAATCAAACGTTCCGTCTGCTGTTGCCGTGGCAAGACTGCAAATAACCGGTCCTTGCCCATTGGCAAACTGATGCCGATGAAATAATTGCCCCTCACCAAACCGCAAACCTGTCGCAAGAATCGTCTGAAGAAGCTCATACCCCATGAGTTTACGTTTTTCTTTTGCCAAAAGAAAAACCACCAGTAACGTAGGTGCTCCATCTATAGCTATGGGTTTAATTTCAGATGTTGTTGCTTCGGTTAGTTCTAAAATAAGCTCGGCTTGAACCTCAGGTTCTGACTTAATTTTTCGAACCGCAATGATGTCATCTGAGAACTCAGGTGCAGCACTTGGCGTTAATGCAGGCTCAAAGCGTCGAGGCCTCGGCGCTGCGGCTCGGCGCTTGATTTGAATCATACGAACAATAGCGAACACAACGCCTGCTAATAATAAGACGTTGAGCATGACACTCCAGTTTGTCATAAATAAATTTCCTTGTTCAAGATTCAATAAAATCAACTACGCCATTGCAGTTCGTGGTACGTAACTTTTAATTTGCTCGGAAAATTGACGTAAAACGTCTACGCCTGATTCTTCCGCCTGCCGACACCACGCTTGTAAAGCTTCGATTAATTCTTTTTGCGAGGTGGCGGTTCTTAACCAAATATCTTGCAACGACTGTCGATAAGCATACACCATACGCAGCCGTTCGTAACGCTCCAATAACGCCTCTAATCGAGACGTTGAGCGCGGCGAAAGCAAGCCTTCACGTCGCCGTAGCAACATACCCGCACGTTGAAGCAATGCTTTATCATCTTTATTCATCATGCGTTGACGTTTTTCATGTTTTAAACTCGGACGAACAACACGTTTATAATAGTGGGACATCACTTGAAATCGATTAGCCACAACCGCTCGTACCGTGTCTAAATCAACCTGAATTTTTTGCTTATCACGTGCCAAACGCGGCGGTAGTTTTTTCACTTTCGCCAAGCCCAGCAACGATAAACAACGAATATAAAACCAGCCGATATCAAACTCCCACCATTTTATAGAAAACTTGGCCGATGAGGCAAATGTATGATGATTATTATGCAACTCTTCGCCACCTATCCAAAAAGCCCAAGGAATAATATTGGTAGAAGCATCTTCGGTCTCAAAATTACGATATCCCCAGAAATGGCCGATACCGTTAATCACACCGGCAGCCCAAAGTGGAATCCAAAGCATTTGAAGTGCCCAAATGCTTATGCCTGGAATACCAAACAGTAAGGCATCAATAAATAATAAAATAACAATGCCTGTTCCGCAAAATCGCTTGTAAATATTTCGCTCGAGCCAATCATTAGGCGTCCCATGCGAGTATTTTTCTACAAGAGCCTTATCTTTCGATGCCGTGCGATACAAATCAACGCCTTCCCACAGCACTTTATTAATCCCCATAACAACAGGACTATGCGGATCCCCTTCTTTCTCTGTTGCCGCATGATGTTTGCGATGAATAGCGACCCATTCCGACGTCACCATACCGGTGGTCAGCCATAGCCAAAAACGAAAAAAGTGACTTACCATAGGATGCAAGGTTAATGCGCGATGCGCCTGACAGCGATGTAAATAGATCGTCACGCCTGCAATCGTGATTTGTGTGACAATCAGTGCCGCTAAAATATTACCCCAAAGCGACAAGTTTAAAAGACCAAACATCTTCAATCTCCCATATCAGATTACACTATTACATAAAACATACATTATACACGGTTTCTTTGCATCCATATCCATTCTAGAGGATAATTCTAAATTAAGTCTCTTTTTAGGATAATTTTATGCCTCCTTCAATGAAACAATTTTTACAACAACTCCCCCCTTTTATTCTGATTGGAATATCCATTGCATTAGGCGTTGGGATTTTTATTGTATTTTCCTATGTATTAATTTGGGGAATGCTCATCGGTGCTATTCTATGGGGTGCGAACTTACTCATAGAGTATTTAAGATCGGCCAATATTATACCGAATAAAACGAAAACATCATCATCATCTAAAGGACGTATTATCGATCATGACAAAAATTAACCGCCCAAATAAAGCAAACAAAGCCGGATTTTTTCGTACCTTATGGGTTGCTTTTGCCTCGCTTTATTATATTTTCGCCACCTGTTCACGTGCGGTACTTCGCAGCTACTTCGGTAAAACCACACGTGCTTGGGTCGATGCACGCATGCAACTCTGGGCCAAGCAAACGCTCAGTCTTTGGAATATATCTTGCACGGTACATAATCCTAAAAACGTTCATCCTAAACCAGGTCAACCGACCATTATCATGTGTAATCACAGCAGTCTTTTTGATATCCCGCTCACGTATCATGCCTTTCCTAAAACATCGCTGCGTATGCTGGCTAAAAAAGAAATGTCTCAATATCCTATTATGGGGCGTGGTATGCGCGCATCTGAATTCCCATTTGTTGACCGCAAAAATCGACGTCAGGCGATTAAAGATCTTGAATACATAAACGACCTCTTGGAAAGCGGCATTGTGATGTGGATTTCCCCCGAAGGCACTCGTGCCATGGATGGACGGGTTGGTCCGTTTAAAAAAGGCGGGTTTATTACAGCAATTCAAACCAAAGCGACGATTATCCCGATCGGCGTACGTGGTGCTTTTGATATCATTCCAGCAAAAACGTATGATTTTTATTTAAATAAAAGCGGCGAAGTTCATATTGGCGAACCGATTGATGCCTCTCAATTTAGTTTAGAGAACAAAGAAGAGCTGATTGAATTAACACGCAATAGCATCAAAAAACTTGCCGGTGATGACAAGCCCTAGTTTGACGCCTTGAGCGCATCAATCACAGCGGGTGGTACAAACTGCGATACGTCACCACCCAACGCAGAAATTTCACGTACGAGCGTTGATGAGATAAACATACACTCTTCTGCCGGCGTTAAAAACAGTGTCTCAATCTGTTTATCAAGTTTTCTATTCATACCTGCTAATTGAAATTCATATTCAAAATCAGAGGCAGCTCGTAAGCCACGAATAATCACTTGGGCATCTTGTTCACGCACAAAATCAATTAAAAGCTGACTAAACCCTAATACGCGTACACCGGGTAAATGCGCAACAGCACGTTGAACGCATGCGATGCGTTTTTCAAGTGAAAAAAAAGGATGTTTGGGTTGACTGTTCGCAACGGCAACCACCAAGCTTGGAAAAAGCTTGGCAGCTCGCGTGATTAAATCAACATGGCCGTTGGTAATTGGATCGAATGTTCCCGGATAGATAGCTTTCGTCATGATGATTTAGATAGATTGAACCTAAACAAAGTCTAGCGTATTGTTAGTAGAAAGTAACTAACTCGAAACGGCATGTGCATATGATAAATTGGAAATCGTTAGTACTAGCCCTTAGTTTTATTGTTCTAACCGGCTGTGCGCCACCCAAAGCGCCCGATACAGCGTTCATATCTCATGAACCAACCCAGGCCTCTAAAGCATACAAAAAACGCACCGCTAACCAGATATCGTCTTGGACCATCATCGGCGCGATTGCGGCTAAAAATAAAACCGAAGCCTGGACAGCTTCAATCAACTGGAAGCAAAACGGCCCGGATAATTATCAAATTCGTCTTTTTGGGCCACTGGGCGGTGGTAGCATGATGATTGAGAAAAAACATGGTGTTGTTACGTATCAAAACGCAGAGAAGCGCACTAAATCACGGAACGCTGATGATTTAATGTATCAGCAAACAGGTATTCGAATACCCATTCAAAATTTGTATTACTGGATTAGAGGTTTACCTGCACCCGGTGCGGTTCAATCAGCTCACTATGAGCAACATGATCAAATCAAGCATTTGATCTATTTAAAACAAGCGGGATATACCGTCAAGTATTTAAATTACACAAATAATGAAGATCTTAGTCTCCCTTCGAAAATTCAGGTGCAAGGTCCTAAAGGAAACCTAAAAATCATCATAAAACGTTGGAAAACCCATTGACAAGCGCATGATATACCGGCAAAATACCGAAAAATTTGCAGCGTCACGTTGCAAGGCACGTTCAGGGAATGAACAACGATATAATTGGGGTGTCGCCAAGTGGTTAAGGCACAGGGTTTTGATCCCTGCATACCTAGGTTCGACTCCTAGCACCCCAGCCAATCTCTTCTTACCTACTAAACCTGAAGGCGCTTCACATGTCTAACATGATGATTTTTACTGGAAATGCCACACCCGATCTTGCTCTAAATGTCTCATCCCACTTAAATATTCCCCTTGGTAAAGCAACCATCAGTACATTCAGTGATGGTGAAACCATGGTGGAGATCCTTGAGAACGTACGGGGAAAAGACGTTTTTATTATTCAATCAACCTCGGCGCCTGCAAACGATCACCTGATGGAACTGCTGACCATGGCCGATGCGCTTAGGCGTTCATCTGCCGGTCGAATCACGGCTGTCATCCCTTATTTTGGCTATGCAAGACAAGACAGACGTGTTCGCTCAGCACGCGTTGCAATCACTGCAAAAATTGTTGCTGATATGCTTGAGACCGTCGGTATTTCTCGTGTTCTTACCGTCGATTTACATGCGGATCAAATCCAAGGATTTTTTTATATACCTGTTGATAATTTATATACAACACCGGTCTTAATCACCGATATTAAAGCACAAAAACTCGATAACATCATGGTTGTTTCGCCTGATGTGGGTGGTGTGGTTCGAGCACGAGCCATTGCAAAAAAATTAGATGACGCAGAGCTTTGCATTATTGATAAACGCCGAAGTGGACCGAATAAGTCAGAGGTTATGCACTTGATAGGCGATCCATCCGGCCGGAATTGCATTATTATCGATGACATCGTAGATACAGCAGGAACACTCTGTTCTGCTGCTGCAGAGCTTAAAAAATCAGGCGCTAAAAGTGTAACAGCCTATATCACCCACCCTGTTTTATCCGGGGCGGCTATCGAAAACATCAATCATTCTTCATTGGATGAGATTGTTGTCACAGATACCATTGCGGGTTCAGAAGCAACGGTCGCTTGTACTAAAATTAGAGTTGTAAGTCTTGCTACGATGCTCGCTCAAGCCATTAAGCGCGTGAATATCGAGGAATCTGTAAGCTCAATGTTTAATGAATAAATTTAATTTAAATCAAAATAAAAAAAAGAGCTTCTAATCGAAGCTCTTTTTTTAACAGCAATATATTAATCGCGTGTTCCAACGTATTTATCATCAAAATAACGACGAAGTTTTGTTCGCAATGTACCTCGGCTAATACCTAGCATAAGAGCAGCACGTGATTGATTGTATTTGCAATGCTCCATAACAGCACGAAATAAAGGGGTTTCTACTTCTTCCAAAACAAACTGATATAAATCAACAGGATCTTCGCCTCTCAACTCAGAAAAATACTGCTGTACTGATTGGGTAACACTTGAAGCCAGAGAGACAGAGATCTCTTGGTTTTCATTAGTAATACTTGTCATGCTATGTAACTCCTTCGTTTTCTTTTCAAAAATAATTGTCAATCATCGATGTCATGAACGACCCACAGGGTTTTAAAAATTCAGCATCCCCGAATTAAATGGATGCCCATTCACCAACAAACGCCCAGCGGAGAGCTTCAGATCCAGAACATAATCACGCTCTTTGGCCTCAAATGCCCCCGCTTGAATCAAGCCAGCCAAGGTCTGATTTGCCTGATGGATTGCTTGTTGATCTAGGTTAACCGGTGCTGTAGGCGCTTCGTCCGGTTCTTCTGTAACGGGTGAATCGGCATTTATTGATGATGCCATCATTAATTTTTGTTTGTAGGAGCGTACAAATAATGACTTCACAAATGCAGCAGGCATTTTTAATTGCCCTGCACCTTCCACACGTGGAAGTATTTGAAGAGGTGCATCGGCTTCTGTTTCAGGAAAAGCGATACGTAATGAAGCGTCCATCAAGCCATCAGGTAACTTAATTTTAAGCGTCTTAATTTCAAAAACAGCACCTTTACTCAATAACGTAGGAACATCGGGCAACAACGATAAAAGCGCTTGCTGCGCTTCAGCCCGATTTAAACCCGCCTGTTGTAATTGTTGCGCTCGGTCATTTAAATGAGCTAAAACTTCGGCATTTAAATGATGAACGGATAGATCAAGTTCGGCAGGACCGTATGTTTTTTCGTGCATCATGAATGTTTCAAATGAAACATGAACCTGTGATGCAAAAAGATCGTGATCAACCTCACTATTTGAAGTGACCTCAACCTTTTTGATGTTTAGCTTTGCGTTGTCTTTATCGATCAGTTGAAGCATTGGAAAGTGAACTTGAGCTTTTCCTAAATACAGTCCATTTTTGGCCTGATGCATATCATAAGAACTCGTCAGGTGCTCAAGAACCAGTTGAAGCTGCTTCCCCATCACGTGTAAACCATCAATCGTAATATCACCTTGCATATCTGCACGTGCAGGAGAAAACACAAACGAGCTGTTCATGCCACGCCATTCAACATGGTTTGTTTGATCGTCTTTAGAAAATACTTTAAATGCTGGAAGTGCCACTTCAAGCTGAGTTTTATTGAGGTAGGAAATAAACGCATGAAGCATTAATCGAGGTGGTGTTGATTCCGAGCTAAACGTTTCATGAAATTCGTTCAGATAAGCCTCAGGTAACTCTAATTCGCCACGTGCCAGACCTAAACCGAAACGGAGGTGACCATGATCAAACATCATAGGGCCATGGTAAATCGTAAATGGCATATCAAAAATATAGCTTTTTGGTGGAACGACGAGTGAGCGTCCATCTTCTTGATGAATAATTTTTTCAGGTGTTTGTATTTGCCATGTTAATGTCGCGTCTGACTTCAGTAAGCCACGATGATATTCGGTTAATTCAACAGAAAGAAGATTAGCTTGGTTAAACGTACCGACATTCTTTTTTAAAGTATTTTCGGTCACAAGCCCGGTAATAAAGTAGCCACCAAGAACAATCACCACCAACAAAACTAGCACACCTACGATTCGTTTCATCACTCTCTCCGTATTCATCTTCATGTTCGAAAACACACGCGTTTGTACCATGAGATAATCAGCCTACCATTAGAACATGAGATGGCCTTAGTGAGAAGCCTTAAACGTCACTTTTCAAAGGGTTACAATAAGTTTCTTTTAACATGAGCGCTAAGGCAAGAGCAATTAACGAACAAGCCGGCAATATTTTTAAACCAAACTGAAAATCTGACAATAAAATATGCTCCACGTTATACGCTTGTGCCCCTGCAATATGGTCCACTAATTTCCCTACAATCGGCTGTAAAACAGCGCCTACTAAAATAGAAGCCATATTAGTAAATGCAATCGCCGTACCAATCACCACACGTTGATGTAACTCTGTCGATAAGGCATAAGCAATTGCAACACCTGTGTTCGTAAAGCCTAAAAGAAAACACAAAACATACAACTGCATTTGATCAAGATCTGGGTAGAAAATAATTAAATATGAAAAAATAAAACCACAGATAGCCGAAGCAATCATGATAGGTTTACGACGTCCCATTCTATCCGACAACCAACCGGACAACGGCCCTCCGATACTCCAGCCAATAAAAATTAGACCGATAGAAAAAGCTGCGGCATGCGCATGAAGTCCACGACCATACTCTAAATAGGCAGCCCCCAACGATTCACCGATCACGGCCGTTGGTCCAAATAAAAAACCTGCGTACAAAGCATTAATCCATGTTTGTTTACTTCTGAGTACGGCTCGAACCCCGGAAAAAAGACTTAACGTATCCTCCTGCTTAGCCTTAAATTCACAGGCTTGCTTCATGGGTTTGTCACGAATATATTGGTAGAGTAAGGCCGCTAACAAGATAAAAAGAAAAGCGATCACGAGCATGCTATGACGCCACCCAATATGATCAACTAAAAAAGACACAGGCGCTTGTCCTGTTGCAGCGCCAAGCATACCCAGCGCCTGCGTTAAACCTGCAAGTAATCCCAACATATGAGGAGGAAACCATGAGGTAGCTAGGCGTAAAGCAGAAATCATTGCAAAGGCAGCGCTTAGGCCAATCACCATTCGCCCAACCGATGCGATGCCCAAGCTATCAGCAAGACCAAAAATACAACATCCAAAAGCAGTCAGTAACGACATCAACGTCAGAAGCCAGCGAATACTAACCCGGTCAACCATCAGACCTACAGGGATTTGCATCAAAACATAAGGCACATAAAACGATGCAGTCAAAATTCCAAACTGCGCCTCGTTCATTCCAAAATCAAGCTGTAAATAGCGATGCATCACGCTTGGCGTTACACGTGCCATATAATCAAAAAAATAAAATGCCGCAGCTAAGCCCCAAACCAGCCATGCAATACTAAGTTTTTTTTGAGGACTATTCAGATTTATTGATGAATTTGAGCTCATAGGCATATATCCACAACTTAATTGCACTCACGTGCAATGCAGGTATCAAAAGTCGGTATAGACTGCTCGATTTACTTGCAAAAGGCAAGCTTTTCTAAAGCATAACGATGTTACAACGGCAAATAATAAGCCTCGATGAGTCTTAGCAAGAGCAACCATGAGTGAGCGATTATAGGACGAAAGGGATTTTTTTGATATACTTACGCCTAAGGTTTCAACTTATTTGCTCAGGATAAAATATGTTATACCGAAACTGATTGAAAGCCCTATGCCATTTTAGGTTTCATTGTTATAGAATCAATCCCATGAAAATCCCCTTAACTGAAGCCCAAAAAATTCATCTTGAAGCACAGCACAAAGCTGAGCATGACGGCCGTATTCGCGATCGTATTAAAGCTGTTTTGTTAAATGATCGAGGGTGGACGTATAAACAAATTGCTCAGGCTCTATTAATACATGAAACGACGGTATGGGGTCATTTGAATGATTATTTGCGGGAAGAAAAATTAAAACCCATGAGTGGCGGATCGAGAAGCAAATTAGATGAACAACAAACGGAAGAATTAATTGCTCATCTAGAACAAAACACCTATCCGTCTACGACGGAAATTATTGCACATGTTAAGTTGGCTTATGAAGTAAATTACACACAGCAAGGGATGCATGATTGGTTAATCCAGCATCGATTTTCCCATAAAAAACCAAAGGGTACACCCCGAAAATTGAATGCAGAACGTCAGGCCGAGTTCATTAAAAAATACGACGAATTAAAGGCAACACTCAAGCCAAATGAATTACTTCTTTTTATGGACAGTGTTCATCCGACGCAAGAAACAAAAATCACTTATGGATGGATTAGAACGGGCGTAGAGAAGCTAATAGCTACCGTGGCAAGAGACTCACTACCTCGTGAAAGATTCCGGAACTTCCAAGTCCCCGAAATCAACTCGCTAACGTGAGCAGTGTTTTGGCCTCGACTGTCCTGCGTCCGACATTTTTTCGCTACGCGACAGGAAAAATGTCTACCACAATGACTCTACGCCCTCTAAA
>Ga0209491_10010852_pt1 | contig 10839 bp, 9 predicted proteins | sample BON02_FD_187213 | JGI IMG/M metagenome (GOLD analysis project Ga0209491, IMG submission 187213) | Freshwater microbial communities from Lake Bonney liftoff mats and glacier meltwater in Antarctica - BON-02 (SPAdes) (version 2) | ecosystem: Environmental > Aquatic > Freshwater > Ice > Glacier...
CTTCGAATGCCCGGTCTGCCAGTGAACCCTTCGTCCGATAATATCAAAATAGATAGCGATGGAATCATCTCTGGATTGCTATAATAAAAAATGAAAATACAATCTTATTGATGGCTTATAATTTTGCCCTTAGGGCTCTAAACCGATAATATATTTTAACTGAACTTAAGCCGAAGAAAAAATAGCAATTATGAACGCTAACCATAAAAGTTGTTACCGAAAAAAACAAAAGCAAAACTGTTGGGCAGGTCTTTAGATTAAATGAAAACATTATGTTTAGACATCAAGGCAAAAGCAGAACTTTAAAACACAATATGCCTATTGCAACGGTTCTTTCTTTTTCGGCTGGTATTGTAAATATTGCCGGTTTTTTGACTTTTAATCAATTGACTACAAACGTAACAGGACATTTCGCATTATTTATTAATGAAGTCGCAAATTTTGAATTTTGAAAAGAAACCATTTAACAGGTCTTTTTACAGATTTAGGTATTGGTATTTCTCAATTATTCTTTCCAAAAGCGGATACATAAATAGCGCTTCTAAAGGCAAATATTAAACTTAGATTTTATATTATTTTATTCTTTTTTGCAGGAGGATTACTAGGTGGGTTTTTTTATTCTAAACTCGATTTAAAATTGAACACCTTAATTTTAGCAGGTTTAATTCTGCCTATAAGTTTATTCTATGATGATTTTAGACACAAATTAATAAAAATTAAAAGAAAAAATAAGCAAAGAAAAAAGGCAAAACAACGGAAAGGATAAAGAAGCAATCTTCCCATAATCCAGAGATAGCATCCAATTTTGAACCATTCGATTTTAAGAATGGGATATTAACAAGGGATATTATAAGTAATTTGGATTATTTGATAAAAATTTTGGTACAGAATATTTTAGTTTGGTGAAAAAACACACAGCGGTAAAAATTTTATGTATGAAAAGTAAATATTTCAGTTTTAATAGATCGAATTCCGTGAAGGGTATCAAAAAACAAGCAAATCCTTTATAAAGCTCATAAATAACTTTACAGGTTTTTATCGGACAACCTTTATTTTTATTAGTGAAGTCAGACAGAAAAAGAAATCTCATCAATTTGATTATCTCCCTAAACATGGCTAAAAATAATATTTTATGATATTTTTCTTACTATGTTGTCAATTAATGATTATTTAGTACGAAACAATAGAATTTTATGGTTTCGATTTATAAGAATTAACTGAAAGAGCAGCAGCTTGATAGGTAACCCCTTATCAATGAAGAGATAGAACTCGAGAATGTTGGCTGCTATTTTCAAAATGATTGAAGGCTCTTACAAGGAAAAAAGAATCCATTTATCTTAAAACTTGACTAAAAAAAGCAGTCTAATCTTCTGAATGATTTTGAAAGTGATGTAAGCATTAATACACTTGATTGCCTGTACCGAAATCTTAAAAGGAGATTTCTAAATCAAGTGTTGCTATTCTTCTAAAATCTTCAACATTCTTTTAGGAGAAACATATTCAAAATACCTTTTTGTAATTTGGAAGTTCTCATCTAAAATAACAATTGCGGGAAGTGAAAAAGGGAGGCCATCTCTTGAAGCTAATAAAAGTGGAATTTCGTGAACGGGATTTCTTTTTTTGCCATATTCCTTATTTTCATACATTTGGCCTTCAAAAGTTATCGAAACTGTTGATTCTGCATTCATTTTAACCGCGTAATACTCCGTATTTAATTTAGCAATCACCGCTGGGTTGTTATACGTCGCTTCTTGCATTTTTTTACAATAAACGCACCAATCAGCATAAAAGTCAATAAAAACTTTCTTTGGTTTTATGGCTAAGGAATCTTCTAACTGCTCAAAAGTCATCCATTTTATTTCGTTATGCTGCGCAACGAGGTTAGGCCTTACTACAAAGACCATAAAGATTACTAAAAAAGACTTCATTCTTTGCATCTAATTTCTATAGGCTGTTAAAAGGTCGCTTCTTATCAATGCATTTGAATTACCATTTCTAACATTTTTAAGATAAGAACGACCTTTAATTATAATATCAATGTAATTTTCCGAACTTAATACCAAAGAAAAATGTTCTTGGCGCTATTGGGCCATAAACATAATCTGAATCTCTTGTTGGGCCTGAATCAAAATCATCTTGGTAACTGTTAAAGATATTTTTAACTCCCGCTGAAAAAGTGATCATAAAGTTTTCATTAAAATCGATATGCGATTCTAACTTCAGATTTAAATCAAAAAACGGATTTACTTCATTTAACTGTAAAAAACCTGTATCACTAATCACTCTTGGCACTATCATTTTACCTGTATAAGTGCCCGTAATATCCACATTAAATAATTTACTCGGAATCCAAGCTGTATTTAAATAACCGTAAAGATTAGGTGTTCTAACAAATTCATCCACAGCAATATCAGACTCTCCTGTTGTACCATCGCTCTCAAATAAAATTTGAGATTCATCGTAGGTAGCTTTTTGTAAAGTACCGCCTAATTGAAACTGCCACTTAGGATCGGGAGACAAGCCAAACTCAAAATTAGTACCATATACTCTTGCTCCTTGCCCATTACGGACTTCTTCTAAAATAGAACCATTTTCTAAAACAGCTCCTGTACTAACTAAAGTAAATGGGTTTTGTAAGGTGGTAAAAAATCCCTCCACTAAAAAATCGAGCTGTAAAAGTCCTATTGATTTAGCGTAATTTAAGGATCCTGTATAGGCATTGGAGTATTCGGTATTTAAATCATTAGAAAGAATTACGAATTGTGGCTCACCACCAACACTTGAAATATGCAAATCTTCATTAAAAGCTTGTGGTGCTCTAAATCCTCTGGCGAAACCACCTCTAAACTTTAAATCTTCTAAGAGTTTATAAGATATGGTTAATCGTGGAGAAAGGGCAGTCTGATTAATATCAACACCTCTTTCAATTCCGCCAATGGTATAGTCTCCTAAAACAGATACATTATCTAATCTGGCGCCAATTAGCGCTGTAAACTTTTCAGTTGCTTTCCATTCGTATTGCACAAAAGTACCCACGGAATTAACTTTTTGGTCAATTAACCTATTATAACCTTCAATTTTATCTTCGGTATTCGCATGGTTAAATTCTGACCCCACTGTAAGCACATCTTCATTTTTAAACGATTTGGTGTATTGAAGTCCATTTACCCAAGCTAAATCTTTGGTACTACCGAATGCATTATTTGCGGTAATACTATCTTGTTGCGTTCTTCCACCTCCTAAACCGCCATAATAACTATCGCGATTGGTGTGCGATGCAGAAGTGTAGAATTGAAAATTTGCAGTGTTATCCTTACTTCTAATTTCATAATCTGCACCGCCTATAAAAGTATCGTGATCTAACTCTTCGGTAATATCGGTAAATTGTGGAGATAAATTGAGTTGATTACCGCCACGACGGTATTCCTTTATAGCATTTAAGTTGATAGACAATCGGCTGCGATCATTTGGTTTTACAAACATTTTAGCACCTATGGTATTGTTCCGAAGTTCCACCAACTCCGTAAAACCATCACCATTGGCATCAAAAGCATCACGATTGCGATAGTTACCAAATAGTGAAATACCACTCATAAGATCATCAGCCACTACCGAAGTATTAAAATTTAGATTGCGATCAGCAGTAGTGCCATCAATTAAAGCCAAATTAGTTCCAATTTCCCAAGTATTTAAAACAGGGTCTTTTGTGATAATATTTACCGTTCCAGCAATGGCATTGGAGCCGAATAATGCCGAACCACCGCTACGCACAATTTCTACCCTTTCGATAATATTCGTTGGTATTTGTTCTAAACCATAAACCCCTAAAAGAGAAGAAAATACAGGACGGCTATTCAACAAAATTTGAGTGTAACCGCCATCAAGTCCGTTTAACCTAACTTGTGTAAAGCCACAATTTTGGCAGTTGGTTTCTACCCGAACACCGGGCGCATAATTTAGTCCGTCTGCAAGGGTTAAAGATTGGGTGGCATTTAATAATCTAGGTTTTAAGGTAGATACGACTACGGGCGTGTTTTTACGCTCTACCCTATTTCGAGTGGCGCTGATGACTACTTCATCTAAGCCTAAAGCATCTTCTATAAGTTCAAAATTTACTTTAAAAATTTCTCCTTTAGAAATAGTTACTTCTTTATTCACAGTTCTAAAACCTTGAGAACTTACTTGTATGTTATATTTCCCTGAAGAAAGCTCCAAATTATAATAGCCTTTAGAATCACTTGTGGTGCCCTGTGGACCGCTCTTTACCACAATATAAGCAAAGGGGACTACTTCATTTCCGAACGTAATTCTACCTGTTAAAGCAGCTGTATTGTCTTGCGAATACAGGTTTATAAAGGATAAAAAGAGAAAAACTAATAGTACTTTTTTAAGCATTGTTATTTACATTTAATGTCGTTTAAATAAATATTTAGGCAAAACTAATTATTTATTATTGAAAATAAAAATGTATCTTTACTTCTTATTAAAAAATATGTTTACACCATCCGAAGAAAATTATTTAAAAGCAATATTCCATTTGCAACAAGAAGCCGATGGTGGTATTTCAACCAGTAGTATTTCCGAGAAGTTAGACACTAAAGCGGCCTCAGTAACAGAGATGATTAAGCGATTAGCCGATAAAAACTTAGTTGATTATCAAAAGTATTACGGAGTTCAATTAACAGAAGCAGGGAGAAAACAAGCCTTACTTATTATTAGAAAACACCGTTTATGGGAATATTTTTTAGTAAAACGATTAAATTTCAATTGGGATGAAGTGCACGATATTGCGGAACAATTAGAGCATATAAAATCTGCCAAATTGGTAGAAGAACTCGATATATTTTTAGGAAGGCCAGAATATGATCCGCATGGAGACCCTATACCCGATGCTGACGGAAATTTTCCTAAATATCCTAAAAAAAGACTTTCTGAACTCAAAAAAGGCGATAAGGCTATTTGCAGAGGTTTTAATGATAGCTCGTCTTCTTTTCTTCAGTTTTTGGACAAACATAAAATTGGATTGGACACTCAAATTCAAGTAGTCGATATAGAGTCTTTTGATGAAAGCATGAGCATATTAGTAGCTAAAAAAAGTATTTTATTATCTAAAACTGCCACGGACAACATCTATGTTAAGCTCTAATTATTTTATTCTCTGTGGTAATTTATTAGTAAAATTTACAAATATGCTCATTTTAAAAACTCAAAATGGAAAAAAAATACTAATTCTAGTATGCCTTATTATCGCTTCTGCTTGTAAAAACTCCAATAAACCGACTAATGGTAAGTTAAATGTAGTTACCACTACGACCATGATTACAGACTTAGTTTATAATATCGGAGGAGACTCTATAAATATGCAAGGACTTATGGGCAGCGGAGTTGACCCTCACTTATATAAAGCTAGCGAAGGCGATGTCTCAAAATTAACGAGTGCAGATGTTGTTTTTTATAGCGGATTGCACTTAGAAGGTAAATTAGTGGATGTTTTTGAGAAAATGAATCGGACGAATACCACCATTGCTTTAGCTGAAGTTTTAGATAAAAATAAGCTCATTGGATCCGAGTATTTTGCCTCAAATTATGATCCCCATATTTGGTTTAACATTAGGTACTGGAAACAACTTGTTAACTATTTAACCCAAGAATTAAGTACATTAGACCCTGAAAATAAAGCGTTTTTTGAAAAAAATAAAGTGGAATATTTAAAAAAGCTTGAAGCACTAGAAACAGAAATAAAAAATACGATTGCTTCCTTGCCTCAAGAAAAAAGAATATTGATTACGGCACACGATGCCTTTAACTACTTTGGCGAGGAATATGGCTTTGAAGTTGTTGGCTTGCAAGGTTTAAGTACCGCAACTGAGGCTGGTGTTCAAGATGTACAAAATTTAGCTAAATTAATCATTGATAAAAAAGTAAAAGCCATTTTTGTAGAAAGTAGTGTTCCAAAACGTACCATTGAAGCTTTACAACAAGCCGTTTTAGCCCAAGGTTTTCAAGTAGAAATTGGCGGAACCCTTTATTCAGATGCTTTAGGAAGCACTGGCACAAAAGAAGGAACGTACATTGGTATGTTTGAATATAATGTGAATACGATTGTCAATGCTCTTAATAATTGAAAGTTGAAAGTGAAAAATGGAAAGTGGAAGCTAGAAGCTGGAAAGTGGAAGCCGGAAAATGGAAAATGGAAAATGGAAAATGGGAAATGAAAAGTGAATATGTCAACTTCCCTGATGGGTGTGAACTTCCCTGATGTGTGTTGACAATTTTTAATTAATCTTCGTATTTCTAATTTCGTATTTCTAATTTTTACTTTTGGCTTGAGTGTTAACAATTTTTAATTAGTCTTCGTATTTCTAATTTCGTATTTCTAATTTTTACTTTTGGCTTGAGTCTTGACAATTTTTAATTAATCTTGATATTTCTAATTTCGTATTTCTAATTTTTACTTTTGGCTTTTGCTTTTGGCTTTTGGCTTTTTTTCATTTGAATTGACATTCGAAATTCGATTTTTTCAAAACTAATAATTACTAACTGTTCACTGTTTATTAATAATTGACAACTTATGACAAACATCAACCCACCAGCCGTACAAATTGATGATCTTACAGTAGCCTATAACTACAAACCAGTTTTATGGGATATAGATTTGATAATTCCTGAAGGCGTATTGATGGCCATTGTGGGGCCCAATGGTGCTGGAAAATCAACTTTGATTAAGTCCATTTTAGGGATTATAAAACCTTTGGCTGGTAGTGTTCAGATATTTGGTAAACCCTACAAAAAACAGGTGGACAAGGTGGCTTATGTTCCTCAAAAAGGGAGTGTTGATTGGGATTTCCCGACTACAGCCCTTGATGTGGTGATGATGGGTACTTATGGTAGTTTAGGGTGGATTAAAAGACCAGGACAAAAAGAAAAAAAATTATCCTTAGAAGCTTTAGAAAAAGTAGGCATGTTATCCTTCAAAAATAGACAAATAAGTCAGTTGAGCGGCGGACAACAGCAACGTATTTTTTTGGCGCGCGCTTTAGTCCAGAATGCTTCTATTTATTTAATGGATGAACCTTTTCAAGGGGTTGATGCCACCACTGAAAAAGCAATTATAAACATCCTTAAAGAATTGCGAAAAGAAGGAAAAACACTCATTGTAGTACACCACGATTTACAAACCGTACCAGAATATTTTGACTGGGTAACCTTTCTCAATGTAAAAGGCATTGCTTCTGGTCCTGTGAAAGATATTTTTAATGATGATAACCTCACAAAAACCTATGGGATAAATTATAAGGTTGCGGTGAACCAGTAGTTAGCAGGCGAAATCCTTTCGCGCCTGCCGCTCAACACTTACCACTTAAAGATTGATAACTTTTTCTTAAATCTTCACTATTAATGAACTTCCCTGGTAAGTGTTGATCGCTAAAGATGGTTCAAACCATATTAGTGACGTATAATTTTCTTTTCTCTTTTCACTTTTCTCTTTTCACTTTTCACTTTTCTCTTTTCACTTTTCTCTTTTCTCTTTTCACTCTTGACTTTTCACTTTTCTCTTTTCTCTTTTCACTCTGGACTTTTCACTTTTCACTCTAGACTTTTCTCTTTTCTCTTTTCTCTTTTCACTCTAGACTTTTCACTTTTCTCTTTTCACTTTTCACTCTGGACTTTTCACTTTTCACTTTTCACTTTTCACTTTTAAAATTGGTACATTAAAAAGCCTCAGCCTTCAAAATATAAATATTTTGTACAGGCCAATCACCTTGCTCAACCGGTTGTTCGCTGATTAAATCAACCACATTCATCCCCTGAATAACTTTTCCAAAGGGGGTGTAATTGGTATCTAAATGATACGAACCCGGTCTAGTAACTACAATAAAAAACTCAAACGGTGAGGCTAATTTATGGGGATTATCCATTTCGCTGCTGGGCATAGAAATAGTGCCCCTGTCATGTCTGTAACCTTTTTTGGTATCAGGAGGCAATAAATACCTTCCAATGGCTTGCCTTTTTCTAGCAGTTTCAACTTTATCAGAATTACCACCTTGGATTATAAAATCTTTCACCACCCTATGAAACATGGTATTGTCAAAATATCCATTTTTTGTCAGATAAATAAAATTGGCTTTGTGATAAGGTACGTTATCATATAATTGAACTGTGAAGCTTCCTAGATTGGTCGTTAATTTTACTTTATCTTCTTTTAAGGTTTTGGCATAATCAAAGAAAAAGGGAATTACGTTTTCTTCCGTCAACACAAATTTTTCTTCTTTCATTGCTGTGCTTACGGAATCCTTCTTAATCGTATCATTTAAACTTTTTTGAGTAGGTTTGGGCTGAGTAGCTTTGCTTGGAGTATCTTTACAGGCCAATACTGCGAAAAAAACCAAAAATAGGGTAAACAAGAATTTAAATCGTATCATGAATTTTGATGATTTTTCTAAACGGATTTCAAAAATAAAAAATCTACCGCTACCAGGCGTGGATTCTCATCATAAAATGGCACCTTTATTTCGTCTCGAAGAATTAGAACAAATTAAAAATACGGCAATAAATACCAAAAAGGCAGCAGTTTTATCTTTATTTTATCCTAGCACCCAGCAAAATACTAATTTACTACTCATTTTAAGAAAAACATACAAAGGCGTACACTCCAACCAAATTGGCTTTCCCGGCGGACGAGTAGAAAAAAAAGATAAAGATTTAATAGAAACTGCTTTGCGAGAAGCACATGAAGAAGTCGGAGTAGCACCAGAGCATGTGGAGGTGATAAAAAGTTTGACAGAAATATATATTCCACCAAGTAATTTTAATGTCTATCCTTATATTGGATTGTACAAAAACCCACGTCCATTTATCATTCAAGAATCCGAAGTCGCTGCTTTAATAGAAGTTTCTCTGACCGATTTTATGAATGACGAGCTTGTTTTTACTGAAAAACTAAACACCTCTTACGCTGAAAATATAGATGTACCAGCCTTTAAATTAAATGGTTACACGGTTTGGGGAGCTACGGCAATGATGTTAAGTGAAGTAAAAGAGCTTTTAAAGCAAATACTATAATCCATATTTTGTAATTTAGCAGAGAATAAACTAACGATAATGCCTTTACTCAAAAAAAACCCATTCGGACATTACCTGTTTTTAAAAAAATGGTTAATTCGTCTCTTAGCGGTAATCAGTCATAGACGCTACAAGGGATTTAATACTTTAGACATCGAAGGCGCTGATGTTATCAGAAGTCTACCTGGTAATAACGTATTATTTGTAAGCAACCACCAAACCTATTTCGCCGATGTTGTGGCAATGTTTCACGTATTCAATGCGAGTTTAAGTGGTAGAGATAACACTATTAATAATTTAGGCTATATCTGGCAACCAAAATTAAATATGTATTATGTAGCGGCTGCCGAAACCATGAAAAAAAGTTTGCTGACCAAGGTATTGGCTTATGCAGGTTCTATTAGCGTGGAGCGCACTTGGCGAGCAGAAGGTAAAGATGTAAACCGTCAAGTTAAAATGAGCGATATTTCTAACATAGGTAAAGCTTTAGACGATGGCTGGGTAATTACTTTTCCACAAGGCACCACCACACCTTGGAAACCCCTTAGAAAAGGAACGGCTCATATCATTAAAAAGTACAGACCTATCGTTGTTCCTGTAGTTATTGATGGTTTTAGACGCTCTTTTGACAAAAAAGGACTCCGGATAAAAAAGAAAGGTATTCTACAATCGATCGTAATTAAAGAACCTTTAAAAATTGATTATGAAAATGAATCTTTTGATGCTATTATAGAGAAACTAGAGTATGCTATAGAGCAACACCCATCATTTTTAAAAGTTATTTCTGCAAAAAATTTAGCCTTGTTAGAGGAAGAAAATAAAGAACGCAAATGGCGTAGTTAGTCCCTGGGCTTTAGTTGTTCCTTTAAATTATTTATTTCAAGTTTCAAGTTCACAATTATCATTTAAAATTATTTACTCAAACCATTAGAAACAATTGGGTTTCAAATTTTGACATCTGACTTTCAGAACTAATAATCAAACTAGAATCTAATTTTTTTTCCAAAATAAGGAACCAAACGGAAAACTGTCGAAAATTAAAGTCAAATGTTGCTCCTTAAAAATATCCTATTATCAGTAAGTAATGTAAACTCCCCATTTTTCAATTTTTCCTTCAACCGACAACAATCAATCAAATTAAACTTCTAATCTCTTTAATTCTTTGTAATTTCTATTCAATTTTTTTAATAAAAGACCATAAAGTAAAAAGTAGATAAAACCTACTAAAAGAGTAAACAATACTCCTACAGTTGTAAAAATGACCATAGATAATAGTTTTATATTTTCTAATTTTTCCTTAGAAATTTCACTAATATCTTTCGCTGAAAGTTCAATGGTTTTAATAAAATCATCATCGATGTAAATATAAAAAACGACAGTCATAAAAAACAACAATATCATTGACAATGAAAAAAATACATAGTTTTTGACTGTTTTTCTGGTTTTAATGATTTTACTCATTAAATTTTTGGCATTATCTAAAACAGAAATCTCTTTATATCTTTTATAAAACTGAAGGATAAAATACAGCACAACGCCGTAATAAATCACAGATAAAAATAGCAATGGACTGGTAAGTCCTAAATTATTATAAAATAACCACCCATCACTCGACCAAAATGATGGAAAAAGATATACTACTTGTGGTAGCAATATTTCCATGATACTTATGATTAATATCCACTTAACAATAGAAGACGATTTCTTCCAAAGCATCCTATGAATATCATTATAGGACAATTTAGGGTGGTTCATTTCCTTTTTTTGCCAATCTTT
>Ga0209491_10010854_pt1 | contig 10838 bp, 12 predicted proteins | sample BON02_FD_187213 | JGI IMG/M metagenome (GOLD analysis project Ga0209491, IMG submission 187213) | Freshwater microbial communities from Lake Bonney liftoff mats and glacier meltwater in Antarctica - BON-02 (SPAdes) (version 2) | ecosystem: Environmental > Aquatic > Freshwater > Ice > Glacier...
AGTATGTGTTCGGTTTTCGGAAGAAAGTGTATGGTCTGTGATTGGGGGAAGGACACGGGAAGCGCCCGTTTGTGATGACAAATTCAATAGAGTTGAGCATATTCAATAGGAGACGTCCTCTAAGGTCTGCGGCTGGGGCGGTGGCAGTTGTGAGGGAGGAAGAAGGAGAGTGCGCAGGGTTAGTATCGCCCACCCGGTGGAAGAGGGCGTGGGAGTCTAGTGGTGTTTGAAAGTAGAGTTTTTATTGAAAACGGATGGTGGGTATCCCAAGGGGGAGAAAAAAAGGAAAACGGGAATCCCCAGGACAAAAATGCACCTTGAAAACTATGGGAATCTCCTCCGCTATAACACCCCTCGGTCAGCTCTACCAGTCTCCGCCCTCGCCCATTCCGGGGGACCTGGCGCGCGGCAAGCGGATGGGCTTCAGCCTCGGAGCTGCCGCGCACCACTCGCAATCAGCCGCGACCCATACCGATTTTCGCTGAAAACACCTTTCCCCCCCATTTTTTCCTTTTTCTTCCTTCTCTGCTCTGCTCTGGCTCCTTCCCTTTTGTTCCCGAATTTTGTTCTGGCCTTTTTGCCTTTCTCGTTGGCAAGTACATAGTATGTAGACATCCAAATCATGAACCGGCTCAATCCGATTGTTGGCATAATAACGGATGTTCATCCGAATTGCAATCCGAATTTCGAAAACAAAATCGGAGCACTTTCCAACGTACATTTTTTCCTGCTCGTTTGCACGCATCTCAGTCAGGGGAGACTTGCTTTGCAAACCGAAAGCAGCACGAGGTTCAAAACGAGATTGGGCTCTTAAACAAGAAACATCACAACGCCCGCACCCTGCCCGGGGGGGGAAATTGGCCTTTTTGCCTTTCTCGTTGGCAAGTACAGAGTATGTAGACATCCACAGAGTATGCTGACATCCACAGAGTATGCTGCACACTGAGGGAAAAATTCGGCATCTTTGCCTATCTCGTTGGCGTCTACAGATTATGCTGCACTCTGTGCCTGCGTGCGTCACGACTGTAAAAACCCAAGAGGGTCACCGAGAGCAACGTGAACACCAAAGAGGAGCTCGAATCACTATCACTCGCCAGGATGCACACCTCGACGTCGTTTTCAGTGGGCGGCGGCGGTGTCTTGGTCCTCTTCTTCGGCTTGCGCGCAGGCATTTCCATGACCGCGGCCGTTGACGTTGTTCCCGCCAATCAAGTTCGTGGATGTCACGAAGTGTCATACTGCCACTGTCGAGAGAGGAGAGAGAGAAGATGTCTGGATACGGATCACTTCCGCTGCCGCTATCCGCACGGAGAACCATGAGGCGCAAACAGCTGAGGATGGGTGGCATGCGATTGTTTTTTTTGCTCTTTTGACATGACATAATGCTTCCGTGACCTCCGATTCAGCTGGGTCGCAAGTGTACTAGAGACATTTCCCTGCGAAACTATTCGTATAAAGGACCCTGCGAACGTGTGGAAATTGTGGCCACAGTAGTCATGACGCATCAAGTTCAACAGGATGAACGCAATAGAAAAACCCCCACGAAGATCTACTTTCATGCAGTGAGTACAGTAAGAAGGGATTTTTATATTTGATTAGCAGCAAGGGGACATGGCAATGTGGAGGGTTGGCCAACGATGCGAAGAGGAAAAATCGTGCGGCGCGAAAACGCATAACCCAATCATTATTTCAAGTCTCAAGGTCTGTTGAAGTTTCCATTATAAAATAATAAAATGTGTTGGACTGTGATGTGTCTTCCCCCCTTCTCATTCACACACCAGTGTTATGTATATGAATGTGTGTGTGATTATGTGTGTCAATGCAAATATGTTCGTGTGCAAAGACAGCATTATGTCAGGGCACTCTGGTTGGGGGCCGCCATGTCCGTGTGCCAAGACGTTGTTGCGATAGACATGCCGTGATGCGATCAGTAGCTGGTTTTGACACGCCCTCTTCTGATAACCTCAAAAGTGTGCTTTGCAACCTGTAACAAAACGTACAACGCAAGACGCAAGGGGGAGCAAGCAAGGGGGATAGGAGAAAGAACATCAAACGAAGGCTGTGCAGTGCGAACATGGGCAGAGCGTGAGGGAGTGCCACATTCGCTCGGTGGCACTGCGTTGACGAGAAGTGGCAACAAAGAATAGTGCGCTTCGTACCCATCCATGCGATTGAAGACGACGCAGAAGGCGGAGACGCGCAGCATGTTGCCGATGGCGTGGAGCGCGTGCTCTTTGTTCCGCGGCATAGTGTCATTGAGTAGCATGCTATACAACTGCTCATTCCAGTCCACACAGTCAGAACATGCACACCACACCTAGCCACAGGTCTAGATTCGCACACCCAACAGTTTTTTTTCACTCGTTCACAACAATCACGTCACACTGCACACCACAGATAATGTAGAGGCAATATCGGTGGCAGAGAGAAGTAAACAAAAGGTTCTAACCGCTTGAGCGGCAACGTTGCGATTGTCAGCTTTTGCCAGAAACTTGACGTTGTCAAGCGATGGGAGAAGATTGCCAAGTGCTCGTGCGGCGTGGCCCTGCGCCCAGTAAGAACCGTTTTCGAGCAGATGAATAATTGCCGACATAATACCTTGACTTTTCCCTAAGCGATCCAGCACGTCCTCTCGCAACGCACAATTTCCTATCGCGGCGCAGCAATTAGCCTCCATACACATGACATCCGGGCGAATATGACCCACGCTAAAAAAAGAAATAGTCCCTGACGTTGATGGCCGGAGAGATGTGGTAGGACGACTAGTCGTAGCAAGTGCTGTGCCTGGACGCGTTGGTGATGCTGCTGTTGCGGGCCGAGATGCATGTGTGACTGCAGTGCCTGGGCGCGATATCCGCACTTGCGATCCTCCCGACTGGGCTGTGATCGGGCGTGCAGGCAGTGACGCAGTAACAGGCAGGCCCAGCGGGCCAGGACCAGGGTGGGGAGAGATTAAGGAAACATTTGGTGGTCCTCCCGGGGCTTTGGGCATGCCATCGGGAGCTGGCGAAGAAGGTGAAGCAGGTGACTTTGAAGGGGGTCTTTGCAAGATGAGTTTCCCGCCCATACTACCGGAGCCTTGCAGGTTTCCTCCCATAGAGGGCCTACCAGGTGTGCTGGCACGCGAGTTTTCCCCAATCAGGAGCACATCTGGAGAAGTATCTTCGGGCCTCAGGTCATCGCTCATCATAACACGGTGCAGCAGGACGAGCGTGCCTTGGTTCGAGGCCACCTCTAAGCGACACGCGGCTGAAAACTCAGTGACGCGGCGGAGCACCCACGTAGAGCTAGCGCGCGCTTGGCGGGTGTTCTGCCAAATCTTGAGCACGCCGATGAGAGCAGGCACAATCTTTCGCAGTCTGGCGATGGTCTGGACGTATTGTTTGAAATTGCAGAACAACGCGAGAATCTGGATTGCGGGCTCGATCCCGGAGCGGTCCACAACCCCGTCCTCATCTGTGGCCGTGAGCATGTTTGTGAGCATCTGCAGTCCCGCATTTGGGCCATACGGCGTGCGCGAACGCGACAGCTGGTCCCACGCGATGTTTGTACCGCCCAGCGTTGGTATTGTCTCCTTTATCAACAGCGCCACCTCGCTGCGGGTCTTTGGGATCGGCTCCGCGTCCCTTTTCCCCTTCTCCTTTCGTCCTGTCGGCTCCGGCTCCGGCTCTGTCGGATTCGCCTCCGCCTGCAGGAGTTCCTGACATAGTAGCTGGAGGCAAACGACAACCCAATCAGATTTTCCCAAACAAGTGCTCCCTTTCAGATGTGGGGAGTGGTGCACTTTCCAACGTATATTTTCCCCTCCTCGTTGCACGCATCTCAGTCAGGGAAGACTCGCTTTGCAAACCGAGAGCAGCACGAGGTTAACAACGAGAATGGGCAATTGAACAACGGCATCTTCGCCTATCTTGTTGGCATCTACAGATTATGCTGCACTCTGTGCCTGCGTGCGTCACGACTGTAAAAACCCAAGGGTCACCGAGAGCAACGTGAACACCAAAGAGGAGCTCGAATCACTATCACTCGCCAGGATGCACACCTCGACGTCGTTTTCAGTGGGCGCCTGCGGTGTCTTGGTCCTCTTCTTCGGCTCGGGCGCAGGCATTTCCATGACCGCGGCCGTTACGTTGTTCCCGCCAATCAAGTTCGTGGATGTTACCAAGTGTCATACTGCGAGAGAGGAGAGAAAGAAGATGTCTGGATACGGATCACTTCCGCTTCCGCTATCCGCACGGAGAACCATGAGGTGCAAACAGCTGAGGATGGGTGGCATGCAATTGTTTCCCGTTGGCGCAGGGAGACTGCAGCCAAATCTGTTTGATGCAGTACCAGACAGCAGACCAGATTTGAGAACTCGACACAGCAGCTCTGGAAGGAAATAGGGACTTTCCAGGATGTGGTTACAATTTGTACCTATGGTTGGCAGTGCAACACGCGCTCTGCCCTGAATCTATATGGGATGTCAATTGTCAAACAGTACGTCCTGTGCAAGCGTTTCTGACTTCGGTTTCCTGCATTCCCCGCACTCCTTGCATCCTCTCTGTTCTTTCGTGTTCGATGCAATATTGGCTCTGTTGTCATCGCGTGCTGTTTGTGCACGTCGCCCTGGTTTTTTTTTGGGTTCGTTGCCATAGGCCCTCCCGCAAGGCTCTTGCTATCGCGGCCTTGACCGCGGGCTCGCTCTGCGTGATGGCCGTGGTCTTCACCGTGGGGAGGCCCGCGGGCACTGCAGAACTCCTCTTTAAGACTCCCAAGCTGAAGGATCTTCTTGGCACCTTTATGAAGAATCAGGGTGCTGCTCCCCACGACATCCACGAGATGAAAAAGTATTACAAGGGCGCCAGCAAGCAGGGTCGCGTGCAGTCGCTCGACGACATCTCGGACGAGTTCGACCCCATCAACGATGCAGACTCCAACTACAGTCGCGTGATTGGCATCAAGGTTGCCTCGCGCACCAATCCTGCCATCGCCGAGGACATGGATGTGAGCCCGGAGGAGAAGGGCCGCGTGCAGGTATGGCAGGCAGGACAAATAGATAAGGAATGATCCATGATGGTTGCAGGGATTTACTATGCGATCAAGACTCGGCAATACAGTAGGTGCCTTCGAGTGTGTGCATGGCCTGCAGGGTCTTGATAGCAATCCATCTAGTTCGGATGCAAGTGTGTGTGCAAGAAGACGAGCTGACAAAATACTTTGTGGGGTGTAGATGCTCGACGACATCTCGAGCGAGTTTGATCCCATAAACGATGCGGATTCTAACTACGGCCGCGTGATTGGCATCAAGGTTGCCTCGCGCACGAACCCCGCCATCGCCGAGGACATGGATGTGAGCCCCGAGGAGAAGGGCCGCGTGCAGGTACAGGCTTGCAGGACCAATAGATAGGGACTGATCCACTGTGGGAGAGTGGCATGGCTACAAGTTAGATGCTGACGAGTGCATGTATGGCTTGCAATATCTTGGCAACAATCCATATAGTTTGGACGAAAGTGTGTTTGCAAAGGAGGTGAGCTCACGAGATAACTTGTGGGTGCAGTCATTGGATGACATCTCGAGCGAGTTCGATCCAATCAATGATGCGGACTCCAACTACGGCCGCGTGATTGGCATCAAGGTTGCCTCGCGCACGAACCCCGCCATCGCCGAGGACATGGACGTGTCTGCCTACAAGGCCCGTGCGCAGATGTTGTATGATCTCGACGGTGTGTGTCTGTTTTCTTTCCCTGTCCTCCTGTCTCTCTGTTTCTTTGTCTTTTTGTGGTGTATACACGTACACAGATTTCTGTATCATAATAGGTGGGGACGCGCAATGCATATAGAGGTGCTGTTTTATTTAATCTTAGGTCGATAACTCACATGGGTAACCCTCACGCATATTCCGTCCTTTTTCCCCCTTTATTTTGGCGGGCATCTCGAAGTCTGTTCAATTTTTTTGGTGCCGCAAAATCCGGGCAGATTTGTCATTCTGTACGTATATCATAACACAAATCGAGTCCGGATATTTGGGATCAGTCCGCATTTTGTAAAATTGTAAAACAAATTCAGCCCGGAGATTTGGTTTTGCCCAGATTTTTTGAAATTTTGAGATTTTGAGGTGGAAAAACATACTCCAGTCGACGAAAAAATATACTCCAGTCTGCAGAAACACAATCAGTAGGGGTTGCAGATTCTGAGCTTCGAGTGTGCACTACTCGTACACACCACAGGACCCCAGCCCACGGACCCTAGCTATGCCTCCCTCCGAAATAGCGCCGTTAGACACGTTGCCCGTGGTCCCAACAAGCAGCAGAGGATGAAGCAGATGATCGAGCAGGGAATTATTGGCACAGCTGACAAGGCCCCCAAGCAGATGCTTGCTCAGCGTCAAACGTCAGTCAATGTGTGGAAGCAGATTGGCGTTCAGGAGCCCTCGCAAGCTGCTTCTCAGGTTATGAAGCGAAACGACAACGCTGGCTACAAGGGTCGCATGCAGTCGCTCGACGACATCTCAGACGAGTTCGATCCCATCAACGATGCGGACTCTAACTACGGCCGCGTGATTGGCATCAAGGTTGCTTCACGCACCAACCCCGCCATCGCCGAGGACATGGATGTGAGCCCCGAGGAGAAGGGCCGTGTTCAGGTACTAGCAGAATACAAAGCAAGATAGAGAAAGATGTGCATGGGAGTGGAGGGATGTGAGAACTCGGAAAAACAAGAGTAGCAAACAGTTGTAAAGATTCATCATAGGCAGCGAGGGTGTCAGAAGTGGAAAATTATTGGCAGCGCTTGTGTGTACAGGAGTTTTCTAACTTTGTTTGTTTTGATTCATACAGTCACTCGACGACATCTCGAGCGAGTTCGATCCCATCAACGACGCAGATTCCAACTACGGCCGCGTGATTGGCATCAAGGTTGCTTCGCGCACGAACCCCGCCATCGCCGAGGACATGGATGTGAGCCCCGAGGAGAAGGGCCGCGTGCAGGTACGGTAGGACACATAGCCAGATGGGGAAAGGTGAACCTTGGATTAGAGGAAAATTAGAATTGGGAATAACACGAGCATCAAATATGTACTATGGGCAGCGAGGGTGTGAAAACGGAGAACTGTTGGTAGCACTTATGTGTGCGGAGTTTTTTTTCACTTTTTTTTTGTGATTGGTGCAGTCGCTCGACGACGTCTCGAGCGAGTTCGATCCCATCAACGACGCGGATTCCAACTACGGCCGCGTGATTGGCGTCAAGGTTGCCTCGCGCACGAACCCCGCCATTGCCGAGGACATGGACGTGTCTGCCGACAAAGCGCCTGAGCAGATGTTGTATGATGTGGATGGTACGTGTATGTGCAGTATGTGTATGTGTGGTGTTGTGTTCTTCTTTGTGTGTGGTGCAATCACACACATGTGTCTTATTTTATGTTGAGAGATAGGGCAGAAAGACGTATGCACTAGTGCTGATCATGTGTGTGTACACACAAATACTTTCGACAGGACCCCAGCCCACTGACGCGAAGTACGCCAGCTGGAAGCAGGCCGCTAAATTTGACCAAGGAATGAAGAAAGGGAATACCCTCAAGGCTCAGATCCTGGCTGGCCAGCCGCATTAAGCATCGAGTCTGAGTGCTCAACGCAATAAAGAGCACAGCAACCACAGTTTAATTTTGATTCTTGTTTATTTGTTTGGTACACGCTATCACCGTGGAACTTGTACACGTTGTCACTGGTTGTGTAGAAACGGCCTCGTTACAAACTGTAGCGCTTGTTTCAGCAACACGATCAATAAGAACGGCATTCATGCCTAGATATACAGGAAGCCTTACAGGCAGTTTCCAAGTTAGTGATGACTACTCCGCGCATCGGTTCCCTGAGGGAAAACCTGGGCTAGATACGCGGGGCGTAAACTGCTAAGACAGAGGACTAGGTAGTCGAAGATAGACGAAGAACGTACATTGGATTGAAAGAGGATGAGATTTATTGCAAAGAGGCAATGAGGAGAAAGACTTCTTTGTGAGAAAGGGTTCTAGGATTTGTCACGGTAATACCTAACTTTCCGTGTCTCCCTCGAAAATCGTGTGTTTTAGCAGCGGCAGCAATTTCGCGGCGAAGATCATGATCGAGAAGATCATCGTTCAGAGCGCGGTTGATAGCGAGCATGGCAGGGTTTGGGGTGTCACTGTCATCATCATGGGCATTGGTAACAGCGAGGTGCGCACGGTGGCCAGGCTTTTGCACGCGGTTACCTTCAGAGAGGGGAGCATTGCGCCAAAAGCATGTGCCGTTCTTTAAAGTGGCGCAATGCAGAGAACAGCCGCCGCAGCCTTCAGCTTGAATGCCCTTAATAGCAAGATGGGTCGCTAGTACTCCATGGATATGCGACTGACGGGTGGGCTTAAAGTCAGGGCCAGATTCCATGATGTCGACGGCATTTTGGGCCTTGCAAAAAGTAGGAGACGATCAGGTTCGCCAGCGAGTTTATCCCACGAGGACGGCTGCAGCTTGATAATAGCGAGGTGGGCGTCGCGCCAAGCGGGGTTATCTTTGCTCGCGCGTTTGATACCCATGACAAGAAACATGGCCGTGAGATCGTGGATACTGAGTTTCTTAGCTGAAATCTGCTCAAGGAGGAGATTAATGTCTGTTTCCAGAGTCTTGTAGTGCGATCCGTCAAACTGCCGAAGAAGACGAAGAAGCTCCATTGTCTTGTTGCAGATGAAGTCTCACTTATTATCCTAAGTGTCCCGAATTCATTCCCAGATGTCGGTTGCAGCACGTCTGCCAAGGGCATAGGCCACCTTAGGTATCACGAGATTACTAGTGTGTGCGTAGGACTTGAAAAGCATGGTGAGCAGGCCAGCGATGTGATGATGAGCAGCAGTACTGCCAATGCGGCCATACGCCGTGAGGAAATCCTCTTGCAATTCCGTAACTTCTACTTGCTTGTTCGTCGACAGCGTGGCGAAATGAGACGGGGCTATTTCGAGGATCCAAGGTGCAGTTCCCAAGTGAAGGAGGAGGGCGGCTGTGAAGGCTCGGAATTCGGATTTGGAGCCATGAAAATTGATCACTATTTCAGGAAGGTCTTTCGTTGAAGGCGGGCAGTATGGAAGCGGCCGAGCGGAGCTTGTAACTTCATCTCCAGACATCCTGGTAGAGGGCGGCCTTTTGGGCCGGAAAATGGAAGGGAAAAGGTTGATCAGTGCACGATAACAGGGATGTTGTGTGCTGCGCTGTTTCTTACACATCCCAGATTGATCCGTGAAAGTGCTGGATGTGGTTTTCATTTTCCCGTTTATAAAGTGACAACGCTGCCAGAGAGGTTGCAGAATCCTGTCCATGAGTTGCTCACTCGAGGCAGCGTGCGTAAACTTCGGTCGTACTTGAAGAACTCCGCCAATAGGAATCATTACTCGTGAAGCGTCCGCAAAAGAAGAGACGCACTGGCGTCCTCTACGACAAAGACGTTCTGCAACAGTGCGTACATGCATTTGCGTAAAAACTCAGGCAAACGGTCTCCCGGCTGAGGAAAATCTCCAAATTTTCGATGACCGGTAGAGAGTCTCCAGAACGTTGAATACGGTGGGGTTGAGGTCGTCTGACGTGGAAACGGCAGAAGAACGAGGGCTCATACCAGGGAAAATCTGGCCTAGATAAAAGGGGCGTAAACTGCTAAGGCTGAGGACTAGGTAGTCGAAGATAGACGAAGAACGTACATTGGATTGAAAGAGGATGAGATTTATTGCGAAGGCAATGACGAGAAAGACTTCTCTTGAGAAAGGGTTCTAGGATATGTCACAGGAATACCCAACTTTCCGTCACTGCTGTTGTCGTCTTAAATTTCAGGATCCAAAACACTGTCGCCAAACTCCGTCTCTTCATTTTCTTGGTGGTGGCTGTCATCTTCTTGCGAGGACCCGAGCACAATTGTGTCTTCAAGATGGAAAGCAGCTGACGCTGTGGCTTTCAGATCTTCAGCAAACAGCTTGCCCGCCGGGGAGGGTGGCTTCTGATTGGTCAAGACAAGCACACGGCTGCCCGAGCTCGCAGCCTGCACACATACACAACGGTACGTGTAAGTCAGGTGCAAGTAGAACAAAGCAATTACATTTCTCAACCTGTACCCATACTGAGATCTCAAGGACGATGTGTGATTTGTACTAACAAAGAGCATAGACTTGAACAAAGAACACACACTTGGAAGAGGATGCACTTAATTGCAAAACACAAACTCACGGAAAGCATGTTGATGATTTCTTCATCTTTCTCATCAGCAGCCTTCGCGTACTGGATCGGCAGCACTCCTTCGGCGTCAGGAATCGCGGCAAACTGCGGGGCTCGATGCAACAAATGCGCCACAACGTTGGCCCGGGCCTCAGACACGGCAATGTGCAACATGGTGAGTCCTTGGAAGGTCTTGAGCGTTTCATCGCACATGCCTTTATCTAGATCGACTAGCATGTCAATTGCGTCCACGTGTCCTTGACCAGCGGCATAGTGCATGGGGCAGTAGCCTTCCGAATCACTAGCGCGCGGATCCGCGCCTTTCTCCAACAGCCATTCAATGGCCTTAGTCTTGCCGTGCATGGCTGCGGCATGCAGAGGAGTGCACTTCAACGAGTTTGTCGCGTGCACATAGGCACCTTTGTCCACTAGAATCTTGAGTATTTCCAAATGCCCAGCGGAAGCGGCCTTGTGCAGTAACGTGTCTTCGACTTCGTCAGAAGGCAGATTGAGGAATTTCTTGAGGTCGAGGTCGCCCTCTGCCAGTCGTTGGTGCACTTTTCCGACATTGCCGTCTTTGATAGCAAACGTGAGCATCATAAGATCCTTGGCTAAATCCACACCCTTTCCAGTGCCCG
>Ga0209491_10010855_pt1 | contig 10837 bp, 4 predicted proteins | sample BON02_FD_187213 | JGI IMG/M metagenome (GOLD analysis project Ga0209491, IMG submission 187213) | Freshwater microbial communities from Lake Bonney liftoff mats and glacier meltwater in Antarctica - BON-02 (SPAdes) (version 2) | ecosystem: Environmental > Aquatic > Freshwater > Ice > Glacier...
ATATATACATATATATATATATATATATATATATATATATATATATATATATATATATATATATATATATATATATATATATATATATATGCTCTGAGGCCCCGCGGGAGGAGGTGGAGAGAGAGAGAAGTAGTGTGCAGTCGTGGCACTTCGTGTAGCGCCGTCACACGCCGTCAAGTCGGCATGTGGACCTGCTGCACGCGCATGTGTTTGTTTAGTCGTAGAGTAGGATTCCTGTTGTGTGCATTGTGCATTGTTATTTTTGTTTGGCCCTTCTTCTACTTCCGATTTGATGTATTTTGTAGTGTTAGTGTGTAGTGGTGTGTATTGTTAGACTATAATAGTATTGTGTATCTTGTATATATAATTTATAAGCTATATATTTACCTCGACCGCGAAGACGAAGAGTGAATGAAGAGTGATATTTTATATTTTCTTAAACATTTTTTTGATATGTGATCTATGATTTGGCGGAAGGTGGGGTTGTTTTTGTTTTTTTGGAGTGAGCAGTATATATACAGGGGGGGAAGTAATGTACAGTATATAGCAGTATTATATATATATAATAGTATTGTGTCACACGGCTACCTCTTATAGTAAAAATATAAACAAAATAGTGAAAGTATATGTATAGGAGAGTAGTAGTAGTAGTAATATTGCTCCATATTCATATCCATAGTCTCTGTCGTCTAGCTAGCTACATAACTCTCTCTAGAGACTCTAATATATAAAGACTCTATACTAGAGACTAGAGAGAGAGAAAGAGTACAGAGACACACAATATGCGAACTAACTATAACTATAACTATATGTAGTTATACAGTAGTACGTATAATACGAGATACGAGTAGGAGTAGGAGTATGAGTAAGAAGTAAGTAGCGAAGCAACCAAATAATAATATATTATATTATTTATAATATATTTATAATAAAAAAATATTACTCTATCTCTCTAACTGCTACTAAGTCAGTGCGTGTGGAGAATAGAATAATGAAGTAGATGTGAATACTATGTGTTGTGAGCCCTACTCATGAGTATGAGTATGAGTACTACGTTGCTATCACTATCACTATTGACTATTCATGAGGTGAATACTACGTTTCTATTACTATTCGCATTAATAAGTACTCGAGTAGTTTATTATATACATATACAAAAAAACAAAAACATCAAGCTCAGGCAATAATATGTGTGCTGTGTGGCCCGCCAAACGACTTCCGGAAAAAATCTTTTCTTGTTACCTGGCAGTGAACCTGGACACCCAGTTTTTGGGAGCTTGGGAAAATCCCCAGGTGAAAAGACGTTTTTTTAAAATCACGCAATTTTCTGTGTACGTGGTACGTGGCCCGCCAGTGCAACGACTTCCGGGTACAGATCCTTCTAACTCTTCTGCATTCAAGCAATTTTCTGTGTGGCCCGCCAGTATAACGACGTTAACGACTTCCGGGTTTAAACCCTTTTACTCAAGAATTTTTTTGTGTGGCCCGCCAGTAACGACTTCCGGGTAAACCTTTTTTCTGATACACTATCGTTTTCAGAATATAGCAACATAGCATCAGTCTAATATACTCTAGGACTAGGAGGAACTAGGAAAAAAGGCGCCCCCTCTGGCCCCGGCGGCCCCGGCCCCGGCGGCGCGCTTAGGCCGTCATGGCGCCCCTCAGCAGTCTCTCGAAGGCAGGTCAAGGGCAAGATCGACGATATGTACCACGACAGCGACGACATCCTCCACAAGTTGATGCGGTGGGACCTACGACTTACTACGCTTTCGCGGGCTATAACCCGCTGCCCGCCTCACCGCTGGTCTGCTGCGGAGGACGCGGTTGTGTGTGTTGTGTGTGTCGTGGTGTAAGCCTCCCTTTCTGCACCCTGCCATCCTCCTGGCTGGAGTGTGTGGGGGGGGTGCATTATCGCTCCAATTCGCGTGCATGTGTGGGCGAGGAGGGGCTGAGGGGGGGCGGGCAACTTATATTGTTGTGGTGCGAGATTTTTTTGAACTATAAAACGAATAATACTGGATTTTTCGTCTCGGAAGGAGTGTATTTAAAATTTGAATCTGATGTGCCATTGATACCGTTTATATTGTAGTAACATAGATGATATTGAGCTTTTATAGAGTATAGAGTATAGAGTGAGAACTGGCGGTAGCTGTGGTTTACAAGGTGAAAACATGTTTCGGCCAATACAAATACAGACAATAACTCTCGAGTACTTACTTATTCATAAAGTGAGTACTACGTTGCGGGTGCCGCACTCATGAGTATGAATACTCATGATCTATGTCTATTCATGAGGTGAGTACTGCAGATTTATCTCGATTCATATTCATTACTCGAGTACTTGGAGTATTCTCCACACGCACTGTACTAAGTACTACTACTACTACTACTACTACTACTACTACTACTACTACTACTACTACTACTACTACTACTACTACTACTACTACTACTACTACTACACAGCAGCTATCAGGCTATCAGCTACAGTGTAGACTACATACATACAACCATTGCATACGTACACATAATACCGTAACAGCAACATTAACCGTAACCATAACCAAGATCGAACATATACAAAAACTTAAACACATACACATAAACATAATGTACACACATACACACACATATACATGTGGTACGTACGCGACGACACATCAACATCATATATTTAAATATTTGAGTTCTTCTTCACAGTATAATCTTTATTCATATCTATAAAACCAGGGTTTCAAACCAGCTCCACAGCCAGCTCCACGCTCTACACCATATTCATATAATAATACACAAAATAAACCTATACTTCTTCTAATTGCTACTTCTACTTGCTACTTGCACTTATTACAAATGAGAAACATATACACAGATGGCTAATAAACAAAGCAGAGCACACGAGCACATTATACAGAGACGCATATTATACTCTTCTACGGGCACACAAAAATATACATTCACACACCACTACAGCACTACAAATCCCATGCGGTCGTAATAATGAACCGCAAAAGCGCAAACACGACGAATAGCAATTATACAACGAGATTTATGTTAATCTGCAGGAGAGGGAGAGGCTGAAGAGCGCAACTTGGGGAGGGAGGCTGTTTGTGTCGTATGCCACGTGCGGCGTGCTGTGGCCGTTGTGGTGCTTGCTTTCAGCTGCCACCCAATAGTATCCGCGCGCGGTGGGCGCCTCTGCGTCTCCTCGGCATCAAAACGACCCGCATGCCTCTACGTAGTCGCCGCGCCATACGAGTTGCCCCATGGTGGCATGCTGATGTGGGCTCTTGCTTCAGATGTCGTTCAACTTCTTTTCGAGATCGTTGAGTCCCGAGTTGCCCCAGTCGTTCCAGCCGAAGCCCTTCACAGCGGCGTAGGCCAAAGTTGCCGGGAGGAGGGAGCCGCCGAGCCAGCTGTGGCCCGCAGCCTCGCCCACCAGGCTGGCGACCGCAACGCCGACGAACGGCTCGAACCAGGCGGCGCTGGCGCCAATGTACGTGGCGTAGGCCTCCCCCATGAACGCGCTCCAGCGCTCGGCCGGGGCGATGCCTGGGTCGAAGGCCGAGGCGACGAGGACCCACACAGCGACGCCAGTGTAGATGAAGAAGACGGTGTGCGCGACGAATCCCCCGGGCGTGGCGGCGAACGAGAGGTCCTCACCAAGCAAGACGCCAAAAAAGCCCTCTGAGAACTCATCGAGCAAGGCGAGGCCGGCGGCGACGCCCACAATGTGTGAGGTTCGAGTTCCCCAAAAAACTTGGTCAGCCTCGCGGCCAATGAATTTGTTGAAGAAGCCGTAGTCCATCTTCTGGGTCGGGTGCTGGATAAAGTTGGAGAGGAAATCGGACAGCATGTAGGTGCCGAAGGTCAACGTCATGCTACCGAGCGACATGTCAGCGAAGATGGAGCCCGGCGACCCGCGCACGGCCGGAGAGAAGATCGTTAGCACGAGAAACGGTAAGAAGCACACGACCAGGCCCTTGGCAAACAGTATACACGTCGACACGAGCGTGTCCGGCGCAGGAGCCGCTTCCTCCAGCAGAGCCTTCTGCATCCGAGGAGGTTCAGTTTACCTGTTTTGCAAATGGCGGATCAGTTAATTGATCAGTTGGCCTGACAATCTGACAATTGTACCCCCCCAAATACCGGCAGCCCACTTATATAGACCGTGCTGCGTGGTGTGCTGGTGTGCTGCGTGCGTGTTGTGTCGCCAGGGGGGGAAGGATTCCGAGGGATAAACTCATCATCATCATCAACAACCTGTGTAGTACTCGTACGGTAGGTATGAGACACGAGCACGAGTATGTGCTCGCTCGCGTGTTCGTCTTCCCGCTTTCCGCTTTCCGCACACCCCCCCACCCCCCCACACGGCCCACGGCCCACGACGACTACGGACTACGCGACGACTACCACTAACTACTCGTACTAACTACTAACTATAAGGCTATAAGGGAATAAGGGGATGTTGTGTGGAAGCCGAGCACGCACCAACTTCCACAAACACAAACACACACAGGCACACAAATCACAAACACAAACACGAGAGCATATCATATGCCATATCTGCATCATGTGCATCACATCTACATCTACCATCTCCATCTAGCACCTGTGTTGTTTTGCGAGTTGTGAGTTGTGGACGAGTTTAATGTTATGTGTTCGCTGTCTGTGACTATGACAGTCTGTCTGTGAGTTGACTACACTACTCACTACACACTACACACTACGAGTGCACGAGTAAGGGTAAGGGTAAGGGGTAAGGGAGAACTTAAGAACTTGAACATTAGCTATAATAGATAATAAATAATATTATAATTATAAGTTATTCATATTTTCATAATTATATAATTTAATTATAATATTAATATTAATTAATTAATATATATATATATTATATATATATATATATATTATATATATATATATAATAACAGTAATAAAATAATATAATAATATAATATAATATATAATGTTATTTGAGAATGAGAATACAGATATAGAGATATAATTTAATGAATGCGTATTGAGTGATTGGCGCGCGGGCGCGGTCGGCGGTGTGTCGTGTTCGTGGAGTGCTGGACCGTATCCGTATACAGTATGTGCATGTGCACCGGCTCGTGGCTCGTGCTGTTGCTGTTGGTGTCGTGGGTGCATTGACGAGGACGACACCTCACCACGAGCTCCCCACCCACATCCGCGCGCACCCCGCCACGAGGCCACGGGCCAGCCTGCCGCGCCCTGGCTGCCCACGCCTCCAGCTACACTTACACTTTACCGCCACGTCTACCCAATGGTGTGTGTCAAATGGTCGGCAGCCCTTGCGCGTCCAACGCCATAGGCGGCATCCCCTCCCCCTCCTGTTCGGGACCCGGCGCACTGGCGCCATCTCCCCCCTGCTCCTCCGCCTCGAGCGCGCCCAGCTCGGCGAGCAGCTCCGCCTCCCGCTCGATCTTGCCCTCCTGCGTCTTTTCGAGCATCTCTCCCGCCGCGCGCTTCTCCTTGAGCTGCTCAATCTGCCGCAGCGCCTTGAGCAGCTTCTTCTTCTTCTTCTCGCTCTCCCCCGCAGCGTCGTTCCCGCCGCCAAGCTGGCGCACAAAGTCGCCGCCCAGCATGCCGAGCATTTCGTGATCCAGCCCGCCCGCCGAGCCGCCGCCGCCCATGCCGTAGGGCGAGCGGTCCACGTTGGTCGAGGTTGGCACGTAGAGCACGTCGCCCTCCGCGCCAAGCTCCGTCCCCTTGGGCAGCGCGTCCATCGGCAGGACCACCTCCCACAGCTTGTTGGAGCCGGTCGCGCGCACCGGGTAGTTGAGCCAGCGCGGCGAGCGGAACTGCGTGAGAAAGGTGGAGGCGGCCGGGTAGACGGCCTGCTCCGTCAGCTGCCCCTGCTCAAGCTCGGTGAAGAGGTCGGCGTGCCAGGTGCTCTCGACATCGACCAGGCCCACCACGCAGCCGTGGCCCTGCGCCATCGCGGGCGGCAGCTGAAAGAGCTGCGAGATGGCCTCGTCCGGGTAGCGCTGGCGCAGGATGGCGATCGCCATCGCGACTAGGTGCGAGTCGTAGGGCTCCTCCTTGTGAGACACGTGGATCGCGAGCGGCCCCTGCACCTGCTTGAGCGTCGGCCGCGTTCGCGACTCGAGCTGCTTCACCCCGTACAGGATCAGCGAAGCGAAGGGTTGCCGGATCGACAGCGCCGCCATCGTCACCGTAGGGCCGTCGTACACCGCCGTCGCTGGCGGAGGCGGCGCCGCGCCAGCCGAGCCGTCAGCGTGGTAGTACTGGCCAGCATCTGGCTGCGAGCTGTCGCCAGCACTCGCACCGCCCGCGCCGGCCCAGCCGGCGTCGCCACCGCCCAGCCCCATGCCGTTCATCGCCTCAGCTACCGGGTCGGGAACGCCGGCCAGCGACGCCGCAAGCGACACGGCACCCATCGCATCCTGCTCGATATCGGACGGCGCGCCGGTCCATGTCGGATCGGCCTGCGGCGCCAGGGTCGCTGCAGCGCTAGGAGCTCCCCACATAGCGCAAGCCGTGCGAGCTGCTGCTGTTGTCGAAGAGGATAAGAGCAAAATACGACGTAGAATATCATGGGGGGCCCAGGCCCAGTCTGTAGGCGCCCCCCCCCCCGATACAGCAGTTGTACTCATAGTCTTATTTTTCATTCACATTCACAGCTTCCGCCGATCCGATCATCTTTTTCCTCGCGGTGACGTCGCTTCCTACCTTGGCCCCACCGCTCACGCTCCACGTGGACCCACACGACCATGCCGAAGAGCGGCAAGGCGCAGGACTTCGTGAAGCGCAAGCAGAAGCTGGGCAAGAAGAAGCTGGCTCCCACCTCGACCACCTCGACCCAGTTCAAGGCCAAGTCGGTGGTCCTGCTCGAACAGTCGCAGTATGCAGAGGAGCGGGACGGGCAGGCCAAGTCGCGCCGCGCGCTCACGCTGTCCGAGCTGCTCACCCAGCTGCGCCACTACTCTGCTGACGTGCGGCGCGACGCGATCCGCGGCATCTGCGAGCTGCTCGCCGACTACCCCGCGGTGCTCCTCACGCACGCCTCGGAGCTACTCTTCGCGACGACGCCGCTGGTCGCCGACAACTCGGGCCGGGTCCGCAAGGCTCTGCTTGTGCTCCTCGGCACGGTGCTGGAGAAGCTCGAGAGCGCCGCCGCGCTGATGCCGCACGAGTCGCTGCTCCGGCTCCATCTCCAGGCGGCGCTGTCGCACGAGGAGTCGGCCGTCCGCACCGACGCGGTCGAGTTCCTCGCGCTGCTGCTGCGCACGCGGCCCGAGGCCCTCGCGCCGGCGCCACCGCTCCTCCTGCCAACCCTCGTCGAGCTGCTCGGCTCAGCTGCACAGACGGCCGCTGCGGCCGCCGGCGGCGCCTTTCCAGCGGGGAGCAGCGGTGCGGGCTCGTGTAGCAAGGGCTCCAGCGGCAAGAACGGCGTGGCGGCGGCCAGCAGCGGCCAGAGGCCCGCCGAGCGACAGACGGTGGTCCTCGACGTGATCCGCGCGTTGCTCTCGGCGCAGGGGTTCGGCCCGGCGGCGCCAGACGGCCTGACCGCCGAAGAGGCGGCGCTGCCCGACGGGGCCGCTCTGCATGCCGGGTCCGGGCTGGCGACGTGTTACGCCCGGTGGCGGTCCGAGCCGCTGCCGCCGCCCGCGGTGGTTGCGCTATCCTCCGTCTCCGCCGCGGCGACGTCCTCCGCAGCCTCGTCGGAGTCCGCGCTACGGAGCCAGCTGCAGGCACTGCCGACGGTGCTCTCGCACTGCTGGCTCGAGCTGGGCATCTGGCTGCCGGCCACCTCTGGCGACGGCGGCGCGCTCGAGTGCGCCAGCTCGCTCATCGCGCTCTTCCACCAACTCCTCTCCCTCGACCCACCCCCCTCCTCTTCCAACCAATCACAAGCCGGCTCCTTCTCCTCGCTCCTCCTGCCGCTGCTCACGCGCCACGTCGCCCCGCACGCGCCGATCGCCACCCCGGCGCACGGTGTATCCCAGCGCTGGCAACGGCTCAACCTTGCAATCTGCCACCTGCTGGCCGAGGCGAGCGCCCGCTCCGCTGCCGGCGACGACTCTTTGGAAGCCGCCGACCAGTCGGCACCGGCGGCGGCCCACACGCAGGCGGCGCAGGCGGCGGCGGCGGCGCTGCGGAGCCGCCTCGTCGGCTTCGTCTGCTCCGAGCTCGGCGAGAAGCGAAACTACGGTGCCGGCGAGCCGGCCGCCGGCTCGGCCGGGGCTACTGCGAGGTCCAAGCCCGCGCAAGAGCTTGTCGCGGCGTGCCGCGCGCTGCTCGCGGCGTGCGCGCGTGGCGGCGCGGCGGCGGAGCGTCGTGCGCTGCTGGAGTCTCTGCTTGGGATGTGGAGCGGCGCGCCGCCCATGTGCGCGGTGCGGCCGCCGCTGCTGGCGCTCTTTGAAGAGACCCTGCTTCCCGCCCTCGACGGGTGCGGAGCCTCCCTCTCCCGGGACGCCGCCGGCGGCCTGGTCCTCGCTGCGTGGGCCAAGACGGTGCCCAAGCTGCTCTGGCAGTTGCACGACCGCCACCCGACGCTGAGCGGCGGACTGCTCCAGGCGCTCCTCCGCCTCTCCAACGCACGCGACGGCTCGGCCGCAGCCGCCCTGCTCGACGCGCTCCAGCCCTCGCTCGAGCCATTCTTCTGCTCGCGCGGCAGGAGCGGCCGCCCGCCCATCGCGGGCCCCTTCGTCGCGCTCCCGCCCGCCGTGCGCCGACTCGCGCTCCACCTGGTTCTCCGCTTCCGCCCCCTCTCCGCCGGCCTCCTCGCCGCGCTCGCTCGCTGCGCGCTCGGCGCTGCGGCGGCGCCGGCGACGCGCGCGGCGGCGGTGGAGCTGGCGGACGCCGTCGAGGCGGCGGGACACTGCGGCGCGCTCAGTCTCCAGTCGCGCGTCTCGTTCCACGCCACGCTGCTCGTAGAGACGCAGCCCTCCGCAGAGGAAGAGGAGGATGCGAGTCAGCCGACGCTGGCCGAGCTACGCGCCCGGCTGCGCCAGGCGCTGCAGCGGGCCGAGGTGCAGCACGGAGCCGTCGTCACCCAGGCGCTCCAACGCTTCGCTGCGGCGGCGGCGCGCCCGTAGCGCGCTGGCCGGCACGTACGCACAGCGCCGTGTTTCGAGTCCCTTCCGGGGCGGCGGGGGCACTGTGTGGTTGTGACAGCTAGAGAGCGGTCGTGAGCTGCCGTCTTGTGCTGTGTCGTGTGGTGGGCGCGTAGCAGCGCCGCCGCCGTCACACGGCTCTCTCTGTCTATCTGCGTATGAGCGTGTACCATGTGGGCGCGCTGTAATGAGCGTGTGCCCAGCACAGGGGCAGTCTGCTCAGCTTCAGCTTCGTGAGTGTTCTCTGCGAGTCCGCCTTTTTGCCTTGAGCTGCGCAGCTGCGCTTCCATATCCATATCCACATGGGAGAGCTATCAGCTATTAACTATATCTATATTATAGAAGGAATATTATTATTGTATAGCTATCTACTCTATATCTATATCTAGATGCTAGGTCTATATCTAGATACAGCTATATCAAAATCATTGGTTATTGTTATATTAGTATTGGATATTGGGGTGAAACGTGAAACGGTTGTTTCCATCCGTGGATCGTGAGGGTGCGTGGGTGGGATGCGTCAATGCGTGGGATGTGGCTCCGCGCTGGCCCACCCACAGCACAGCCACAGCCCACACCCGCCAACAAATAAACAAAAAGAGACGCTGTGCCTGCAGCCTGTAGGGTGTGTCGCCTATATGACTCACAGCCTCCTCACTCACTCCAGACACACAATGCCATCACACCATACACACCGCGCCCCACGCGCCACACACCACCCAGCACGCGTCGTGTCATTATGATCATGAAGTGCGTGTTTAGTGTCGTACTATGACGCGATGCGAGGGTGGTCCACAGGCGCCACCCCGAGTGTCGCGTCCGTCAGGTCTTAGCCTTTACACAATATTGTCATTACCAATATGGTATGGTGTATGGCATAACCAGGGAGGGTCGGGGGGAGTTCATATATTGCGCAAAAGTCGCCCAATCGTATTGCAGTATACGTAGTGTGAGTAATGCAAATGGGCGGGGGTAATAAAGGGATGATGGATTCTTGCACCCACATAAACAAGTGAAAGAAGATCGTGTATAGGCCAAGTCAGGTCGGCGTGTGGCTGAAGGAGCCGAGGTCGACGCCCTTCATCGCGAGGAGCTCGGTCCGCATCGCGTCGACCAGCCGGCACGCCTGCGCCGCCGAGAAGCAGAGCGGCGGCTTGATCACGATCACGTTGTTGTGTGGCCCGTCAATAGAAGTAAGAATCCGGTGTACCGTAAGGAGCCGCGAGCAGAGGCGCGACGTTTCGGCCGTCGCAGGCTTTCTACTCTCACGGTCTGTCACGAACTCCACACCCACAAAGAGCCCCGCGCCGCGCACATCGCCGATCAGCGCGCCCGCCGACTCAAGCGCCAGCGAGCCTAGCGCGGCGCGCAATGCGGCGCCGACGGCGCTGGCGTGCTCGCGCAGCTTCTCGCGCTGGATCGTCTCGAGCACGGCGAGGCCGGCGGCGGCGCAGACGGGGTTGCCTCCTGACAAACGCAAAAGGATAAAGGAGTGCGGAGGGGTGTCGGGTTGGCCCCTTCCGAGAAGAGGGATGCATACACATTTACACAGATCTCTCTCTCGCTCTCGCTCTCGCTCTCTCACTCTATACACACACACACACACACACACACACATATACATATATATATACACACACACACACACACATATATATATATATATATATACATATATATATATATATATATATATATATATATATATATATATATATATATATATATAT
>Ga0209491_10010856_pt1 | contig 10837 bp, 9 predicted proteins | sample BON02_FD_187213 | JGI IMG/M metagenome (GOLD analysis project Ga0209491, IMG submission 187213) | Freshwater microbial communities from Lake Bonney liftoff mats and glacier meltwater in Antarctica - BON-02 (SPAdes) (version 2) | ecosystem: Environmental > Aquatic > Freshwater > Ice > Glacier...
GTTTAGCGAGATAAATCAACCATTTCAAACAGTTAACAGATATTTCCTGAAATTCAGAGTGCGCGATTGTCCCATACCGGTCCGTTATATTCAATAAATAATCTTGTTCCTGGCTGGTGCCTGCCCTATTCTCGTGAGACATTCTCAAGGCCTGACGTCAAGCCGGCAAAATATGCCGACATGATATTGAAATCTTTCTTCTCCCGCTATCTGATAAACCAAATACCATGAGCTTGATTAAAACAGCGGCAGACTCAGCTTCCTCAGATCACGGCATTGCCGGCGTTATCGTTGCCGGGGGTCTCGGGTCGCGCATGAATTATCAGGATAAACCTCTGCTGCGCGTAGCTGGCAACACCATTCTCCAGCATATCATTGATCGGGCACAGCCTCAGGTGACGCTGCTGGTGCTGAATGTAAACCGCAACCACCAGCAGTACGCGAGTTATAAATTGCCTATTATCAGTGATGAGCGGGGCAGTGATGCCGGTCCACTGGCTGGCATCCTGGCAGCAATGCAGTGGATCAAGGCCGCCAGGCTGTCGGTGAGTCACCTCGCCTGTTTTCCCGGCGACACACCATGGTTTCCTGACAATGTGGTTGAGTTGATGAGGAGTCAACTGGAGAGCTCTGGCGCTCAGGTTGCGTGGCTAAAGACAGAGGGACAGTTGCAGCCCTTATTTTCACTATGGTCGATGAGCCTGGCTGATGATATCGAGAGTGCACTTGCGCGCAAGCATTACAGTCCGCGCTACTTCATCGAATCCTTACACAATATTTTACTGGAATTAGACAATTTGAAAGCTGGCATGTTTTTTAATATAAACGATGCGAGTGCACTGCAAAAGGCATCTGCCTCAGGTCTTTGATGTTTCCATTGTTTCGTATGTGTAACAAAAAAAAATATTTTTATTACAGTGCAAGCCCTTAAAAAGTATGAGAAAAATTTGAGGAAAGATAACGCAAGTGAAACTCCATCGAGTTATTTTACAAAGATGTTACATGCTTTAACTTTTGCGCGCATCCAATTGAAATAAAAAAGAAAAAAGCATAAGTTCCGTTTAGAGAAACTGTGCTTAAATTACTAATTCCTCTACTGTTTTTGAAATTCTCACAAAGGTGCCAATAGTACCTGAATCAGCTGAATTGGCACATATTTTGCGCCCTTCACAGTTGCACTTTTGCGACATATCTTTTAATCACTCGTTAGCTCCGGGGCTGCCACCTGATTAAATCCAGGACTGGCTTCACCCAGGGCAGACCCGGGCTAACGGAGACCATGCACCAGACCCAAAAATCAAAAAAAGAGGGCTAACCATGAAGACGCTCCGTTCAAATGATTGCGCTGGTTTCGATTGGTTTGCACGTACTGATCGCATGTTCAATGACCTGGAGTCAGGTCTCTGGTACTTCCGCACTCGCGAAGGGAATAACATCGGGCCGTTCCGGTACAAATCGGAAGCCGAAGAAATGCTAGCCCGCTTTATCGCAGGCGTAGCGGCCGCTGCACAAAAAGCAGCAACAGTTGAAAAGTTGCGATTCCGTCCTGGTGTGGTATCCAGAGTCGATGAGGCTGCTTATTTTCTTGCTTCACGGCGGGGCTGATCCCAGCCCTAGTTCATAAGCAATCTTATACGCGACGACGCAGCGCTTTTGCCCTTCGTTCCGCGGACAAATGTTCTGAACGTGAATCCGATGAGAGAGTTGATTGCGCTTTAGACATCACCGAATTTGCAGCTCGTTCGCGATCTGCATAAATCCTGCTGTTGGCTAGTGAAAAAACTTCTTCAGCACTCTGCATAAAAAATAGATGACCTCGGTGAGCCACCTTTCTAAGCACACAATCCGCTAAATTTTGAGCCAGCACTTTTGCATAATGCGGTCGCACCAAAGTATCCGCTGTTCCATGCCAGAGCTGTACTGGCACCTTAATATCTTCAAGCGCAAAATTCCATGGTTCAAAACACAGGCGACTATCGCGTGCCAGACTCAGCCCGCCTTGCCGCCTCGACTCTTCAATTCCCTGCTTCATCAGCTTCAGCACAGCAGGATTCTGGATAATCTTGCGATCTGCAAAACATAGATCATCACTTAAACGCTGCAGATATTGCTGTGCATTTCGAGTGCTGCTTAGCTGCCGAATGCCGATAAACATCTTCATAGCAGCCAGAGATAAGCGACTAAGGGTTCGCGTCAGGCTTATGCCCGAATAATCAGGTTGCAGCTGCATCGGCACAGAACAAAGTCCGATCAACAGTTTGATTCGGTCCGGATGTTGGTGCGCCGCTGCGAAAGCAAACGGCGAACCACCCGCCCAGGATAATAAACCAAAACGTGACAAACCCAGTGAGTCAGCCAGTTCCAAGATGTCATCTGAGAAGGACATGTGACTCAACGCTCGGACAGAATCTGAGAATCCTACCCCAGGCCGGTCAACAGCAATTATTCGAAACCCTGAGTGCTGCGCATCACGATGAAAAAACTGTCCTTCAATCCGTGAGCCAGCATGATTATGAAAATAGAACAGCGGAAAGCCCTGCTTGTCACCGTATTCCGCGTAAGCCAGACGACGACCATCTTGAAGAACAATCAAGTGAGCAGGAAGCGATTTTGCAAAACGGGGATGCGGTGCTTGCGTGCTGGATACGCTTAATCGCCCTGCGAGCGAGCCAGTGAAATGCGGGGTTTCATCCACTATTTGGGGTTGCATCTTGCCATCCTGTGTCATCAATCTGTCAAATATCATGGCTAAAATCCGACTTCACATTGATTCCTGCGCCAAACCGATTACATCAATCGATAATAAGTGGGAATAATTCCCACGTCAACCGTTAAACGCTGCAGTTACTACGCAGATCAACAACATAGACAAAATTGTGGGATTTATTCCCACCTGTGTCTATAATGCGGACTATGGATAAGCCTGATCATCAATCTGCTGGACAACCGCCTGCTGCGCTTGTATCAGCCATAAGGAAAGTTCTGCGCCCACTGGTGCGTCTTATGCTTTCATTCCAGATTACTTTTCCATTTCTCATTAGTATGCTCAAGTCCGTGTACGTTGAAGTTGCTGAACAGGAATTCTCTGTTGACAACAAGCGCTCCTCCGACAGCCGAATCAATCTGCTAACCGGTGTACACCGAAAAGATGTTAAACGTCTGCGGTCCGAGCCTGACCACTGCACCGCAATGCCGCGCAACATATCAATTGGAGCTCAGCTGATTGCCTATTGGCTGGGGTCCGAAGAATTTCAAGACGCTGAAGGCAAACCAAAGCCACTGAAACTACGTGCCGCAACCGACGCCTCTGACAGCCTTAGTTTTGATAGTCTGGTGGAAAAGGTTTGTAAGCAGGATATACGCCCACGGGTAATACTGGATGAATGGCTGCACTTAGGCGTGACTACATTGGACAGCGAAGGGCGGGTAATTTTGAATACTGGCGCATTCACTCCCGAGAAAGGACTTGATGAAAAAATCTTCTTTTTCGGCAAAAATATCCATGACCATATCAGTGCAAGTGCCCACAACCTGCTTGGGGAAAAGCCTTCCTATTTCGATAGAAGCGTCTATTATGACAAGTTGAGCGCCAGTTCTGTAGAGCAGCTTGGTCAGTTGGCGAACGTCATGGGAATGCAGGCCTTGACCGCCGTTAACCGAAAAGCACTGCAGCTTCAGAAGCAAGATAAACAGTTGGGTAAAGGCGATGGTAGCACCAGTTATCGGATGAATTTCGGTGTGTTCAACTACGGTACGCAATACAATCAAGTAGAAGACAACAGCACAGCAGATGCAACTAACGACGAAACCGATAAAGGCCTCAAAAATGCCTAAGGCGATTCTTGCGATACGCAGTTACCCACTAACCCTGCTTCTGGCGGCTCTGGTGTTTGCATTGACGCTGGTGTTGACAACAACCAGTATCGGTAAAGTTGGAACCGGTGGTGATGATGAGGGCAGTGGCTTTGGAGGAACCGGCAGGTCCGGCGAATCTGGTGGCAGCGGCTTCGGCGGTACCGGTTCGCCCTCTCCCTTTTTAGGTCTGACTGAGGAAGACGAAGGCGCGAAGGTTCGTCAGGAACTCGACCGTATGCGCGAAGAATTACGACCCGTTGATCTTCCGGAAGCATTGCAGCGCTCTATCGAAAGCAACCTGATTCGTGAATCTGCACGTATTGCTGAGGTGTTAGCGGCCCCTGTTATAGAGGCACCGACGGTTTCCCCTGCTCAGGACAGCGTTGATACAGAGCGTTTGCTGCGTAATGATGTCGCGCCAGCGATGCAGATCGCTCGCCCCACTATGCCATTGCCAGCGCCAGTGATAATGCCAGAAGCCGGTAATATCATTGAATCATTCCAGTTACCGATTGCTGTGCCGGCGCAAACCGAATTTGCGCAAAAGGAGTTGGCAGAGCAAAGCAGCCCCGCTCAGGGCGACGTTGCTGACAGTCTGGAACTGAGCCCCGAGTTGAGTACGGAGCTGAAGAAAAATGAACCCGAATTGATCAAAGAAGAACTGCAGCTGGCAGAAGGCGAAGTTATCCAGCAGAAATCGGAGCCAGCACCGGCAGGTGAAGATGAGAGAAGAGTAGCTCCTGACCGTATCCCCAGGCCTGAACTGCCTCCCTTCCAGCGTATTAGACCCGCAGTAGATCGTATTTCAATCTCGACGCCGCGACCACAGCCGATGCGAATCTGAAGTTACCAACGATAACTTAATTGTGTGCCCACAGCTTTATCGGCGCTGTCCCGCGTAAATCCCTTAACCGCATAGGTCATAACCGTCCAGTTATGCGCCGGAGTCCATGATATGAACGGCATCAATTCGTGCGTTTCCTTTGAATACAAAGATGCCGGTTCCCGATAATCATAGAGAAGCCCATAGCTCCACTGCCCGCTCAAATGCTTTTTCAGCCAATCGCCCGCAAGCGGCCGTGTAATCCCAAGCGACACAAACAATGAATCCTGCAGATCCTCAAACAGCAACGATTGTTCACGCTTTCGATAACCCAATGTCGAAAATACCGTGGACTGTTCAAATACCTGATACAGATCGAGCTGTAAGGCATAGTCGGTCTTGCCCGTGCCAAGGTTTTTGTTTTCATCAGCCGTCGGAATTTTCACCTCAGCTGTAATGTCCATAAAAGGCGCGCCCTTAAATAAGGGAGCAAACTGATAGCTGGCCGAAACGGTTATATCGCCGATTCCTTTGGCAGTGAAGCGCTCATCCGTTCTGAAATCAGTCTCAAAATCGCCTCTGCCGATACCTCCGATGTTCACCAGCACGCTACCCGAGCCTGAGACTTTGAGATGCGGCACAGTTATCTTGAAGCGCCAGCTATCGACAGAAAGATCGTAGGATACAGGATAGTAATAAATAGATGTATCTGCTGCCTGATCATAATCGCCGCGGCTGTAGTAGGCCCCCAGCGCAATATTCTGGCTGATGAACCGAGAATGCTCCTCGGGCGGCTGGGCATGAAGCAACGGTGCCTGCAGGGTAAGCACAGCAGCAAGGAGGGTAAACCAGTTGGTCACGAACGGGATGCGCAATTGAAAGCTCCGGAAAACACGCAAATACTTGTCGGCAAAGTCAAAACTGAATGGGATTATACAGATCTAAGCACCGGGCAAGGCTGTATTTACGCAAACAATTGCTATATCTTGCAACCATATGATTTAGGGTGTAATTATACCCGGCAGGGAAGTGCAGTCATTACTCGGACAAGATTAAAAATGACAATAAAAAACTGGCTGATTCCGGCGTCTATCGCGTTTTTGTATTCGGCGTTTTCTTCAGTCTCCGCTCAAACACCCTCTGAGTCTCCCAATGCTCTTTTAAACCAGCTGATTTCTGAGCAGCGCTACCCTGAAGCCTATGATCTGGCATTAAAGAGACGCAGTGAATGGGAGGGTGATATTGAGTTTGATTTTCTTTATGGAATGGCAGCAATTGAATCAGGCCAACCTAATGAGTCAGTCTATGCATTTGAACGTGTCGCTAACAATGCCGATACTGCCACACTGCGCGGCCGTGCCAGATTGGAATTAGCCAGAGCTTATTTCCTCACAAATAATATGCTTGCTGCGGAAAACCTCTTTAATCAGGTACTGGCCAGCGATCCACCGCAGAACGTCCGCAATAATATTCAAGTCTTCTTAATCGCTATAGACGCCAATAAGCGTACTGCTGAATCCAGCATGGACTGGTCCATCGCAATTAATGGGGGGCATGACGACAATGTCAACAGTGCAACAGCTACTGGTTTGATCGATGCGCCTTTGATCGGTTCGATTGAACTGAATCCCGATGGACTAAAAACTGCTGATGAATACGCCGATCTGATACTGGGTATGGTTTATCGCAGATTTATTACCCGTGACAGAATTATCGATTTCAACCTGAATCTGAACAGACACGACAATTTTTCCACTGAGCAATTTGATGTTGACAGCCTGCGTGGTGATGTTGGCTTTAATCATGGCAGCGGACTGCAGCGATTTCGCTATTCTGTGCAAGGACATCAGGTGCAGGTTGCGGGTCTGAATTTTCAGCGTTCTGCCGGTATCAGTGCCTCCTGGCAGCGTGCGGCTGGTAATGGCTGGTTCCAGTCTGTCACTGGCTCACTTAATGCTATTCGTTTCGACAATGACAGTTCTGACAATAATGATCTGCGCGATGTTAATCAAAAGCTGATCGCGCTGGGCTTAAACAAAATAGGTGAATCTTTCACCAACAGCACCAATATCTATTATGCAAATGAAGACGCCATGGCAAGCATCGGCGAACATAACGGCAGAAGTTATTATGGAGTTGCTCACAGTATCTTATGGCGATTGACTGATATGCATACGCCCTATCTCCGCCTGAGCCTGCAGGAGCTTGACCATAATGACAAACACCCGGTTTTTTTTAACACCACCCGAAGTGATTCTACCGCCACCGCATCGCTTGGATGGCTCTGGCAATTTAATCGCCAATTTGTAATAAGTGGTGAACTAAGTTACACCGAATCAGATAGTAATATTGCTCTTTTTTCTTATTCGAGAACCAAAGCACAGGCAGGATTTCGCTACCAATTTTAAACCTGCAAGGTCATTGAGAGAACGAATTTGTGTAAATGGATAATGAATTTATTAGTCAGGACAAAGTTGTTCTTTCAACTATTATTGTGTTCGCTGCTGTTAGGCATTTCTCTGATAGCCCAAGCAGCAGAAAACAGACCTGCAGGTCGGGTTGTTCTGGTTAAGGGCTCCGTCACTGCAATGAATGGGCAGGAAGTACGAGAATTGGCCAGACGCTCCGAATTATTTGTTGGCGATATTATTATCACCGGGTCTGATGGATTTGCGCAGCTGCGTTTAACAGATCAGGCGATTATCTCGCTGAAAAATGATACTGCTTTCGAACTCACCGAATACACTTTTGAAGATACTGCGGGGGCGGATGATAAAGCCACAATGAATCTGATCCGTGGAGGATTCAGAACCATTACAGGTAGTATCGGCGACTTAAACAAAGAGGCATACAATGTAGTAACTCCGTATGCCACGATAGGAATTCGCGGAACTGATCATGAAGCCATAATCACACCTGATGGACTCATTGCAGCTGTTTATGAGGGTGGTACCGCAATTACAAATGATGCTGGGGTTCTCGATCTGGGCGTAAGTGCAAATTACGATTTCGCCCTGGTCAGGTCAGAAGATACGGCACCGGAAGGCCTTGGATTTCAACCCGCTGATCTGGGCAATATTGAGGTATTCAGCGAAGAGGAAGTTGAAGCAGCGGAAAGCGCGGACGCTGATAACGATCAGGCTGGCAACACTGAGCAGCCTGCTGCTGATTCAGGTGTTAATGCGGATCAAGCTACCGATACTGCTAACACTCAAGCGACTCCAACTGCAACCCCTGCTGCTACAGCTGCAACGCCTGCTACTCCAACTGCGGCGGCAGTTGCAACCCCTGCCGCTCCAGCTGTCACAACTGCCATACCTGTTGCCACAACTACTCTTGCAGCTTCGAATATAAGTGGATTTACAAATATTAACAGGACGCTCTCCCCTGCCGTCATTCTTACAACTCAACTGCAAACGGTAAACCAGATAACTCAAATAACTCAAATTGATACTGCGTTAAACAAAAACAATAGCGCAGATGGCTCGGTAAATGGCGCTGTTCCGCCTCAACCCGAGCCAACTCCTACGCCGGAACCTACACCTACTCCAGAGCCAACTCCTACTCCAGAGCCAACGCCAGAACCTACACCTACTCCAGAGCCAACGCCAGAACCTACACCTACTCCAGAGCCAACGCCTGCGCCGGAACCAACGCCAGAACCTACGCCTACTCCAGAGCCAACTCCTACGCCGGAACCAACGCCAGAACCTACACCTACTCCAGAGCCAACGCCGGAACCTACACCTACTCCAGAGCCAACGCCTACGCCGGAACCAACGCCAGAACCTACACCTACTCCAGAGCCAACGCCAGAACCTACACCTACACCAGAGCCAACTCCTACGCCGGAACCAACGCCAGAACCTACACCTACTCCAGAGCCAACGCCGGAACCTACACCTACTCCAGAGCCAACGCCAGAACCTGCACCTACACCAGAGCCAACGCCGGAACCTACACCTACTCCAGAGCCAACGCCTGCGCCGGAGCCAACGCCAGAACCTGCACCTACACCAGAACCAACGCCAGAACCTACACCTACTCCAGAGCCAACGCCTGCGCCGGAACCAACGCCAGAACCTGCACCTACACCTACACCAGAACCAACGCCAGAACCTACACCTACTCCAGAGCCAACTCCAACGCCGGAACCAACGCCAGAACCTGAACCTGCACCTACACCAGAGCCAACGCCGGAACCTACACCTACTCCAGAGCCAACGCCTGCGCCGGAACCAACGCCAGAACCTGCACCTACTCCAGAGCCAACTCCTACGCCGGAGCCAACCCCAGAGCCAACTCCTACGCCGGAGCCTACACCAACGCCAGAGCCAACTCCTACACCAACGCCAGAGCCAACTCCAACACCAACGCCGGAGCCAACTCCTACGCCAGAGCCAACACCAACTCCTACGCCAGAGCCAACTCCAACGCCAACTCCTACGCCAACTCCTACGCCAACGCCAGGCTGGGGCGTCTGGGATAATACGGTACTAGAAAACTGGCCCAGTGCTGAAACCACTGAATCGATAGCCCCTGCACAGATTTTAAACACCCTGACGGGCGAGTACTATTATTCAAATGTTGAGGAATTTACCGGAAGTGGATCCGTAGGCGCTGTTTCTAATGTCCAGGCAAGCTTCAATGTGAACTTCAATAATGGCAGTATCGCAGGTGGCCGTCTGGCGGTTTATGCCGGCCCCGAGTCCGCCGATGGCTCGCAGAAATGGATGTTGAATTTCTATGGTTCCCTCAACAATGGAGTGGTCAGCTTAACAGCCAATCAGAATTCTATTTCTATCAATGACATACTGAAGCCGGCTGTGAACGCACAACTTGGAGGTTTCTTCACCGGCAGCACTGGTGAAGGATTTATTGGAGCATTTAGTCTGATTGATGGCGGTGACACGAGCAACTTTGTCAAAGGCGCATACAGTCTGGGGGGGATTCTGATAACTGAGTGATCGTAGGAAAAACTATGCTCTATGGGAAATCGCGGCGATTGCAACAGCTAAGATTAACTACTCTCCATCAATGACCTAATAAATGTTGGCGCAAGTACCAATCTCGGTGGACTCTTTACCGGGATATTACCCAAGGATTTAACGTAGTTTTCGAACTGCTAGATGGCAATGATGTGAACAATTTAGTTCAGGGTGCTAATACTCTGACCGGCAGCCGTTTACAGGTCAGCGGCTCAATCGGTACTTAAATTGCAGCGGCCGACGACAGGCCGCTACATATTCCTCACCTCATTTATCCTCATCCAGCTCAAGCGATGCGGAATTGATGCAGTAACGCAAGCCAGTTGGCCGCGGTCCGTCCTCGAAAACATGTCCCAGATGGGCATCGCATTTTGCACATAAAACTTCTGTACGCACGCGCCCTAGGCTGAGATCTTCTTCGGTTTTTACATTCTCCTCGTTAATCGGCTCCCAATAACTGGGCCAGCCGCTTCCAGAATCGTATTTAGTTTCTGAAGAAAATAAAGGTGTGTCGCAGACTACACAGCGATAAGTTCCTGGCGTTTTAGTATCCCAGTACTTGCCGGTAAACGCGTGTTCTGTACCTTTCTCTTTAACAATATGCCAAGTATGCGGATCAAGTTCTGTTTCGGGTAGTTTGTCTTTCGTTGAATTACTCATAAACACCTCACACACTGTTCTCTAAGGGCGCTCTTTCAAGGTAGCTCTGTCATTTTTTCTGCATATGTTTACAATACGCCAGCAAAACCACAGCTTACCCACTGAAAGATCACTATAACACGCCTCGTCATACACGGTTGGCAGGAAATTTACATGAAACAGATTAAGCAGTCAGACAAATTGGCGAAGGTATGTTACGACATCCGCGGCCCAGTGCTGGAAGAAGCCAAACGTCTGGAAGAAGAAGGCCATCGCATTCTCAAACTCAATATCGGCAATCCCGGCGCCTTTGGTTTTGAAGCACCTGACGAAATTATCCAGGATGTGATTCTTAATCTGGCCAATGCTCAGGGCTACAGTGATTCAAAGGGTTTGTTTTCTGCGCGCAAAGCGATCATGCAGGAATGTCAAAAACTGGAAGTCACCGGCGTTGAGATTGATGATATTTATCTGGGCAATGGCGTCAGCGAACTGATTGTGATGGCCATGCAGGCCCTGCTCAATAATGGCG
>Ga0209491_10010858_pt1 | contig 10834 bp, 6 predicted proteins | sample BON02_FD_187213 | JGI IMG/M metagenome (GOLD analysis project Ga0209491, IMG submission 187213) | Freshwater microbial communities from Lake Bonney liftoff mats and glacier meltwater in Antarctica - BON-02 (SPAdes) (version 2) | ecosystem: Environmental > Aquatic > Freshwater > Ice > Glacier...
GAGGGGGGCTGATTTTTGATTTTTGATTTTTGATTTTTGATTTTGGATTTGAGTAGTTGAGTCGCAGGGGGAGCCCCCTCATCCGGCCTGTCGGCCACCTTCTCCCCCGCGGGGGAGAAGGACTTTATTTTGTCCCCTCGCCCCTTTGGGGGAGAGGGCTAGGGGTTTGTTTCACGACAGATCGTTGAGCAGTTTGATCAGGGGCATGAAGAGGGCGATGACGATGAAGCCGACGATCAGACCGAGGACGACGACCATGATTGGTTCAAGGAGACTCACAAGGCTTTCTACTCGGACTTCGACCTCTTCATCATACACGTCCGCGACCTTGTACAGCATGTCGTCCAAAGCTCCCGTTTCTTCACCGACGTCGACCATGTTGACGACCATGTCGTCGACGATTCTTGATTCCTTCAATGGCACCGCGATGGTTTCTCCTTCACGGATCGCCGAATAAATATTATCAAAAGCTCGCACAAACACCGCGTTCCCCGCGGTGTCTCGCGAGATCAACAGTGCCTCCAGAATCGGCACGCCTGAAGCAATCAGGGTGCCAAGCGTTCTGGTGACGCGCGCAATGGTGCCGATATGCAAAATTTTGCCTATCAATGGGATTCGTAAGGAGAGCCAGTCCATCACATAGGCTCCCGTCTTGTTCTTCTTCACAATTTTGACAAAGATCACAAACCCGATGGGCGCTATAAAGAGCATGTACCAGTAGCTCATCATATAGTCCGAGCAGGCAATCAGAAGCATGGTTGGAGCTGGCAGTTCCACACCGAAGCCAATGAAGATTTCCTTAAACTTCGGAATGATGAACAACATAATGAACGACACAATCACCACGGCGACAGTAATAACCGCCCCCGGATAGATCATGGCTCCGGTGATCTTTCGCTTCAGCGATTGAGCCTTCTCTTTGAACTCGGCCAGACGCTGAAGAATGACTTCCAATGCACCGCCGGCTTCCCCAGCTTTGACCATGTTCACGTAGAGGTTATCAAACGCTTTGGGCTGCTTGCCCATCGCTTCTGAAAGCGTGTTCCCGCCTTCAATGTCCTCAATCACATCCATCAGAGCATTCTTTAATGCTCCCGGTTTATTCTGTCCCTCCAGGATCCGCAGACTTCGAAGTACCGGAAGTCCGGCATCCTGAAGCGTGGAAAGCTGGCGAGTAAACTGGCACAGAAGTTTGGGCTTCACGCCGCCGATGGTGAATGTCTTCTTGCGACCACCGCCTTTAGCGGCTCCTCCCTTTGCCCCAGGGCCCTTTTTTGGGTCCTTCTTCTTTCGATCCTTTTCACGGATCTTTGTGACATAAAAACCTTTTTCCCGGATCATCGTCTGGGCTTCGGCCTCTGACGGAGCCTCGATGGTGTCTTTCACCTCGAGCCCCGAGCTATCCATTGCTTCGTATGCAAAGGTTGGCATGCCGCAATTCTCCAGAGTGTTCCGGTGGTTACTGAAACACAAGTCTCAGTGAAATCAGTGAATTCGTAACGCCCCGAAACCTGATTCCACGCCTGCTGTCAAGTGCAGCCTGGTGGATCATCAGGATTTCAAAGGCAAAGTTCGTGCCGCAGTTCATAACAGAGTCAGCGGCAACGTTCTACGTCCAGTTTACATCGTTTTTTCCGTTCGTCACGCTCAGTTCAGCAAGCCTTGTAGCTTTTTGCCCGAGCAAAATGCTACAGAGGCCGACTCGCCACCTGAGCCGCGAGGCGCTAGCCGCGGGTGTTTTCGTTGTGTTTTTAAGACACTCACCCGCAGCTAGTGCTTTGCGGCTCACTAAATCAACACTCCCCCAAGGGCGCGAGGGGACAGTCGCAAAATGCCCTTCTCCCCCGCGGGGGAGAAGGTGGCCGTTAGGCCGGATGAGGGGGCTTTCCCCTGCGATTCAACTACTCAAATCTAAAATCGAAAATCAAAAACACAACCCCCTCACCCTAGCCCTCTCCCCCAAGGGGGCGAGGGGACAATCGCAAAATGTCCTTCTCCCCCGCGGGGGAGAAGGTGGCCGTTAGGCCGGATGAGGGGGCTTTCCCTGCGATTCAACCACTCAAATCAAAAATCAAAAATCAGCCCCCCTCACCCTAGCCCTCTCCCCCAAAAGGGGCGAGGGGACAGTCGCAAAAAACTGCCCTCTCCCCCTGCGACTCACTGACTCACTGACTCACTGACTCACTGACTCACTGACTCACTGACGACTGACGACTGACGACTGCAATCACAAATCACTATGCAACGTCCTCGATGACGGTTTCGCGAACGATTTCGTCGATGGTCGTGTGACCGTCAAAGATAAGTTTCAGACCCGCCTCACGCAGAGTTGTCATGCCCTGCTGGCGAGCAATGTCACGAATGTCGTCGGCCGAGGCTTCCGCGGCGATGGCGTCGCGGATTTCGTCGGACATGATGAGCATTTCGTAAATCCCGATTCGACCTTTATAGCCCGAGTTATTGCATCGCGGACAACCCTTGCCGTAGTAAAACTTGTACTTACGAGCCGTGTTCAGAGGCAGCTGCAATTCCATCAGCAGTTCGTCCGACGGAGCAAACTGGGTACGGCATTCGCTGCAGATACGGCGGACCAGTCGTTGAGCCAGAATGGCTTCGACTGTAGCTGTGATCAGGAACGCGGGGACTCCCATGTCACGAAGACGCGTGATCGCGGAAGGAGCGTCGTTTGTGTGCAGCGTGCTGAACACCATGTGTCCCGTGAGTGAGCTCTGGACTGCGATTTCAGCGGTCTCGTAGTCTCGAATCTCGCCGATCAGGATCTTGTCCGGGTCATGTCGCAGGATCGCTCGCAGAACGTTGGCGAAAGTCACGCCGACGTCCGGATTCACCGGCACCTGAATGATCCCTTCAATGTCGTATTCGATCGGGTCTTCGCTGGTGATGATCTTGGTTTCGGTATCGTTGAGTTCGTTCAGGGCCGAGTACAGCGTGGTAGTCTTGCCGGATCCCGTCGGTCCGGTGACCAGCATAATTCCGTTCGGACGTCGCAGAATGCCGCGGAACTTGCTGAGCAGCACCGGGTCCATCCCGATCTTGTTCAGGTCAAGGGCCACGACGGTTCGGTCGAGAATTCGCATCACCACCGCTTCGCCGAACAGGGTCGGCAGCACGCTGACTCGCAGGTCGACGTTGTTTCCGCCGACGTTCAGTTCGATACGACCGTCCTGTGGCAGGCGACGTTCGGCAATATCGAGGTCGGACATAACCTTAATACGACTGACGATGGCGTTTGCCAGGTGGCGGGGCGGCGGCACCATTTCGTAGAGCACGCCGTCCGCTTTGACTCGGATCTTGAATTCGTCTTCAAACGGTTCGAAATGGATGTCGCTCGCCTGGTCACGAATGGCCAGCAGCATCACCATATTGAGCAGCTTCTTGATGGGCTGCGCGTCGGACATTTCCTGGTCCGAGGCCAGGTCGTAGCCGCGAATCCTCTTTTCGCCATCCTCGTCCGTGGACATCGATTCGATGACGTCTTCGATGCTTTCTTCACGGTCGGCATAATAGCGAGCGATGGCGGCTTCGACCTCCGGGCCGGAAGAGACAGCGCCACGGATTTCATGGCCGAGGAAATTTCGAAGGTCGTCCAGGGCACCGACATTTTGCGGGTCGGCCATGGCGACGGTGAGCACGCCGTTCTTCAGGGAGATCGGCATGATGTGGTACATCTCGGCCATCGTCATGGGGACAATATCCAGCACGTTTGGCTGGATATTGGTTTCCTCCAGATTGACGACCGGCATGCCCCATTGCTCAGCCAGTGCCTGCGTGACCTGAGCCTGCGTCGCCAGGCCCATGCGGACGGCGACCTGACCAATGACAGTGCCCGGACTCTGCTTCTGCTCTTCCAGAATGTCCCAAAGCTGGTCGTCATTGATGTGACCCAGATCGACAAGAATTTGTCCAAGTTTGCGTTGAGCCATGTGTCAGTTTTCAGTTGGCCGCTGTCCCCTCGCCCGTTCGGCGGAGAGGGTGAGGGGGCGGCTGATTTGAGATTTTCGATTTTCGATTTTCGATTTGAGTTGGCAGTAGACAGTTGAGTTGCGAGTCAGGGCCCCTCATCCGGCCTGACGGCCACCTTCTCCCCCGAGGGGGAGAAGGACATTTTGCGACTGTCCCCTCGCCCCTTTGGGGGAGAGGGCTAGGGTGAGGGGGGCTGATTTTAGATTTTTGATTTTTGATTTTTGATTTGAGTAGTTGAATCGCAGGGGAAAGCCCCCTCATCCGGCCTGACGGCCACCTTCTCCCCCGAGGGGGAGAAGGACGGTTGCGACTGTCCCCTCGCCCCTTTGGGGGGAGAGGGCTAGGGTGAGGGGGGCTGATTTTAGATTTTAGATTTGAGTAGTTGATTCGCAGGGGAAAGCCCCCTCATCCGGCCTGACGGCCACCTTCTCCCCCGCGGGGGAGAAGGACGGTTGTGACTGTCCCCTCGCCCCTTTGGGGGAGAGGGCTAGGGTGAGGGGGTTGTGTTCAAAATCTTCAGGATGCCACGAGCCACAGCATCCGCGTCCTGCAAAACTTCTTCGTTGAGAATCCGAAAGACGCGGAAACCTCGACCACTCAAAAACTTGTCGCGTGAGATGTCCTGATCGATTGTCATGTCGTGATAGCCACCATCCAGTTCAACAATCAAATGTTTTTCCACGCAGATAAAGTCCACAATCAAATGTTCGATCGCAAATTGTCGCCGAAACTTAAAGCCACCTAATTGCCGGTTTCGAACCATTGCCCAAACCAGTCCTTCAGCTTTCGTCTGCGCTGCTCGAAGCTCGCGTCGGTATCTGAGTGAGTACTCCGGTTCGCCATCTCTCCGCGATGGCGAATCTCCGTTCATTGTCACCGCTCTCCTGTTTTTGAATTCCCCTCGGCTGTTGCTGAGGGGGTTGCGTTTGTTGTCTTTATTCTCTTATCGAGCTGCGAGCTAAGCCCCCTCATCCGGCCTGTCGGCCACCTTCTCCCCCGAGGGGAGAAGAACATTGTTTTGTCCCCTCGCCCCCGAAGGGGAGAAGGGCATTGTTTTGTCCCCTCGCCCCTTTGGGGGAGAGGGCTAGGGTGAGGGGGCGGCTGATTTTAGATTTTAGATTTGAGTAGTTGAATCGCAGGGGAAAGCCCCCTCATCCGGCCTGTCGGCCACCTTCTCCCCCGAGGGGGAGAAGGACATTGTTTTGTCCCCTCGCCCCTTTGGGGGAGAGGGCTAGGGTGAGGGGGTTGTCCTGCTGTTTTGTTTGTTGTTTTTTTAGGTTGCGATCCAAGCCCCCTCATCCGGCCTGTCGGCCACCTTCTCCCCCGAGGGGGAGAAGGACATTGTTTTTTATTCATCATCATCTTCGTCTTCATTGCTGTCGTCGAAGACGCCGCGTTTGGCGCGTTCGATTCGGGCTCGCAGTTCGCCGGGGTTGTTGGACTTGTAGAGCACGTCCTTCTCTTCGCACAAACCGCTTTTCCAGAGATTGAACAGCGAGTCATCGAGGAGGATCATCCCGAATTTTCGGCCTGTCTGAATGGAGCTGTTGATTCGGAACGTTTTGCCTTCACGAATCAGGTTTGCAATCGCCGGTGTGACGACGAGCATTTCGTAGGCGGCCACGAGGCCTTTCGGCTTTCTCGGCAGAAGCGCCTGGCTGAGAATTCCGATGATTGCGTTCGCCAGCTGGGTTCGGATCTGCTCCTGCTGGTTCGTGGGGAACACGTCGATGATTCGGTCGACCGTACCCTGAGCACCGGTGGTGTGCAGCGTTCCGAAAACAACGTGCCCGGTTTCGGCGGCGGTGATGGCGGCCGAAATCGTTTCAAGGTCGCGCATTTCGCCCACGAGAATCACGTCCGGGTCCATTCGCAGAGCACGTCTGAGAGCTTCCGGAAACGAAGGAACGTCGACCCCGATTTCACGCTGGTTAATCGTCGAATGCTGGTGCTCGTGGTAGTACTCGATCGGGTCTTCCAGCGTGATGATGTGATGATCCATGTTATGGTTCATCCAGTTGATCATCGACGCCAGACTGGTCGTCTTACCGGAACCCGTTGGTCCCGTTACGAGGAACAGTCCGCGAGGCCTTTGGATCAGATCCTTGCAGACGGACGGCAGCCCGAGCTGTTCGAACGTCAGGAACTCATTGGGGACTCTTCGCAGAACCATCCCGATCATGCCACGCTGCTTAAACACGGCGACTCGAAAACGAGCCTTATCGCCGAAGGCAAAACCGAAGTCGGTACCACCGCGTTCCTGCAGCTCCTGCTGATTACGCTCGGGAGTGATACTTTTCATCAGGTTTGTGGTGTCCTCGGCCGTCAGCGTTCGAGTTTCCAGACGCACCATCCGCCCGCCCGACCTGACCACCGGTGGCTGGCCGACGGTGATATGGAGGTCGCTCACGCGCTCCTTGACAACTGTTTCCAGCAGCTTGTCGATCTGAAAGCTGCGTGCACCTGAAGCTGTTGACATAGAAATTCTCAGATGAGAGCGGTTTACCAACAGTCAGAAATCTAACTGTATAAAAAAACTTAAAGCAGGACCTAAGATCCCATTTTCTAATCACACACTACGACGATTCGATTGGCAACCTGAAAAAGCGAAGCCCGTTCGGCAGGCCTTTTCACGTTGAAACTGTTAGTGGCCGCCTTTGGAAAGCTTATAAACTTCTGACAGTGTCGTAAGTCCCTGAAAGGCTTTGTCCTTGGCGTCTTCCACGAGTGTCTTCATTCCCAGCAGACGGGCCTGACGACGAATATTCTGTGCGGGTTCGCTGTTGAAGGCCATTTCACGCAGCGTGCTGTTCATGGTCATGAGCTCAAACACCGCGCGACGACCTTTGTAGCCCGTGTGTTTGCAGTTGCTGCAGCCCTTACCCTTGACCCACTGGCCTTCGGACATTTCATCCGGCGAAATATTGAAGATATCGGCTTCCTCAGGCGTCGGCTGATACGGTTCGCGACACTTCGGACAGACGACTCGCACAAGTCGCTGAGCCAACACGGCCATCAACGAACAGGCCACGAGAAACGGCTGTACGCCCATATCGATCAGGCGCGTAATCGCCCCTGGGGCATCGTTTGTATGCAGCGTGCTGAACACAAGGTGCCCGGTGAGTGACGCCTGAATCGCCATTTCGCCGGTTTCGGTGTCTCGAATTTCACCCACTAGAATTACGTTGGGCGCCTGTCGCAGCATCGCCTTAATAATCCTGGCAAAGTCGAGCCCGATATTATGTCGCACTTCGACCTGATTAATGCCGGGGAGATAATATTCCACCGGGTCTTCGGCCGTAATAATCTTTCGGTCCGGACGGTTGAGTTCTCCGAGCGCACTATAAAGCGTTGTCGTTTTGCCGGAACCGGTCGGGCCGGTTACCAGAAAAATCCCGTTCGGGCGCCGAATAATGTTCTGGAATATTCGATAATTGTCGTCGCCAAATCCAAGGTTTCTGATCCCGATTTTGATGTTGTCGCGGTCAAGAATTCGCATCACCACGGCTTGCCCGTGGTTAGTGGGCAGAATGGAAACGCGAAGGTCAAACTCCTTGCTGCCGGCACGCGTTTTGATACGTCCGTCCTGAGGCCGACGTTTCTCTGAGATGTCCATTCTGGCCATGATCTTGAATCGCGACACCAGGGCACCCAGAAGTCGTTTGGGTGGACTGTCGCGTTCGATTAACGCTCCGTCGATGCGGTACCGAATGCGGACACGGTCTTCGAACGGTTCGATGTGAATATCACTGGCTCGTTCCTTCACCGCTTCGGAAATGATCAGGTTGGCCAGGCGAATGATCGGGGCGCTGTCGTCTTCGTCCCCGCCCATTGCCGCCGCGGCTTCGACGTCGGTGAAGTCGATCTGAGTTTCGGTGAACTCGGAAATCATCGAGTCCACGGATTCGGTTTCAGACTGCCCGTAGTGGCGGTTAATCGCAGCCTGGATGGATTCGAGAGGGGCCATCACGGGGCGAATTTCGCGATTCAGGACGAAACGCAGCTTGTCGATGATTTCAATATTGTTCGGATTGTGCATCGCGATCATGACGGATTCGCCGTCAGATTCGATGGGGATCACGATGTTTTCGCGAGCCATCGATTCGGTGACCAGTTCGATCACGGAATTCGGGATCTGGCGACCTTCGAGCTCGATATAGTCGTATCCGAACTCTTCAGACTGAGCTCGCATCAGCTCGCCGGCTGACATGTAGCCAAGGCGAATCAGGGCGTCTTCACAGGGAATTCCCAAATTCGCCGCCATGCTGCGGGCTTCTTCCAGCTGAGAATCACCAATGGTGCCGTCGTCGACAAAGCGTTCCAGCCAGTCACGCATGCTTTAGCTCCGAATTCACATCGAACAAACAACGAAACAGTGCAAACCGCTGGATCTGCACCAGGCCAGACGGCTGAGTCCACGACATCGTCGGTCAGGTTCGCTGAACAGGCCGCTAAAGCGATGAGTTCCTGGAGTATTTCCTCAGGGATAAAGATCCCTGTACCGGTTTTTCCGGCGAAAACGCGGAGAAAGACGGGCAGACGAAATCCAGAACAGGCATCGCCAGACGGGAGTGCAGACAGGTTGACCGGAAATTCGGGGCTTCGACGATTGAGTCAGGGTCCCAGCGTTCATATAGGTCGCTGGTTCCGCATCAACCGCAGAAGTCCGAATTTCTCAATGACTGGATTGTGCTCACTTCTGAAACGCAACACAAGTCCCGGGTTCCTCATAACTTCGGTCTCGCTCAGGATCTTTGGGCGAAACTCTCCCATCCCGCGAATCAACGGCGTGGACTTAGGCAATCCGACTGGCGAGCGGGTTACGTAAACGCCCTGATTTCTGCATCATTGGCAACAAATCAGGGGATTCACATCCCCTGCTCGCCTTAAGTCCATGCCATTGACCCCGCGAATCACGGAACAAAACTGGGACAAGCACCCTCCTTGTGTCATTTTTCTGAGCATTTTCCGTAAGAGTACGGAAGCCAGTCCCAGTTTTGTCAGGCATTCTTATTTTTTTTTGGCCGGCGATGATCGACGCATGGAATTTGCCGCCTTTCCGAGCGGGACAGTTCAGGCTGTTGCGGGGCAAACGGTCAACGGCTTCGGAAAAATGGGACATTTATGGGGAAGAGTTTTGACCATTATCAGCCGATTTTATTAAGCTAACGGTATTCGTTCGAGCGCGACGAATGCCTTCAGGTCCCAGAACAGCCAGCGCTCCCCCGCCTCAAAACTACTTACCAAGGTGACTCGCATGCTTACGATTCTCGGGCGACCCCGCGCATCTCGCCGTGGATTCTGCGACGGTTTTTCTCGCCGCGATTTCCTGACCGTTGGCGGTATGGCACTCGGTGGCATCAGCCTTGAGCAGACTCTGCGAGCCGAAACAGAAGCGAACACCGGCCGGTCTCACAAAGCCATCATCAACATCTATCTTCCCGGCGGACCACCGCACATTGACATGTGGGACCCGAAGCCGGATGCACCTGCGGAAGTTCGTGGCGAGTTCTCAGCGATTGCCACAAAAGTTCCCGGGATCTTTGTCAGCGAAATGTTTCCGCGTATGGCCGAGGTGATGGACAAGTTTGCGATTGTCCGTTCGCTGTCCGATTCCGATGGTGCTCATGATGCGTACCAGTGCATGACCGGTCGTCGCAAGGGAGCTCGTCAGCCGCCGGGCGGATGGCCATCCGGCGGAGCCTGGGTTTCAAAGATGCAGGGTCAGGTGACACCCGCCATTCCAGCCAACGTGGCGCTGATGTATCAGACCGGCAATCGAACCTGGGGCGAATCGGGTGACGGCGGATTTTTGGGAGTCGCACATGCTCCTTTTAATCTGATTGGACGAGAAGCTCGCAGTCGACCCGAAAACATGACGCTCAACGGAATCACTCTGGACAAGCTTCGCGACCGGACCAGTCTGATGCAGTCGCTCGATCGATTTCGCCGCGACGCCGATCAGCGAGGCCAAATGGAAAGTCTGGACGTTTACACTCAGCAGGCGATGGGAATTCTCACGACGTCGCGACTGATTGATGCGCTGGACCTTTCGAAGGAAGATCCGCGGGTGGTGGCACGCTATGGCGAAAGCAGTGAGGCGTTTCAGCGCGACGGAGCACCTCCGATGGTTGAAAATCTGTGTCTCGCCCGACGCCTGGTTGAAGCGGGTGCTCGATTCGTGTCACTGAACTTCAGTCGCTGGGACTGGCATGGTCCGGATGGAATGAACTATCCGAAATGCCGGGAAGAATGTCCTCGCCTGGATCAGGGGCTTGCCGCGCTTGTCACCGATCTTCACGAGCGCGGTCTGGATCGCGACGTTTCCGTGGTGGTCTGGGGGGAATTTGGGCGCACGCCAAAGATCAACAGCAACAACAGTCGAGACCACTGGCCTCAGGCGAACACGGCCATAATGGCGGGTGGCGGAATGCGAACCGGGCAGGCGATTGGTTCGACGAATCGCTACGGTGAGCAGCCTCAATTGCGTCCGGTCACGTTCCAGGAAGTCTTTGCGACTCTGTACCACTGTGCCGGTATCGACGCGCAGAATACGCGAGTCTTCGACCTGTCGGGTGTGCCGCAGTATCTGGTGGATCCTGGCAGCAAGCCGATTCACGAACTGGTGTAGAATCACGCACAAAGTGGCTCGTCTCTCCGAGACGAGATTCGTCAGATTATTGGAGGAATAGTACTCGTCTGGGACAGACGAGGCACAAAGTGGCTCGTCTCTCCGAGGCGAGATTCGTCAGATTTTGGAAGGACAGTACTCGTCTGGGACAGACGAGGCACAATGTGGCTCGTCTGTCCCAGACGAGAATTCCGCCCCTGCGGACACGTTTTCACGAAG
>Ga0209491_10010859_pt1 | contig 10834 bp, 12 predicted proteins | sample BON02_FD_187213 | JGI IMG/M metagenome (GOLD analysis project Ga0209491, IMG submission 187213) | Freshwater microbial communities from Lake Bonney liftoff mats and glacier meltwater in Antarctica - BON-02 (SPAdes) (version 2) | ecosystem: Environmental > Aquatic > Freshwater > Ice > Glacier...
TATGGGGCGATAGAGTCAGTGGAGTTTGCACTGACGGAGACTCGGCTGATCATGAACGGACGGGGTCCGTGGACGGCGGACATTGAGTCGGTGCTACAGCTTGCGATACTGCACATTGTGTCGTTTCATGCAGCAACGCGTGGCTGGACCACATTCGACGCGCGTCATACACAGGTTCACGAGTGCACCGTGTTTGGACTGCAAAACGAGAGAGGGGGAGGGTGGGCTATTGTCGGTAACTCGACGGGGCTGGTGCACGCGGTGTGTGTGTTTACGCTAGCACGCCTCCCCGCGCCTATTGTGGTGTATGAAAACACAAACGGCTCGCTACATGGCGTTACGGTGGGACAGCCGCGCTTTACGGGACTGAGCACCGAAGATTTTTCAGAGAGGGCCATGGATCTCGGGCCAGCACAGCTTGTGGCAGCAACAGAGTTGCAAATGCGAAGGAGTGCAATGCTATACCGGCACCGTGCGGGAGTAAACGATATGCACAGGATACTGCTACCGGCGGGATTCGACGTGCACATCGCAGAGAGCTCACTGACGGTGAGCATTCGGGATACGGTGGTGGCGATGGTGCTTCAGAGTTTGATCACGGCGTATACAGAACATTTTTTCGGGGTCCACATGCGGAACAGCGCAGTGCTGGAATGCATGTGGGACAGCAGCAGTGCAAGCGCACAAGCGTCTCCGTTGTCGGCAGATTCGCTCACGTGTGCAGTGGTATTGAACAGCACGATGTGCGTGTACACGACGGAAAACTATGACATGACAGGGGCGTGGCTTGTGCGCCTTAGCATGCATCGCTGGGGGATGGGTGCGACGTCGACGTTTACCAGTATGCGATACAATATGGAGCCAAACGAACAAGCAGATTCTGCTGCTGTAGACCCCGGCGATATAACGATATCCACAATCATGGAGCTTGATTACGACTGCATGTCCGGGCCCAGCGCACGGTGTGACAGCATGAATATGAGCGCGGCGGATACAGCTTCCAGCAGCCACAGCCACTTTCTCGCGTCGCTGTCGTCCTTTCTTGCGGAAAGCTCAACACCGGGTCATGTGGACAGGGTGGACACAGTGACCAAGCAAATTGTCATACTATTCCGGTCCATAGCGGGCGTTGGCGAAAGGCGCAACGCAAGGCTTGCCAACATGTATTTCGACGGCGAATTGGCATGTCCACGAGGCGGCGTGTCGCTCGACAGGCACAGAGTGGTGAAAAGCCGTGCGATGGTCATCGAAGTCGACTGCCAGACCTGCGGCATCAACGAATACTATGACGAGTTCGCACCTTTGTCCAGAACCCCCGCTCTGAGCCAACGGTTGTATGTTTTGCTGAACCAGGGTACCGGAGGTCTAATGTTCACTACGTCCACGGACGAGCGGGAGGGTCTTGACGGCGAACACCGGGTGTCAGCTTTCGTGTGTGAGGTGGGGACGGCCCTGGAAATCCAGCTGGGCGCAAGCAGCATGAGCTTCGAGAGGGTGCTGATTCCAGTCCCGCTGCCGGGAAGTGCTGATACACCGCCTGTGGAGTACAACGTGAGTGCAGACGGACTTACACTGTTCCTTGTCGTGCCCGGTGACGCGACATACCCACCGACGGATGACGCACACAGCTCCGTGCGGGCAAGGTACGCGGCCTCTGGACCAGTCCACGTGGTGGTCAGCGTGGATGAGGTGGAGCACATTCTCGCACTTCTCCCCATTCGGGCGGCATGGGAACATCAGTGTCGGCTGTGTCCCGACAACACATATTCGTCACACTACGCACAGGTCGGACTGGCCGCGTGCAAAGCGCTACCCGGTGCTAGGCGCCTGAGAGGCGCGCACGCAGCGGGGACGATACCCCCCGCGTCTGGCGATGCGGTGTTTAGCAGCATTGCCGGCTTCGATCTGCAGGAGCTGGTGTATCATCCCCCGAGCATACAGGCCGCATTCAACGAAACAGGACCACCTTCAGCTTCAGACGTGGGCGGCTACGACGAATGGGGGTCCGTCCAAGTGTTTCTACAGGGGTCGCTAGAGGCCGTCGAAAGCCAGGCAGGACAGATTCCACACGAGACGTACCTACCGAGACACAACACCACTAAACCTCTTACTCAAGAGCACTCGTACAGCGCACTCGGTACTGAATGCGTGTTCCACAGTCTTTATTCTCACGAACACAGTGACTTCAAAACAAGTATACACACAAGTGTGTGCGTCAATATCTAATACGTCCTTTTCTCCTCCTAGCGCTGCGCTGGGCCTTCCGACCACTCTGCACTGCTGTCTTGGTCCATATCCGGAAGAGCAAGAAACCTTTCCCACATTTCATCATTAGCATCCTCCATGTTGGCCACAGCCTCGCCACCGCTTCCGCCGTTCATTGCATGCGATCCAATCCGATACGTGGGTCCACCCACAGAAAAACGTACAGTTTGAAGCTACCCACAGGATGTCGTTTTGTTCGGAAACTGTTACCCACAAACAGCTCGTTAGTTGGAGTGTCACACACAGAAAGTCACTTTGTTTGAGTGTTACCCACAGAAAGTTGTTTTTGTTGAAAGTTACCCACACAAAATTTTAAAAGTTACAGAGTTACCCACAAAAAGATGTTTTTGTTTTAATGTTACCCTCAAAAAAACTTTTACCCACAGAAAGCTGTAATTGTTTGAGTTTACCCACAAAAGTGGGTTTCTTTGAAAAAGTACCCATAGAAGAGCGAAAAAGGCTTGGGGCTACCCATACACGAAATTAAGCCTTAATGAATTGATTAAAAGAAGTAGATTCTGAGCTGTAATTTGTGGAAAAAAATTACATGCTGCATTTACAGGACAGAGTACACATGAGGACTTAGTCAAAAAATCCGGCCTGCAGCGCATTTTGTTTGATAAGTCTTGCCTGCGGCGCATTTTGTTTCATAAAAAATCTGGCCTGCGGCGCAAAATATTCTTCTTAGTTATGCGGGGGTGCAATTCATTTGAAGTTTTTTATGCTGTCAACCATCTACCAATACATTAGTGGTGAAAATGATTCGAACTCCAATACTGAGTGATCTCGACAACACAATTTGTACCAAACAGTAATTACGAAAGTGTCAAATAACAAACCCTTTGTCAAATCAAAACAGAGTCTCCCTCAAAGGTATTTATGTGTGGGGTGTCAACTCAACAGTGACCAAGCACTCAGATTATTTTGTTTGAAAGGACACATCAGAGCGTGTGGCTCGACGCTGTGACGACAACGTTGACAGGAAGCGAGTGTTTTTCTTGTGTACTAAACCTCTTTTTGGAGGGAGTTGAGCAACCAAAAAAATGGCCAATGCTCTCTCCGACGCGCTACTAATGTCACGTTTTCGAAATTTCGCGGCTGACGCCTCAAAAAAACAACGCGTGTCTTGTGGTTTTAATTAATGGATTAATTCGAATTAATTCGGGTTCAAAGATTCTGACAAGTTGTTTCATTCACTGCCCTAGTTGTCAACGTAGTAGTTGTGAGTCCGTCCGAAGAGGAAGAGGAGAGGATCGGTATAGCCAGCAACGTAGTTAAGGTAAAGGGTGAGGATCCAGACCACGGGTCTAAACCTCTCCACGAATGAAAATTTCAGAGATTTCTTCGAGGCAAAAGTAATTTTCTAAACTGAAAATGTCAAGTCCGAGAATTTCATGCACAGTAAATGAAGTGAAAAGGAGTTCTTGAAAGGTAGTGTGGGTCACAAAATAAGGCAACGCTTCTGAAACAAGTGTCGAATGACAGATCTTTTGCTCATGCGGCTTGCAAGCTATAGAAACGTGCTAGCAAGAGAATTTAAATATCATCTTTGAAACTACAAGCATTTTGTTTATTAGCCAAATTTCCTGGTAGTGAATGTTGATACTTCAGAACTCTTGCATGCGTTCACCGTAGCGCGCCAGCTGCATGAATACAAGGTCTATCTTTTGGTGCTTGTTTCGAAAGTGTAGCCCCATTTTGTGACCCACAATACCTTTCAAGAACTTCTCCTCTCTCCATTCACTGTGCATGAAATTCTTAAATCTGACATTTCTATATGAAGAACACACTTTTGTCTGGAAAAAATCTCTGAAATCTCGTTTTTGCGACTTTGAGGCCTGAATCGAGGAAATTGACTTCAACAATTCGATTTTTAGGGAGGACCTTGAGACCCGTGGATCCGGTCACCCCAGGTTATCCATGGGGGGACAGGGTCAAGAGGGACGTCGGCGATCTCGGATTGTGGGTGTGTCCCTCTTGGCTCGCTCGTATTGAAACCCCGGGAACGTAACAATTCCCCAATATGGCTTGAATAAAACAAAGTAACACACGCACGCAGGAGCCCTTTCGTGTCACGAAAGATCTTGAAACAACAATGTTAAAAACAACCATTTGTCAGTGTTGGTTTCTCTCAGTGTCGTGCCAAAGCACTTGCATTGTGCCGGGCAAATCAGCACTTCAGAGTGTGAACCAGTTTAGGATAGTTTAGGTCCCTGTGTCCAAGGTCACGGTCCATTGCGGGAGTGCTGTTCGATTCAGTTGGGATTCTGCGGACTACCTTATTACTGCGCACCACTTGTATACTTTCCTGCTGTAATTGGAGGATTGATCTACTATTCTATTTAGAGTCGGTAAATGTCACAGACGACACATGCCCTCCCCACCTGATGCAGCTGCTATTACAACTACAAGAATATCTTTCCCACAGCAGGGTCGCCTCTTACTCCGTATGCTCAACACCACGTCTTTTCTGATCCTAAATGGACGATTTTAAGCCGTTGATGATCCCATTCCCTTCACACTACAACGCCAAGGCGAAGCCACCATAAATAACTAAAACCTTATTGCAAAGCAGCACCTTTCAAAAGTCAAAACATGCTATGTGACCTCAAGACCCTCCCGAACACTCAGATCAAATTCATGCCAACCCACAGACCACAACCCAATAGTCCTTCACCTCAATCTCCTGGCGAAGCCTGACACGCTAGTCCTCAGTAACAATGCAACACCCCTGGAACTCCCTCCACGCACCCAATTCCACTCGTCCAAATTGAAGGACCCTGCAGTTAGAAATCTGTTCTCGGATGCCTTGGAGGATCAGGCTAGGAACCCAGAATCTGCAATCCAGACACTGAAGATCAGTCTCGAACAAGGCAATATTAACACAACCCAGTACGCTGAAAAAGCCAACACAATCGTTGTATGTACTCTACAAGTCACTGCTGAGAGGATCCTTGGAAAGACTGAATTCCGAGGCAAATGTGCCCAGAAAGAACGCATGGCACAGAGAGGACAGCAAGACAATGGACGCCATGACTACTACTCCCATGATAACTTAACTTTGAAAAGCATAGCAGCCAAACAGACATCAACGCAGACTCTCAAGGATAAGCTCCAGTGAAGAAAATAATTTCTCAGAATGTTTGGCCCCGAATTAATTCGAATTACTTAATGCATTAAAACCGCGCGAAGCGCGGTTTCAAATAATTGTTTTTTGCGGCGTCAGCCGCGAAATTTTGAAAACATGACATTAGTAGCGCGTCGGAGAAAGCATTTCCGGGGTTTTTTGGCGACATTTTTCGTTGCTCAACTCTCTCCACAAAGAGGTGTTTTAGTAAACAAGAATTCACTCGCCTCTTGTCAACGGTGTCGTCACAGCGTCGAACCACGCACTCTGACGTGTCCTTTCAAACATAGTGATCTGATTGCTTGGTCACTTTTGAGTTGGCACCCCACACATAAATACCTTTGAGGGAGACTCTGTTTTGTCCAAGCTTGTTGTTTGCTCTCCACCGTCACGGTCACGCCGGCCAAGACTCGGATTGTGTCAACAGAAGCGCTTCTCTCAAAAACGGTTTGGGTTTAGATTCCGTGGAGTGCATGAGCACCCGGCAGTCGCGGTACGAAAGAGTTGGAGATGGCAGCGACGAGGGTAATACTGAGCAGCCGCTGGATCGTTTTATTTTGCCAGAGGTATTGGCCCGCAGGCGTCGGTGGGCGCGGCAGTGGACGAAGAGCATTGGGCGGGCAAGACTCACCTACCTGCGAGCTTGGTGCTCGCGCAGAGCGAGCAGTTTGAAGCGTCAAAATCCGTAGGCTGTAAGCATTCCCCGTGCTGTCTACTTGATTTTTTGTGTGATCCTGCCAGGGTTTGTTATTTGAAACATTCGTAATTACTGTTTGGTACAAATTGTGTCGTTGTGATCATTCAGTATTGGAGTTCGGATCATTTTCACTACTAATGAATTGGTAGACAGAATCAGAAACTTGAAATGAAATGCATCGCCGAATGATTAAGAACAGGATTTTTTATGAAAAGAATGCGCTGCAGGCCAGATTTTTTATGAAACAAAATGCGCCACAGGCAAGACTTATCAAACAAAATGCGCCACAGGCCGGATTTTTTGACTAAGTCCTCATGGGTACTCTGTCCTGTCAATGCAGTAAGAAAATTATTTTCCACGAATCTCAGCTCAGAATCTTCTTCTTTTAATTCATTAATTGATTAATTAATGAATTAATCAATTGAATAATTAGTGAAATAATTAATGAAATAATTGCGACCTCACGTGCAAGCGTGGCTCAGTTGGTCAGAGCGAGGGACTGTCAATCCCTAGGTCGTCGGTTCGATTCCGTCTAAAACCCGATACCTCAAATTCTCATGAATTTGAACTTCATAGACCCTCCAAGAAGGGTACTAAACTGCTTTTGAAAGTAATAAAAGCAATCATCATCAATGATCAATTGATGAATTAATGCATTTACCTTTGGCCGGCCTATAGTACGTTTGTTTTCCCCACTGATAAGCTCAGACAAGCAATAGAAGAGGATACCCCTCCGCACATAATCACAGACCTTGGCAAATCTCACGCAAAAGAAAAACATGAACTCCTGAAACTGCAGCACCAAGCGCGACAGAGAACTGTGACAGATGCAATGCAATTCCCAGTACTAAACCCAAGCAACCTAACAACCCCACATCACTTTATGTGGGATTTGCACCAACGTTACAAAACAGATTCGAGGATGATGATGTGCCAGTGCAATCTAACCTGCCAGCGTAGACACATGACAATGCATCCCTTGACCCCCGAATATGGAAATTGGGCCCTCTAGCTTTTGACCCTCAGGCCTGGCATTATTTCAGGCATGCCCTCGGACACCATCTTTCAAAGTACATGTCTTCGCCATACAACGAGGCTGCTGCCCAAAAATTAGCTCTACAGTCTGCAACACATGCACTCCTTCATCAAGTAGAGCATCACATACTCCCAGTATACCCTCTGTTCCATGAGGAGATCACGAGACAAGAAATCGATACTGAAATAAAAAGTTGAGCTCTGACAAATCCCCAGGTGATGATGAAATCGCCAATTGCATGATCCCGGCAGTGGGCCTTAAGTTCCAGGAACTTGTATACGAGATGTTTGACACACTATGGACACATGACATCCAACCAACAGCGTGGCAGATGTCACTTATGCAGCCAATTTGTGAAGGCGGCAACAAATTTAAGGCTGACTCGGCCTCCTACCTGGCACATATCTGAGCAGTACTTTGGCTAAACTTTTTGAGGGAATTTTGATTTCTCAGCTGACCAAATTTACAGAAACCCACAGTTCACTCACAGAAAACCAACTTGGAACTCGACCTGGCTGACAGATCCAATATTGTCTGCCCTCAGGCTATCATTCAATACAACATAATACAGAAAGGCCTCGCAACATACGTCGCCTTCTGCGACTTCTCGACACGACCGCTTTCCCAAGCATCTACCAAGGAAAAATCATTTCACTATTGTGCAAAGAAAACATTGCAGGAAGAATGTGGGAGCATTTCAGAGAAAGGTTCGTGTCCTACACCCGCCGATCCCAAAAAGTAGCAGCGTTGACATCCTGTGTGGGGTACCCGACGGTAGCAGATTAAGCCCTACTCTTTTCGGAATTTTTGTGGCTGACTTGATACATGAACTCAAGGCACAATTTCCTAATGCCACTATCACGCATAATGGAAGACTCAGGTGGATAGGGAGGATCCTCTATGTTGATGATTTATGCTTGATCTCAACCGATGCCCACGAACTCCAGATGATGATAGTATGTCAGACCTGAAGCGAAAAAGCCAGAATGCAACTCAATGCTGACAAAATAAAAGTAATGTGTTTGAAACCACACAAGTCTGCAATGCAAGGAAAAGACCACGGAAAGTTTAGGGTCGGACATTGTGGCCAGCGTCATTTCAAATTCTCTCCATTTTCTAATATACATAAATAATATTTTCACTCCACACTCTTGCAAGAGGTAAAGCAGTTTGACTGTCTGGGACTCAGACTCGACCCCATAATGACGATGAAAGCAGCAGTGGCATCCATCCAGGAAAAGGCAAACAACGGCCACTCCTTAGCCCTCGTTGTCTCCTACTCCCTCCGGTATGACAAGCATCACCCCAACCCTTGATTGATGTTCCTTTTATAACTTTGTAAGAAATAGTCTAGTAGCTTTGCTGGAAACTTTATGTGCTTGACCCCCTGCCGTTCGCCGAATCTGTGGAAATTCTGTGTCCTTCCATTTTTTTCTACTTTACCTCCGCTACCTTTCAGATGCTTCACAAGTTCAAACACTACAGGCCAGTCTCAACAGGTCTCTCAGCACCACTCTGCATGTCTATGGCCATCCCACAGCGCTTCTTGCTGAGACAGGTATTCCCCCCCTGTACATAACACAGAACATGCAACTTGCACAACTCAGATTTAGACTGCTCTCCTCCCCCCCTGCAACTATTCAACATTTTCTTTGGCAACTATGGCAGCCTCTGCTAAAAATTGTACCCTTCTACATACTTGAAACCCGCATGCAGACTGCAGTATGCCACGTGGACACAGTGACCCTGCTTCCCCTATGCCTCAAAATGTGAATGTGGCCAAACCCCCTAACAAAGAGAAGTCATACAAGAAATATCTTGAGTCCCAATGCTCTGATCGGTGGCGAAAACATCTCGTGCTTAAACTCAGTGACCCACCAGGGCGAGTGCGAGCATAAGTACACGGGCATCTCCTTAACGAACACAAACGCAGCATGTATAAGCCAGCCCCATTCCTCACCCACCCATCCTGCCCCTACTAACTCGAACTCGAATCGAACTCACATTATACCCTTCCACCTTCATTACGCATTCAGAAATCCTCGAGCAGATTACCAGGACAGGGTGTGCCCGCATTGTCTTGTTACAGGCACAACAGTACTCTGAGATGAACTCCACATCATATGTCATTGCCCAGCCACAAAGGGGGTATTAGAACAGTTCACTGCGAAATTCCAAGGGCTCACACGACTACTTGACCTCGCCCCCTTTGCAACCTTCAAACCAGACGAGATGACACGAATGGTACATCGTACCCCCCCACTTGGGAGGGGAACCCCCCGCACCCAAGTGTTGAAAAAAGGCTTAAAGGGATGGAATACAGAAGCCACTCTAATCTGCAATGAGATTGCATATGCCCTCCGCATGCATGTCACCTCCCTACATCCAGCCGTTGTAGACTTGTTCTCTGATGATGATGCTGCAACGTTGTCAGATGGCAAGGATTGGTTCTCATCTACATTCCTTCTAGCTAGCTTCCAACCAGCATCCATGCCACCACATGGCAACATGCTTGCACCTCTTGACGCAGCAGGACAACAGATGACCAGACAGCACAAACTCTTCAAATGGCCCACACATGGATGGTGTCTTGGCAAGATATCAGCATGGAACACCAACCCCAAAGGTGTGTAAACAGACAGTCAACTTCACTGTCTTCTACCCTGATGATGGTAGCTCTGGGCCGTATTGTCTCTCACTGGACAACTATAATATAGACATAGATGACGACTCCCCCATCCACACATGGTTGCTCCAAGAACCCTTCAACCCTTAGCCATCTAGTAGCAGACAATTGTAACGTAATGTGCCATACACCAATTCAGGTTTACCCCTCCCAGACGATGCACCTAGACGTCTGCCCCTAAAACTCCCACAGGAGTCTAAACTCGTGGTAACCGTCCCGAACTCCCAGCGGAGTCTAAACTCGTCAATATCCTGCTTAAGCATCTCTCAAATGCGAACAACGCGGGTGTCTCTCCTTCGGATTTTCTTTTTGCTGCTTTTTTTCCAAAAAAGCAAGTGTGGCTTAGTCGTGGGAGGTGGAGGATTTCGCAGACCTTGGGACCACAGCACCCAAGAAATCTTATCATTACTTAGAACTTTTACCAATAAGGCTGAACGAACATTGGACTCGCCCAAACAACGGAGCCACCAGGGCAAAAGCCCCTGGTTGTCAACGGGGTAGTTGTGGGTTTGTTCGAAGAGGAAGAGGAGGGGACTGGTATAGCTAAGGCCCTAGTAGAGGGTGAGGATCCAGCCACGCCAGGTTGTCTGAGGTCTGTCGACACGAGGAAACCCCGGGACCATAACGATTCCTCAATATCCGTTTAATAGAACAAAGCAACACACACTAATAGTCCTAAAAGTACTTCTCTGAAGTTTTCATGTTCCTCTTCCCCGAACCACAACCAAAAAAAATCCACCACCTACATCCCTTCTCTGTATGGCACCTTCACACTCAAAACAACCACACCTATACCCCGTATGATACACGCGATTGCCCCTCGTGTCGCCCTGTGCAAATCACTGCGAATGAGACCCACATCCTTCTTCACTGCCCCCACTTCTCTCCACTCGCTCAACAAGCAATTCAAAGTCTATTCCTTAACTTGAACCTACGAAGATTTGATCTCTGGGCGTGGGCAACCTATATAGACACTCAAAAAGTAACTAGTTGCTCGGTTCTACCCCACCCAAACTCCCCCCC
>Ga0209491_10010860_pt1 | contig 10832 bp, 18 predicted proteins | sample BON02_FD_187213 | JGI IMG/M metagenome (GOLD analysis project Ga0209491, IMG submission 187213) | Freshwater microbial communities from Lake Bonney liftoff mats and glacier meltwater in Antarctica - BON-02 (SPAdes) (version 2) | ecosystem: Environmental > Aquatic > Freshwater > Ice > Glacier...
GGTGGCGGAGGAGGAGGAGGCGGCTGAGGTGACGGCACTTGTCATGGTCTGGTTTCGAAGTAGAAGAAGAAAGAGAAGAAGAAGAAGAAGAGAAGAAGAAGAAGAAGAAGAAGAAGAAGAAGAAGAAGAAGAAGAAGGAGAAGGAAAATGAAGTGAGATTGAATGTTTGTTTGTTTTTCTCAGTTTTATCCCTCCCTCCCTCCCTCCTTCCCTCTTTTCTTTCTTGCTCAATTTCATCCTCCTTCCTTCACTCCCTCCTCCCTCCCTCCCTCCTTCCTTCCTTACCTTCAATTTAGCCGCCATGCTCTTCTTCATACTACTCGCCGTCGTCGTCTTCGTCCCCTCCTTCTTCCCTCCCTCCCCCCCTCCCTCCATCTCTCCTTCCCCCCCTCCTTCCTCCCCTCCTCCTCCTTCTCCTCCTCCATCTGTCTCACTGGCTCCTGGTTTCTTCCCGTTGCCCGGTGCCCCTTTCTTCCCTCCTCCTCCTCCTCCTCCTCCTCCTCCTCCTCCTCCTCCTTCCTCCTCTTCATCGCGGCCACCTCGCGCGGCTCGCACTAACTTGGCGTGGGAATGTTGTGCCTAGAGGGCGAGGGAGGGAGGGAGGGAGGGAGCCTGTGAGTGGTCTCTTCCACGCTCTTCTCCCAGTTTCCTACATTCTGCTCTCCTTCCCTCCTTCCCTACCTGCCCCGCCACGGACACCGTCAAAACGTGCGCCATCGCTTCCGCCCACAGCAGCTGCACCTGTAAAGAAGAAGCGGGGTCTTCTAGGCCCTGGAGAGGGAGGAAGGGAGGGAGGGACGGAGGGAAGAGAGGTGTAAGATGGGATTGAAAGGGTAGCAAGGGAGGGAGAGAGGAAAGAGAGAACAGTACGTACCTTAAGACACAACGCTACCAGAGTCTCCATCGGCACCAGACGGTAATCTTCTGCTCCTCGCACCACACCCATCAGGCAAGAAAAGAAGGAGGGAGGAAGGGAGGAAGGGAGAGACGTACCTTAAGACACAACGCCACCAAAATTTTCATAGGAACAAGACTAAAATCTTCTGCTCCTCTCACCACACCCATTAAGCAAAGAGCCATCGCACCTCGGACCTCACTACCCTTGTCGGCGACAAAGAGAAGCTTGAGGGCCTGCGGGGAGGGAAGGGAGGGAGGGAGGGGAGGGAATGAGTGAGTGAAAAGAGGAAGGCAGGAACGAAGGGAGGTAGGGCCACATACCTTGAAGATTTCTGCTTTCCCACAGACTGTCCCAGCCACGGCCAGTGCCTGCAGTGCTGCTACTCGCACGCGGGCATCGTTTCCTGTGAGGGAAGAAGGGAGGGAGGGAGGGAGGGAGGGAGAGGAGGAGGGGGAATGAGGAGGGATCCGAGGGTAATCGTCCATGCTTGCAGACAAGGTAGACGACGTGGCCTTTTACCAAAGAAAAGGGGGGGAAGGAGGGAGGGAGGGAGGAAGGAAGGGAAACGGTACCTTTCAATTGCTTGACGAGACAGGGTAGGAGGTCAGTGACCATCTCAGGAGAAAGCTGATTGGTGGCGAGCTTGGATCGATAGACGAGGGGGGGAGGGAGGAATGGAGGAAGGGAGGGAGGAAAGGCAGCCGTACCTTTCAATTGCTTAAGTAAACAAGGAAGGAGATCAGTGACCATGCCGGCCGAAAGCTGATTAGTGGCGAGCTTAGATCGACAGACGAGAGAAAGAACTTCCAAGGCACAGACTCGAGCAAGGGGAGGGAGGGGGCCCGAGGAGGAGGTGGAGAAGGAGGAGGAGGACGAGGAGGAGGAGGAGGAGGAGGAGGAAGAGGTGGAGGAGGAGGTTTTGGAAGAGGAGAGGAGGAGAGTCTGCATGTCTTTGGAGAGGGCGTAGACGTTGCAGGTTGTGGATTGGTGCAGGAGGGTGAGGTAGACCCGGACGAGGGCTTGACGGAAGGGGGGGGAGAGGGGGAGGCGCTTGGCGGCGATGGTGGCGTTTAGGATCTAAAGAGGAGGGCAGCGGAAAGAGGAGAGAGATTGAATAAGTTATGGAGGTGATGAAAAGTGTGATGATGTTATTGCTTCCTATGGCTTTAACTACTCGCTTCTCCCCACCACTATGCTCCGTCCCCCTTCCTCTTCCCAATCCTCCATCTATCAGCTCTCCCTCCCTACCTGAACCAGCAACGCCTCCAGCGGCAGCAACTCTTCCTTTGTCACTCCCCTCAGCACCGCGTCCAGCATCGTCAGATTATAAAACAACGTCCTGGCAGCAGTGAAGGTGTCGTGCTCGGTGGAGGACGGCCCCGAGGCAGGGAGGGAGGGAGGGGCCGTCTCGAGCAGGGTGAGGGCTCCCTGGATCTCGCCCATGCACTTAGCCAGGGACGGAAGGGAGGAGGAAGAGGAGGATGACATGCCACTACGATTGGGGGTAGGAAGTGGTGGAGGGGAGGGTTGGATGGGTGGAGGGAGGGATAGAGGGAGTGGGTAAGTGGGCAGCTAGGTGCTTGTCGCGTCCGTCTTTCAAATTCTGGCCACAACAATGCTGCCGTCTACGGGGCGTTAGGTTGCAAGTGGGCGGCAAGTGTCTCTCTGACGGGCATATTAACGCCATGCGGCAGGAGCATGTACATACCTCATGGTTTGGCTAGGAGACACGGCCGAGGCTGCTGCTTGCTGCTTGCTGCTTGATGATGATGATGGTGATGGGGTGGTGGAGGGCGAGACCTTGCCTTGACTTGCTCCCCGCTTTGTATGCCGCTGCCAATAACTTGTCGTTTCGTTCGGTCCTGTTGTATGTGCATGCATGGATGTGGTGTGGGTGCTGTCTGGGAGGAGGATGGGAGGCAAGACGAACGGCGTTCTTTGGCGAGCGATGACGCTCGCGCCTTTGCGACTGGACTGACTGGCCCCATCGGTACGCGCCTAAGTGGTAGGTCAAAAACCAAGCAGAACGACGGTCTGAAGTGCTGCAAAGGCCTGACTCCTAATGTACGGAGCTTGAATAGTTTCGTTTTTGCTTTGAAGCCTAGAATCTGCTCGTTTTTACCTGCATCCTCCCAATCACGACTCATAAATACCCCCCAACATGTGCAACACTCGAATTACGCTGCTGCCATTGGGTCTTGCCGGAATACTACAATTGATTGTGGCAGTTTTGCTTTTTCTCATCGCTCCTATCCTCAGAAAAATACTTGCGGAAGCCCAAAGGTCAGAACCACAAAGACCAGAATCAGTCGCACGCGAGAGCCGACACGAGGGAGAGCCTAACGCTTAAGTAACATATTGCTGTAAAGCAAGATTTGGCATATCCATATCTGATACATGTCAAATTGGGTATCATTCTATGTTTACTTCTTATTTACTTTATTGGTCCTGTTTATTTACCCAAAACTTTGTTAGAAATTACTTAGTGGCTCCCTCCCTGCGTGTTAAAAAATGTCCCTGACAAAATCAAGTGTGCTACATCCCGCGCATCACTTTCATTTCATCTTCCTGCTTGCTTACTATCCAGTTCCAGCCAAATGCCTCACCAAGGCATTTTTCAGTCGAACCTCTCGAGACTTCATAAAGCTCACTACTCGTTTTCAAATCATTATCAATCAATCACTTTGTAAAATTATAGTCAATCTAGTCACAGTCCTTTTATTTTGCCCTCAGCGCTTGCCTGGCCGGCACCTCCACGTACCGACGCAACCCCTCCGCCAACAGCAACGATACGGGCACCACGATCGCCGTGGTCCACACAGGCATAAATTTGCCCTCCGCCTGAGCCTGGGCGCACATCGCTGCGTCCCGCCCTCCCTCCAACCCTTCCTCCCCTTCCATAACACAGCGCCAAAGCGTTGACACCACGCGCGGATGCGCAGCCAAGGCCACGTACCGAATCACAGACAGGTGCGACAGATACAAGGTCATACTAATCTCTCCCAACCACTGCGCGAACGGCGTCATCAACGCCAGCTTCGCCCAGCCCACCTTCCCATCCGCCCTCCCTCCCTCCCTCGTCAAGGCCACCAAAATGTTGAGCTGCGCAAAGGGCACAAGCGCTTGCCACCACAACGTGGCTTGAAAGCCAGTATGGGTGGGGCTTAAGGCAGCGACGATCGATTCGCCCGTCCCAATGAGGAGAGTGAGGGCGCAGAGCGCAATGCCCTCACGCGTCGCCTTGCGGCTCCACCAGGAAGGGGTGTGAGGCCCGAGAGAGAAGAACGAGAGGGAGGGGGGGAGGGAGGGAAGGTGCTTGAGAAGGGAGGCAGGGAGGGGGAAGCCGAGGAAGGAGGCGGGCCAAGGTATGGGGTCTTCTTGTTCGGAAGATTGCTGTTCGTCGGCCATAAGTGTCTTGGCGGTGTGAGCGACGCTGATGGAGGCTCGGGGTGGGCCGTTTGCACGTTGGGTTAGCTCCAGGCCTTCTTGGGAAATGTGAGGCGCACTGTTTTGCTGCTGCTGCTGGTTGAGGTCAATGCCCTCCCAGGCTTCCTCCATCCGTTCCTCCTTTTGCTCCTCCTTTTCTTGTCCGTTATCCTCTGCTGCTTCTCCCCCTCCTCCTCCCCATCCTCCTCCCGCCGCCGTGACCCTTGCCTCTTCGTTTCCGTCGAGGAAGGGAGGGAGGGAGGGAAGGAGGGCCCCATCGTTCCCAGCCATCCTCCCCCTCCTCGGTGTCTTGACAGGCGGCATGCCCATTGGGGGGGTCGCCGCCTCGTGAGGGAGGGAGGGAGAGAGGGAGGGAGGAAGGGGGTGTCGGAGCGCGAGGAGACCTGCGTACATCCCCATGAGGAAGAGGGGGAAGCGGACGAGAGGGTTTTTGGCGGCTGTATTAAAGGCGGAGGGGCCATGGCCTCTGCTTTCGTTGATCAAGGCATAGACACCCAGCATCAGCACTAATTGCAGATAGAAACAATAAAGGATTCTGCTGCGGAGCTGCGGGGAGGAAAGGCGTTGGGCGTGGGGAAGAAAGAGGGGGAAGGCGAGCCAGAACCAGAGGAGGGTGCAGACAAACCAGCCGGGACCGTTGAGGACGTAGAAGCTCGTGTCCATGCCCAGAAAGGAAAGGAGGGTGGCGGAGGGGAGGAGGGAGGTGAAGAGGGAGGGGAGGAAGGTGGGGAGGGAGAAAGGAAATTTCTCGAGGCCGAGGAGGGTGAGGGGAAGGGGGATGAGGATGCAGAGCCAGTAGATGGGCAGGACCCGGGCAAAGCGATTTTGATAGAAGCGTCGCGTAGCGAAGGGAGAGAGGGAAGGAGGGAGGGAGGGAGGGGTGCCTTCCTCCAGCGCGGCGGAAACGTCGTCGTTGTTCGAAGCGGAGGAGGAGGAAGAGGGGGAGGAGGGAGAGGTAGTGGAAGAGGCAGAGGAGCATGACGAAGAAAGGCAGCAGATGGAGGAGAAAGAGGAGGAGGGGGAGGAAGAGGAGGAGCAAGGGAGGCCCCATTCGGTCCGGCCGTACATGGCCGTAAGGGAAAAGCCGGAGAGCATGAAGAAGAGAGGCATGATACTCGAGGCTGTTTTGACGAGTAGGAAAGGAAAAGGTGGATGGGAGAGAGGAAGGGAGGGTGGAAGTGAAAGAGTGAAGGTAAATCATTTGTGTAAACATGCTCTCCATATTTCTGTATCGAGCTCAATGTCATCACATCTACAGGCTCTCCTGCGCTTGCCCACGACCTACGCCCATGCCGCCTCCTCCCTCCACGCCTAGCGTATCGAGAGACGTACCATTCATCGCGACGTAATTACCCAAGCAATGCGCCAGGACCACCCACAAGGCACATACGCCCCGCAAGCCATTGTGTGCTGTCATATCAATCATGGGTATCATCACATTGCTTCTGCCGCTTCTGCTGCTTCTGGCGTTCTGTTGCTGCTTCTCATTCATGGCGGTCATCGCGATGACAACCTGGACGACAGGGACAGCAGCCGCAGTACTAGTAACAGGGGCGGCTTTTTGAGGGCTGCCAACGTGGCTCATGCTTGTGTCTTTGTTGAGGCGACCCTGTCGAGATGACGTTGAAACTTGGCGGCCCGTGTGCTCGTCTCCTTGACGCCCACACCCACCAGCTGGCTGCACCCACCCAAACCCCCTACGGCCTGTCCTGTACGTTGTGTATTACATGTGTGGACGTGTGGCGTGTGAGCTGGGTAGTGGGTAATTGCGAGGGCCAAGGAGGGTCAAGGAGATTGCCGTCCTCTCGCCGGGATACGAAATTTTGTGTGAAACGGCTGCAACCCAACAACGGCAAGAGTCTTCAAAGGACAAGACGCGGCAAAAGAAAAGGAGGGGAAGTTTAGAGATTTAAGTGCTGGATGGCGGCGCGGTCTGCATGAGTAGGCTTTATGGCCATGACGTTTGGGATCACGGCTGATCAATTGAGCATACAGATTGGGCGTCTCAACTCTTGCACGAAGGGAGGTCGGCCCATCCAAAGGAAAGGAGAGCAATACAGAGATGTGAAATCCGTTGTCTCTTTGCTGCATTAATAAATAAACACCGTGCTGAGGTAGCATTTTGATTTCCACTTCTGTCCTTTCTTCATCTTGTATTCTATCAGATGCCTTCAGGCTTGCGCTGCTCTTTCCGCTGCTGCCACTTCCTCCCTCCCTCTCTCCTTTCAGTGCGACCTGGAGGTTGCAATACTCATATGAAGTTATCGTTTGACTTGACGGCTACGCGCCATTGTCTCTTCCGATGCCAATTTTTTGCGTTAAGAGTTAGTGTCTCTCCCTCTTGCTGCCTTGCCCGCTGACTTTTCACAATCCCATTCTACTTTCTAATGACGGCATCTCTCTCTTCCATCGTCCGTATTCCTCTGAATCCCTTGCGGATAACCTACACATTCCGGAAATTATACAAATACTGTCTAGCTTCCAATGTTCCTCCCTTCCGCTTCCTGTCGAAATGTTCGCCTTTCACTCCCTTTCCTCAATTGTCGGTCAGGCAGCCAACCTACGGCCAGAAAAGCAAAGATCTGTTCAAAAGCTGGATCGACTTAAAAACCATCACAGCTCCGGACTCGACATTGCCCTTCCTCTTCAAAATGTAAAATCTGACGCTAAGTCATCGTCACTAGAATCTGACACGTCGTCCTCGCCACTTCTCAGCACGCCTTTGCAAATGACTTCAGCATCCCCAAACGTCCAGCTTTCGATCATGTCCGTCAATGTCTTGAGACCCTCATCGTTCAAGCCCACATTCTTCAAATTTAGGCGTATGAGCCTGGTGAGGGAGGATGCCTGCAGGCCCTGGGTCAGGGCCATTACTCCATCGATGCCGAGGTCGCGATTACCATGCATGCCGAGGTCGCGATTACCATCTTCAGCATAGAACTTAAGGCTTGAAAGGCCTCCGTCATCCACTGACGTTGTGAGATATAGAGCTCGCGCACGCTTTTAAATGCCGTTGCCCTCCCCATGGAGTGAAAAACTCGCGTCGCATTGTCATCATTCTTGAACGCGTTACAAAAGGCGATCCTTCTCATTTGAGGGACCAGGACATCCTCGCTCACAAAGATGCCGGGCAACTGCGCACAAAATTCGTTGCCTAGGGTATAATCACATTTTAACGTGTCCAGGGAAGCCAATGTGAGACGCACAATCCGCACCCTGGCGCTCACAGGACCGCGCTCTCTCCATTCATCAGGCAATTCCCTCAGCCCATCGCAGCCCAGACGCTTTCGTGCCGTTAACACGTGCGCAAGTAATTTTACGTTCGTTTCCGCCTCCTTCACGAAGGTCCTGTATTTCTTGCTATTTTCCTCGACGTCTAGGGAGGTTATTTCCTCAGTACTTATACTAAGAGGGATCCTCAGCGCATGCAGGTGGGGAGAGGCACCCTTGCAGAAGCCGTGGAGCAATGACTGGAAGCCGCCCTTCTTGAAATCCATGGTGATATTCAGCCTGTGCAGCACAGGCATACATCCAGCTCCAATGGCTGTGCCGAGATAGTCCAATGCGTGAATTGGCACTTCGTCTATGTAATCGCCGCCAATGTGCAACTCGCGAAGATTCTTACACATGCCCTAGGAAATGGCGATCGCCAAGGGATGGATGACCTGCTCATGGCTGGCTCGAAGAATCGTCACGCATTGAAAGCGCCCGAATAAGGAGGCCAGCGTGCTACCATGCAGGCCTGAACGCCACTTCACACTAAGTACCAGGCTTGGGAGGCTTGTGGGTGAGCAAGCTGAGGGCACGTAGACGTCACATGTAAGGCCTCGTTCTCCCGCAAGAAGAGGGCGACGACGGCTTGAAGGCTGTCGGGCAGGTCGAGGAGTACTCGGAGGTTTCCTGTGCTGGTGGTGATGGTGGTGTTGCGGGTACTCGCGCTGCTGGAAGTGGTGGTGCTGCTCGCCATCCTGTTGCCCTTGCTGCTGCGGCCGCCGTGGGTGCGAAACATCGTGGTCTAGGCGTTTTGGTGGGCGTCAATGGGATCTTACGGGTTGTAGTCTTTTAGTGAGCCCAGCGAGTGCAATACGGCTTGGGGGTGCTACCGTCGTTCCGGTTGCTGGAGCTGGCAGTCGCAAGGTCCGTCCAGAGCAATGGGACAGGACCCGGAGGGGCGGGAGAGGGAAGGGAAGCCTGTGTGATTGTTTAAAGGGAGCGATGAGAAGGAAGGATGTGGTAGGTGAGAAACGGATGTCTGCGTCTTGGACGTGGTGCACATGTGTGTGTGGTACGGGCGTGCGTGCTAGGGAGGCGCTGCCGTGGTAGCAAGTCTCGCGCGCGATTTTAGGGAGGACGTAGAAGAGAGGAAGGTGGGGAGAAACGGCAAAATGACGGTTGCGTGTCGAAAAGAGGAAAGCATCAGCCCTCAACCACCCTTCTTTCCTTTTCCCCTTCTCACGCACCCGCACCTTCAAAAGCCAGAAGAGCGAATTACAAGCCTCCACATACTAGCTGGCCATGCAGCAACAACACCGGCTTCATTATGGCTTTTGCTGGCCTGGACGTGGGCTCCTCTCTACCTCCCTACCTCCCCAACCTACCTTTTAGCACCCGGGGCTTGGTCAATGCAGGCGTCTCTGCCACTGGAAATGTATCAATGGGATAAAGGGGGCAGAAATGAGCCCCGAAAGCACAGCAGCAGTCACAGAAGGTGTAGCAGCCTCGGCAAGAGGACCACGACGCACATGCGAACCCATCCATTTTCACCACAACCCACCCACAACACAGCACTTCTCCGGCGCCCCACGGAAACCAAACCAGCATCCCAGAACTCATCCTCTCGTATCTAAAAATTTTTTTGAGGCCCCCTATCACACCTCCTTCGCCCTTCTATCCATTTCCAGTACCTCTTCTACCTCCGTCACATCGTCTAGGGCACACTTAAATATGCATCCCCCCCCCGCCTGTGCATGGCTTTCGTCCGCGGCGAGGACCTCGAGAGCAGAGAGGAGGAAGAGGAGGAGAAGTGGAGGAGAAAACGGGGGACGGCGGATGGGCCAGGCGCACAGGAGCTGCCATCCGCACCGCACCTTATGCAGCTTCCTCCTCTGCCTGCCTCGCATCCCTCCTCCTCTTCCTACCGCTCCTCCTCCTCCTCTCGCACGCAGCCTCCCCCCAGTCAGACTTTATCATTCGTTAGATTCGGGTCTGGTGCATCTGCAACTCCAAATTCTCTTCCTCTGTATTTTTCTCCTCGATTACAGCACCAACAGCAGGAACAGCATACTCATTATCATCACCGCCCTAACCAGAGCAGCAGGCATCACACCGGCACCATCAACAGCTGCACCAACAGCAACAGTAGCACCAGTAGCAGGTTACCTCCCGATAGTCGAAGCTCCTCTCCTCAGCTAGAACAAAGACATCTCGCGGCTCTCATCTCAGCCGCCGCTCCCTTTACATTCACATCCCCACAGCGACAGTGCCTGTTGGACATGCCTCTCTGTCTCGGACCCGCACGCACGCAATTCACTGTGGATATGCGAGAAAGCCGCGGCGCATGCTTTGTTTTGCGTTTACGTGCCCGCGCAGCAACATCACACGACACAGCAGCACGACTCTCTCACAAACCACGCACGCAGATGACACACGATGACATCAAGCACATCGACGAAGGCGTAGCAGCACCTGCATCGTTGAGCAAAACTGCATTGAATATAAATACAGAAATGCAGTTGTAACCCAATGACCGCCCTTTTCTCACACATCCCAACAATGAAGCACAGGGAAAGAGAGCAAAGAGAACTCCAAGTCTACCCCCGTGTAAAAAATTTATTTCTTTGATGTGTATGTGTGTGTGTTCTTCCTCCGCTCTCTTCCCTTCTCAATTTAGAGCATGCGTGTTAAAAAAATATTTCTTTGATGTGTATGTGTGTGTGTTCTTCCTCCGCTCTCTTCCCTTCTCAATTTAGAGCATGCAGCCTGTGCATCCTCGCTTCAACGACACAGCAATTGCTTCGTGATGATTTCTCCTTCTCCTTCCCATTCCCCAATAGAAATTCACACGTCGTCCCCTCTTTCGTTCGCTCGTTCTCGCTTTCCTTTTTTCTCGCAGTATGAAGCCGCCTCATATGAACCGGAGTGCAAGAGCAGTGACTTGTCACCCTCTTTCTCTGTCCGTCCCATTCCCCATACGTATCTTTAATTAGAAATCTCTTCTTTTCTCATCCATCTTCTGACGTGGTGTCTCTCTCGTATTCACTTTGAATCTCTCTAGCATTGGCTTGTCACCCTCTTTCTCTGTCCGTCCCATTCCCCACACGTATATTTAATTAGAAATCTCTTCTTTTCTCATCCATCTTCTGACGTGGTGTCTCTCTCGTATTCACTTTGAATCTCTCTAGCCTTCTCTTCAGTTCTTCCGCCTTTTAATAGATATTTTCCCTTTCTTTTCCCTTCTGAGTTCTGGCTGCAGGTACATCCCACAAAG
>Ga0209491_10010861_pt1 | contig 10832 bp, 9 predicted proteins | sample BON02_FD_187213 | JGI IMG/M metagenome (GOLD analysis project Ga0209491, IMG submission 187213) | Freshwater microbial communities from Lake Bonney liftoff mats and glacier meltwater in Antarctica - BON-02 (SPAdes) (version 2) | ecosystem: Environmental > Aquatic > Freshwater > Ice > Glacier...
TGAAACACTCTCTGCGACCACGCTCGGCACTAAGCAACCCGGTGACGCAATGAACTTGGAAACCGACATGATTGCGAGACACATTCTTCGTTTCCAAGAGTTTGCCGCGGTGGGAGGAACCGCGTGAGTATTGGAACCATCCAAGAAGCTGTGGAGCATTTACGACTGGGAAGGCCCATCATTGTGGTCGACGATGAGGCCCGCGAAAACGAAGGCGACATCATCTTGAGCGCCCAACTAGCCACCCCCGAGTGGGTGGGCTGGACAATCCGGCATTCTTCTGGGTACCTGTGTGCTCCTATGCCCGCTGAGCGTGCGATCACGTTGGACCTGCCCCCCATGGTGGCCAATAATGAAGACCCACGCAAAACGGCGTATACCGTCAGTGTTGATGCGGCGACCGGTGTCACCACGGGCATCAGCGCGTCAGACCGCACCAGGACACTCCGGGTTCTTGCCGACCCTGGAGCGTCACCGTCCTCTCTGACCCGCCCCGGTCACATCATCCCCCTCACGGCAGCACCGGGAGGCGTCCGCGAGCGCGCCGGTCACACCGAGGCGGCGGTGGACCTCATGACCTTGGCCGGCCTAGAGCCGGTTGCCGTTATCGGTGAAGTCGTGGGTGATGATGGTGAACTACTGCGTCTTCCCCAACTACTGGAAATGGGGACCGCTCAGAATATTCCCGTAGTGACCATTGCCCAGCTCATTTCGGAGCTCGACGCCTCCGGCGGATTGGCGGACCATCTTGCCCCCCGAACCGCAACGGTGGCCAGTGAACGCGTCATGTTTGCGGTGGAAACCCGCGTCCCCACGGAGCACGGAACTTTTAATTTTCGCGCCTACCGCGACCGCGCCACGGGTGCAGACCACATTGCCATCGTGTCGGGAATCCCCCACGATGGCATGCTGGTGAGGCTCCATTCTGAATGCCTTACCGGCGAAGCAATGGGGTCGCTGAAGTGTGAGTGCGGGCCGCAACTGCGCACGGCAATGGACCGTATCGCGGTCGAGGGTGGCATCGTGATTTACCTTCGCGGTCATGAGGGGCGAGGGATTGGCCTGGTGAACAAGTTGCGCGCGTATCGGCTGCAAGAACTTGGATTAGACACGTTGGATGCCAATCTTGCCCTCGGTCTCCCCGCCGACGCCCGAGACTACGGGGCGGCAGCCGCAATCTTGACTGATATGGACATAAGCAGTGTCCGGCTCCTGAGCAATAACCCTGAGAAACGCCGCCAGCTCGAAGAACACTCGATTGAAGTCACCGAGCTCGCTCCACTTGTGGTCGGGGTTGGAAAGGTCAACACCGCCTACCTGGAAGCAAAAAGGGACCGGATGGGTCACCACCTTCCTGGCGAACTACTCACGGGAGCAATCACGCTTCCCGTACAAGGAGAAACATCATGAGCGGTCACGGAGCACCCACTGTTAACGCGTCGGGCGCGGAGACTCTTAACGTCACAGTGGTGGCAGGGATGTGGCACACCGAAATTGCGGAAGCACTGGTGGCCGGAGCATTGCGAGTCTTGGACACAGCAGGGGCTCATACCACCGTGGTGAGGGTGCCCGGTTCTTTTGAGCTACCTGTTGTTGCACAGGCTGCTCTTCAGGCCGGTGCTGATGCGGTGGTGGCGCTCGGCGTCATCATTCGGGGCGGAACGCCGCACTTTGAATACATCTCTTCCGCTGCCACGCAGGGGCTGACCGATGTGGCCCTGACCACGGGTAAAGCCGTCGGATTTGGAGTTCTTACCCTGGATGACGAAGCCCAGGGGATTGACCGGGCAGGTCTACCGAGCTCCCGCGAAGACAAAGGGGCTGAGGCAGCCCAAGCCGCTCTTCACACCGCTCTGGTACTCAAGGGGCTTTAGCGGCCGGGGAACTCCCGAACAAAAAACGTCATAGCACTTCGCCTCATCTGAGCGATCAGGGACCGGTCCGGGGGCAAATCCGAACCCAGAATACAGATGAACCGTGATGCAGGAATTCCCGCTTCGAGCAGTGCTCCCACCAGCTCGCGATTACCGTCATAGTTCCCGACGACAATGGACTCACATGATTCCGCCAGCTCAATAAGTTCCCGCCGGCCCGCAGGGGTACCTGCATACTCTGGTGACAAGGATTCCGCGCTGGTCGAAGAAGCAGGGAGAACTCTCGTATATCCAAAGCCTTTTCCGTAGAGGCGGTGAGCATCGCCTGTGAAGTCGTCAAGAAGATAATCCGCTTCATAAGCGGGAATAACCCGGCTGCCCATGAACTGGCGAAGCCCTATCAGAGTAAAGGCGCTGAGGTAGTCGGTGCGCCGAGCGAGGCCATGGTCGAGATACAACACTCGTGAGTCCGACATTCCCGACGCCTCGACTACGTAAGTGGCCATCGCTTCAGTGGTCAATCGTGTGGAGGAAAAGGTGCGAAAGAACTCCCGTGTCTCCGAATCAGGAAGCGCGGGCCCATTTTGCAGCAGATTTTCTAGCACTCGGGCCATCGCTCTTTTGGGGTAATGGGCAAGAGCATAAGGATGAGCAGACACTAAACCCGGAGTAAGAGGAATCCCGCCAGAGAAAAGAATCTCGAGGTGGCGGAAAGTGTCCCATCCACCTTTCTTCGTCGACAAAGCAAAAAAGGAGCTGCGATATTCCTCGAGATACAGATCCCAAGAATCAAAAGAGAAAGGTTCGCCGGGAATGGTGCTGGAGAGAAAATGTGCTCGCGCAGAAACTCCGTCGGGCATCCGCTGCGGTTGGGGGAAAGAGAAGTTGAGCGGATAGACACCATATTTCGAATGGCATGCCTGACCCGTCTCATGAGCGGAGGGTTCCCGATGGCCGTGGTCAAGAAAAGAGCGCTCCGGAAGGTCCTGTGCAGAGCGAATAAACAGGTCGGCGTGGAGTTCCCTTCGGTAATAGTCAGGACGGCCCACCGGGGCGGGATGCACGCTTCGGCGGCGCAGCTGACCGAGCTTCATCCTCACTACCCGCCAGGCACCCACCACCTTTGAGCGCCGAGGCGGTGGACGCTTTTTCGAGAAATCTGGCACAGCAGAAGTTTACCGGCGAGCGAACATCCGCACCGGCACAGCTGGCATAGGGCACACTCAAATCACCCACGGTAAAGGAGTTCATTCGTATGAGTATGGGTTTTGGAGCGCGTCGGCGTGGAACGAACTATCGCGACAGCGATGATGGGTCAGAGAGGGCCACGTTCCGCCAGCTCATGCCCTTCCTCCTCGAACACAAGAGAATCCTTTCCATCGTCGTTGCGTTGAGCATGGCAGGCGCCCTCACCACCTTGGCTCAGCCGCTTGTGGTGTCAGAGGTCATCACAGTCGTGGAGGAATCCCAGCCGCTGGGGATGCTGGTGTGGATTCTTGTAGGACTCGTCCTCGTTTCTGCCGGGCTTTCTGGGTTTCGGCACTATCTTCTGCAACGGACAGGAGAAGGCGTCGTGCTGTCAAGCAGGAAAGCCCTCGTCGCTAAAATGCTGCACCTTCCCATTTCCGAATTTGATCAGCGTCGCACCGGCGACCTAGTTTCGCGCGTGGGAAGTGATACGACCCTCCTTCGAGCTGTCCTCACACAAGGGCTGGTCGAAGCAGTCGGGGGCGCGCTTACTTTCGTGGGTGCTGTTGCCGCCATGATTTACCTCGACACAATCTTGTTCTTGCTCACAGCTTTGGTCGTCAGTGTCGCGGTCACCGCTGTCGTCACTCTGTCGCGCAGGATTCGTGTTGCCAGTCGCAAAGCTCAAGACAAAGTTGGTGACCTCACCTCAAGCGTTGAACGCGCGATTAGTGCTGTCCGGACCGTGCGAGCCGCCAATGCAACCGAGCGTGAGGTAGAAAACGTGGGAAAAGACGCCGAGGGTGCGTGGACCCTGGGCTTGGCTGTGGCAAAAATTTCAGCCTTGGTTGTCCCCCTCTCCGGTATCGCCTTGCAGGTAGCGTTCCTCGTTGTTTTGGGTGTGGGGGGATTCCGTGTGGCCGATGGCAGCTTGCCGATTGCCGATCTAGTAGCGTTCATCTTGTTTTTGTTCCTGATGATTATGCCTTTAGGCCAGGCTTTTGGTGCCATTACCTCAGTGAATCAAGCCTTGGGTGCTCTCGGAAGAATTCAAGAAATCATTTCTCTTCCCTCAGAAACTGACAATGATTCCGTTGTCCCACGACCTCAGAAAGCGGGTGGCTCATTTGCCTCCGCCGCCATTGAGTTTTCGGAGGTGACTTTCAGCTATCCCGAGTCCGCTCACAGAACTGAGGCAGAGAAACTTGTCGCGGAAACTCTAGGGGAGAGCGAAGCGGCGGCGCTCGCGACCGGCAACATCGCGGTTGTCCCGAGGCCTCGTGGCCCTGTATTGAACGGTGTGTCATTTGTTATTCCCGCGGGGAGCAAAACGGCGATCGTGGGCCCTAGTGGTGCCGGAAAGAGCAGTGTGCTCTCCCTGATAGAGCGCTTCTATGACCCCCAAAGTGGCACCATCACAGTGTTTGGCCAGGAAACCCATACGATGAGTCGCTTCGCCCTTCGTGGACACTTTGGCTATGTAGAACAAGATGCTCCCGTGCTTGCCGGAACCATCCGAGATAACCTCCTCATTGGCTCGCCTAACGCCAACGATGGGGACTTGATTGCCGTACTGGCTGAAGTGAATCTCTCCGAAATCCTGGCTCGTGACCCACAGGGTCTTGACGCTCAGGTCGGCGAGGGTGGGGTGCTTCTCTCTGGCGGGGAGAGGCAAAGGCTCGCTATTGCTCGGGCCCTTCTTCAAGCTCCGGAAATCTTGTTACTCGATGAGTCCACGTCATCCCTGGATGGACCCAATGAGCTGTTAATGAAACAGGCCATTGACAAGATTTCGGTCGAGAGAACTCTGGTGGTGATTGCTCACCGCCTGGCCACTGTGGTGGATAGCGACCAAATTATTGTCTTGAAAGAGGGAAGGGTTGATGCCATCGGTGTGCACGACGAGTTGCTGACCACCTCCGCGCTATACCGGGATTTGGCCGCGTACCAACTGCTCGTCTAACTCACTCCGGCTTGGCAGCAGGCCCCAAGAGAGCCAAACGAATTCGGTTTCTTGCGCGGCGCCAGACGTAGCGTACGAACAGTCCTGCCATATCGACAGTGCTTAAAGTGAAATTCCCGCGGAGAACTCTACGACGGTATAGCTTCTCGCTTGCCTGTGAGACAAAACCTTTGTACTGATCGTGCCCACCGGCCATAAACGACCCGTGCCCATGGTGGTAGTAGCTGCCCTCCAAGTAAAAAGAACCGCGGTAACCATTAAACGCAGGAGTGTGTTCCAGCAAGGTCACCCCCTTTCCTGCCGCGCTGAGCTGCGCACCCACCCGACGTCCCGTATCCGGTGCGCCTTTCCGTGTTGCGCGCTCCAGATACCCTTCGGAAAAGTCGACGAGGTGCTTGGCGTCGACGGGGAATACCATCAAACACGGATGGGTGTGCTTCTTGCTTCCTGGCACCAGGGCAAGAGAGACGTCGTCCAGCTGAGATAGCCACTCATCAGTGACGGGAAAAGCGTCCGAATCCATCACAATAATGTGTGAGGTAGTGAAGTCTGTGATCGCCACGGCACGATTTAGCGCCGCCGGATGATCATGTCCCTCCACCGCAATCTGGGCGGCATCAGGCTCAAAGGTGAGGACCTTGGTAACCAGAGGGAGTGCTGCAAGCGCCTCCTGGGATTCTTTGGATTGGTCAACAATGACCGCCGCCTCAACACGGCCCCCAGAGTGTTTTGCGACCTCGTGGAGCATGTGTTCAACCCAAAAAAGATCACCGTAGTGGCAGGACACAACGGTGTAGGTGCGCGCGTCACCCTCACTCATAGACCACACCCGCGCGCGTCATCTCTTCGAGCGCACTTTCCTTGGTGACGGGCGACACCGCGGCAACCAGGTCAGTGAAAACCCGAACCTCTAGACCCTCGCCTCTCGCGTCGAGAGCGCTCGCCCGCACGCAGTGGTCTGTCGCAAGACCGACTACATCCACAGCGATCACCCCGTAAGAAGAAAGGATCTCTGCAACTGTGTTCCCCTCGTCTGTGACGCCTTCAAACATCGAATAGGCGGGGGTCCCTTGGCCTTTCTTCACGTGGTGGGAAATATATTCCAGCTCAAGAGCCGGGTGGTACTGCGCACCCTCGGTACCTGCCACACAATGCTCAGGCCAGGTGGTGACAAAGTCAGGTTCAGATCCTGTGCGTGCAAAGTGACCGCCATTATCGCTGTGGGCATCATGCCAATCTCGCGACGCAACAATAACCGCGTAATCCTTGTCCCGGAGAGAGAGGAAGTCGGTAACCTTTTGCGCAACCGCGGTGCCCCCATTGACACCGAGTGCTCCACCTTCACAAAAGTCGTTTTGGACGTCAACAATCAACAATCCGCGCATCAGACACCACCTTTCTCTGTTCCCACGTTTCTTAGAAGTCTGCCAGGTTTGAGCCGCACGAATAGATGCCAGACACCGCCGTTTCGATTGCAGTGCGTGCATCATCGCCCACATCGCCATGCGCAAAAAATGCAAAAACCAGATCTGTGCCATCCGCACTCTGGACAAAACCAGCCAAAGATCGCGTGCCAGCGATACTGCCTGTCTTGGCCTGAACCCTCTGGTGAGCGACTGCGTTATCGCCCGCGAACCGGCTACCCAATGAGCCGTCTACCCCCGCTATCGCAAGCGCCTCGGTGATGAGGCTGAGGCTTCCCTCGCTGCGGAATGCTTCGACCAAAAGGCCCCCCACATATTGGGCGCTCACCCGATTAAGATCAGAAAGCCCGGAACCATCCCGGATGGACACCCCCGTCTCAGCAACTCCGTAAGGAGCAAGCGCGCTGACAAGCGCTTCGCCCAGGCTTGTCGATGACCCCTCGAACCCCACCGCCAAGGACACCTGTCTAGCCAGCATTTCCGCCAAGGTGTTGTCGCTCTCTTTCAACATGTACGTGACGAGCTCCACGATCGGTCGAGATTCCACGCTCGCCAACACGGCGGCGTTGGGATCGGATGCGCCATAGGTGATGGTGACAAAGCGCGAGGTATTTCCCGCTGCTTTGAGGGCTTGGACAAAACTTTCCGCCGCTTTCTTTGTCGGGTTGCCGCTCCGCGGGCTGAGGGCGATACGGGGGTCCTCGCGATCCCCATCCACTTGTAAAGCGGTAATGCGCGACACAAAGCCGCTTGACCGCGCGCTGGCAGCCCACGAGGAATCCCAGGAATCCTCTGGATCCCACAACGTGGCATCAACGACGAGTTTAGAAATCTCGACCTTTTCACCCTCGGCGAGACCAGCACTGAGCGCGGCAATTGTTTGAGTCGCCAAATCACTCAGGCGTGGAGCGCCGACATAGACGCCGTCACTTTCGGAATCTAGGGCGCTGAGGGTCGCATCCCCCCCGCCGACCAGGGCAATCGTTCCCGGAGTTTCCGTAGACCGCACTCGGGTGGAAAATGTAGCGTCGGGACCGAGAACGCTCAGTGCCCCGGCGGCAGTAACTATTTTGAGCACGCTTGCGGGAGCAACGCCAATCGCACCTTCTCTGTTAAACGCGGTAGCCCCGCTCCTGGGATCAATCACCACGCCCTGAAACTCGCCCAAACTCCTATCTTCGACGAGGTCTCGAATAGAGCAGGTGGGAAAGCGCAGGCCGGTCAGAGGTGTCAAAGGCGCGGGTCTGTTCGGCGAGAACTCTGTGGTGGCTGCAGGCTCAGGGACAGCCGCCTTCACCCCGGGACTCACAAAACCCAGTGTTCCCGCGCCCACTACCGCTGCCATACCCAACACCGCAGATACACCCATCGCTATAGCACGGGGCACAGATAAGGATAAAGGGGCCATTTCCTCCAGACTATCTAGGGTCTCTTAGTTTTTTCAGCGGGCCAGGTCACCCAGAATTTCCTGCGCCCAAGCCGAGACGTCATGTGTGGACACTTCTGAGCGCAAACGCGCCATTCGTCGAGCAATGTCTTTCTTCCCCATGCGGAGCGATTCCTGCATAGCCTGCGCGATAGCGGAGATGTCATACGGGTCAACTAGGAGTGCTTCTGGCATGTGTTCGGCCGCCCCGGCGTGAACACTAAGGACGAGCACGCCGCTGTTTTCAGCCCGACACGCAACAAATTCCTTAGCGACCAAGTTCATTCCATCGGCTAGAGAAGTGACGACCATCACGTCGGCTGCCACGAACAGCGCCAGCATGTCCTCTCGGGCAAGATTCTCGCGCAGGTAAATAACGGCATCCCTGCCATTGGCAGGGGTGTAGGAGTGATTGATGTGAGCAACCAGGCCATCAATTTCTTCGCTGAGTGCTTGGTAGCTAGCAACGTTTTCCCTACTGGGGCTCCCTGCCTGCACGAAGACAACATCATCGGCGTTGACGGTTCCAGAAGCAAGGAGTTCCTCGTAGGCCTTCAACCTGTGCGGAATACCTTTGGTGTAATCAAGGCGATCTACGCCCAAAAAGACGGTGCCAGGCTGCCCCCAGCCTTGGCGAAACGCGTTGGCCTTCGCTGTGACTTCGGCGGTCGAAGCAGCAGCAACAACTGCGGGAGTATCTATCGCAATCGGATATACGCTCACGTGCGGTTGGGGTGTTGACCCAGCCACCAGGCTCGCTCCCCCCGCCGCATCAAGAAAATTTTCGCGATCGGACTCGCGCTGAAATCCAATAAGGTCTGACGCCCACAACCCTTCAAGGATTTCTTGGGCTTGACTCAAAGTAGACAAGCGTTCGCTCGGAGGAAACGGGATGTGATGAAAGTACCCAATCTTCGCATCGGCGCGACGCCTGCGAAGGAGAGCAGGGAGCAGCATGAGTTGATAGTCCTGCACAAAAACGTTGCCACCGGGCGCGAGGAGGGAGGAAACGCGGTCGGCGAACATCGTGTTGACCGCCAGATAGGCGTCCCACCATGCGGGAGAAAACTCTGGTTTTACCCCCACATCATGAAAAAGAGGCCACAACGTCGAATTGCTAAAACCCTCGTAGTGCTGTTCAACCAGCGCGCGAGACAGGGAAACGGGGTGAAGGACAAAGCCGCCCAGGTCCAGGGAATCCTCGCCGCTGCTGTCAGTTCCATCCCACCCAACCCAGGCTGCCCCGGTGCCCGATAACGCCGGGGCAAGGGCTGCCACAAGGCCCCCGGGAGACAACACCGGGGTCTTTGCCCCTGTCTTCCCCGCACCAGAAGCAAGGGGCAATCTGTTGGAGACCACGATGAGCTCAGAGAGCGCAAACGACGTCGAGCGGGACACGTATCCGAGGTTATCAGGCAGGCTCTCAGCGCTCACTCTGGACGAGGCGCATTCTCCCCTTTAGAGTAGAACAATGCGTCAGTTTCTTTTCAGCAGTGCCATCGTGAGTTCTCTTGCCGCGGGTGTGAACCTCCTGCGAAGAACGCTGCTCGGGCCCCTCAGCTGGCGGGTGTGGTTGTTGTGGGCGAGCTGGACTATTTCTTTAGTCCTCGCGGTGGCCTCCGTTATGGAGCGCAAGAAGTCCTAGGGGATGGGGCCGGCTGCGGGACTTGAACCCGCAACCTTCCGATTACAAGTCGGATGCGCTACCAATTGCGCCAAGCCGGCGTTTCCCGCAAGGGGTGCGGGGACCCAGACTACCGAACGAGCGGTTTACTCGCTCCTCTCCTGGGATGCTACGAAGCTTGCAAGATCTCCATGAACCTCAGGCACGAACTCTTTGCCGTTGACCAGAACCGTGGGGGTCCCCCTAATGAGCGCAACCTCACTGTTCTTGACTGGGACAGGTCCCGTGCTCATAGCGCGAACTGTGGCCTCACCCACCCAGTTGGCGAAAGTTTCTTCCTCAACGCATTGGGCAAATCCCTCGAGATTGACCACGCCGCTGGCGCGTGCAATTTCTCCTAGCTGGGGGTTGGTGAGTTCATAGCTAGCCGGGGGTCGAGGCTGGTTGGCAAAAAGGTATTCGTTGAAATCGAAAAAAGCATCGGGGGACGTGTCCGCCACGCAAGCTGCGGCGTTTGCTGCTCGCGTCGCAAACCGCGTTCCTGCGGTTTGAGAGTCGCGGAAAGACACGGGGTGATATTCCACGGTGGCCGAGCCATTTTCCAGCCATGTCCTCAAAACTGGGCTGTATGTTTCTTCAAACCGCGCGCAGGCGGGACACGTGTAGTCCAAGAAAATGTGGATAGCAGGGACGCCATCAGCGTTCAGTTCTGAGGGAACAGGAGTCTGATCCGCGGCCAATGCAGCAGTCCGGACAGCGTTGACGCCCGCACCGATTTTGATTCCATCGCTCAACATGTTCTCCGGGCCGGGACCTGGTGGGCGCAAAGACGTGATGATGAGAAAGGCCACCAATGCGAGAACACCCAAAACCGCGACCACAACGCCTACCTGCGTGCGGACCCTATTTCGCTTCGAGCGCTCATTCTGGGCCGTGCGCATCTCGCGGGCTTTATCCCGAGCGCTCTGGCGTCTATCGTTTTTTGTGGGTCTTGATTCGGAGGCATTCATTGCATTGTCTTTCTTGGTGAAACTCCCGTGAGGGGAATGGATGAGCTGCCACTCCAAGGCGGCAGGGCTTTCTCGGAACATGCTCTGTGCAGTTCGTCACCATATAATCGTATCCCAGCAACACGTCCTCGGCTAGTTGCCCCAAAGCTCCCGAGCCAAGGAAGGCTAAACCGTGGCATAATTGAGGTGTTCGTTTCATCAAAGCCGGTGGAACGAGTTCCGTTCACAAAGGATCGTCCGGCACGTACCTGCCGGTGAAGGAGAAAAAATGGCGTCCGTAACGTTTGATAAAGCAAGTCGCATCTACCCCGGGACAACCGTAC
>Ga0209491_10010865_pt1 | contig 10829 bp, 7 predicted proteins | sample BON02_FD_187213 | JGI IMG/M metagenome (GOLD analysis project Ga0209491, IMG submission 187213) | Freshwater microbial communities from Lake Bonney liftoff mats and glacier meltwater in Antarctica - BON-02 (SPAdes) (version 2) | ecosystem: Environmental > Aquatic > Freshwater > Ice > Glacier...
TATATATATATATATATATATATATATATATATATATATATATATAAATATATATATATATCCATATCCATATCTATATTATATATATATATATCTATATACTATATAGTATGTATATATATATATATATACATACATATATATTTAGCTGAGTAAGCAGAGTTAATATTAATCAAGAAGTGTGATTTAATTATCATTTATTGATTACTCGGTATTACGAAGTATTCATTCTATGATTACACAGAAAACTAAGTAATCAAATCATAACTGCAACTATAGCACCCTTGTCGTAATCAATCGTATTATGTATTATTGTCTGTATTGTAGTAGAATCTTGCTAGCGGCTGCCGCTGCTGTACCGCAGCTTGACGTTGTGTGCCACCGTAACCCCGTACGACGTATGCGTATGTACATACAGCACCCCAGGGCCACTCGCCACTCGAGCGCTCGGACTCGGGCCCGGGGGCTTGGGCTCGGGTTAACCCCCTAGGAGTCACTTAAAAGTTTACAATTGTGTGTACAGGTACAGCACTCACAATGATAGCGATAGATAGTGTAGATGTGTTATTATTGTATATGTGTGTAGTGGGTATACTTGTACTTATATAATATACTGAGCACTTGAGTAGTAGTACTCTGATTACCCGTGTCCTAAACACCGCAATATCACGTAAAAAAATTTAATTGTATCTGCTCATACTCTCAGATGTCACAGATAATCGACAGATAGAGATAGCTCAGGCTCAGAGATAGCAGATAGATAGAGATAGATAGCAGAGAGCTTGGCAACCCAAAACAATAACACGCGCGAATAAAAAGGACTATAGCACAGACACAGAGGCGCTTTTTTCGGCGCTGCGCTGCAGCTGGTCCAGCGCGGGCGCTGCGCGCTACGCGCTGCGCGCTGCGCGCTGCGCGCTGCGCGCTGCGCGCTGCGCGCTGCGCGCTGCGCGCTGCGCGCTGCGCCTGTCAGAGCGGCGTTGCCTTGAACCAGCGGCTCGGGGCGGCGATCTCGTCCTGCGCGGCCACCGTCTGCAGCTCATACTCGCCGGCGTCGTGGGTGGCTTGCATCACCGCCTGGAGCAAATGGCAGGAGCAAGAATCGGGTTCCCAGGCTCGTTGTACCAAACCCACGTTTGATTTTAAAGCACGCGTCGGTAATGCATACTCGGAGACTATGAATCTTACCTGATAGGCCGATGCGGTGTGCTCGAGCGCTTGCCGTACCGATGCTCCCTGCAGCAGGCGGCTGAGGAAGAGGCCTGACAAACAAACAAAAAGAAAGAAGTGTGTACATATATTTTATCATAATACAGACACAATATGTTATGATACTTATACTGTAGTATCGGCTAGAATACAATTTATAATACATGCATAATACATACCGCTGGTCAGATCGCCCGTGCCGACGGGCGCGCGGTCGAACGGCAGCAGCGGCGTCGCGACGTGCCACGCCTCGTCCGGCGTGACGCACGCCATCTCGAACTCGCGTCCCGGGTTGCGCCCTGCCATGGCGAGGTGCTTGACCAGCACGAGTTTCGTCTTGCGCTCCCCGCCCAGCAGGCTGCGGCACGCCTCGACCACCTGGTGTTAGGGTTTAGAAGTCTCTTGGCTACCGTACCTTATACGCATAGGGTACCGTAGCAAAGAGTGACTTCTGAGCCCTAACAAAACAGCGACTCCATGAGCTTGAAGCCTGTGAGGCGCATTCCGCTAAAAACAATTCCGAACACCTGGGCCGTCGTCTCTGGGGTCCCCGAGCCATCGCTCGAGCCTCCGGCCAGAATGCCAAGCTCGAGAACGTTGGGGCACAGCACGTCGGCCGCGGCAGCCGCCTCGTGCACAAAGAAATTCGACACGCCGGTCGGCACGACGCACCCCTTCGCAGGATGGCCCATCACCTGAGTAGATTTGTAAGCGATTAGCGCCTGTTGAAAGCCCGTGTTCAGTGTGAGCAGCCGCGGCCTCACCGGGTCGCAGGCGAAGAGCGCTTGCGGATTGGCGCGTTTGACCATCCGAACCGCTTCGAGCACGTGGCCGCCCTGCTCGGCCGAACCGAGATAGCCGGAAAGCAGCGCGTCGCACTTGCCGAGCACACCACGCGCCTCGATGCCGGCGACGAGCGCTGTGATCTGCGCGTCGGGCGTAACCGTACCCTCCCAGTTTCCATACTGCGTGTGGTTTGAGAACTGAACAGTGTTGAGAGGCCAGACCTCCACGCCCAAACGACGCATCGGAAACACCGCCGCCGAGTTGCCCGCGGCGCCGTACACCACGTGGGATTGCACCGACAGCACGCGCTTCAGCATATTCGGCCTTGGCTGCGACGGCTGTAGTTCCGCCTGGGCATGTGCGCAAGGCAGGGCGGCTGAAGATCAGCGTTCGATAACTATGACCGAGCCCACGCGCTGCCGACAGGCAGGAAATGCCAAGCTCACTGAAATTGTTGGCCGACCGTTTATTGCTCTTCACAGCGGCCGAAATTCGTCGCGCCGCTGTGAACGCGCGGCAAAAATTCCGAACTTTCGCCTCGCGTGAGTTGGTGCGCGCGCTCGCGGCTGCTGCTGGAAACCAATGTTCGCCCTCGTAGCCTGGGCCTCAAACAACCGGCCGGTGCTCATCGCGCTGGCCATCGTGTTTCTCTGCGGGTGGCTGCTCCGGCCCAAGGCGCCCCGGACAGGTCAGGACGTGGCCGCTCCGGTGGCGGCTCGAGCCGCGGTGGCCACGCCTAAGAAGCGCGCCGTGAGCATCTCGACGGCGGGAATCCTGCTGCGCCTTGGCGGCGGCGCGCCAGAGATTGACGACTCTGCCCTCACCGCGCTCCTCGCACTCTGTGCCATCGCCGACATACATCTGGTCACGCAGCTGGAGACGGATAGCGACGCGCAGGCACGCATGGAATCCCTCGCCCCGCCAAGCGCGCAGCCCGCCCGCGGGGTTCAGGGCCGGGTTGCGCCGTCGTTCCATCTGAGCACGGCCCCCTTCCCCCTCCCACAACGACAGGAGGCGGCCGTGATGGCTGCGTTCGAGACTGCTGGAGTCTTTGGCGAGGGTGCTTGCGATCGGCGAAAGGCGAGTGCCGTGCCCGAGCCGCAAGTGCCACCGCAGCTCTGCGCCTGCCCGTACCACCAGTACCGCCGCAGCTCTGCGCCTGGCCCCTGCCCATGATTCACTGCGGCCTTGCACTGGACTTCTTGCCCCATTAGGTGATCTGTTGCGCAACTGAGGATGGCCGCGCCGCGATCATCCGACAGCTCGCTCCTGCACTGCACCTCGACACGAGCAGCAAGGTTGCGCAGTATCTTGCGCCGCACCTGCCGTCGGTCGTGCTCGTGGGCGGCTCGTCGTCGGCGGACGCACCCCCACAGGGGCGCGTTCGCTGCTGCAGCAGCCTTGCAGAGTATGCGTCTGAGGCACTCGGCTAGCAAGCCAGCGAGGTGGGTCGGGGTTGCCTCATCGTCCTATCCACTATATATGTCCGCACCACGCTACGATACGGCGGGACATGAGCGGCTTGCAGATACAGCGAGATCACACCCTGGTGACATTCCGGGTCGTGCGAGATGCCCCGTGAGAAGTCCCGCGAGAACGCCCGTGGGGAGAGCGCGTGAGGCCGTGAGGCGGCAGAGAGGCCACGTGCGATACGAGTACGCAAGACGCAGTACACGCAATACACGTCTAATGCCAGTTTGCCGTCTCCGGCGGGCGGCGCGGCGGCGGGACCGCCCAGACCCAGAGAGCAGGGAGACCGGGAGTGTTGGCGGGTGGGTTTAGGGAGGGAAAAAAAAAAATCATTTGCTTCTAACTTTAACTTCTCGCAAATGGCATGCTTGCGATAAGTTAAACGTTATTAGGAGATGGGTAGGGGTAGGCGGGCGTAGGGCCTACGGTAGGGTGGGTCATCTCCCCGTTTTCTGTTTGCACTCGCATGCATTTGCAATTATTGCACACTTCTTTTGAGCGTCCGAGAACATTAAAATTAACATTATTGTAATGACTGTATGACATTGTATATTCGTGTTGTGTCAAGTTGTGGCTGTTGCTGTTGTGTGTGTGTTGTTGTTGTTGTTGTTGATATTGATATTGTAGTTGTTGTTGTTGTGGTATGTTGTGTTCCAGAATACAATGCAGGGGCGACGCACAGACTGCACAGTGCGCAGTTTGAGTGTGCAGTATAGCAGTAGCTCTCACTATCACTAGGGGTAGGGGTAGGGGCCTACCAACTACAACTACTACCACTAAGTACTAAGCTAAGTTCTAAGCTACTAAGTTGAAGCCTACTGGCTACTGGCTACGGCTACTGGGACTATGGGTATAAGCTGGGTATAGGTATAGGGTAGGGCCTCGTAGGGGTAGGGGTAGGGGAGCGCAGCGTGTATAATATATATATGAATATGATTCATTAGTGTATGCAGCGTGTAGCATTCCCCGGGATCAATCGCTACTGCTTTACCTTTACGCTTAGTCCTTAGTCCTTAGCCTTAGCCTTAGCTTGCGTCTGCGTCCTCTGAGGGAGCGAGACCCCCGTCACACCCAGCGCCACAGGAATCTAATAATATGACATATACACATATACACATATGCATTATACACCACACACAGCACAGCGCGTTCCCACCCCCGCCATCTCCCGCACCCGCATCCCGCACCGTGTGTCGTTTGACAAATACAGATGACTCTGATCCCTCAATAAGAGGGGGAAGGGGGCAGAGCCTGCCGCGCCGGCCCCCACCTCCCACTGCACTCTCTCAACCTCAAGGCAGAAACTCCACGTCGACCGCTATGGACTCCTCCTCCTCCGCCACCTCGCCTGCGGAGCCCGGGGCCGCCGGAGCCCCGCTCACGGTTCCACCCAGCGGCGGCCGGCTCGGCGGCTGGTTCATGGCGATGCGCTCGTCGCTCATCACGTTGAGACCCGGCGCGAGAACGCGCGTGAACCGGTCGAAGTAGAGCACCTGCTTGATGAGCAGCGCAAACTCGCGCGGGAAGCGGATGCCGTATCCGGCGGCCACCTTGCCGACGGACGCGACCAGCCGGTTAAGCTGCGTCTCGTCGACGGTGCCCGCGGCCACGCCGCCGCCCTGCTGCGAGACGTCGTCGAGCGAGTCGAGCACCTCGCGCAGGTCGCGCGAGAAGGCGGGAATGTCAACCTCGTCCTCATTGACGAAGCCCATCTGGGCGAGCGCCGAGGCAATGCCGACATCATCGCCCTCTGGGAAGGCGCGCACGAAATCGAGCATCGCGTTGGCCGTCTTGGTCGGGAGCGAGCCCACAATCCCAAAGTCTATAAAGGCGACCCGCCCGTCATGAAGCACCAGCAGGTTCCCCGCGTGCACATCGGCGTGGAACCATTGATTTTGGAGCACGGATAGCACCCACACATTTAGCGCAGTGATGATGGCTAGCTCCGGTTGAGGCATGTACTGGCGCACTGCCTCGAGGTCGGCCATTGAGACGCCGTAGAGCCGCTCCAGCGTCAGCACGCGCTTCGACGAGGCCTGCGGGTACACCTTGGGCACCGTGACGCCGGCGGTAAGCTCGCCCGAGCGCTCGAGGAACTCGAGGAACTGCGTCGTCCGCTCCGCCTCCTTGACAAAGTCCGTCTCCTCGAGGATAGCCTCGCGCAGCGTGCCAACTATTTCGATCAGTTCGGCCGTCGCGAGCCCGACCAGCTGCAGCACGCGCGCGCAGCCGTAGAGCAGATCCAGATCGGCTTGGAGACTGTCCTGCACGCCGCGCTTCTGAACCTTGATCACCACGTCCTCGCCAGTGCGCAATCGCGCGGCGTGCACCTGGGCAATTGAGGCTGAGGCGAGCGGTCTCTGCGACACCGACGCAAAGACGCGATCGAGCGGCCGGCCGAGCTCCGACTCGATAAGTGGCCGCACTTCGCTCCACGGCATGGACGGCGTCGAATCCAGGCACTTTTGAAACTCCGAGACGTACTCCGGCGGGAAGAGTGTTGGTGAGCTCGCGACGAACTGGCCAAGCTTGACATAGGTGGCGCCAAGCTCCTCGCACATGCGTCTCAGGAGGACGGGCGGCGAGTCTGCCCGCAAGCCGCCACTGAGCGCCTCGGTGCCGACGGTGTTGAGAGCCCGCGCCAGATCCAGTGAGCGACGGACCACCACCTTGGGATCTTGCTGCACTCCCAGCTCCACGAGCTCGCGCGCGAGGGCGGCAGCATCGGGCGACAAGAGCCGTCGGATGACCAGCGACGGGTCGAGCGAAGGCGCGGCGGCGGTCATGGCGACCCGCGGAGTAACCCGGATCGCAGAGGGTGACGTCCGGAATGCGCCAGCGGTCGCAAGCGCACCGGGTGGCATCCGGACTGCACCAGCGGACGCAAGCGCACCCAGGAGAAGGCGGTGCATGGTGTGAAGACCGGAAAATTCGCAGCCCCGTCGATGTAGAACAATTCACATGAACTCCATTTGCGCAAGACTGACTACATGTACAGACTATAGACCATGTGCAACAGTGCTGTAAAACTGTGCTACGCGCCCCACAAACTATCCCCTTAACAGTACGAGTACACGTAGGTACGAGTATGACTTTCTCGGTTGGCATGCTATTCAGACTAAAAAAAATCGCTGTTCAAAAATAGGTACCGATACCGAGAATTTTATATATACTATATTTTAAACTGCAAACCGCGTACTACATTTATATATATTGTGTTGTGTTGCTCTTTGTCAGACACACAAAAAGAAAGTCTCAACATTTGAAATGCATGAAAGAGATAATAATTATATAATACTATATAAGTTATTCATATATAAAATGAATCAATATATATATATATATATATATATGTATATTTTTAGCTTATTTTATTTTATTGGCAGTCATACTCATACGTCGTACAGTGTCGTCAGTACCAGTACACAGCACTAAGTACAGTACTGGTACTGGTACTGAATAAGTTGGCGCGTCGTCTCTCTTTTGCGTTTTGTTTTTTGTTTGCAGCTCTTGGACACCGGCGCCGGAGACGGGGAAAGAACCACACCTCTATACTACCTCTATATCGCCCTTTTTTTCTAACCCAAACCCAGCTTGGTTGTTCTGTAGCATACTATATAGCATGCTACAATGCTATATAGCCTCCATCAGATGCTACAGTACTATATAGCATAGCTCTACTTTTTCTGATATTTGAACCATTTCGAGTTGACCGTGTTGACCCAATTACTGGTGCTGCTGCTGGCTGCAAGCCCACGCCCCGTCCGGGCCCAAATGCTAAAAACTATGTGTTCAAATACCAAAATTTGCATCTAGGACAGAGTGTAGTAATATAGTGTAGTATACTATATAGCATGCATAGCATCCCCCGATGCTATAGATGCTATATGCTACAGAACATCCAGGAAACCCAGGCCGAAGGTCGCGGCCACAGCGCTACCACTGAAGAGAGCGGCCAAACGGACGGTCTCTAGGGTTCCCGACGCCCCACGAGGTTGCCGAGTGGCCCAGAGTGACGGCCTCGTCCGCCTGACCATTTTGTCTGCTGACACGGGCGCCCAAAAGGAGCACCAAGGCTAGTAAGAACCATTAATTAACAACCGAGTTTCAAAACTGCCTATTAGTGTTTAAAAACTGGTTAGTTGTTAATGGGTTGAGTTTTTTGGCTGGTTGTTAGTTAGTTATTAATAGGTCTCGGCCCGGCTATTACTATTAACAAGTTGTTTTTTAACATTCGCAACATGCAATTAACTTTCCTATGCCTATGTAACTGTCACAGCACAAAGAATCCATAATCCGTGGATATCGCACGGATACTGGATTCTTGGATACTTATTACTCAGAACATGCAATTAACTTTCCTATGTAACTGTCACAGCACAAAGAATCCAGAATCCGTGGATATCGCACGGATACTGGATTCTTGGATACTCAATAAAAATTTGGGGTTTTGGGTTTTTGGGGGCCTATTGATAGGATAAAACTAGTTATTAATAATAGCTAAAACTAGTTTTAAAACAGTTGATTGATAGTTATTAGTAGTTTATCCCTGCCTATTAATACCTATTATTAATACTATTATAAGTACTTAATAGGCTGAAGTTCTTACTAGCCTTGAGGTTGAGGAGCACGTGGTCACGCGCCAGCGCTTCCCAACAGCTCCCAACAGCCAACAGCCGTCTCCCCCCCCAAAATCTTGGCCTCTGTTTTGCGCCTGAATCTTATTTTTTTACAGGGAATCTAGTCAAAACCAAAAAAAATAAACCCCTATTTCTTCGATCAAAACACGAAAACCCACCGGTTTTTAAAGTTTTTTTTTTTTTTTTTGTCTCCCCGTAAGACAAATGGAGATGAAGCTGTGTGGCCACGTGGCCACTTGGTTTGGGATTTAGCCTAGTTTTCGAAAAAGTGCGATCATCTACGATCTATACACATACTAGTATCATACTACGTATATCATATATATATCATCATATAATTATAATGCATCATGCATGTATGCACGTAGGTGTCGTATGTATGCAGATACAGAGGCAGAGGACAGAGGCAGAGGCCCTGTAATCTAATGCACTGACTGTGCTGACTGGTGCGCACAAGCGCGTGGACGAGCAAACCACTACCATCTACAAGTTAGCTTTACAGCTACATGCTACAGCTACAGCATTGTTCTACATCTACATACAACATGAACGCCAAAACCCACTCCAAAAACATCTCTCCTTAATTCTTAATATACTATATACTGCATACTGCAGCAGCCACACAGAGCTGCAGCTAGCAGCAAGCTCAGCAGCAATCCCCGCACCCGCAGTCCTTGCCCTTGCAATTTTTATGAAAAGGGAAAGGCCCACAGTCATAGTCATGGGGACTTTCCGTCTTTATTTTCACCGTCCAACGTCCTCTCAAGTCTCATCAAGGGGGAGGGAGGGCAGATACGACACGGTGACGACTCGTTGAGCGTTAAGTAAAAGGCAGAGTGGTCACAACACATCACGCAACACGCAACCATCTTGATCTGAGCGCAGGTCGCATCCCAGTGAGCGACCACCACAGGTGGCACCCCAGGGTTGGGACCACCGCGGGCCACTGCGCGCATGCGCGAAAAGCGCGCGCGTCTCGTCACCACATGACAAAGGAGAAGGGATGGAGTCCCCTTTATATCACTTGAGCTTGACCGCCTTGGCCTCGAGCGCCTCCGCCTCCTTGTAGATCGCCTTAGCCTTCCCGTCGGCGGTCTTGGTCGTCGCGGCGGCAGCCTTATTGGCCTCCGCCACGGCCGCGTCCGCCTTCTTGGTCGCAGCAGCGGTAATCTTGTCGCGCGCGGCCGCGGCCTCCGCCCTGATCTTATCGGCTACGGCCTTCTGCTTCTCGGCGTAGGCCTGCTCCTTCTCCAGCAGCTTGCTCGCCTTCTGTAGCTCCTTGTCCGCCGACTCGAGCTTCTTCCCCTCCGCCTGGATCTCCTTCTTGAGGGCTTTGACCTCATCGCTCAGCCGGCCGCGCTTCTCGAAACGAAGGAAAAAGGTGTCGTCAAACTCCTTTTGCGTGGTGTCCTGCGTCCCCTGCAGCTCGGCAATGCGGTCGCCAAGGCTCTTGACTGTGCGGCGGGCGGACGAGACCTTCGAGCTGGCCGCGTCGACGCGCGCCGACGCCTCGCCCTCAACGGCGCGAGCCTTGCTGCTAGCCTCACTCTCGACTCGCGCAGCCTCCGCCGTGGTCTCTCGCAGCTCGGATTGGGCCGCCGCGCTTGCCTTGTCAACCGCCGCCGCAGCCTCAGCGCCTGCGGCCCGGACGAGCCCGCCAGCCTCACCCCGCTTCTCCGCGGCCTGCGACGCCAGCCGAGAGGCCTCGGCGGCCCTGGCTTCACTGGCGGCCGCGACCTCCCGCGCCTTTGCGTCCGCTGCCGCAGCCCTCGCAGCAACCTCGGAAGCAGCCTTCTCCGCCCGCGCCGCCTCAGCCGCTTCCTTAGCGGCGGCCGCCTCAGACGCCCTCGCCGCTTTGGCAGCCATCTCGGATGCTGCCTTCTCCGCCTTCGCCTGCTCAGCCGCGTTCGCAGCGTCGGCGGCCGCCGCCCGCGCCGTTGCCTCTGCTGCAGCCTTGTCAGCCTCCGCTGCCGCGCGCGCCACCCGACCTGCCTCAGCCTCCTGGGCGAGTTTCTGCGATTTCTGCGCTTTGGCCTGAAGCTCTGCCTGGCGAGCTTCCTCAGCGCTCTTGGCCGCAGCGGCCTTGGCCTGGTCCGCGGCAGCCTTCTTCTCGGTCTGCTCCTGCTCCGCCGCCGCGCGCTTGGCCGCCTCCGCCGCCTCGGCCGCCGCCGCCTTTTTCTGGGCGGCCGCCGCACTCTCGAGCTTGGACTGTTCTGCAGCGGCGCGTGCCACCCGATCCGCCTCCGCCTGCGCAGCCTTCTCCTGCTCAGCTGCTGCGCGCTTGGAAGCTGCCGCCGCCTCAGCCGCCGCCGCTTTTTGCTTGGTGGCCGCCGCGCTCTCGAGCTTGGACTGCTCGAGCTTGGACTGCTTGGACGCCTCCGCCGCTGCGCGCGCCTCGCTCTCGCGCCGAGCCGCCGATGCCTTGGCCGCCGTAGCCTCCTCCGCAGCCTTCGAGCGCGCGGCCTGCCCACAGTTGGCAGGGTGGGGTGACTACTATATAACAAAGGGACATCCTAGCGGCTGGATGTGGCTGGCCTGCCTGCTCATATTAGATAATAAATACATACATACATACATATATATATATATATATATATATATATATATCTATATATATATATATATATATATACACACACACACATATATATATATATATATATATATATATATACACACATATATATATATATATATATTTATACATATATATATATATATATA
>Ga0209491_10010868_pt1 | contig 10828 bp, 15 predicted proteins | sample BON02_FD_187213 | JGI IMG/M metagenome (GOLD analysis project Ga0209491, IMG submission 187213) | Freshwater microbial communities from Lake Bonney liftoff mats and glacier meltwater in Antarctica - BON-02 (SPAdes) (version 2) | ecosystem: Environmental > Aquatic > Freshwater > Ice > Glacier...
TGGCCCTTCATCTATCAATCCATGCCTTGCCAAAAACGCAGCTGACACTCGTTTAAACCTATCCACCGGCGCCGGCATTAAACTCTCGGCAGATAAGACCTCCGCCTCGTCTTCCTCCTCCTCCTCCAACAGCATCCCAGCTCCAGCCCTCCCTCCCTCCCTCCCTCGCATCCTCTCCCTCCTTTCCCTCTCTGACATCATCCTTCCCTGCTCTGCTGCTAGGCCAAGGCGGAGGAGGAGGGTGGTGTGTGTCGCGAGAAAGCGAAGGAGGAAGGCGAGAGGGAAGTAGAGTTGGGGGACGTATGCCTGTAGTAGCTCACGGAGGACGAGACACAAGGCAAGTGTCATTCTCCCTGCGGGGGTTTGGAGCAAGGTTTCCTCTATGGGTGAAGGACGTTTTTCGGGGGCGGGAGGGCGAGGAGTGGGGGCGCGGTGACGACGATGGCGTGGAGGTTGAGACTCTGATTTGGTCTCTCCACCCCCTTCTTCTCCTTCTCCTTCTCCTTCTTCTCCTTCTTTAGCCGCTGCTGCTGTGGTGTCCTTTTCTTGCTCTTCTTCCTCTTTTGCTCTTTCTTCTTCTTCGGGCACTGCTACTGCCTCTGTCTCGCCTTCTTGTGTCTTGCGCTTGCGTCGTCGTTGCTTTGTCGTCGCCGTTTTAGGTTCTAGCAAAGGCTCAGCTGGGAGCAGGGCCTCTACAGGTGATGCTGCCTCTGGTGCTGCCTCCTCCGGCTTCGGTGTCTTGATCTCTTCCTCCTCCACTTCCTCCTCCTCCTTCGTTTCTTCTACATCCTTCTCTTCTTCCCGAGCTGTCTCATACCCAGCTTCCTCGTCCGCTTGAGGAGTGCTTGTAGTCGACACAGGCGCCGCTACGAGCTCCTCCTTCTCCTTTTCACTGATGGTTGTGGTGGTGGTGGTGCTTGGTTTCTTGATGCTGCTACTGCTGCTGCTGCTGGTCGTGGTAGTAGTGGTAGTGGGTTCAGAAGGTCTTTTGATGCCGCCGCGTACATGGGAAAGCCAATGCAGATGCTCACGGGGGCAAGTGGCCGAGGAGGGCGAGGAGGACGAGGAGGACGAGGGGACAGGAGCCAGGGCAGCCACTGGCACACATTGCTGCGTCCCTAGCAGGAAAAGGCTGACCGCGGCAAGCCAAGGCGCATGCTGGCGTACGCCGCCTCTTCTTCGTATCATCGTGGAGAGTGGTGTGTCGGGGTCGTGCGGCAGGAGTCGCTTCTTGCTTGCGGCTTGAGGCTGGGGAGGGAGGGAGGAGGGAGGGAGGAGGTCGATGGTGGATGAATCAGAAGGCGGCCGCCGTCGTCGTCGTCGTTCCGTCAAGCATGCACCTGCCGTAGTGTCTGTGCCTGTGTGGTGTGTGTGTGTAGGGAGAGGGCGTGAGCGTTGTGTTGTGATGTGTTTGTGTCCGTTTGCTTGCGAGTCGTCGCCGAAGCCGTTCGACAGCAGCCTGACAGCAGCAGCATTTCCTCATCAGGCAAGGCAAGCCACACACACGTTCAACCCACTCCCCTCCACCCACACAACCACAGGAGCCATGGCACTGCGTCGACACGGCCGGGAGCTCCTCCGACGCGCGGCGCGGGGGCAGCAGCAAGCATCGGCAGCTTTGTTATCCTCCTCTTCCCGCAGGTAAGTCAAGTCCACCCTCCCCCAATGCCTCTACCACGCGTGGAACAAATCGACAGACGAGGCCTGCACGCGCGTCTCAAGCTACCATACCTACTCAACCCCGCCACCCGCACCCTCACGCACTGCTCAGACAAGCCGCGGCGGCGCCCAACGCCCCAAACTCCACCCGTTTGCCCCTCCTAAGAAGCTCTACGTCCCCCGCTTCCTCCTCCGCCTCCTCGTCGTCGTGGCAACCAACACCTGCCACCAGCACGGCCACCACTGCTGCCGCCTTGTTGCTGGGTGCTTTGATCCTGGGCCAAGAACCTGAAAACGCCACTGCTCGGCAGGATGCCAAGGTACGTCGTTTCTCAGAGTGCAGAGGGACACGCCTCTGCCTAAGCTGGCGCATAACCCCCAAACCCAGCCCACTGATCCTACTATTCACTGCCGTTCTCCGCAACTTCCTTCCGCGCTATGCATCGGAGCAATGGTAAAGCGGTTATCTGAATGATACGTACAGTTCCTTGATTCATCTTCTTATTTTCCCTCCCTCCCTCCTTCCCTCCCCAACGCACACAGACCCTCCCCCCAAAAGGCTCCGCACACGGGAATGGCCTCGGGCGCTACTTCGTCGCCAATGCTGTGGAAGCCGCCGCGCCCGCTGTTGCCAATATCACAGTCAATATCAAGATTCACGGGGGGAGATGGATGCCTACTTATGCCACACAATCAGGTTAGAGAGCGCGATTGATGCATGAGGGAGGGAGGGAGGGAGGGAGGGAAGTCGTGGTGAGTGTCGATACCTTCCTGGTACGGTTCTGACGTCTCCTCTTCTTTTGCTTAGTCATGGTCCGCATTGAATCAGAAGGAAACGTAGAAATCAACTCAACTGAAATGAATTAAACACACACACACAGGTTCCGGGTTTGTGATTTCGGAAGATGGGCTGGTAGTGACGAATGCGCATGTGGTTGCCTCGAGTATAGGAGGGGAGGAGCCTGTCATGATTACACTGACGGATGGACGGCGATTTTCAGCGAAGGTAAGGGAGGGAGGGAGGGAGGGAGGGACGGAGGGAGGGTGGGATGGGGGGATGGAGGACGGGTTGGTGGTGGTGACGAATGCGCATGTGATTGCCTCAAGTATAGGAGGGGAGGAGCCTGTCATGATTACACTGACGGATGGAAGGCGGTTTCCAGCGAAGGTGGTTTCCAGCGAAGGTAAGGGAGGGAGGGAGGGAGGAAGGGGGGGGGGAGGATGGTTGCGTGGCGTGCAGATGCCAAAGCAATATTGTAAACCCTCCCTCCCTCCCTCCCTCCCTCCCCTCCTTGCAGGTCCACAGCATTGACGCCCGTACCGACGTGGCCCTCCTCCAAGTCGAGACCAAAGGTCAAAAACTGCCCGTAGCTCGCATCGGTCAAAGCTCGAGCTTACGGCCAGGAGAGTGGGTGGTGGCGTTAGGTAGTCCTCAAGGGTTGGCGAATACAGTGACTGTGGGGATAGTGAGTGCGGTGGCACGGCTGGGCTCGGAGTTGGGATTGTTGCATACGAGGGCGGAGTATATACAGACGGATGCTGCTATCAATGCGGGGAATTCAGGTGCATATTCGTTTAATTCCTGTCTTTTTTTCAAAGTTTATTTATTTGTTTAACGATTTATTTATAAATTTATTTATTCATTTATTTATTTATTCAAATTTTTTTATTATTTTTTTTTTATTTTTTTTATTTTTTATTTAGACTTATGTTCTGTTCATCATCAGCTATTTCTTCTTAGAACCAAAATACATAAATAAAAAACAGGCGGCCCCCTCGTGAACCTGGATGGAGAAGTGGTGGGCATCAACAGCATGAAGCTCGAGTACAGCGACGGCATCGGCTTTGCCATTCCCATTGACTCCGCTTATCAGGTGAGACCCTAGTTCAACAACTCGAGGGAGGGAGGGAGGGAGGGAGGGAGGAAGGGTGGGATAGCACTTATTAAATAAAAATTCATAGGACTCCTCAACATTTATAAATTCATTCTTTTTTCTAATTACGTTTCCCCTACCACTACCAGATAATCCAACAACTCATCAAATACAAACGCGTACGCCGCCCCTACGTCGGCCTCTCCTTCCGCCTCGTCACCGTCGAAGGCCTGGAAGGCGACAAAGAAAAAGGAAAGGAAAACGACAAAAAAGACGTAGGCATGCTAGTACTAGAAGTCAAGCCCGGTAGCCCCGCAGAGAAAGCAGGGCTGCAAGAGGGTGATGTAGTTGTAGAAATAGATGGGGCGAGGGTGGGGGGGTTGGGAGACGTGACGGAAAAAATTGGGTTGGAGCCCGAGAAGACGTTTGAGGTAAAGGTTATCAGGCATGGGGAGGGGAGGCCGATGATGATGAATGTCACGAGCGTGGCGGATGAGAGAGGGGAGTAGGCGGGGAGGGAGGGAGGGAGGGGAGGGAGAGAAAGTGTAAGATAGGAGGGAGGGAGCCCGAGAAGACGTGATTAGGCATGGGGAGGGGAGGCCGATGATGATGAGTGTCACGAGCGTGGCAGATGAGAGGGGGGAGTAGGGGGAGGGAGGGAGGGAGGGAGGATGGGGAGGAGGGTAGAATGAGTTAGAGTTACGATGTTGATGAGTTCGTCGTTTTCTCTCTTTTTGCTTGCTTGCTTTCGTTTACTTTTTACTTGCTTCTTTTATTCATGATTATTGTGCCCGTTGTTATATGTTGCTTGTGTACGTTAAAATAATCCTTTCGCATCCTCCTGCTTTCGCTTACCCACCCGGTCTGGGTGTGTGTGTGTGTGTTTAGACTACATTCACTCCCTCCTTCACACACACAACAAAACGGACACACACAAATACACACACACAGATACACACGCATAAATATATAAAGACACACACATGCGCGCCCTAAGAAGCAGCGCAAGCGACCGCCGACTTACTGTGCCTACTATCCCATCCTTTGCTCGCCGTGCATCGCTGCGCAGGCCGCCATCAGCCAAGAGGAACTGAAAACGTTCCTATGAAAGGTATACGAATGAGCCTGAGATGCTACAACACTCTTCTTTGTCGAGCTCACCCACAGGAAATCCCCTCCCCTTGCATAAATAGGCGTACAACAAGATCGCTTTCAAAAGACGTAAAAAGCAAATATGAAGTGCGTCGCGTACACTTTGCCAGCCAGAAGATAAAGGCATGAAAGAGAGTGGGGGTGACGCATCCATCATCTCCTTTTCACGCCTTTCCGAAAGTACCGTTGCGCGCTTCTTAGGCTAGGCTAAGGAAACCAAGCTCATGTGAGGGAAACGGGGAGAGCGTCGTCGCACCCCACGCTCAAATTCATAGCTTGCTTATTCCTCCCGCCTAATGGTGACCTGGGCAGCAGTAGAAAAAGGCTGTGCTGGCAGAGCTCTCTGTTTTTTTTCTCTCTTTCATGTTTGGTCAGTGGACGGGTGTGTGTCTCTACATTTATATGAGCGTGTGTTTATGTGTGTGTGTGTGTGTGTGTGTGTGCATTCACTTATCCCCGTCCTCCCTTCTCCTTGCTTGCACTGCTTGCATGCTTCTCCCCTTTGCTTCCCTTCTTTCAAATCAGTCTAGTTAGTTATAAGTAGTATCATTATGAATATCATTCGTCTCAGTCTCATCACTGTTTGTTTATTTACTGCTTTAATCCGCTCTCTCATCTTCATCCCTATTGTACCTGTACACATCTCCTTCCCTCTATTCCTCCTCCTCCTCCTCCTCCTCCTCCTCCTCCTCCTCCCTCAACGCCTCCAACCCCCCCTCCAAAGCAGGCGAGACAAGCCTGACCATTTTCCCCCCATCCTTCCTACTCAGCCTGTAAGTACTAGTATTAAAGCTGCACCACAACATTACCCTATCACTCCTCCTCCTCCTCCTCCTCCTCCCCCAACGCCTCCAACCCTCCCTCCAACGCCGGCGACCCAGCCTCATCATCTTCTCCCCATCCTCCCTACTCAGCCTGTAAGTACTAGTAGTTAAGCTGCACCACAACATTACCCTATCACTCCTCCTCCTCCTCCTCCTCCTCCTCCTCCCCCAACGCCTCCAACACCCCCTCCAACGCCGGCGAGACCAGCCTCACCATCTTCTCCCCATCCTCCCTCCTCAATCGATAAGTACTATTGTATAATTGCACCACAAAATTCGCCAACAAAGTTCTATCCGGCATCGATTCCACCAGCCTATATATATCAGCCTTCCCCTTACTCTTGAGTGCTGCCGCTCCCTGCCTCCTCACATTTTCCACACTCGTTTTCAAATCAATCAAGAATTTTTCACATACCTCCTTATGGTGAGGCATCACCGACAAGTGTAGGGAGGTAGGGGCCTGCTGCCGCTCCATCCACCACCCCCTCTCCTCCATCGCGTCCCCCACCAACAAAATACACACCTTGGAATCCCTACTCACTATAGCAAGGCAACTCATGTCCGGCTCGACTACCAACCCCAACCCCCCCACTCCCCTCACTCCCTCCTTCAATCTCTCCGTCACCTCCATCGTCGTCTTCGCTAGTGCCAAATACCCCCTCTCCCCCAACAGCATCATGCTCGCCCACGCAGCAGCGACGTTCCCTCCCGGCCTCGACCCCGTCAAAGAAGGAGAACCAAACACTCCTCCAGGCCACTCGGTATAGGTGAAGAATTGGTGGGCGCGGAGATCGGTGTTGCGGTAGAGGAGGACGGAGGTGCCTTTGATGCAGTCTGGAGGGAAGGAGGGAGGGAGGGAGGGATGGGAGGGGAGGGAGGAGGGATCAGAAATGCTAAGACTATTGCCTACAGTTATAGATCCGCGCACGAAAAAACAACAGTCCAACCCTCCCTCCCTCCCCTCCCTCTCTCGCCTCCCTACGTACATCCATATCGATGCATATCCACATTAATACTCGTCACGCCCTCACAACGAAAATCCCATCTCGTGACCTCATACCCCAACTTCTCCAGAAACGGCAGCATGAACCCACCCAAGCTTTTCAAGGGAGGGAGGGAGGGAGGGAGGGAGGGAGGGAGGGAGGAAAGGATAAGTTTTTGAGAATACATAAGGTGGTTAAATGTGCCACTTCCTCTCTTCCAATCAAACACCACTCTGTCCATCCCTCCTTCCTATTCACCACCACCACTACCACCACCATCACTCTCCTTACCTGGCGTCTATATATATGCAAAGGCACATTCAACTCTCGTTCCATATCAGCTAAACAAACAACCCCCCCACTTTCCCTCCTCCCCTCCCCTCCCCTCCCTTCCTAAACCTACCTGGCGTCTATATGCAAAGGCACATTCAACTCCCTCGCCATATCAGCTAAACACGGAATAGGATCAATCACCCCATGAGGCGCCTGTGGGGCAGAGGCCACCAACAAAATCGTATTCGCCGTCAACGCCGCCTCGACTGCTTCTAGACTCACCCGTTTATCAGGTCCAACAGCCACGGTAACCACACGGACACCAAACAAGTGCCCGGCTTTAACAAAAGCGGGGTGTGCGGTTAAAGGGAGGATCATTTCTGGTTCGAGGATATGGGGGAGGTTGGCGCGGGCCATGTCTCTGTAGGTCTTGACGGTGAGCAAAATGCTTTCGGAGGTGCCACTGGTGAGGGAGCCCACTACTTCTTCGTCGCCGTGGAGCAGGGAGGCGGTCATGGCGATGACTTCGTTTTCGCACTGGAGGGAGGGAGGGGAGGGAGGGAGGGAGGGATGGGTAAGTGATCGAAGAGCGCCAAAATACACCCCATAAAATTTTCCCGTTCCAAGAAAATCCAAACTCCGCACTTCCACATTCCTTCTTAGTGAGCAAACCCTCTTTTCCTTCTCCACCATCCCATCCCCCCACCACCCCCCTCCTCCAAACCACCCAAACCAATCTACCTTACGAATAACAGGGACCAAAGCAGGATTACTCATATTCATACTCTCGCTCAAAAAAGCCACAAACATCATCTCCACCACCCTATCACACACCAAAACCCTCCTTCTCCTCCTCCATCCCTCCCCCCCTCCAAACCACCCAAACCAACCTACCTTACGAATAACAGGCACCAAAGCAGGATTATTCGGATTGGTACTCTCACTCAAAAAAGCCGCAAACGCCATCTCCACCACCCTATCATGTTCCCCACTCAAATCCACGCCACTCCGCTCCCCAAACGCTCGAAACGCCTCCAATAACAACTGGCAATGCGCGCTTAACTGCGTCCCCGCCTCGGGATTATAAGACACATATCCCAGACTCTTATGCCCTGTCTCCGTACTCCTCCTCTCAGCCGCTTTCAGAGCGTCCAATTGCTGTAATATCTCCTCCCCCGAAATCCCTTCTAAAGGCAAACGAAGCATCGGACGGTGGGCTTCGCGGGTGATTTGTGAGTCGCTTTTAGCTAGCCTTCGCACGGCTCCCTCTACCTCGCGTCTCACCAAGCTTTGGATCAAAATTTCCACCCCGGGCAGATTTCTTAAAGCCTTGAACGTAGCGCTGTACACGCCCGCAAACCCTTTTCGACGGAAGATGTTGAGGGTTCGGCAGGCCACGACGAAAAAGACGGCGTGCTCCAGGAACACCGCCCCGCGTAGGGCCAGCTCCCTGCTCCGGCCACTGCTGCTGCTGCTGCTGCTGCTGCTGCTGCTGCTGCCTCGGGTCATGATGATGCTACGTGCAGGAAGGTGAAGGGGAAGACGGAAGGAGTTGGAAGCGGAGGAGGAGGGGGAACGCGTGGGCAGGCAAAGGGCACGGACACGTCACGAAGGGGTGTTGGCTGTAGATCTGAGATCGTGTGGGGGGGGAGGCTGGGCGGGGTGAGAAAGTCTGTCGATGAAGGATCCTGAGAAGACGCGGCCAAGGACACAGGGGAGCGGACAAGCAAGGTGATGCAGGCGTGGCCAAGTCCCTGTGTGTGTTTGTGTGCGTGGTGGAGTTGGAAGGAAGTGTCTTTGATCTTGCAGAACAAAGGCACGACGGCGGGCAGCAGCAGGCTCTCGGCTTCGCGGGCTGGAGCGGGCAGAGATTTTGCATGGCCAATTGTCACCAACCACCAAACCCCACCACGCCGGCAATACAAGGGGGACGAGGACGTCCTCGCCATGGTTGTACTGACCTCATAGCCGCGCTCCTTTTCCCCTACAGGCGTGCACAATTTAGAGGCCGAGCTCAAAGCTCAATGACCTCCCGGCTCCATTGCCTCCCCCTCGGCCAGGCAAAAGCTAATGCGACCCCCTCCCACACTAACACAACAACACACAGGCCTCCACCCTCTTCCTACTCGTCTTTATCCAGCCCTCCATCCCCTCCACAACATGTCTGGGGCCGATTGCCGAGGCCAAGTTTTCAACGAAGCCGCGGCCTCCATCAAGCAACATGGCCAAAACGACGACGACGAAAGCGGGCACGATGCGCCCCCGCCGCCCCCTACGCCCTTGCACATCGACGTGCGTGCCCAGCGAAGCAAGGGCAATATCCTGGATTCGTTGTTAGAAATCAGTTTGGAGAACGAGGACGCGAAGGAAGGAGGGGCCCCACCGCAGCGCCAGGGAGGGAGCATGCCCTCCGCCGCCCGGACAATGATCGAGCTCAAGGCCATCGAGAAGATGCGAAATCAGATGAATGCTCTGGACCCTGTGCCGGCTCGTGGCGGGGCGAATCCTGCGGCTGGTTTTGGTGGTGGTGGAGGAGCAGCAGTAGGAGCAGCAGGAGCAGGAGCAGCAGCAGGAGGGGGAAAGTTGTCGTTTGCCTTGCCCTCGGCGTTGGACCAGGCCACGGCTTCGTTTGGAAAGGAAACAGAGACGCTGGCGAGCTTTGAGAGGATGCATAGCGGTGGTGGTGGTAGTGGGGGTGGAGGAGGTAGTGGGATGGGTGGGAAGGGGTCGGGACGTAAGGCTGTGTTGTCGACCAAGGCGAGGCAGCGTAAGGTGGTGGGAACGGAGAGGGAAGAGGCGTACAATGACAAATTGACGGGACGGGTGGTGAAGCACAATAAGCGCAAGGAACGCATGGAGCGGCTGCGAAAAATCTATTAGAGTTTGGGAAGGGAAAAGAGAGTTGTAAAAAAGAACGGAGGAGAGGAGAGAGGAGGAAAGGAAGGAGAGAAAATGAGAAAAAGTTCTTATGTAACCACACAATGTCAGCCAGCGCCAGCCAGCCAAAAAGTAAACGAAAGCTACTCGAATGAAAAAGAAGGAACCATTTCCAGTAATTAATCTTATCTCAATTGACGACAATAACGAAGACGAACGTAAAAAACAAAAGAAGGGAAATAACAACACAGCAATCCAACACCACCAGCGTCGGCGAGTCGCCCTTCTTTTTGCTTTTTGGGGTAGGCCCAAATCCCCCCCTTGATTACATTTTAGGGACGGACCAGCCGGTGCACGCCAAGCTGGAGACCTACGACCAGCGGCTGGTGCAGCGCCTGCGAGAAGCTTGGAAAGCAGCGGAGGAAGCTCATGGAAGGACTAGGGAGGAAAGGAAGGAGGGTTATGTGCGTAGGAGAGGAGGGAAGTGTGCTGTGTATGAGTTAAATGCTTTGGTGTATGTGAATTCCCCCTTGCGAGAGAAAGGCTTGAGCCGCAAGCTGGCGCAGTGCTGGAGCGGACCTTATCGAGTAGTGGGCAAGGAGATGGAGGGGATGTATGTATTGAAACCGGCAGATGGCGAGCTGCTAAGGACATACGGGTGCACGACTCGCGTCTCAAGGCATTCACTCAGCGGGCTGCGCATCTGGCTGCCAGGCCTCGGCATCACCCGGAGCAGTTCTTGGAGGACACGGCCATGGCGGCGACGAACCTGCAACCCTTGGTGAGTGCGCAGGAGGTGGAGAAGGAGCGGCGGGAGCCGACGGAGGAGGAGACGGAATTGCTGGGTAATTTTTTCCAGGACCCGGTTGCTAAGACCTTGCATGTGATTACGGCGGTGGGGTGGTTCTCCTTGGCGGGTACAGTTGTAGGCTTTTGCAAAGTGATTAAGAAGAGGAACAAGGGAGGGTACACGGTCCAGAATGAGATTGAGGCGCCTAAGCCCGTAGCGATCGCCTCAATCTCATCAGGCGCCTAAGCCCGTAGCGATCGCCTCAATCTCATTCTGGACCGTGTACCCTCCCTTGTTCTTCTTCTTAATCACTTTGCAAAAGCCTACAACTGTACCCGCCAAGGAGAACCACCCCACCGCCGTAATCACATGCAAGGTCTTAGCAACCGGGTCCTG
>Ga0209491_10010872_pt1 | contig 10825 bp, 6 predicted proteins | sample BON02_FD_187213 | JGI IMG/M metagenome (GOLD analysis project Ga0209491, IMG submission 187213) | Freshwater microbial communities from Lake Bonney liftoff mats and glacier meltwater in Antarctica - BON-02 (SPAdes) (version 2) | ecosystem: Environmental > Aquatic > Freshwater > Ice > Glacier...
GCATCATCGGGTGTTGGCTAGCCGCACCCGTCGCACACCCCCAACACCCGATGACGCTAGCCGCATGCAATACAGCCACAAGACACGTGCCACCAGCCCTGGCCCTGGCCCCATAGTGGACGGCTCTGGCGGCGTCGCAGCTCGCGCTCGACCCCAACCTAAACCTATCTAGTTGTTAGTACTTAGTACTTGGTATACGTATATATAAGAGAGCAGAAACGTGCGTGTCCGTTTCTTCGTACACGCGTATGTGTATTTTTATATTATAATTGTTTATTGTTATTGTCATTGTGATTGTGTGGTCGGTAAAACGTAAAACGGTTTGGTGTCAGATTGTTGTCGTTGTCGTGTGCATGCGTGTTGCGTGTACTCATATCGTGTATATAATATTAATATAAATGTGCATCACACACATTTGTGTGTGTGTATGTTGACCCCGTCCACCGAAGCTTTGTTGCACTCTGCACTCTTCCCGCACCTCCCTCTCACAATTTGCGGGATATCGGAAACTTCAAACAGTAACACAATCTCGAAAGTCTTAGATGGCTCGCAGCGTGAGCCGCGTCGCCGCCGCCTCCTGCGCGAGGGCGTCGCCAATTGCGGCTGGCGCCCCGAGCTGCACCGTGCGGCTCGCCTGACCCCGCCGATTCTCGTCACCCAGCAACCAAACCTTGGCCGCCACCTCGCCGCTGCCGCTCCCCGCGTCACACGTCCCCCCCTCCGCCTCGCCGCTGCTCCGCCCAGCCATGTGGCCAACGTGCACCTCCCTCCAGCTAGAGAAGGCTTCACTCAGAGCCTCGCCCACAACAGCGGGCGCGTCGCCTGCGGGTGGCTCCGTCTCAACACCGAGGGGAGGGGTCGTGGGCCACGTGTTGAATAGCACGACCGCGCGCTGCCACTCGGCCTCGGGCGTCGTGGGCGTGGTCTTGGCAAACGGCGTGAGCCACCGGTCCGTCGGCGCGGGGACCGCGTGCAGCAAGCTGCCGTTGAAGCGGAGCAGTCGGCCGCGCACGGCAGGGACGATGGTGAGCGAGTGGGCGGCGGCCTCCAGATGGGCGCCGGCGGTGGTGCGCCACGCCGCCAAGTCGGAACCGCGCACCGCGTCGAAGACGCACGTGGGCCCCCGCACGCGCGTGCCCACCGCGAGGTAAAGGACGTGCGCGTGCTCAGGATAGATGAGCTGTCCAGTCGCCGCGGCGAGCTTCTCGTCCACGTCGGCGTGCAATTCTACGTGTGTCCACGGCTGGCGGGTCCAGTATTCGACGTGCGTCGCGCTGTCGTTGAGCTCGCGCAGCACCGACCCAAGCGCGGCCTCCAGGCGCGTGCGCGGCGGCGCGGCCGGCCGGAAGACGCGGTGGCCCAGGCCCACCGCGAGGGTCGAGGCCTGGAGTGATGCGCACGCTGTTCGCGCCAAGACGCCGTCCCAGGCCGAAACGTGCATGCCTCCAGTGAATGAAAACGTTGGCCTTTGGAGAATGCCTTCATTCACAGCAAAGTCAAGGGGGCCCCCATTCACAGCTCGACACGTAGCCAAATTCAGCGACGCGACGGACGGAGTCGTCCTGCTGAGCCTAGCGGCGGCGAGCGAGTCGGACGCGAAATGGCCGACCTGAAATCCGACGTTGCCGCCTTTCTGCGTTCCGGCGGTGCGCGCACCTCTGGGGCGAGCGACCCGTACAACGAGCCCAACGACTATGAGGACCAGTCGCGCAGTGGCCGCGGCCGGGGAATGGGCAGCGGTCGGGACGGCGGCAAGGGTGGCGGCAAGGGCGGCGGTAAGGGCGGCGGCAAGGGCGGCGGCAAGGGCGGTAAGGGCAGCGGCAAGGGGGCCAAGGGCGGGTTCCGCGACCCGTGGGAGGTGGCGGAGGAGCGGGGCTACACAAAGCGCGACGCGGCCGGCACGCTCGGCGCGGCGGCCAGCCTGTCGGCCGACGCGATCAGCAAGGCGGGGCCGATGATCATGCCGGTGACGCACGCCTGGTGGGACGAGCTCGAGCCTCCCTCGGCCGACGCGCGCCCAGCCGCCGGCCCCGCGCAAGTGAGCGCGCTCCTCTCGCGCGCCGAGGCGCTGCACGAGCGCGAGCAGGTCGCCTTCGCCGCCTCTCAAGCCAAGAAGCACGGCTCGGACGCGCGCTTCGTCGCCAAACTGATTGCCTCCGGTACAATCCGCGATCGGATCGCCGCGCTGCAGGTGCAGGTGCAGGAGTCGGCTTTCCACGCGCTGCCGTCGGTCCGCCAGCTCGTGGGCCTGGCGCAGCGGCCGCGGCCCGAAGTCAAGATGAAGGCAGTCGAAGCGCTGCTGGCCGTCTTCCTGCAGAAGCTGCTGCCCGACCGCCCCCTCGTTGCCTTCGACAAGGCGCGGCTGGGCGCGCAGCCGAGCGAGCGCGCGCTGTTCGCGGCCTACTTCGAGGGGCAGCTCAAGCAGCTCTACGCCGAGCTGGTCGACGTGGTGTCCAAGGGCGCCGCGGACAATATCGTGCAGATCAAGCAGCGCATGGTGAGCTCGCTCTACGAGATGATCTCCTCGCGGCCCGAGCTCGAGCGCACGCTGCTCCCCGCGCTGGTCAACAAGCTGGGCGACCCAGAGAAGAAGGTCTCGTCGCGGCTCACCCACCTGCTCGGCCAGCTCACGCATGCGCACCCGGCGATGAAGCCGGTGGTGCTGGCCGAGGTGCAGCGCTTCGTGCTGCGGCCCAACGTGGGCGAGCGCGCGCAGTACTACGCGGTCATCTTTATGAACCAGCTGATCCTCACGCGGCGCGAGCCCAAGATCGCGCAGACGCTGCTGCTCATCTACCTCGCGCTCTTCGCCGCGCGCGCCACGGACTCGAACGCGCTCAAGGCGGCCATGGACTCGCGGATGCTCTCTGCGCTCCTCTCGGGCATCCACCGCGCCGTGCCCTTTTGCGAGGCGCCCGCCGAGCTGCTGCTCAAGCAGCTCGGCGCGCTCTTCCGCTGCGCCCACGCGGCCAACTTCGTCATCACGGTCCAGGCGCTCATGATTCTCAGCCACGCGGCGCGCTTCGACGAGACGCTCAACGACCGCTTCTACAACGCGCTCTACGACTCGCTGCTCCACCCCGAGCTGCCCTCCTCCTCCAAGCTCGCGCTCTTCCTCAACGTCGTCTACAAGGCGATGAAGAGCGACCCGAGCGAGCCGCGCAAGGCCGCCTTCGCCAAGCGGCTGCTTCAGCTCTGCTCGCACGCGATGCCGCCGCTGGCCTGCGGCGCGCTGCTGCTCCTCTCAGAGGTGTCGCGCGGCGCGCCCTCGCTGCGCGCAATGCTCACCCAGCCGCAGCACGCCCTCAGCGGGGGTCCCGCCGCCGCCGAGGGCGCGGACGAGGAGCCCGACGGCCCCGACGCGGCGGACCGGCGTGCCACCTTTGGCTACGACTGGCAGAAGCGAAACCCGCTGCACTGCGGCGCGGAGTCGACGCTGCTCTGGGAGGTCTCGTCGCTCTGCAAGCACTACCACCCGTCGGTGGCGCAGTTCGCGATGAGTCTACGCGACGGCGAGACGATCGCCTACAAGGGCGACCCGCTGCAGGACTACCAGCTCAGCGCCTTCCTAGACAAGTTCGTCTTCAAGAACCCAAAGCGCAGCGCGTCCGACGCGGGCGGCTCGCTGATGCAGCCCGCCGCCGTGGCCCCCACCGGCATCTCGGGCTCGCTCGGCGTGCCCGCGGTGGCAAAGCAGCTGGCGCAGATGCCAAAGCACAAGGTGCCCGCGCACGAGCGCTTCTTCCACACCTACTTTGAGCAGCGCACGCGCGCGCTCGACAAGAAGGCGCGCAATGCGGCCAAGTATGGCAAGGAGAAGAAGGAGGAGCCCGCGGCGAGCGGCGAGCGGTCCGACCCGTTCGCAGTGGCCAAGGACGACGACGAGGCCGAGGCGGATGAGTTTGCGCAGCAGCTGGCCGAGGGGCTCATGAAGGACGAGGTGGGCGACGAGGACGACGACGACGACGAGGACGAGGACGAGGACGAGGACGGGGAGGACGATTTTGCCGGGATGGATTTTGGCGGCGGCTCCGATGAGGAGAGCGCGGGGGAGGAGGCGTCGTCCGAGGGGGAGGCGGAGCCGATGCCCAAGCAACGGGCCAAGCGGCCGCGAGGCGGAGCGACATTCGCCGACGCCGATGAGTTTGCGCACATTATCGAGGCCGCGGCCGACACGGGAGAGAGCGAGAAGATCGACCGCTGGCAGGGCGCCGGCGAGCGCAGCGGCAAGGGCGGCGGGCGCGGGGGCGGGCGCGGCGGCGGCGGCGGGCGCGGGAAGAAAAGGCGGTGAAGAGGGGCCGCGCGCCTCTTCGGGGTGGCTGGGCTGGCCCGGTGCCAAGGGCTGTTTTCCTTCGGCGGCAACACGGGCTCCGCATAGCGCATAGAGAGAAGGACGACCAGGGGTTCGCGCATCTCCTGGCGTGTTGCCGGGCGTGCTGCGGCGCGTTGTGCTGGCGTCGAGTGGGGAACGGCTCGGAACGGTGAAAGCCACGTCGTGGGGCCGCGGTGATCTTGATACACCTCCTGCAGTCTTTGCGGCTGGGGCTGGGGCTGGGGGGGGGGGGGGGTACACTATTCACTATTTCCATTTTTTTTGAGTATAATGGAATAATGAGAATGAGTAAATATATTATTATATTTATATTTGTGGTTCCCGCATAGAACCGCCCCCGGCGCCCCGGCCCCGCGCATCTCCACGCCCACGCGCGATCTATCGATCTAGTCTTCTGTCCAGATGCTATAAAAAACAAGCCAAAATTTAACTGTATAACTAACATTAACATATATATAATAATATATAATTATAAATCAAGCACTTAACTCTAACTTTAGGAAACTAATAGTATTATTCTAGATGCTGGATGAAAATTATAGGATATAATTATGATTTATTTATATAGACTACAATAGGGCGGTTAACCCTCCACGCGAGTAGATAAAAAGAATATACATATACGAGTACACACTGCACACTGACCGAGCACACACACAAGAGCACACGTAGACAAATCCAGAAACCGCGAATAAATAAAACGATGAAACGCGAGCGCCGGCCAACACATAGAACGCGAGTAATCAGTGACTGCCAGTGAACCTGAACGATGCAACGCATCCATCAGAACATCTCGGAACTCAGAACCCTCGGGGCTCCTACGTGGCCGCGGCGGCCTCGAACTGCTTCACGCGCTCCTCGTAGTCGCCGTCGTTGCTCTTGCTCAGACAGAGCCGCTCCGGCTCGCCCTCCTCCGCCGCCTTTGGGTACCCGTCTGGCGGCACGTAGCCGTAGGCGGCGGCGGCACGGAAGGCGCTCGACCTCGCCCACAGGATGAGGTTGAGCCGCTCGCCCGCGGTCAGGTCATCCGCCCCGTGGCGCTGCCTCCCCAGGTGCAGCACCGCGCGCCCGACGCGGTGGCCCGCCACGCCGTGCAGCCTGCGGTGCGCCGGCGTGCCGAACTGTCCGCAGAAGCGGAGGCCGCCCCCTTCGAAGCCTCCGCTGAGGCACACGTTGAGCGTCACCTCGGACGCGTCATGGTGGAGGTCGAGCCCGCGGTCGCCGCCCGCGTGGCGGTACTCAACCACGAACGAGTGGTGATGGTCAATGGAGCGGCCGAAGCGCTCCGTCGCGCCGTAGAGCGCCTCGGCCAGCGGCGCTACGAGCCGCCGAGTCAGCTCAGTCATGATTGGCTCCATCCCAATGTCGTTGATCACCAACCCGCCGTTGTTCATCGTGTTGGGGCGACGGCGAGGCAGTGTCGTCGCCTCAAACGAGCGGACCTCGGCCGCCAACGCCGCGCAGAAGGAAGGCGAGAAGAGCTCGAAGCTGAAGATGTCGTCGCCCAGCGTCTCGAGCGAGAGCGCGGCCGCCAGCGCCCCGGAGGGCGCCGGCGCGGAGGAGCTGCCGGCGCCGGACGGCGACGGCGACGGCTCGGAGCACAGAAGCCGGCCGACGGCCGGGTCGGCGAACCAGCCGGGCTGCAGAACCCCCACCTCGGCCACGAGCTCCGGGTGGAGGGCCAACTCCCGATATGAGGCAATCGTCGCCGTTTTGGCGGCCGCCAATGCCTGTGCTTCAAGCCACCGCTCGCGCCCCGCCTCATCGTCCCCAGGCGGCGCCTCCAGCCATTCGACTGCCCGGCGCGCGATGGCGCGCAAGGTAGGTTGCTCGCGCAGGCCGTCCGCCTCCCAAAAGGATGCGTCGCAGCACCCAGAATCGTCGACCGAGTCCAACGGGAGCGGCACCCCAAAGCGGACTGCGACGGGCGAGCGAACAGCAGTGCCGATGACGGCCGCGATAGACGGCTCGTCGCCAACGCCCTCTCCACCAACGTGGAGCGGCCACTCGCGAGCACCAAAGCCAGACACGGAGCCCGCCCGTAGCATGAGCTCGACCAAGCCGTCGTTCAGCACGCGGCAGCGGACGACTCCAGCGGGCAGGTCGTGTGCGAGAGATTCCGCCTCCTCGGCGAGGCGCAGCGATAGTGCGTGGTCGGCGGCCAGGACCAGCTCATCGGCTGGACGCTTCTTGGCCGGTTGCATCGCTGCTCGGCGGGACGCGGTGACGGCGGTGGGCCGGACGGAGCTCGACTTGTTCACATGAACACATTTTGTTACCGTCGTAGCTCTAGCTCTACTCCGTAATGTGTTTTGTATTAGTACCTACAGGGAAACGGGCAAAATACCTTCATCTGGCTGATTTCCGAACCAGGGTTAACCCGAACACTGCTCGGGTTAACCCCGAGGTTAACCCGAGCAGTCGTTGTCGGGCGGCATACGCATTACTCGTAAAATAATTTTAAGAAATGAATGACGATGACGACGCGTCGACGACGCGTTGGCGTTGGGCTCTTTCTCTCTTAATCCTACTAAGTAGGAAATCTGAGACGGCGGCAACGCGCCGTCTCCTAGAAATCGAAATCCGTGGCCGTGCCCGCGTTACAGTTACAATAAGTGTACATTATTATAATTAATTACAAATTGTATATATATATACATATATATATTATATAATTATAATAATATGTGTTGTAATATATATTCGTATTCTGCTGACACAGCAATAGGCAACAGGCAATAGCAATAGCAATAGCAATCAATAACGAAAAAAAAACAAAGTAGCAAAAAAAAAAACCAGGAAACAGGGTTACGTGTTACGACAGATGATAAGACAGCATTAGAAGTCTGTCTCAGACTGACAGTCAGAGACTGACACTGACCTCTTGGTTGTTCTGCTGTTTAGCCTATATAGCAATTGTATCTGTATCTGTACCATTATGATTATGGGATGCCATATACCATATACCATATACTATAATATTATATAATAATATAGTACGTACGTACTCGTACTATACTGTACTATATCTATCCATATATGCTTACGCTTACATAGCACATAGCTACTACTATCTACTACACTATAGTACTAGTACTAGTCGTATTAATACAAAATACGATCCATTGTACTGTCCTTATCCTGCTAGATCCTAGGCTAGAAAAAAATTGGTAACCGTTTATTTCACAGCAATTTCAGCAGCCTTTACCTTTAGGGTTAGGGCCGGCCGCCGGGGGGGCGGGGGGGGGGGGCGCGGGGCTAGGTTTAACCCGATATGGCATATATAGTGCCACCACGCGGCAGACCGCATGCACACCTCATTCGACACTCGCCGCACGCACAAGTTGGCACGAGCACGAGACACAGGACACAGCACCGGACGAGCCGCACCAAGTAGCACAGGTGGGGCTGAAACGATCAGCCTTCTCTGCTATTATACGCTCCGCCCCTGCAAGACACCCTCTACTCCCCGCGCCCCTATGCCGCCTCCTTGCCCAGTACATCCTTGGCACGCACGGCGGCGCTGAGCTGCAGCGCGCGGAAGGTGTCGCGGTCGAGACACCAGAGCACGACGTCGGCGGTGACGAGCACAGTCGTCTCGCTGGGCGAGTCGTTCATGAGCGCCGTCTCTCCAAATGAGTCCTTTTCTCCCAGCTCGCCCACCTTCGCCCCGGGCTTCTGCGCGCTCGGCTGATCGCCCTCCTCGTACTTAAACACCTCGAGCGCGCCGGAGTCGACGATGTAGAAACAGGCGCCGCCCTCGCCCTGCGTCAGCACCGCCTCGCCCGCAGCGACGATCCTCTCGCGCATCGCCATGACCGTCGCGGAGAGCGTCGCCTCGTCCAGGTCCTTAAACAGCAGGTTGGAGCCCACCACTTCGTGGATCCGCGCCTGCGCCTCCGCGCCCTTGTCCACCACCGGCAACGTCGACCGGTCGATCGTCGCCGGGTCCACCGACTCGGAGCTGAACGAGGGCCGCTTGGACATGCTCCGCGAGCCGGCAGGCGGCGGAACCGGCTCCGACACCGCCTCCTCCTTGCCCGTCACCGCCTTGATGATCTCCGCGTCCCCGCTCTCTTCCGCGCAGGCCGTCATGAGCTCCTCCGCCGAGTCCGCAGCCTCGGCCGACGCGCCGCCCGCCGCGTCCACCGGGTAGCCCTCCGCGAGCAACGCCGGCACAGCCGTCTCGCCCTCAGCCGCCAGGTGGAGTGCCGTCTGGCCGGCGGGGTTGGTTGCGCCCACCGGCGCGTCCGCCGCCAGCGCAGCCGTCGCCTTGGCGGCGTCGTCGGCGCCCAAGGCCGCGAAGACTTGGCTGGTGGGGTCCGACTCATCGGCAGGAGCAGCTTCTGCTTCCGGCTCGGTGGCAGACTCGAGCTCCGCGGCAGCCAAAGGCGCAGCTTCAACCAACACCTCCGCCGCAGGCTCAGCAGGAGTCATGGGCTCAGCGGTATCTGCCTCTGGCTCAGCGGCATCCCCTGGCGCAGCTTCCACCGGCGCACCCTCGGCCTCCGCCACAGTCACAGGCGGAGTCTCCTCAGCTGTAGCTGCAGGCTCGGGTGCAGCAGCTTCTTCAGGCGCCAGCGCCTCCGCCACAGCGTCAGCCGTGCCCTCAGGCGCCGGCTCTGGAGCAGGCGACAGCGTCGCAACGGCAGGCTCATCGCCACCGGGCGTCGGCGGCCCGCCCACGGCGGGCGGCGGCACACCCTGCGGCGTGGTGAGGTAAATGCGATACATCACAAACGCCACCGCATTCTGCGGCTGCTCACGCAGCGCTCCCTCCAGTACAACCTCGAGGATGTGACGCACACCCAAGCTTGTTAGGAAGGCAGCGAGCGCCTCTTGCGACGACGCGATGTCCTCCCGCGGCTCCCACGGTCCAAGCTCGGCCTCCTTGGCCTCCAGGCCGGGCAGCGCGGCCGCATCGGCCGGGTACTTTTCCTTAAGGAAGTGGAAGAGGTACGGGCGTAGCGAGGACGGCTTGTCCTTGCACACAGCCTCGATCATCGTCGTGATCATCTGCCGGAGCACCGTTTGCTCCAGGTAGCGGTCGGGGGCCAGATACATGGCAAGCAATGGCAGGTGGCGCTAGCAGCAAATAGTTGCTAGAAATACGTTCACAGCAGTTGTTCACAGCAACTCGCTGCAAAAAAAACGCAACTGCTAAAGACGTATTTTCCGCGGCCTAGCGCGTTAGGAGTTGGGAAACAAAACCGGCATGGAAACAGCCGGCACCGAGTCGGGCGACGAGCTGGACGTCCCTGACGCCCTCTGCGACTGGCTCGACGAGTTTTGCGAGCCGTTCGAACGAGAACTACGTGTATATAAGCACGAGAGCGTCAGCACTGGGGATGTGCGACCTGCGCGCGTTGACGTTGAGGTGGCTGCTGGTGCCGACGGCTGGGAGACGCTGGCCGCGGCGAGCCTGCGCGATAGCGGCTTCTGTGTGCTGAGAGGCCCACTCCTCGTGCCTGCCGCCGCTGCGGCCGGCTGCAGAGAGTATGCATCCTCGCGACTGTCCAAGCTCATGTCCCTAGCGCGTGACCGCGGAGACGACCCACGGGCCGATCGTTTCACCTATGGCGAGGTGTGCTCGCGCACCCCGGGTGGCCGCCGGCTCGACATGCGCTTGCCCCACCGGCTGTGGGAGCGTGACGACTGCCCGACTGCGTGGGGCTGCCTACTTGCCAGCGTCGACCGCTGGGTGCGTCCGGTGCTGGAAGCGTCGGGCCTCAGTACCGCTGGGCCGTCGGGGGTGCGAGTTGACTCGGCCGGCTGCGTCACCGCGCTCCCTGGCGCGCCGCTCCAGCACTTTCACCCCGATGGAACGGTGCAAGGCCTGGTCAACGTCTTTGTGCCGCTGGTGCGGGTGGACGCAGCCAACGGCTCGACCGAGCTGAGGCCAGGGACGCACGAGTGGCTGCACGACGCGATGGGTGCGCGGGAGGACTGGGACGAGCGCCGCGGCGACGTGGCGGCTGCGCCTTGCCTCGACCCCGGCGAGCTGCTCCTGTTCGACTACCGAGTGATGCACCGCGGCCGCGCAAACGCCACGGTGGAGGATCGGCCGGTCGCCTATGTGGTGTACGCGTGCCGGCCGGGCATCGGGGACGTTCACAACTTCCCGAGCAACTCGTGGCTGTGCGAGACGTCGAGGGCGGAGCTAGAGGGCGAGTAGATGAGTGGTGTGTGGCTCTGGTCGCATTAGATCGTATACTTATATCTATATTAGTCTATATCTATATATCTATATATCTATATATATCTATAGGTATATGTATACATATATATGTAAATGAATATATAATATGTATATATATATATAGGCCGGTCGCTCAAAAAGAAAAAGAAAAATCCGCAGGAGCTCGCGCCTTCAGGTAGATGGTAACACGGTGTGGGGATCACGAATCCGCCCTCAAATATGCTTTTATATAAACAGGATCAAAAGTTATGACAGAGAATGTACAAAAAAACAAAAAAAAACGCCCCTACCGG
>Ga0209491_10010873_pt1 | contig 10825 bp, 8 predicted proteins | sample BON02_FD_187213 | JGI IMG/M metagenome (GOLD analysis project Ga0209491, IMG submission 187213) | Freshwater microbial communities from Lake Bonney liftoff mats and glacier meltwater in Antarctica - BON-02 (SPAdes) (version 2) | ecosystem: Environmental > Aquatic > Freshwater > Ice > Glacier...
GGGGGGGGGGGGGGGGGGGGGGGGGAGGGGCGGTGGTGATGATGGTGGTGTCTGTGGGTCGAACGAGGAGGGCTTTCAGTCCGAGGAGTAAGAGACCAAGTGTTGCGGGTGCTGCTGCTGCTGCTGCTGATGAGGACAAGGGAGGAGGAGAAGGAGGAGGAGGGGCATACACTCGTTCCACCACCCCCTTCCATAATCGGCTTTCATTTCCCCGGATGAGTCGATGGGAAGTCGCGTATTTCTTGAGCGCTTCGTCGGCCAAGGCGTGAAGGAGGGCGGGGGGGAGGGAGGGAGGGAGGGCGCCCTTCCGTTCTCGCGTTCGATTCCGTAGCACTTCGAAGACTTCGTCTACCAGCTTGCCTGGGACTGGACGCTCTGCTTCTGCTGCAGCTCCCGCCTTTTTTTCTCCTTCTTTTCCTTTCTCTTTTTTAACCTTTGAAGAGGAGGAGGGGAGGGAGGAGAGCAGGACGGGTGGCAGCAGACGATGGAGTAGGTGGGTCCATGCGGCTAGAACGGCTTTTTCAGCCAGAGGTGGAGGAGGAAGGGGGGAGCCTTGAGTGTCTTGAGAAGGAGGAGAAGAAGAAGAGGACGAGGGCGAGGTGATTCGTCGTCGTTGCCGCTGTTGCGCTTGCTGCTGTTGCTGCTGCTGCTGTTGTTGCTGGTGCTGGAGAAGCTGTTGGTAGTGCTCTTTGATGGAGTCTTGTTGTGCTAGGACTCGGAGGGCGAGGACGAGGAGGTGTCGTTGTGTGTTGACATTTAAAGGAGGTACGTCCTGCCATCCTCTCTGTGTCTGATCACGTTTCAGGAGGAGGGAATCGGGAATAGCGCCTGGCACGAGAGAGGAGAGGAAACGCAGTCCTGCCTCGAAACGAAGGAAGGCTGGGTCAGACCCACTATCATTATGATCGGTCGCTAGGATGTTTAGGAGGATACCACGCACGTTCTCGTCTGTTTTAGTACCTACGCATACGAGGATTTGGTCGGGGTCGAGGGAGGAAGAGGAGGAGGACCATAGGTAGGGTTGCCATTCCTTCTTACTGAGCACGACACTGAAAAGTCGCAACGCTTCACAATCGTACTCTCGTTGATATTCATCTCCTGAGGGTCTCCAAGCAAAAATACGAAGTAATGGTCGAGGCAGGCAGTTGAGGAGGTCGGTGAGAAACTTCTCTTTCTTGTTTTCGTCTTTCACATTCACGTTTTGCACCAGAGGCCAATCACGAGCAACCGCCAAGACATAAGAATATGTCCAAATCTCCAACGCCTTTTGCCGCATTTTGGCCTGCTTCTGCCGCTCAGCTGCACTCCTGCTGCTGCTGCTGCTGCTGTTGGTCATCATGGCCTTGTCGAGCACGTTTAATACGGGGTTGATTACTTTCCCACTCTTTAAGCCCGCTGGACTCATTAAGGGCAACAAGCGTTCCACCACCCGTACAGCCAAGGGCAGCTCATTCTTCGCCAGAGAGTCTAAAACCTCGCTTTTGAAATGCTTGCGGATATAATTACAAACACTCCCATCACTCGGCTCCTTGCCCGTAACAGGGTCACGTGCCAAAAGAGGGATAGGCCGAGTCGATTGTGCTTGCGTCAACGCTTTGACAGCCATCTCAACCTCCTCCTCGTTCACATTCACTTTCGCCCCTCCTCCTCCTCCTCCTTCTTCCTCCTCGCTACGACCACTATCACCACCACTTCCTCCTTTCAAGACGTGGAGCAAAATGGCCTTTAGGAGTCCTCGGGCTTCGCCGGCGCATCCCGGATTGACTGCCAAACGGGGGAGTAATTGATTGGCGGCCTGCAAACCCTGCGCGGGTAACAACGGCGCAAATTCACCAAAGCTACCGTCGACTGCTAGGCGCATGACCGTCATGAGTTTTTGAAGGAAGCACTCGGAGAGGTTGGAGAGGTCGCAGGTTTGAAAGGCGATTACCGTTAGTAAGGAGTAGGCCAGGTCCGCCAACTGCATCTGCTCGGGCCCCACCGCTGTGTCGTCGTCCGCAAGCACCAACAGCTGCTCCTGTACCTTTTCCACAATGTCCACGAGCAAGGCCAACACTTTCTCATCGGCACGATTGTTGTTGTGCAGCTGCGCGCAGCATCGCCTGTCGTTCAGGAGCATGGTTAGTAGGCGGAGGGCCGGCGCGACTGAAGCCGCAAAGTCGGCGGGGGAGGCGACGGCTGGCCGCAAGCTCTCGACAATGTGGTCCACCACAGCGGCGCCTCGCAAGGGGATGAAGCATTGCAGGTCTTCGGGCGTCTCCTCCTCGCCCCCGGCCGCTTCCATTTTGTCGAACAGGAATTGATAAGCCTCGATGCAGGAGTGGCAGCCCCGGTCCTCGATGCCCCCACCCTGCCCATCCTCCCCCAGCAGCTCCCTTAGACATGCCGCGACATTTTGCCAGGTCATGGCCTATATGTGTGTAGTAAGGGGAGGGCGTGAGTTTATGTGTATTGTATACAATAGTAAGGGGAGAAACTTGGGCCGCGGAAGTGGGGGCGAGTGCTTGCTTGAGAGAGAGACTTTGATGACCACCATCTCACCACCACCACCCACCCACCCACCCACAACCACACAGGGACAAGGCTAAGGAAAGGTGCCAGCTGCTGGGTGCATTTGTTAGTGCTGGGGCTTTGGTTTGGCTGCGATTTTGGCAATTGATTTCCAAGCATTCCATCATTCCCTCGCCCCAAGCAGATCAAGCATCATAGGCCTCCCTCCTCTTGTACAAGCAGCTGAAACCACCCACCACCACCACACCACCACCGGCAGCACAACGACAACGACGAGGACATTATAATGCCCACGACGACTCAGGAAGAGCAGCAGCAGCGCGCGGAGGATGCCAGGTACGTACATATCCCCCACCTTAGCCTTGGCCTCCCCACCCCACCCCTCCCCTACCACCCCTCCCTCTCTCATGCCCCCATCCTCTTCCTTCCCTTCCCCACTCCCACCTACAAAGTCTGGCAGCCCGCATTCGCTACGTGGGCTATTCCAGCGAAAAGCAACTAGGGGCCATCATGGCGTTGGTCGATCGGGATCTGTCGGAGCCCTATTCCATCTTCACCTACCGCTACTTCCTGTGCGGGTGGCCTGACCTGTGCATCCTTGCGTACATTGACGACGAGGATAACCCCGCCGCAGCTGCGGATAGCGGTGATGACAACAACGTAATCAAAGCTGGAGAAGGGGACGATTGGCACGGCACGTTGGTGGGGGTGATTGTGGGCAAGGCGGACAATGAGGGGAGCACAGACCCCAAGGGCTTGTGTGGGTATATTGCCATGTTGGCGGTGGAGACGTCTTATCGGCGAGCGGGCATAGGTGCGTACTATGTTTTCATTTTGTTATGTGTGTGTTGGTTTCTTTGCCTGCGATGTACTGTAAGCGTGGTGGCCATATCTCTCTGAAATCCCTCTGATTGTGCTCAGAGGGTCTTGTTTTTCACAGAATTGATCGACAGGCTCCATCGTCAACACGTGGCACCTCAACGCAGCATCACGCATCGATTTTTCGCAACCCCTTAATCCTTTCTTTAACGATGCAAATCACTCACACTCATACGCAACCTCCAAACCCCAACTCCCTCCAAAAACAGGTCGAAAGCTAGTCAGTCGTGCCGTGGACCGCATGGTAGAGATCGGCTGTCAAGAAGTCGCGCTCGAGGCCGAGGTCACTAATGCCGGAGCCTTGCATCTATATGAAAGGCAGGGATTTGCAAGGGAGGAGCGCTTGTTCAAGTATTACCTGAATGGCGTGGATGCGTTTCGGCTCAAGTTGTGGTTGGCTGCAGGGGAGGAAGAGAGGAAGGGAGAAGGGAAGGGAAAGGGAGGGTACAATAGTATACACCAGCATAGCCATGGGGAGGAAGAAGAAGGAGGGTGCTGCGGCGGTGGAGACCACCACCATCACCATCATCACGACGAGGACGAGGAGGAGGAGCATGCCCACGGACATTCGCACGAGCACACGCACGATGAGGAAGGGGGCTGTTGTGGCGGTCACGGCGACGACGACGAGGACGATCACATTGCCACCCAGCAAAATCTGGCGTTGTTAAGTCTAGAAGGCAGGATGTTGGGGGCGGCGCGAGCAGCCAAGGCCGCGAACGGCGGAGCGGCAGCGGGGGTGGGGGTGGTGGGGACGGAGAGATGAGATGACGAGAAGGGAAAACAGAGAATGAAAAGCACAAGCACTTATCGATGTTTTGTTTTGCGTAGAGACACTACATTTTCTTACAGTTCTTGTTTGTTTGTGTTCGGGTTTGGGCAAAAGGAGGTGGCAGGAGGTCAAAATCTAACGGCTGGAATTTCAAGCGGGCGTTCAAACGACGAACCGGCAGGCGCAGTCATTGCCTTCGATAAAGCAATCAACCTACGCACTCTCCCCTGCACCACGCACCACACACCCCCCAGTGGCACCACAAGGCCCACATTAGGACACGCGTTGCCGGCATTGCGTAGGGAAGAGCCTCTTGCGTGGTCTGCCTTTCACATTGCCTCTCTCGTCCTGCATGTCGCCACTCCTTCGCTCAGGCCACACGCTACACACGCTGAAGCTTCTGGAGCTCAGCCCAACCACCACATGCTCCAATCTCATGTCCTATCCCATACATCACATACACAGAGAGGACGCAGCAAGGATGCCGTACCTCAAGAGCAACTGGTCGTCCATGCCTCCCTTGGAGGAGTTTGGGCGCTTTGCGTTTGGGGAGATTTTCACCATCCCTGAAATGACCTTGACACAAGCAGACCCCACGGCCCGGGCCTGCTACTTGCACGTGGCGCTGGAGCACCAGGCCCGCGTCCAGGAGCTGGATTTGGTGTGCGCGGCCCCGACCATTGTGGTGAACCTGATGCGAGGCAAGTCTACCACGGCCATGAGCTACACTTATCTGACGACGCTCAAGGGCCAGAGCTCCGAGGAGTACCCAGGCCTCTTTGCCTTCCGCATCGACGCGTCGCTCTTGTCGCACGTCGAAGTCTGGCAGCTCCAGATCAAGTTCTTGTTTCCCCGGGTGGGTGAGAAGTCGTTGCTGGTCAAGAAGATAAGTGTGATTGTGGAGGACCAGGCCAAGAAGCGCGGGGAGCTAAACATGAAGCCCGAGACGGGCGCAGGCAAGCGCGGCGTTCTGGACCGTGCCAATTCTATGGCCATCCAGTCCTTTGTCCCGCCCCCGCAGCAGCAACGGCAGCAGCATTACGCGCCTCCTCCCCCTCCCCAGCCTTTTAACGCGGAGAGCGCCGTGATGGTAGGGTTGGTGGTGGTGGATCAAGTGCTGGGTGTCATGACTAAGGAAATTCAGGAGAATTTGAAGTCGACGTGCCGGGGGGTGGAAGAACGGTTGCTCGCGGATTTGAGCAGGTTGGAGGAGAAGATGCGACGGATTGAGGAGGTGTATGATGATATTGCTGCGGACATTCGCTTAACCTCGTTGCAGTCGGCGTTGGAGGAGGCACGGATCGCACGGGGCATGGCGGCAGGGGAGGGGGAGGAGGGAGGACGAGGGGTGGAGGAAACAGTACAGGAGGGGGTGGGGGAGGAGAAAGGGGAGGGGAGAGGGAGCCCGACGACGGGGGCTTGGGGGACTCCGGGGGGGTTGAAGCCTGATATGTATTATGGCGTGGGCGTGGGGGTGTGAGTGGGGAAATAAGGAGAGAGAGGAGGAGGAGAGGAGGAGTAAGAGAAGTAGGAGAAAGAGGAGAGGGAGAAGTGGTGTGTGTTGTTGAGTGTGGGCACACAGAAACATTGAATGGAAGGAGAAGAAGAGGAAGAAGAAGAGGAAGGGAGAGAGGTAAGTAATAAAGGCCCTCGTTTTCGAGCTCAAACGGCCACAAACAAAGTGGCGATAGAAACGCAACAGCAACAACAACAAAAACAATCAAGAGAAAGAAAGGAAAAAAATAAACAAATCTCTCCCAAAAAAATGCATATCTACGTTGGAGTTTACAAGTGAGTCTTAATGCTATTTTGCTTTCAGTCTCACGAAACAGTTCATGTTAAGTTGCGCTCTTCGCGTCTTCGTCTTCCTCCTCCTCCTCCTCTCCTTCCACCACCTCCATCCCATCCTCCTCCCCTTCCGTTTCCTCCTCTTCGTCCTCCTCCTCCTCCTCCTCCAAATCCACCAACACCAAATGATTCGCCCTCGATGTCAGAGTAGCTACCCCTCTACAACCCGTCACTGAAAGCACCAGCTGCTTCGGCGCCACCGCCGCCACCTGCCTCGCCTTCACTCCCTCCACCCTCCCCAATGACAACCCATCCTTCCCATTCAGCCCTTCCAGCAAGCCACTGCTCTTGCTCTGACTTCCCTCCTCATCCTCCTCCTCCTCCTCCTCCTCCTCCTTCTCCAGTTGTGGTAGTGATGAGAGAGCAGGCCCAAGGCTACTAAGCGGCAACTTCCAAAGTTCTGCCGACGAACATCCATTCAAAAACTGAGGAGGCCCACGAGCCAAGAGGACGAGCGATTCGGGGTTGGAGGTGGGAAGGAGGGGTAACCCGCCATACAGAGAGGCTTGTTGAAAAGTGCGGTCGGGCGGGGCGGGAATGGAGAGGGTTTTGAGGGGGAAGAAGCTGTTGGCGCTGCTGCTGCTGCTGCTTTTCACTTTCCAAGCTTGTGCATTGACCTGAACTGATAAGAGCGTGGCCCGCGTGCCTTGTCCTTCGACAGCCGCGACAAATATTTGGGAAGGGTCCCCAGTGGGGGAAACGAAGAGATGAGGCGCTGCTGCCAAGGGGTGGGTGGAGAGACGGAGAGCACGGGAAGGGGCAAGGCGGGTTTTGAGTGCTTCGAGGGGCCGTTTGAAGACAGCTTCGAATTGGGCGCGGACTTGGTTAACTTGCATGCGGAGTGACACGGAGGCCAGACCATCTGCTGCTGCTGCTGATCCTGCTGCTGCTGCTCCTCGTCCTGCTGATGGTAAAGGCTCGTCTTTGAAGTAAGCCGAGACTTGCACAGCAATCACCGCCTCGGTATTTCCACTCCCCCCCGGTACCGTCGGCTTCTTTGCTCCTCCTCCCGCCTCTCCTTCTACTGCTGGCGCTGCTGCTGGTGGTGGTGGTGGCAAATAAGGCTTCCGCAAGAACGCCAGCAGCATACGGACATGCTTAGTAGAATGCCGAAACGTCAAACGACCAGCAGTTGCAGCGGGCGGAGTCTCTTCTCCAGTCGCCGCAGGCAAGTGCTGCATAGTATCAAGAAGCCAAAGGAGGAAAACCTTCAAATTCTGCCTCGCCTCCTGTACCTGCCTCAGAGCCTCCTCTGCTTTCAAACTCAGGTTAACCGCAGCGTCAACGAGGGAGGAAAGCGCTCGTGCAGAGAGACCTACCGCTCGGTAGTCGTTGCCCATCCGCGCGAGCCCCCTAAGCTTGCTTCCGTGGAAGACCACCATTTCTGCAACCCTTCCCACCTGCTCTCGAAGCAAAGACTCAACACTCGCGGCTTTATCATCAATGGTTTTAGACAAACGAAATAAATTGTGTTGTTGTGGTTCCGAGCCATTTTGGCTCAGGTATTGATTGAGGGCAGGGCAGGCTACCCCAGACAAGACCAACGACAGGAAAACCTCCCGAGCAGAAGCCTCGCATGCATAGTCTCTCAACAAATTATTGAGCAATTCTAATTTGATATCCAACGTTTTCAAACCCTCGCTCCAATGCCTCTCTGCTAGATCAAGAGCATCTTGTAAATGAGTGACCAGGGAGGAGAGGGCAGCAAATTCACTTGTGAGGGGTTTTAGTTGATGTCGGTTTTCCCAAAGGGAAGTGGTAGGGAGGGCGAGGAGGGAGGTGCCGTCTAAAGCGTTGTCGCCGTGCCCGACCGCGAAGAGGAGGGTGCTTAGGTCGGGGGTGGCGGTGACGGATTGGACACGGAGGACGTGTGATTTGGGGGTGCGTTTTTTGGTGGGGGTGGAGGAGGAGGGCATGGAGGGGGAGGAGGAGGAAGAGGGGGAGGGAGAGGAGGCCATGGGTGTTGTTGCTCTTGGTTGTGTTGGTTGCAAAGGAGAGCTTCTGTTTTGATTGGATGCTGAAGGAGTCCCAAAAACAAAGAGGGGCTTGTCACCGCTGCTGTCACCGCCATTCGTAGAGGAGGCAAGTGGAAAAGGCACCAAGTCCTGTACCCGCAGACTGAGCAAGGGAAACAATCCCGAGGACAACACCAATATAGCACCACTCTTGAAGCACGCCACAAGGATATCTAAGGACGCGGGCCCTGCTGTTAGTTTAGCTCCGACTGGGTCTTCTTTCCGGTCCTTGGGCGCCGCGAAGCTCCCACTCTGCGGCCCTAACGCAGGCAAGTCCTCCAAAAATACAGCGTCCCGTTGCAGGTAATACGACGCTGCAGCACACGACCGGTCTTTTTCCCAGTCCAATGCCGACAAGCTCGAAGGCTCGCGATGCTGCGTGAACCAGGCCAACACCAGGACCTCGCTTTGGTCCAGCGCTTCGGGAGGCCGGGCCCCCAAAGGGAGAGGGGAGGGCTCCCCCTTTTCCACGTCAAACAAGCTGATGGCGCCCCGTTCATGCCCCAAAGCCAGCACATTCCCATCCGGGCTCCACGCCAGGGCCGTGACGCGATTCTCGTCCCGCAACTCGGCCGCGGGCAGGGCATGCAATTTCTGCCAAAAAATGGTCCGGAGCACGACCAAGGAGCCGTCCCCCGCTAGCAAGGCAATCAAGTCCATTTTCGGGCACAAGGCCACCTTGGTCACCGCCACCGACTTGTCATGCAGCACGCTAAAGGCACGGCTGTGGACGGTCGAAGGAAGTATTCCAGGGGCCTCCTCCTCGTCTTGCTGCTGCGGTGGGGCCATGGTGATCGAACAAAGGGGAGGGGGTGTTGGCTGGAGTTCTCAAGGCACCTTTTGCAGCCGCGTCTCTGCCTCTCCGCCGCCTCCTTCTGGCCCAACTGCTGCTGCTGCTGCTAGGCTGGCTCCTCCTCCGCCGCCTCCTGTGCGTTGTATTGGTGTAGGTGATGAGTTAGAGGACGAGCGACGCGGAACATGAGCTCGTCGCTCGATGACGATGATGATGAGCGAAGGAGAGCATTTGAATGAAAACTGGGACACACTCATTCATTAATGACGCCGCTCACCTAACCACACACACATACTATAACGAGCAGACAGACAAGCACAACACACAGGCGGAAGGGCCTTGGAACACGGACGAGGCGCCGTTTTGCAGCCTCCTCCTTGGCAAGAGCGTCTTCTCCTCGACGTGGCAAGGAGAGAGCTCACCTCGCCCTTTTTGTCCTCCGCACGACCACCACTTCCTCTAGCACACACACACCAGGCCCTACTTGACACCCTTTCCTTTGTACAGCGGGGCTGCTGGTGCCACAGGGCGTGAGGCGTGCGCCTATGCCCCCTTGTCCGTTGCTCGTGCATGTTCTCTGTCGGTTGCTTGCCCAGCCGATGACGAGGAAAGCACACAGCCTTGCTTATGAGTGACGCATAGCCACAGCCTTGCTTATGAGTGACGCATAGCCAGGGAGTCCCAGCCATGCTGTGGACGAGACTGTTGTGCATCCTCTGCTGTTGTGCGCGTCGTCACTGGCGCCTCCACTTCGCCCCTGCTGAAGGAACCGCTCTCATCTCTCGCGCGCACACCCCTATCATTGCCCAAAGCTTATCATCCCACACGCAACTGTTCCGCATGCCCTCGGCTATGGCCGTGGACCCGTGGTGAAGCTTCCCTCACCGCATCACACATCATCCCATTCTTACCTTCTCTCCCTCCCTCCCTCCATCATCCACTCCCTCCCTACCTACACATAGACTTATCTACAAAATGACAATGGACCACGAATCCGGCGGCGGCAGCAGCAGCAGCGGCAGCAGCAGCAGCGGGGACAAGTACGCTCTGCACCTACCACCTCCACCACCGGCTGGGGCGACCTTACCACCGTCGGTGAAAGAGCAACGGGAACGAGTCCGAGAGGCGATTGAGGAGGGGCAGACCTTGAGGGTGGGTGAGGTGTTCTACCCCACCTCCCTTCGATGGTGGCAGCAATGGAAGGTGTTTGTCGGGTACGAAGAGGGGGATTCCAGTGCCGAGGCAGATGAGGACTTGCATCCTGGCCCCATCAACAACAGTGCGCTAGCTATGAAGCAACCACGCAAGCAGCAGCAGCAGCAGCAGGTGCTGGAGCTTCGGAAGGGTTTGTCGCAATACCAGGACTATGAGTTTCTTCCTGAACCGGGTTATACGCTTTTGAAGGAGTGGTATGGGGGAGGACCTGATCTCCCTCGGTCAGTCGTGAGGGTTGGGAAAGGAGGCAATGCCTTCAATCACATTGAATTGTACCCTTATGTCGTAGACGTGGCGTGTGGTGATTCTGTCTTTCATTGTGGCACGTCCAAGGAACGACGAGGAGGGCAACAGCAGCAGCAGCAGCCGCTGCAGCAGCAGCAGCAGCCGCTGCAGCAGCAGCAGCAGCCGCTGCAGCAGCAGCAGCGGTTGGTGCTTTCGGTGGAGACCCCGGCAGGGGAATTTGTGAAGGAGGTGTGTAAGGCTGGAGGGGTGGAGGTGGAGCATGCCGAGTTGTATTTGGTGGTGTTGTCCGAGGACGAGGAAGGGAGGGAAGTCGAGATGGTAGATGGGATGGAGGGGGTGACGATGGGGACGGGGGAGGTGAGTGGGAACCCGCAGCAGGACCAGGAGGGGGGAGGTGTCGGCAGCAACAGCAGCAGCAGCAGCAGCAGCAGCAAGATGGACATGGACACAGACGCGTCTCTCGTGCCTCCGCCCCTGCAGTCTGTGCAGCAGCAGCAGCAGCAGCAGCAGCAGCAGCAGTCACCAGAGATGAAGAAGCTGGAGAAG
>Ga0209491_10010874_pt1 | contig 10824 bp, 13 predicted proteins | sample BON02_FD_187213 | JGI IMG/M metagenome (GOLD analysis project Ga0209491, IMG submission 187213) | Freshwater microbial communities from Lake Bonney liftoff mats and glacier meltwater in Antarctica - BON-02 (SPAdes) (version 2) | ecosystem: Environmental > Aquatic > Freshwater > Ice > Glacier...
GGGAGGGAGGGAGGGAGGGAGGGAGGGAGGGGCTGCAGGCGGTGGAATTGACGAGGAAGAAAGTGTGATCAAATAATCAGCACTTAAATCTCTTCTCAAATCAAGTGTACCAGGTAAGGCAACTGTGAGATATTTCTATAGGCACGAAAAATCAGCATCAAAAGATGAAAATTAAAAGGGATAGTGTTTGAGTTGGATAGATACAGGTAAGAAAGTATGGAAAATACGACTCCAAAGGCCTGCGTCCTAGGATGGAAGGTCGTCAAGTCAATGCCAAAGAACGAAATGCATAAGTGTGTGAAGCAACACTTTTCTAGATTTTGTTGTTGTTGTTCTTGGGTTATAGGATGGAAGGTGGTCAAGTCAATGCCAAAGAACGATGTGCATAAGTGAAGCAACACTTTTCTAGGTTTTGTTGTTGTTGTTGTTGGGACATTATAATGGTTTCTTCTTCTTCTTGCTCTCTTTCTCTCTCTCTCTCTCTCTCTCTCACTCTTCTATTCTTTTGCTTCTTCATCTTTTCATCATCTGCATGCATGCATGCGCGCGTTACCTCTCGTCTAGGATAGGATGGGTACAAGGAGGAGGAGGACAGGGAGGGAGGGAGGGAGGGAGGGGGGGAAACGGCAGTGGAGGATTTGGTGTGTGGTCAAAGTACTAGACACACACTCACATACCACACATTCTCTTCTGCTCTTCTTTTGGGTTTGGGTCACTTCTATATGCACGTGTGGTGGTGGTGAGGAGGATAGATCTTAATACTGCTGCTGCTGCTGCTGCTGCTGCTTCTATTTTTGCTTTACTTGAGCACCTTAATCGTCACTTCATTCTTACGCGCACCACGGGGCACAATCCCAACACATGTCCTGACCTTCTTCCCGTTCAAATCGACTTCGCACGTTCCGCACTCGCCCTTCTTGCAGCTGTACTTGATGGGGATCTTGGCGGCGAGGGCGACGTCTTTCAGGTTTTGCCCGGCCACGGCCTGGACTATCTTGTTGGCGGGCAGGAACGTGATGGTCACGATGGGGGGGCCCTGTGCGGTTTAGAGAGAGGACAAAATGAATGGAAGGGAAGGATGTGAGATGGGTTGACATGTGGGTTGGTTGGGATCGTGGGAGAGTGCAAGGCCAGGGGGGGTGATGCATGCTGGGAGAAGGGGTGGAGGGGGAGGTGACACGGTCGCTCGGCTACACAGAAGTGTGAGGCCTTTTATCACACTGCATAGACTTGGAGCTTGCCAGCATTGCCAGCCTGGAGCACACATACTTCGATCATGCAACAAAGCGCAGTGGTGCGTGATGCGGTACCATTCCGCAGCAGCACCACAAGAGGCCTTACGTCATCGTTTTTCTGTCCAATCACCCTACGTACATTCTTGAGGCCGGCATTGGGTGCCGGTTGACCTTGTGCCTCGTTCTCAAAGCCCTTCTTGATGGAGTCGAACAAACCCATATACAAAGGCGCCACACGGCTGCGGCTGACCGAAGAGGAGGCAGAGACGGGGGCTGAAGGAAGGAGGAAGGCCTGGGAAACGCAGGCGAGGACGGCGGCCACGACGCACAGCAAAGAGGACCGGGCGACAAACATGATGCGAGGTGTCGAAGGAGCCTTTACAGTGCCTGTGATGTGGATTTCGCGTTGAGCGGTGTGTGGTTTGTTGTGGCATTTGACAAAGTAAAGGGAAGGAAAGAGGGAGATCTAATGGAAGGCCACCTCATGCGTGTCGGCGTGTTCTATGGGTGGAGTTGACGAATCCAGGCGAACGTTTTCGCGGAGTTGACGAATCCAGGCGAACTCCACCAATAGCTCGGTGGCGGACAGCTGACCAACTTCTTGTCTTGACTTATTTCTTTAGAGTGCAGCCTCTGGGAGGGCTTTTTCTGGCGCATGCCGAAGCAGGCCTACACTGTACCGTGCAGAGCGTCACACCCCCGTGGGCAGGGTGCCCAGGTCTTATGCACTTCAACCATCGCGGGGCATTGTGCGGCTCTTACACATGTATCGCCCGTCCTCGACCATAAAATCGTAGAAAATACGATACGTTCCGATCTCTCTATCAGTCCCATCTCTCTAGAAATTGCCCTGATTCCAATTATACTGCTCCCAAATTATACTTCTAAACTCTCCCTTTGAATAAGATCTCCAAAATGGGCATGACAAGCCAATCCCCCTGGTACGTATTTCTCCTACTTCGTCTTCTAAACTAATTTTAATCTCTCTAATTTACACACATTTTGTCAATTTCGAATATTTGCACGCATTGGAACTTGAACGCAAAGGGAATGCGGTAGATAATTGCGCAAAGTTTCCTTCTCTACCGATGGATCATTTTTGCTTTCATATTTAGATTTTTCCGCACGTCTCCACCCCCTCGCTCTCCTACTCTTCCCCCACATGTACTCCATCCACTTTCCTTTCACTCTCTAAATATGAATAAACATGCAGCTTTTTCTTACAAATATATTTTCTACTTCCTTGTAAATGTCTCCTGAGCCTGCGCTCAAGCTTTCATCTCTCACACAACCACCTTTTCTTTCTATATTGTCAACCTCGCACACCGGCGCGCGCACCCCATTGGTCTGCTGCGCTCAGCCCCTATTCTCCCTGGCCGCCACCTCCTCCACCGCCCTCCGGAGCATGCCCAGCGAGCGAACTACGCCCATGACGCCCTCCGGAGCACCGCCCCCCTTCCTCACCACCAACCCCTCCACCTTCCCTCCTTCTCCTCCTCCTGCCCCTTTTCCTCCTCCTCTCCCCATCTGCATGGTCTCGGCCACGGCTGCGTGCATGTGCTTATGGCGTTTCTTCGGGTGGCTGCTCCTGCTGAACCCCTCCTCTTGCGTCTCTGATTCCTGCTGCTGCCGCTTTTGTTGCTGCTGCTGGTGCGGCTGCCGTAGCTGCCGCTGCTGCTGCTGATGGAAAAGCCGCTGCTGCTCCTCCTCGCCCATGTCCTACGTGAAAAGTGCCAAGGCCAAAGCATGGTGCTGCTGCGGCAGTTGCTGACGGTAATGATGGTACTGCTGGTGATGGTGGTGCTGCTGTTGTTCCTGCAGTTGCTGCTGGTGCTGCATTCGTTGGTGCTGGAGCTGCTGCTGCTGCTGGTGATGGTACTGCTGCTGCTGTTGTTGTTGCTGCTGCTGCAATTGCTGCTGCTGCTGCCGCAGCTGCTGCTGTTGTTGAAGTTGATAGCACTGCTGCTGCTGCTACTGCTGCTGGCGCTGCTGGTACTGCTGCTGGTACAGCAACTGCTGCTGTCGCTGCTGCTGCTGATGCTGGTAGTATTGCTGGAGGTGCTGATGGGCATTTGTGTCTACCGTAGAAGGCTTAGGCGGGCACATGGGATAAGTAATGAAGGAAGAGGAAGGCATTTCTTCGCCAATCCCACCCACCTTCCCTTCCTCTTCCTCCTCCTCCTCGTCACTGCACTCCTCTTCCTCCTCCTCTTCTTCACGCGGCCAAGCCGGCTGTAGGTTGCGGCGGGACCCCGTCCAGGTCGACACATTCGCACACAAGCGCATACTGGTGCTGCTGCTGCTGCTGCTGCTGCTGCCCTTGCTGCCGCCCTTGGCTCCCTGACCAATACAAAGACGCGGCGGCGCCGGTCCCACGAGCTGATCTCCCTCCTCCTCTTCCTTCTCTTGCTCTTTCTTGTGTGTCTCGCCTCCCCTGCCTTTATGCAAACGATTCAAAAGCGAAACTACAGCAGTAGAAGTAGGGGCAGGAGCGAGTACTACCACTGGCGCAGCTGCTCCTGCTCCTGCTCCTGCTGCTACTCCTGCTGGCTGGGGCCGGGCAAGGACGAGGGCACTCTTGGGGATGACTCCTACGCTTGCCGACCATTCGAGCGGGGTCACGGCGAAGGGCGAGAGTAACTGTTGCTGCTGCACCTTCTGCTGCCGCTGCTGCTCCTGCAGCTGCTGCTCTTGATATCGAGGTGACAAGACCTGAGCCAAGGTAGAGGGGGGAGAGAAGGAGGAGGAGGAGGAGGAGGAGGAGGAGGAGGAGGAGGAAGAAGAAGCGTGCATCGGACTTTTGGAAGTAAAGGAGGCTGCTTTGCTTTTAATGGTGGTCAATGTGGTGGTAGTGAGGAAAGAAACCACCCGGTGTGCTTGCTTCTTCTGCGCTGGCGCAATGCGTGCGGCGATACGCGCCTGGCCCAGCGGGATGGCAAGCGACTGGCTGCTGCTGCTGCTGCTGCTGCTGCTGCTGCTGCTAGTGGTGGTGCTGCTGGTCGTGGTGCTGCCACTGCTGTCACTGCCGCCGCTGCTGGTGCTGCTGGTGCTGTTGCTTCTCTTCAGCGACGCTTTACCAGCCTTTCCCCTTGCACACTCCTGCGCATCATCCTTCGCGGCATTTCATCGATTTTAAGTGCTATTATCTGTTCGCCCTGGCAAACACTTCGCAATCTCCGCCCATCGGCTGCCAAACTCTGCGTAGCCCCGCACCAAAATATTCTCCTCGTCAATAGTCCACGCGCCGTGATTGATCTCCGTATTGACCTGGTTAAGCCACCGCTCCCGACACTTCTTCCCCATCCGTCCCAAGTGCGGGGCAAAGTTATTGTCAGCTCCTCGTGCCGTGCTTGGCGACCAAACTGAGCAGCAGGCGGTCCTCCTCTTTCGTCCACTTCCTCATGTAGTCGATCGGGCTCGCCGTAGACTCGGGCTCGTCATTATTGGGAGCAGCGTGCGCAGCGAGAGCAGCGAGAGCACCGGGGGTAGCGGAAGTAGCGGGCGTACGGGCGTTGGAATGATCGACGACGATGTGCTTCCCGTTTGCGGCTCCTCTGTCCACTGCCGCTTGGAGGGCATCGGCCTGCTCCCGACCTCTTGCCGCTGCCAACAGCAAGGAGAGGTGCATCTTCCTGTTGTTTGGAGATGTGTGTGTTGTGTGTGACTACGTTAAGAGGCGTGCGTGCGTGTGTGCATGTGCATATATGTGCTCGTGCCTTGTGCTTGTGCGGCGTTACGAGGGCGAGCAAGGTGTCACACCAAACACTTGGCTTCGAAGGAGAGGAGACCCTGGCCAGCTCCACAGTGTAGGTCGAGCCCTGCGTGTACCATGTCTCCACCGTTCCTCGCTTTGCAAAGGCCAGGAGGCTAGTGCAGCTAGCCAATCAAGATCGACCACCGGATAAGTAGTCGCAGAGAGAACAAGTAGGAGATCTTGGTTGTAAGTGAAACGCGGCGCTGGAAGCCAAGGGCAAGGACTGGTCACGATGCACACACCAAGAGGTCAGCCTACCAAGTGCACCGACTGGACAGGAGGGAGTAGTGTGTATTGGCAAGAAGCGAGAGAGTGCTCGTGTATCTCCCCGAAGGAACGAACGAGTGCACAAGTCAAGTCTCTCCCGAAGAGTCGGAACGCGCGTGTTGCCGTTGGTGGATGTTGCTGTGCCTGTCGTTTCACTTGCAGTGCTCTCGCAAAACTAGAGTTGCTGCACTTGTGGTTTGGTCTCTCTTGGAAGTACTAATAAGATTGTTAATGATATGCATCTTGGTGTGCCCATGCTGGTGTCCAGGTGCTCTAGGGAGACCGCAACTTAGAATCAAGCAGCCGTTGGGATTTGAGTATTTGAAGTACGTTTGGAACCCGTGAACCGGCGCGTGCATCCGGGATTAGGGCGCGAAACAGCATTGCCTTCCCAAAGGATATTCATTTCGCTTGTGGCGAGTATGTTTTTCCCTGAACGCAACGAATCATTTCAATTAAAAACTTAAGTCTCTGCTTCTCTGCTCACCAGCGCATGCGTCTCTTTCTTTTCTTTCTTTTTATCGGTGGGGAGGTCGGGAGGAGCCGCCTACACAGCGACCCTCCCCCTTATTAAATTGCACTAAATCTCTTTCCTGACTCATGTTTTTCTTGTTGTCAAGAAGCAAAGGGAGGAAACACACAGCCTTTTGACCCAAACCCGGCATCATTACACACATCGCGCATGCAAACGCCCTCTAGCAGTACCTAGCCTCTCCCTCCCTCCTTCCCCCCCTTCCTTCCTTCACGCAGAGCTTGCAAAAAAACGCACAAAACACACACACAATACCACAAAAAACACAACCTACTCCACTCTCTACTTCTTCGGCCCCGTCTGCGCAGCCACCCCCGCAATCTTGGCACGGATCTTCTCCTGATCCCCCAAATAATGCCCTTGCAACGGCGCAATCGCATCGGGGTGCTTCACGGGCTTCATATTCTCATCCAAGTCATAAATCAGAGGCACGCCCGTCGGGACGTTCAGCTCACAAACGACCCCCTCGGAGATCCCGTCCAAGTGCTGCACCAGGGCACGGATAGTATTACCATGGGCAGCAATCACCAACCGCTTCCCTGCTTTGATGTCGGGGACGATCTCATTCTCCCACAGAGGCAAAAAGCGAGCCTTAGTCGTCTTGAGAGACTCGGTTAACGGCAATTCGCTTTTCGGGACATCGGCGTATTTGGGGTCGTTGCCGGGGTAGTGCTCGGAGGAGGTATCGACGGGGGGAGGGGGGATGTCGTAGGAGCGACGCCAGATGTTGACTTGTTCGATGCCATGTTTTTCAACGGTTTCTTTCTTGTTCAGGCCTTGGAGGGCACCGTAGTGTCGCTGTTTGGGTAAGTGGATTTGTGGGGAGAAGAGAAGAGAGCGATAAGAAGGATGCTTGAGAATCGTGGGGAGGCGGAGGAGAACAAGGTGTGTGTGCTAATTTTTGAGTGGCTCTCGGTCTCGCTCGAGCAATTTGAGTTCTAATCGGTTTCCTTTCCTACGAGATTCGAGGTTGAATAAAGCAGAAAGCCCACACAAACAAGAAATAGAGATATTACAAAACATGCTTTTCCCAAGCTCTTATTCTCCGCTCATGTCCCACCTGTCCCCTACCACCCATCCCCCCCCTCCATCAACCCCTCCTCCCGCCGTACCTCGTTCAACCGCCAGTTCTTCTTCACGGGAATCCACATCAAATCCAACTCCTCCAAACACAACCACAACGTGTGAATCGCCCGACGCAACACCGAGGTATACGCCAAATCAAACTTGAAATTCGCGGCCTTCAGAGCCTTGCCCGCCTCCTTGGCCTCCTCCAACCCCTTGGTCGACAACGGGCAGTCATACCACCCCGTGAACTTGTTCTCGTCATTCCACGTGCTCTCCCCATGCCGGACCAACACCACTTGGTACTTCTTCTCGCCGGCCATCATGGACAGGGCGGAGGTGCCGGCGCGACGGCTTCGAAGACGGGCGGCGCTTGCGACGGAGGCGGTGTTAGGGCCGACGCGTCCGACAAAGGCACTGGTGGTCGATGTCGAGGCCAACAAGGCCAGAACTAACATCTATGGGATAGGGATAGAAGAGCGAGGAGACGTCAGAATTGATAAGCGGCGCGCTTGTTTCAAGGGTGGGTGGGGACATTCATCTAGAGCGACTAGCACTTGTGGCACAAGCGCGGCCGGCTCGATTGAACCAACCCCTTCCCCCACTATCCTAATTACATACCGCTCCTCGAGACATGGACGCTTGCGGCTGAAGCGGAATAAGAAGGACGGGACCTTTGCTGTGGTTGGGTGGGTGGATGGGAGGGCGCGAGGAACGCGTGAGGAACCGTGTTGTTGTTGTTGTTGTGTGTGGGCGAAGGACAAGAAGGGGGAGAGAGAGGTGTGGGGTGGGGAGTCTAAAGCCAAGCCAAGCGGAGGCAGGCATTTGCAAGGCATCCCTAACGCCCGCTTTACCAACCAGCGCACAAACAGGACAAGCTAGAACTTGCTCTCTGGAAGTGGGCATGCCAGGAGCTGGCGCATGTGTTACAAGCAAGGGGCATGATGGTGGGGCTTCAGCGACGACGGGTTGGGACACGGTCGTCGTGTCCACGCATGCATTTCTTCTTCCACGCCTACTTTTGGCTTCCCGTACACCGCATACTTGTTACCCGCCCCTCACACAGCTCTACCACAACCACACACAACCGACAGGCAATTTTTCAGCCTCCCCCATCCTCCGCCCGTTGCTCAGAGCTCCCTTCATCAGCATCATGCGCGTCATCGTCATCGCGGCCTTGCTAGCCGGTGAGTAGCATTTTCTATTCCCCAAACCCTCTCCCGGCAATCGTACTAACCCTGCCTTTCTCGTATACACACACAACTACAGCCACCACCACCGCCTTCCAGCTCCCCTTAAGCACGCGCAGCCCCGCCCCTCGTGCGCAACCCCTTGCCGCCTCCAGGAACGATGACAACGGCATGGAGAGAAGGTACGTGGCGCGTATGCTCACACACCACCCACCCACCCAACCCCACCCAACCCCGCTCACGTTTCCTTACTTATCCCACCCACCTCAACCACACTCACAGAAAGCTCCTCCAATCCGCCGCCACTGCCTTGAGCGCCATGTGCGCGTTGGGCAGCCTCCTCGCCGCTTTCCCCGGCGCGGCCGGCGCTGCCTCCCCCGTCATCAACGAGCTCAAGATCCGAGAGAGTGTCAAGGGTGTAAAAGACAGCGTGGAGGCCTTGAAGCTCTATGAGGATTTTGTGGCCACGAAGGATTTTTATGGGATTAAGAAGTCGTTGCGTGTCCCCCCCGTGTCAGAGATCCGAAGGGATTGCCGACGCATCATCGCAGGGTTGGACGGGCCTATCAAAAAGGACACCGATAAGGCCTACAACCAATTTATTGAAAACCTCGAACAAGTCGATTTCCTCGCCACCAAGGCCATTCAGAATGATAATAAAGCGGAGGATAAGGAGCTGGCGCAAATTACGGCAAAGTTTGCGGATGCCCAGGTGAAGCTTGGGAAGGTGTTGGAATTGATTTTGACCACGCGCTACGCGACGGAGTCCGTGAATGTTCGGTTGGAAACTGCCAGTACAGAGCTTTAAGATAAGAAGGGGAAAAGAGGAGGGTAGGAAGACGTACAACATGTGTGTGCGTGCGTGTGAGTGCCTATGTGTGTGTAGAGTTATTTATTGACAGGAAAAGAAAAAGAAGAAGCAAAACACAAAAAAGCTCTTACTTTATAAGAGCGCCGCGGGCGAGAACAGGGGAGGTGGTTCATCTCTTCCCTTCTTTCTTCTTTCCCGCCCTGCCTCTGCCTCAACGGCGCGTCTAATAATTTCAACTACTTCGAAATAATTTCATCTTGTTGTTTTCCCATTACATTCGTGCTCTTGGGCGCCTTGCCCATCCTGTTTTAATTCTTTTTTTCTTTTTCTCTCGTTTTCACTCTTCCATTTTCGGCTCTTATTAAACCGTGGAAGAGATTATCATCGTTGTCCAATTTTTTCGCCGCACACGCACACGCGCGCAGGCAGTCTCCTCTCTTTTCCGTCCTCTTCCTCTTCTTCTTCCTCCCGCCCTCCCTCTACTTGCTACAAAAACACCACTATATGCTGCCATCATCACTCCTCTCTCCTCTTCCTCCCTCCATTCGTCCACCTCCTCCTCTTCCTCGTCTTCGCTGTTTGTTGTTGTACATCCTCCCTCCCTCCCTCCCTTCCTCCCTCACATCTTCTTATTCAACGGCTTGCGAGCCACGCACAAATACATAGGGGTAAAAATGCCTTGCTCCCCCCCCCTCGCCAACCCAATCGCTCCCTGCTGCAGCATTGTCTGCACCTTACTCGTGCCCGTGGGCGCTAACCTCATAAACTCCAAAATCTTCAAAAGAGTCGTCGTCAGAGGCATCCCCACCGGAGTGAACTGAAAGCGTTGCGAAAGCACGTTATAGGAGGGGGTGAGAGGGTGGTACCACGTCCTCCCTCCCGCCTTCAGCTCTTCCTGGGTCATTTCGACGGCCATGTCCTTGGTTTCGATGAGGGTGAATCCGACTTGGTTTAGGGCAGCGTCCATTTCGTGGGTGTAGGCCGTGTCGGGCAGCCCGTCCCCTTCTTCGATTTGTTTTTTGATCTGCCGGTGCGCCGCATTGCTTTTGTCGTATTTATCTGTAAATAGGAGGGAGGGAGGGAGGGAGGGAGGGATAAGCGTCTCATTCTCTGCAAATGCTGTCGCTTGATCCTAAGCATGACACATCGCTTCTATCACACTCCTCTCCTACCAAAAAGTTATATAAATAAATAAATAAAGCATAAATGAATAAATAAATAAATAAATAAATGAATAAATAAAAGAATAAAAATAAATAAAAATAAATAAATAAATAAATAAATAAATAAAATTAATAAATTAATAAATCAAATAAATTTGAAAATGACTCACCAGTCAAACACCACTCATAACACGCAAACATCTGCCCCGGCTTCAACACCCGATAAATCTCCGCAAACACCTTCGTCCGATCGGGAGCATGACACGTCGCCTCAATCGCATACACCCCATCAAAAGACGAATCAGGGAAAGGCAACTCCATAAAATCCCCCTGGACGCTCTTGCACGTCTTTTCCAACCCTGCTTGGGCATTCAGCTCATTCCCGCGTGCCACTTGGTATTTATTAATCGTCACACCCGTGACCTTGGCGCCGGTGAAACGGGAGATATTTCTGTGGAAAGGAGGGAGGGGAGGGAGGGAGGGAGGCAGAGCATGAGCTAAAGGTCCGTAGATAATATGAAAATTAATTAGCAAATAATAATATACCCTCCCTCCCTCCTTCCCTCCCTCATCGGCCCACCCACGCCACACCCACAATCCAACAAGCTGGCGCCCGTCTATAGGTTATCCAAGCGCGAGGCCAACTAGTACCCATGCCGTCAAATGCTCTGCCTCTCACTTCCCACCCTTCCCTCCCTCCCTCCCTCCCTACCTCATCGGCCCACCCACGCCACACCCACAATCCAAAAGACTGGCACCCGTCTGCAAATTGTCCAAGCGCGAGGCCAAGTAGTATTCATGCCTCCG
>Ga0209491_10010877_pt1 | contig 10821 bp, 11 predicted proteins | sample BON02_FD_187213 | JGI IMG/M metagenome (GOLD analysis project Ga0209491, IMG submission 187213) | Freshwater microbial communities from Lake Bonney liftoff mats and glacier meltwater in Antarctica - BON-02 (SPAdes) (version 2) | ecosystem: Environmental > Aquatic > Freshwater > Ice > Glacier...
TTCTTTCACCGCAGGAAATGGTGCACGTGACCGGCAAACTGAAGGCAGGGAATTCCAAGGAAGTGTGGCAAACGGAGCGCGGCACGACTTTTGGTTATCAAAATCTCGTCGTCGATATGCGTTCATTTCAAATCATGAATGAGAATGGATTGCCCACGGTTTTCGACGCGACCCATAGCGTGCAACTTCCCGGCGCCGGCGGCGGGAAGAGCAGCGGGCAACGTGAGTTTGTGCCACCCTTGGCTAAGGCCGCGCTCGCGGCTGGCGCCAACGGATTATTTCTTGAAACTCATCCCGATCCGGCGAACGCAATTTCCGATGGTCCCAACATGGTGCCACTTAATGAACTGCCTGAGTTGTTAGAATCCTGCCTGCGCGTTTGGCAGGCGGTTCGGAGCTGAGCCTTACCGTCGACCCAACTTTTGGAGTGCGGTGTGCACTCGATCTGGCCAATCGGTGAGAATACCTTGCACTCCGGCGGTCACGTATTGCTCGGTAGTTTCGGCATCATTCGACCAAAAGACATTGGTCGGCAATCCGAGCGAACGGGCGCTGGCGCAGTTTTTCGGCGTCACGTCTTTTCGCATGGGCTGGATGCAGGCGACTCCGAAATGGTGTTGTCGGCGGAGAGAAGCTTCATCCATGCGGTTTTGCTCTTCGAGAATGCAAAGCGGGATATGGGGGTCGATTGCGCGGACCGCGGAACCTTCATCGTAACGGCCCATACTGAGGTAAGCGGATTCGTAGAGATTGTGATGCTTAAACAGGCGGCAGATCTCCACTAGCATCTCCGTCGGCGGTGGCGACTTTACCTGGATGTTCATCCCGACCCGACCAGCGAAGGTTTCTAGATATTCCGCAAAGGTCGGAATGGTTGAATTTTCCTCGGCAGGGGTGTCGCGTCGAAACCCATCCTCGACCTGTGAACCTTCCCACCATGATGCGTTGAGTTCTTTGATCTCGGCGAGCGAAAGAGAGGTGACCTCGCCCGTGCCATCAGTCGTGCGATCGACGGTGTGATCGTGGATGACCACGGGCACCATGTCGCTGGTAGGATGCAGATCCATTTCAAGAATCTCCACACCTTGATCAATCGCCGCTACAAAGGCGGACAAGGTATTCTCAGGATACTTGCCGGAAAAACCGCGGTGAGCGGTCAACACGACATGTTGGGGGTCGCGGTAAATTTCGGATAATTTAATCGGAGGCATCGTGATGGATTGGATGGATGATGGGGAAGAGGATCAAGGTTTCGTGCCCAGATAATTGGCAGTGATTAAAAGAGAGTGTTCTCATTTAGTGGCATTGACCAGAATGCCCTGTCGCACTCACTCTACACAAACCCGCTATGGATACTTTCATTATCGACGTCCCCGTTCCCTCTATGGGAGCGACTGTAAGTGAGCTCACCGTCATCGTTATCAAGGTGCAAACCGAAGACCAGGTGACTAAAGGCCAACGACTGGCGGATCTCGAAAGCGACAAGTCGGCTTTTGAATTTGAGAGCCCTTGCGCTGGCACGATTGGTGAAGTCATGGGGAAACCCGGCGCGACCATGATGTCGGGCGATCCTTTTCTCCAAATGGAGACGAGCGACGAAAGCATGCGCCATCTCGAATCAAAGATATCCGGAGGTAGCTCTGCTGCCGCGGACGCATCGGATATGATTTGGACGCCGAAAGCAAAAAAGGTCGCGGAAGAAGCCGGACTGGATCCCGAGAATATTACTGATATCACCGCGACGGGCCCGGGCAACCGTGTTTCCGGCGACGATGTGAAGCGGTATCTCGAAAACCGCGGGTGATCTGCCGTCAGTGTTGCGGGTGGAACTGCTGAACTGAGGTTTAAGTGCATTTTGTTTTGAAGGGGCGACGTGGTTAGCATTGGCTGCATGCTTATGGCACAGAAATCAGCCCTTGTTACCGGAGCATCGCGCGGCATTGGTCGCGGCATCGCAATCGAACTCGCCCGCGCGGGCTACCGCGTGGCGATCAACTACGCGGGTAATGCCGCCGCCGCTGCCGAAGCGCTCAAGCTCGTGCAGGAGGCCGGCAGCGATGGTTTCGTCGTGCAAGGCGATGTGTCGGTCGCGGCGGATCGTGAACGCCTCGTCGCGGAGACGGTCGCGAATTTTGGTCGAATCGACATGCTCGTTAATAATGCCGGAGTCGCGCCGAATGTGCGCGCCGATCTGCTCGATGCAGGCGAAGAGAGCTTCGATCGCCTCTTTAATATTAATCTCAAGGGACCATTTTTTCTCTCGCAGCTCGCGTCTAAGCAGATGCTTAAGCAGGAGAAGGACGAAGAAGGTTTCCGCGGTCGCATCGTGAATATCACATCGATCTCGGTCTACACTTCATCGATCAATCGGGGCGACTACTGCATGGTGAAAGCCGGTCTCGCGATGATGACAAAGCTCTTTGCGGAGCGCCTTGGCGATGAAGCGATCAATGTTTACGAAATCCGTCCCGGCGTGATCGCGACCGATATGACGGGTGGCGTGAAAGAGAAATACGACAAGCTCATCATCGAAGACGAACGCGGCATCACGCCGATTCGCCGTTGGGGTAAGCCTGAGGATATCGGGAAGGCCGTGCGAGCCATTGCGGAGGATCGTTTCCCATTTTCCACCGGTGCCTGCTTCGATGTGGACGGCGGGTTCCATCTGCATCGGCTATAACATCATGCAGAAAATTAGGATTACCTTAAGCCGCGAGCTTGCTTGCACGTCTTTGCCAGCAAGCAGACAGCCCCCCAATCTATTTCCTTTTCGTAGCTTCTATTAGAAGTCACCGCCCACCACATGTTGCTCACCTGTCAGTCTGGATTTGAAACGATGCTCGCCCGTGAGGTGGCGCAGGGAGGGGGGCGGATTGATTCGCAGGGGCCCGGTTGGGTGCTGACGGAGGGGGCGTGTGCCGAGTCGGCTTTTGCGCATTTGATCATGCACGAGACGACTGAGATTCGGGGCGAATCGGTCAATGGATTGGCAAAGCAGTTGGCGGAGTATTTTATCGAGGGGATTAAGGGCGATCGGATCGAAGCGTCATGGCCATGTGTGTTGCAGGGACCTTCTGAGATGGACGGGCTGAATCGTCGGATTTATGCGGTCCAGAAAGCGCTGCGGGAGTTTTTGAAGAAGCGCTTGTCGCGGGTGGCGAAACTCGCGATGGCGGATTTTCCGCGTGGGGCGCAGGAGGCCCGTGGATTGTTTGTGTGGTTTACAGATTTTGGCGTGATGCAGGTGTCGCGCACGGCGACAGTGAATGGCCAGCGACGGATGGCGGATGATTCGTTTGCGCCTTCGCGCAGTTACTTAAAGGCGGAAGAGGGTTACGTGGTGTTGGGCCAGGAGCCGACGGCGGGCGAAACCGTGGTCGATCTCGGAGCCGCGCCGGGTGGTTGGAGCTACAGTGCGGCGAAACGTGGGGCGCGGGTGATCGCCTTGGACAACGGGCCGATGAAGGGTGGGGCGCTCGGGCACGAGTTGATCGAGCATCGATTGGAAGATGCGTTTCGGTTCTACCCGCCGAGTGGCACGACCTACGATTGGTTGTTTTGTGATATGGTGGAAGAGCCTCATCATGTGATCCAGCACATCCTCGAACCTTGGTTGGCGGGCAGGTGGTGCCGACAGTTTGTAGTGAATCTGAAGTTTGGTCGGGTCGATGCGGTGAGATTACTGGAGGAGTTACGCGATTCGGCCTCTCCGTTATCGAAATATGCTCCAGAGACACGAATTCGTCACTTATACCATGATCGGGAGGAGTTTACGTTGGTGGGCCGAGTGGAAGGGATAGATTAATCCACCAATTTTGATGAAACGTCATGGACACCGCGCGGCCGGAATGGGTTAATTTATCCTACTTTTTTATGAAAATAACCGCATATAAACGAATCCTCCTCGGAGGCATCGCCGCGCTGTTTATGGCCGCGCTGGCTTCCGCCAATCCTGATCTCGAAGGTCATTGGCGTCTCGATCCTACCCGGAGTTCCGCGCTCGATGGTTGGCAGGAAATGGATCTGGTCTTGGCGCTCGATGGCTCCCAAATCGCGATCACGCACCAGATGAGATGGCGCGCCACTAACTATCGTGCGACCAATCTCGTCGATACGACCAAGTCGGTTGCGACGGATAAATTTTTCCGGATCGAGCAACGACACATGGCGGTCTATCCGACCAAGGGTGGCATCACGCACACCACGGCTGAATGGATCGACGAAGACCGCACGCTGCGCACCGAGACCAACACTCCAGTGGAGATATCCCAAGGCGATGTGAACATGCGCATCACTTCCGAATATCGGATCGGTGAGGGCGGCGAAACGCTCGTCCTGATCGAACTCCACTCCAGCCGCAGTCGTCCGCTGGTTTACTTTTTCAACAAGGTTAGCGAGGAGGATGCCAAATGAATCTGATGAAACGTCTCATTACGCTGATTAGTATTTTGGCGATCTGCGCTGCTCCGTTGGCTCGCGCGGGTTCTGATAAAGAAGGCGTCGATGCCTGGGTCATGAACTTCGATCTAAACTGGAAGGTCGCCGAAGGCCTGCCAGAGAAAGCCATGTTGATCAGTCTGCAAGGGCTGACCAACCGCGAGGCCCCGCGTCTCTACATTGTGCATCCACCCGATTTTCAATGGGAAATCACTGGCCCGTTGTTCGAGTTTTACCAACGTAAGCACAACGTCGATTTCACCGAAATCGCGACAGCAGATGAGGCGCTGAGGCTCTTCTCGAAATACGCGAAGGGTTATGTCGTTTGGGATAAGACGGTCGGTGCATCGCTCAACGTCGCGTTTACGATCGCTGGTCTCCAAGACGCCGTGGTCGTTTCCGAAGATCTGATTCCTCTGGTCGAAAAACACGGTCTCGCACCGATCGACGATTTGCGTGGCGATTTCACCGGCATGTCTGATGCAGAGATTTATCAGGACTCCTACGATAAGTATTGGGAGCAATGTGCACACGATAAGATCATGCTTCTGGGCGGCCACCGTGGCCGTTCCATGCAACCCGCCGTGGCTGACTGGGGGATCCAGAACAAGATGTTCTTCCACGACCTCTCGGCCAACCCAAAGCACCCGGAAGAGCTCGCGCTCACGAAACGTATCTATAAACAAATGGCCCCTGGTTCCTTTGTTTTCGGGTGGCACCCTTATGGTAAAGACACCGAAGAACAGGCGACTACTCTGCTTTCCAGTTTTGGATTCAAGATGGAAGGTCTGCACAACTTACCGAATCTGAGCTTCAACTCGCAGTTCACCTTCACGAAGGGTTTCAAATTTACCAACAATCACCGCGTCGCGCGTGATGCGAAACTCATAGCCGAGGAGAAGGTCTATATCTCCTTCGTGCAGTCTGATTCCATCGGGATCGGCGTGTGGACCAAGCCTGGTCGCGGCAAGCTGCCCTTCGGTTGGCAGGTCACCATGAACTGGTCGAAGTTCTCACCTGCGGCCCTCGAGTATTTCCACGAGTCCGCCACGCCAAATGATTACTTCATCGGTGGCCTTTCCGGTCCCGGCTACATGTATCCGAATCATATTCCCGAAGATCGTTTCTTTCTGCTCATGGATGAAGCTAAAGAAATGATGGAGCTGCTCGATGAACGCATCATGGAGATCATGGATAACTCCGCCGCCGACGGTAATGTGGGCAACACCGATCTCACGAAGGAAACCGTGGATCGCTATTACAAGGCGTTTCCAAATGTGCTCGGATTTATCAACGGATACGGTCCGGCTCGCACGCGCGATCTGCGCGATACGCGTCCGATGATTTCCTACGATTATTATATCGATCCCAAGCGGCCTCGTGATGCCGTCACGGATGATTTGAACGAGCTCATCGCGCTCAACTCGAAGCGACCTTACTTCCTGCTCGTGCACGTGCGTGAGTCGAACGATGTGAACAGCCTCGTCGAAGTTACGAAGCAGCTCACCGGCCCAATCGAGATCGTGCCGATCGATGTATTTCTCAAGCTCGCCGCGAGCAACAAGACCTACACGACACGCTATCAGGATCCCGACGAACCGAAGCACTTCGAAGGCTACTGAGCTAGCGCGCTAGTCATTCTTTAATGAGCGTCCGGCTTTATGGCCGGGCGCTTTTTTGTGAACCCACCTGGGGAAATCACTGAGTGCGGGGCTCGCGTTTAGAGGATTTTGCGATTCGCTCGCGAGCAGTGAAAAACAAGGAACTGACAATTTGCGGTTTGGCGGCAGTGAAGGCGCGGTGGGAAAGCGATGCGCCTTCGATTCTGCGATTGTTTTTCGATCCTGCTACGGGGCGCAAATTGGGCGCAATCTGTCGGGTGCTGGCGACGGAGCGAAAGGTTTATCGGAGCGTGCCTGCGGCGGAGCTCGAAAAGATTTCCGGCTCGAAGCACCACGGAGGAGCCGTCGCGATTGTGGCTGCTCCAAAGGTGTTGAGCCCACGTCCGGCTGATGTGAAACGCTGGGCTTCGCAATGCGCTCCGTTGTTGATTCTAGACCGCGTGGGCAATGCTCACAACCTGGGTGCATTGGCCCGCACGGCGGCTTATCTGGGAGTAGAGGATATTATCATTACGGATACGGCTGAGTCGGCGCGACCCAATGATGCCGCCTTCCGGGTGGCCGAGGGCGGGCTGGAGAAAATCCAAGTGTGGGCGGCGCATGATCTCTCTCTGTTGATCAAAGACCTCCGTAAAGCGGGTTACGCCGTGACTGCGGCGGCGACTCGTGGTGGCCGACCAGAATGCGCGGTCGAACTGAATCAACCTTCCGCGTTAGTGATGGGGAATGAGGAACACGGCATCGATCCGAAGGTGGCGGCGGCTTGCTCGCGACAAGTCACTATACCTGGCACGAAAGCGGTGGAATCGCTCAACGTTTCCGTAGCCGGAGCGATCCTAATGTGGGAACTATTCGGCCGCGAGTTAAAGGGTTAGTTTTCGCGTGAGTTATCGGGAATGTCGCGCCCAGTGATCTCATTGGCCTACTGGCGAACCAGGTGGAAATGTAGCCGGGCTTGGTGAGCCCCTTCGATTGGCTGGTGCTGGAAAATATAGTTAAACCTACCGAGGTCAGCGACCTCGGCTACAGGATACAGGCGAATCTAGCCGAAGACTTTTCCGAGCCAGCTTTTCTTTTCCGGTGTGCGGGCAGTTGGTAAAGGTGATTCGGGCACGCCAAGGAGCGGTTCGAAGTGCCCCGCTTTTTTGTAGAGGATGACGACATCCTGCATACCCCATGCTTCTTCCATGTAGGCGCGCATGATTACATCAGGATAACGTTGCAGCACGCGCATGAGCCATTCGGGAGACGAGAGGGCGAGGCCGTAGTCTTCGTCTTCCTTGCATTCGAAATAGCGTTGGTAAGCAAAACCGGTCTGCGCGAATTCTTCGAGCAAGGCCGGCTTGTCGATGTTTTCGGCGACGTTGCGACGACCGCGCGCGAGGAGGCTGGGGACGGTGCGGCCTTGCGTGCTGAAGATGAGCACGCCGCATTCTTTGGTCAAATTGATGAAGCAATCGAGGGCCGCGAGCCATTGTTTCTGGGGGAGGTGAGTGAGCAGCGAGCCCACCCAGATCAAATCAAACTGTTTGCCGAAATCGACCTTAGTAAGATCGGGCTCCGAATAGACGGGAATCGCATCGAATTCCTTGGCGCAGAAATCGACGCCGTCGCGCTCAAGATCACAGCCGGTGATGGTCGCGTAATCGTAGTGGGCGCGAAGCCAGCGCATCACCCGCCCGTGGCCGCAAGGGAGATCGAGAATCTCGGGGTAGTGCGGCTTGTCGCAGAGTTGAGCGGAGAGTTGCACGAGCTCCAGCGCGCGTCGACCGATGTCGAAATACTGATCTTCCAAACCTTTGACGAGCATGCCGTCGCGGGGCGAAACGGTCCGAGAGGCTTGAACGTGACTGAGATCGAAAAGGTCGGGCATGTGAACAGCCCAATTGGGCTGAAATGTCTGTTTGGTGCAAGTGCCTACTCGAATCGCACGGGCCGGAGCGTATTCCTGATTGGAGCCGGTCCGAACACTGCCATGGAAGTTGTCAGCGTGGTCGCATCCATGGGCCGGTGAACTTTATTGGAATTATCCGCCACACAGAAGCGTCGACTGCCGGCAGGGAAATCGCGGGTAATGGTGCAGAGATTGAGCAGATTAGTGCTGGGGAGTTCCTTGATCTTGGTGCGATACGAGATCAGTGGGGCGTGACGAGTAGTGCTAAGCGTTTCATCATATCCTGATAGTAGCCAATCACTTCCTAGGTATTTCGAAAGGCAAGCGGGGGCTCTTCAAATATATAGCCGCACCATAGGTTGCGTCTTCAGATCACCCAATCGAGTTCGGCCTCATTAGTGCGAGCGTCCTTGTTGAGGACTTCCAAGCTCTGCTTCTGCATCACGACCAGGGAACGTTTGGGCACCGAATGAGTAACAAAGACATTACCGCCAATCGTGGATCCGGCTCCGATGATGGTGTCGCCACCCATGATTGTGGTGCTGGCGTAAACGGTGACTTTGTCTTCGAGTGAAGGGTGTCGTTTCTGTCCCCGCAGAGCTTGTCCGCCCGCCGTCGAGCGAGCGATGAGGGCCACGCCTTGATAAAGTTTCACGTGGGAACCGATGACCGATGTTTCGCCGACAACCACGCCGGTGCCGTGATCGATAAAAAAATGCGATCCGATTTCCGCGCCGGGGTGAAGATCAGAACCGGTGCGTTCGTGGCCATATTCCGTCAACATCCGCGGCAGCAAGGGGACTCCTAAGCTGTAGAGCACATGAGCGAAGCGCTGAAGCGAGACCGAGAGAACGCACGGATAGGCGAGGATGATTTCTTCAATACTGCCGGCAGCGGGATCACCCGCGAAGGCGGCATCGACATCTGTCTTGATAATCTTCCGGAGGGCGGGCAACTGCTTGAGAGTCGCCATGGTGAGCTCTTGAGATTTCTCGGTAGCGTCCGATTCGTTAGAAAAGACCAGGCACTTTTCGATTTCAATCGTCAGGCGCTCGTGGATTTGAGCGAGCTGCTTTTCGACGTGAGCCGGCACCTCTTCCTTGGTGAGGCAGGTTTCTTCGAAGTAGCCCGGGAAAAGTAGATGCATAAACTCGGCGGCGAGTTTATTGATCGATTCTTGCGAGGGCAGATTGACGCCGTCGAGGTGATTGATGCCACCGTCGCGCTCGTAGGAGGCGAGGAGGTCTTGCTTGATATCGTCGAGGTTCATAGCGCGTTATAAAAGTCCGCCGATAACGCCCCATGGCAGTTGTCGGCGGGACTGTAATAAGAAATAGCTAAGCGACGACACGAGGCCGTGCAACCTACGAAGAGACTTCGGCGCGAGCTTTCTCAGCCAAGGCAGTTGAGAGGTAGCGTTCGCCGAAGCTGCAAGCGATAGTGACGATATTCTTGCCGGCAAACTCGGGACGTTTGGCGACTTGCATCGCTGCCCAAACATTAGCGCCGGTGGAAATACCACCGAGGATGCCATCGAGTAGGGCCACCTGGCGGGCAGTCTCAAAGGCGTCGTCATTGCTGACCTGAATCGTTTCGTCGATGATGTCCGTATTGCAATTCTTGGGGATGAAACCAGCTCCGATGCCTTGGATCTTATGGGGGCCGGGTTTGCCGCCGGAAATTACGGGACTAGCACTTGGTTCGACGGCAAAAGTTTTGATCGCCTTGCGCGACTTGATCACTTCGGAAACTCCCGTGATGGTGCCGCCGGTGCCCACTCCTGCTACGAAAGCGTCGATATTACCTTCAGTTGCAGACCAGATTTCTTCCGCCGTGGTGAGCCGATGAATTTCGGGATTGGCCGGATTCTCAAATTGTTGAGGCATGAATCCGTTGGAGCCTTGTTGCGCCAGAATTTCACCAGCGCGGTTGATGGCGCCCTTCATGCCTTCAGCACCAGGTGTGAGCACGATCTCAGCTCCCAACATACGCAGGAGCACGCGGCGTTCCATGGACATCGTCTCCGGCATCGTGAGGATGAGCTTGTAGCCTCGTGAGGCACAGACAAAGGCGAGGGCAATGCCGGTGTTGCCGGATGTAGGCTCAACTATAACGGTGCCTTCCTTGATATGGCCGTCTCTTTCGCCAGCTTCAATCATGGCCTTACCAATCCGATCCTTTACGCTGGCGAGGGGATTAAAGAACTCAGCCTTAACATAAATATTCGCGGGTAAGCCTGCAACGATACGGTTGAGTTTGATAAGAGGGGTATTACCAATGGTGGATACGACGTCGGGAAAGATAAGTGAAGACATGAAGTATATAAGGTATTGATCCGACCCTTGGGTCAAGCTCGCGCCTCACTTTGCTCAGTCCTCAAAACCAACCCCCAAAAGCACCGCTTTCTCTCGATCTCAGATGTGATACATCTCGCCGGGTTGGCTGGCGATAAAGGTATCGAGAGTGTAGTTTTTGGCCTTTTCGTCGAGAGAGTGTCTCATCTCGCCCCAGATCTGTTTGAGCACACTACCGCTGCGCCCCTCATGGTTTCCGCTAAACTCAAGCAGCTCTCCATCAATCACTTTCATAATATCGTAGAGAGAGATTTGCTCGGGATCGCGAGCCAGCGCGTAGCCGCCTTGGATCCCACGCTTACTCGTGATGAGGCCTCCGTTGCGCAATTCCCCAAGGATTTGCGCCAGAAAATTGGCGGGCACTGCCTCGGTTTTCGCCAGATGATCGATTTGCGCCAAGACATTGCTGCCATGCATCCGGGCCATTTCTGCCAGCACGCGACAGGCATAATCGATTTTTACTGAAATCTTCACTGAACAACTTAAGTAAGGTCTTTGAGCTGCCCGGCAACCC
>Ga0209491_10010878_pt1 | contig 10821 bp, 14 predicted proteins | sample BON02_FD_187213 | JGI IMG/M metagenome (GOLD analysis project Ga0209491, IMG submission 187213) | Freshwater microbial communities from Lake Bonney liftoff mats and glacier meltwater in Antarctica - BON-02 (SPAdes) (version 2) | ecosystem: Environmental > Aquatic > Freshwater > Ice > Glacier...
TGCGGGTGGGGCGGACTACCTGATCAATCTGCCCAGCTACGCTGCCTATGGCTTTGATGAGGTTATCACGCAGGCCCGTGTCATCGTAGATACATACCAGCGCCGTGAGCTGATGGACCTTTCAGACCGTATCCGCCGTGACGCTCTTGGGGGCGGAGAAGGGTATACGCACCCCTCCAAAGTCATCGAGACACTGGACGCTGGCCTCGACAGGATACGCAGCCAAGTCACTGGCAGCTTGCCGGAGTACGATTTCAACAGCAGCGGCCTTGAGGCGCTGAGCCTGAGTGAGAGCGCAGGCGAGCGGCTGATTTCCACGGGCTTCACTGAGCTTGATCGTCACTTGGGCGGCCTTGAGGAAGGCACTGTCACAACGCTTGCCGCTGCGACGAGCATGGGCAAGTCGAGCCTTGCTATCTGCATGGCCGTCAACGCTATGCAGGCAGGTGAGACGGTTGGCTACTTCACGCTTGAAATGACCCGCCACGCTATGGCCCTCAGGGGCGGCAGCTACATGCTGTATGACCCATCGGGCAGGGAGAACGTGCAATACAATTCGGTCATCACTGGCCGGGCTGACGATGGCGCTAAAGCACGTCTTAAGCGTGTGTTCGAGGACACGGCCCATAATCGCCTATTCCTGGACGACAGGGGCGGCCTGACGACCAATCAGATGTCAGAGCAGTACCGAGCATGGGAAGCGATGTCGCGCCGCCGTGGCGTCCCTCGCCCTCGCCTCGTCGTGATCGACCACATGGGCAATATGCTCCCGAATGTGAACCGGCGAGATGCTACACAAAACGCCTCTGCCGTATCGAAAGACGTTCTGGCTTTTGCCAAGCGTCACAAGGTGGCCGTTCTCGAACTATGCCAGGTGGTGCGCGACGTGGGACGAGAGGGACGCAGGCCAACCCTGCATGACCTTCGCCAGTCGGGTGAGATCGAGGAAGATGCCCACGCAGTTCTGTTCCTCTACCGTGAGGAATACTACGCTAAGCGGGATGCTGACGATGCATCCAGTGAGGATGCGTTCAAGGCCGCCAACAAGCGCTGGCTGGACTGTAGCGGCAAGTCTGAAGTCATCATTGCCAAGAACCGCAACGGGCCTCTGGATACCGTCACGCTGCTTTGCTCGATCGGATCGAATGCCTTCCACGATAATCGCGGCAACGTCACGCCTATCTATGGGAGAGCTTCATGAGCAGTACACCATTCATGCCGCTCTACACGTCCGACTATCTGGGCGACACAGGGCACCTGTCTACTGAGGAGCACGGCGCATACCTATTGATCCTCATGCAGATGTGGAACGCTGGCGGAATGCTTCCAAGCGAGGCCCGAAAGCTGGCCCGTGTTGCTCGCTGTTCGACCAAGAAATGGAATGGAATGGCGGGCACAATTCTGGAGTTTTTCGAGACATCCGGAGACCAGATATATAACCCCCGTTTGCTCAAAGAACGCCAAAAAGCAGAGAGTAAAAGTGATTTGAGGCGTTCCGCAGGGGCAAAGGGTGGCGCGGCTAAAGCCTTGAATAATAAGAAGTCGGCTCTAGCAAATGCTATAGCAAAACCCTGCCATCTTCCAGAACCAGAACCAAAGAAAGAATATAAAGGTCGTTCCGCTGAAGCGTCCGACCAGTTTGAACAGGCGTGGAAACTTTATCAAAGCAGCCCTCTCCGAGCGAAGTCCCAGAAAAAGAAAACAGCTCTTGCTCAGTGGGACCGTGCCGTAAAGCGGGCTGACCCCGAACGCATCCTGAAGGCCGTTGGCGCAGCCGTTGAGGCTCGCTCTGGTCCGCAACCCCGAAAGTTTGAGGATCGCTTTCCATCATTGCCGGACATGTGGCGCTGGCTGCGCGACGATTGCTGGGCCGATGTTGAGCGCGAGCTTGCCCCCATCGAGCCTGAGGTCATCGAGTCAGGAACGTGGGACGATGCCTTCAGGGGCTACTGCGTCAACTCAAGCTGGCCCCGCAAGCTGCTTGGACCTTCGCCGCATGAGCCAGGTTGCACTGCCCCGCGCGAGAAGATCGCCAAGGCTGAGGCGTATCTGCGCAGTCGCAATCCCGAGACGGCAGCGAACATCGTCGAAAACAACCTCCAGCTTCAGGAGCAAGCAGCATGACCCGCCACACCGGACAGCTCGCAAAAATCATGGAACTCCACGCCAAGGGCATGAGGCCCCGCGACATCGCAGAGGCTCTTGGCCTGGACAGCGGGCGACGTGTCTCCAACGCGATCCGCCAGAAGCGCGAACGCATGGCTATGCCGGACTACCACGCATCGGCCCCGATGATTTTGCACTGGAAAGGGAACCAGCCCCCGCCATCGAAGACCTGCACTCACTGGGTCCAGACCCCGAAGGGCCTGAAACCGTGCGGCGCCCCGAAACACCAGATCGACGGCTACACGATGGGCAAATGCAAGGCCCACTACGAGGCGACCCGTCCGCTGGCTGGCAAGTGGAGCAACGTGGCATGACCAGGCGCAAAGCAGGCCGCAGACCTGGCCCATCCATCGCACCAGACATAATCGCCCTGAATGCGGCTGGCATGACTGGCAAGGCGATTGCCGAACGGCTTGGCTGTTCGGGGGCGCACGTCTCGAAGGTTCTCTACAAGCACCAGACCTTCGCAATCGCGCCTCATAGCGGATTGGCCCACTGGCAGGCCCCCGACCGCCCCACATCCTGCATGGAATGGGTCCAGACCCCGAAGGGCCTTCAGCCGTGCGGACAGCCGAAACACCAGATCGAGGGCGAGGTTAAAGGCCAGTGCAGTGAACACTACGAGAAGCAGCGACCATAGACTGGATGGCTGAATACAAGGGTTGGGGCAAAGGGGCGCCCTAGTTCCTTGATCTATATGGCTAAAACGACCCCCCTTGGTTCTCACCACGCCCAAGACAATCACCAAAGCCACCTAAAGAAAGGAACTAACATGACAGACAGCAACCTAGAAAAGCTAATCGCAGAAGCCGCAGCGGCGGACGCAGACCTTGCGACCGTGATCCACGCGGAGGACCAGCAGGCCGTACACCGCGCGAATGCCCGCATAGCGCGTCAGGAGGTCGCCCGAGATGCGCTGCGCTATTTTCTGTCGCCGGAGGCCCGGCCAGAGCAAAGCGCGCCCGTGGCGGCTCCTGAGAGCGCAGGAGGGCGGGAATTACAACCTGACGTCAATTCGGCTGCATTTCGTGACCCTGATGGCGGAAAAGCCATGTCTGGCGAGGTATCTAGCCCGACGTCATTCACCCAAACCCAACCCGCAGACGCATGGACACCGGGACCGGACACCAGGATCGCATCGGGGGAGCCTTGGCCCTCCGACCCCATCCCCGATGAAAACACCCCGCTCCACCGAAATGGAGCCGCTGACCATAGCGGCACCTGACTGAACGCTGGGGGGGGTTGGATATCCTTTCCCCCAGTCACTCCCCAGCCGACGCCCAAATCCCTCGGTCGGCTGGGGTTTTTTACGGAGAGACCACAATGATCTGCCGCCTTGGATTCCACCACTACCAGCCCGCCTATCGCGACGGCCGCGGCGTTGACGTATGCACACGGTGCAATCGCGAGAAGCGGATCAACTGGAAACCCATTCCCAACCCCGACACCTATGGCCGCCAATTGGACAGGCCACGCACACGAGGAGAGAAAGCATGACCCTGTTCGCCTTCAGAGCACCCAGGCCCCTAATGGCCGCCTCCGCCCTGCGTGACATGGGCTTTGACTCATTCGCCATCATGCGCATGGACCGCCGAGCCGTTGCCCGCAATGTCCGAAAGTCCACGGCCTGCGAGCGCAAACCCGTCTGTGCAGTTCCAGGATACGTCTTCGCTCATGGCCCTGTAGACTTCTACCAGATCGCCGCTAACCGCCACGTAGGCAGGCCGATATCATTTGATGGCCAGATCAGGCCATTGCCCTACAGCGCCGAGCAGTGGCTTACAGATGGCCTGCCACGCGGCCTATTCCACGACACCGAGATGGCCCGCTATATGAACGCGCCACCTGTTCCGACGGTATCTCCCGGCGACGTGGTGAACATCCACGCAGGCGGCCTCGCTGGCTATCAGGTCACGGTTGACGCGGTGGACGGGACTGACCTTCTGCTGACGCTCAGAATGCTGGGTGGCGGCAAGGTTCGGGTGCCTGTCAGGGATGTGGAGAGAGCAGCTTGACGGACTTCGCAAACCAGGCGAATAATACTATCGCTAGTGTCCGATCCGCAGGCAACCCACAATTTGGGCCGAGCAGCGGGGCGCTACCAAGGGGGCAGCACAACCGCGATGCGGGTGACTGCTCCTCAAGTTAAAAGCTATTGCCAAAACGTCACCGATAGGCTGGCCACAGGCCAACACATTAGAGCATCCCCTACCTCCAAAGTGGTGCTGTGAGCCAGCCTTTCCGTGCCGTGTGCGCGATTCCCAACATTGAAGGAGTATTTCCACATGGCTGAGTTCAGAACCCCTGACCTTTCGCTAACCTGGATCGGCAACGCTCTTGCAGGTCTCGCCCTTGCCTTTGGCATCGACAACATCCTGATGAATGGCACAGTGACGGGCTTCCTGCCTGCGCCCATCGTCGGAGCCGTAGCGTTCGTCGTATTTGTCGGCGCGGTGGTCTACGGATTTAAGCAGGCCAAGAAGCTGAACTGATGACCCCCGAACGCCAGACGACCATAGTCCGCATCATGGCCCTGCTTGTCGGCGTGGCCCTGTTTGGGCTTTGGTATTGGGGGACGTATGGTTGATCCTGTGCCGAGCTTTCTCGCATTTTCTGTCGTTCCGTGGAGCACATTTGAATGACCAGGCCTGACCGTTCCCCAACATCCGGACGCTTCATCAAGCGCGGCATTCTCGCCAAACTCGCCGCATGGTTCACCCCCAAAGACAAGTCTGAACAGCCTCTTCTGCTCACTGACAAGCACGAGCCTGAGAAGAACACGACCAGGATGGGGAAATAGTACCCGCGCCGTTCGTCTAACCTCGTTCAAATCTGATCGCGTAACTTCCGCACCCTGGTGTGCGATCCACTGGCCCGTCTTCGGCTGGGGTGCGGAACAACGGAGACTACAGACATGGCTAAAACCACAAGCTTCCCGAACGGTATTACCAATGTTGGCCCCGGCAAGGACACATCGCTCCTGCCGTTTCCAGATCCGACGCGGCACCAGGTATACTTCAACGATTTCCACGAGGATGTCGTAGGATGGACCGAGACGGCCACCAGCGCTGGCACAGGCACATCGGCTGCCGCTATCGCAGACGCGGCTGGCGGTATCCTGCAAATCACCACGGCGGCCAATGAAAATGACGGTCTGTTCCTTGAAAGTCAGGGCGAGAGCTTCCTTCTCGAAAGCGGCAAGAAGACATGGGTAAAGGCCCGGTTTTCTGTTGGCGATGCGATCCAGTCTGACCTGATCGTCGGCCTGCATTCGACGGACACTACGCCGCTGGATGCTGCGCTCCGGTTTGCCTTCATTAGCGAGGATGGTTCCGCTGCGCTGTTCTTCAACGTGGACGACAACACCACGGATGCGGATTCCGGCACGGTTGCCACGCTGGCAGATGACACATTCGTGCAGGTGGCTGCGTACTATGACGGCGGCACCAAGATCACGCTCTACCTGAATGACGCGCCTGTCCAGACCATGACAAGCGTTTCGCTTCCTGGCGCTGAGATGGCGATGGGCATTGGCTATCTGAACGGCGCTGCGGGCGCTGAAACGTCAGACTTCGATTATATTATGGTCGTGAAGGAGCGCTAGGCCCATGCTAATCAAAACGGCCACGCTGTCAGCAAATGCTGAGACGTTCACGCTCGATTTGGACGCCGCATCTGCTGGCCTGATTACCATGACCATTGCCGGCACAATCACTGTCACATGGACAATACTGGTGCAGGGCGGCTCAAACGCTATTCCCCTGCGCAAGGCTGACGATTCAACAGCCGCCGCCTACACGGCATCTGACTATCTACGTGTACAGGGCCCGTGCCGCGTTGTTGGCACCGCCTCAAGCGTTTCGAGTGGCACATGCGCTATTGAAGCGCGCTCTGGTCGGATAGATTAAAACAACTTCTGCGAGCAAAAGGCTCCGGATATGCGGGTTGAGACAAAACCGCCCCACTAAACACAACCACAGGTGATGATTATGGCGAAAGCGCCAGCAAAGCCAAAGCCGAGGGCTAAGGCAAAACCGAAAAACAAGGCCGGTGCGCCACTCGGCAACCAGAACGCCATTGGCAACTCTGGTCGTCCGCGCAAGTATACCGATCCCGTTGAGTTCAACGCCGTGGTTGATGACTATTTTCTGACCTGTGATGCCGACGATAAGAAGCCAACCCTTGCTGGTATCTCATTGCATCTGGACTTTTGCGACAAGGAAACGTTCGGCACGTATGCAGATGTCGGCGTTGAGTTCTCCCGAACAATAAACAGAGCGCGGCTTCGAATTGAGGATAATCGCCACCAGTTATTGGTCGATAAAGACACATTCACACCAGGCATTATCTTCGATCTGAAGAACAATCACGGCTGGAAAGACAGGCAGGAGCTTGAGCTGACCGGCAACATCGCTGGCCTCCTGGCAGCCCGCCGCAAAGCCCGCCTTAATGACTGAGGACGAGCTTGCACTCATCGACTGGCTGGCTGAATGCACTCACGACCCGTACCGCTTTGTCATGGAGGGTTTTCCGTGGGGCGAGAAGGGCACCGAGCTCGAACGCCATGAGGGCCCTGACGTATGGCAAAAAGAGCATCTGATCGAAATAGGCGAGCGCCTGCGTTCAAATCCACATATGCCGATCCAGGAGGCGATTGCATCTGGTCACGGGATTGGCAAATCGGCCGATGCAAGTTGGATTATACTTTGGGCTTTGAGCACGTTCGAGATGACGCGCGGTGTCGTGACCGCGAACACAGAGAACCAGTTACGCACGAAGACGTGGGCGGAGTTGGCGAAATGGCACCGGCTGTTCATTGGTCGACATCTGTTCAAGTTTACTGCAACGGCCATCTTCTCGGCTGACCCTGCGCTTCAGAAAGAGTGGCGCATCGACGCTATCCCGTGGAGTGAGAACAATACCGAGGCATTTGCCGGTCTCCATAACGAAGGCAAACGTATTCTCTGCCTCTACGATGAAGCGTCGGCCATTCCGGACGTGATCTGGGAGGTTACTCAGGGCGCGATGACTGACAGCGACACTGAGATACTGTGGCTGGTCCGAGGCAACCCAACCCGAAACACAGGCCGGTTCAAACAGTGTTTCGGCAGCCAAAAGCACCGCTGGCAGACACGTCAGGTCGATAGCCGAACGGTCAAAGTCACGAACAAAGAACAGATCGACAAATGGATTGAGGACTACGGCGACGATAGCGATTTTGTGCGTGTCCGTGTCAAAGGCACATTCCCGCGCGCAGGTTCTATGCAGCTGATCGCAACTGATGTTGTCGAAGCGGCGAGGAAACGCGAAGTAACGGCCCTGCAGAATGAGGCAGTGGTGCTTGGCGTTGATGTTGCCCGCTACGGTGATGATGAATCGGTGATTGTCCCACGGCAGGGCCGCGATGCCAGATCGAGACCGTGGAGGCGGTTCCGGGGCATCGACACGATGACGTTAGCCTCTGAGGTTCATGCCGAGGCGTGGAAATACCGGGCAGATGCAATATTCGTTGACGGCACTGGGATAGGCGCTGGCGTGGTTGACAGGCTTGAGCAGCTTCAACTGCCACCTGGTTGCATGCTCTACGAGGTCCATTTCGGCGGCAAGGCTTTGTCTGGTGGCGGATACGAAGGCCGCTCATGCTCAAACAAGGGCGCTGCAATGTGGGACGGCATGGGAACATGGCTGACCCGAGGCGCAATACCGGACGAGCAATGTATCGAGGATGCGCTCACTGGTCGTGAATACGGCTACAACGTGCACGGCGAGATCGTCCTTGAGAAAAAAGCAGACATGAAAAAGCGGGGCCTCGCCTCGCCCGATGATGGTGACGGGCTGGCGCTGACATTTGCCCTGCCAGTCGCTCCCAAAGCGATGATGGCACAGGAAGAAGAGCTTAGGCATCGCCGCAAAGCGAGCACACGCAGTACGACGACGGGATACTAAATGGAAGACGAGCTCCTCCTCGAAGAGCCTGCCGACGAGTACGGCGAAACGGACCCTGAATACGGGTCTGATGGTGAGGCCATGGAGCAAAAGGAGCAGCCTCTCATTATCGAGATGATTGCAGCTCGTGGTATCGACCTTGCGACCATCGAGAATAGCCCGCTGAGTTCAGACAAGCTGGCACAGATCGGCCAGACGTGCCTTGAGATGTACCGGCGCGACAAGGAAGAGCGCAAGGATTGGGAGGACGCTTTTGACCGCATTATGGCGATGGTCAAAACCGAGCGCAGCCAGAAATCGTTTCCATGGGCTGATGCCTCAAACGTCAAATACCCGCTGATCATGCGCGCTGCTCTCAAATTTGGAGCGCGCGCTTATCCTGCGATTGTGAGCGGTACTAATGTTGTGAAATCGGCCAGCGTTGGCAAGGACCCTGACGGCCAAAAACGCAAACGCGGTGACCGGATCGTGGCGCACATGAACTACCAGCTCCTGCTGGACATGCCTGAATGGGACATTGAGACTGACAGGCTGTGCCACACGCTGCCTTTGCAGGGCACGATGTTCAGACAGGTCATCTGGGATGCAGAATACTCGCGTCCGCTCACAACGCTGCTTAGTGGCAAAGCACTGGTGGTGACTCAGGGCGCCAAAAACCTGGAGACCGTCCCGCATTTCGCCAAAGAATTTCCGCTATTTATTCACCAGATTAAGGAAAAGCAGGTCAGCGGAGAGTATCGTGACGTTGATCTTGGCATGGACGAGCCTGAGCAAGCCGAAAAGGCTGGTGAACAGGATATGCTCGAGTGCCATTGTCGCTATGATCTTGATGGCGATGGATATGCTGAGCCGTACATCGTCGTCATGCACAAGCAGAGTGAGCAACTTCTCAGTATGAAAGCCGGGTTCTGGCCTGATGGTGTGACCCGTGGCAATCCGGATCAGGACAACCCATATGGCCGGGTTCTGCGCGTTCGTCGGCACGTCGAGTTCATCAAATACGAGTTCCTGCCAGATCCCGAAGGCAAATTCTACGGCATCGGCTTCGGCCAGCTATTGCTTGAGCATTCCGAGGTCATCAATACGATACTGAACCAGCTGATTGATGCGGCGACAGACCAGAACGCGGGTGGCGGGTTTGTCGGTCGCAGCTATAACGCGGCCGGTGGCAATATAGAGTTTACGCGCGGCGAATGGAAATTCGTCAACATGGACGCTGACGATCTGCGCAAGGTATTTATCCCGCGCCCTACGGCCCAGCCAAGCCCGGCCATGTTCAATCTGCTGCAGCTGATGATCGAGGCAAGCCGCGACCTGTCATCAGATCAGGACATCATGGATGGCACCGCCCCGGCGAACACACCGGCCACGACAGTGCTTGCGATGCTCGAAGAGGGCATGAAAGTATTCTCCTCGATCTACAAGCGCATGTACCGTTCGCTGACGCAGGAGCTCAGACTGATTGCAAAGCTGAACGGCGCCTATGTCGAGGCAGGAGATTATCAGGACGTGCTCGACGAGGACCAGGAACCAGACCCGATGACGGGAATGCCTCCGCCGCCACCTGATCCTAAATCGGACTACGCCATCCAGAACCATGACGTTGTTCCGGTCGCGGACCCGAGCATGACAACGAGCGCACAGAAGCTGGCAAGGGCGCAGTTCCTGATGCAGGTCGGTTCTGGCAACCCAATGCTGGACCAGAAGGAAATCCTTCGCCGGGTGCTTGAGGCGGCGTCGATCGATGACATCGAGAGCCTGATGCCGAAACCTGACCCGAACGCACAGGCGATGCAGCAGGAGCAGATGAAGGTCCAGCTCCGGGCGGCGATGGCTGAAATCATGCAGAACGAAGCCAGCGCGTCGGATGACATGATGGCTGCACGTCTCAAATTTATCGAGGGCAACGTGAAAGCTCAGGAGGCGACCATCAACGCGGCAGCGATGAAAATGAGCCTGATGAACATGATGGGAATATTCAATGGCGGACCACAAGCTAACGGACCGGGAATGGGAGGAATGGGCGGACTTCCTCCAGCTCCCTATGGCCCAGCAAATGTTCAGGGGATGGGCGGTCCGCAGCCACCAAATCCGGGACAGATGGGCGGCGCGCCTATGGGCGCAGGACAACCCGGACCCGTCCAGCCCGGACCTTTTGGCCGCCCGCAGCCAGTCGAGGACACTCCACCACCTGTCGAGGCTCGGGGCGGCGGATACTGAATCCAGAACCATGATAGAGGAGCTATTACATGGCCAGCACGAGCGGGATAAACCCGACTGAATACAACGTCCTCGTCGAGCCTGAAAAGGTCGAGGAGTCATCGAGGGGCGGCGTCCTGCTTGCTGCCTCCACACTGGATCGAAAACAAGCATTTGCCATTCGAGGCAAACTCATGGCCGTTTCGCCGCTGGCGTTCAGCTATGAGGTTTGGCCTGAGGGCACGCGCAGGCCACAGATTGGCGATACGGTCATTATGACCAAGGCGGCAGGTGTCATAGTCGAGGGGCTGGACGGCAAGGAATACCGTCTGCTGAAGGACAAGGATATCGCAGCAGTTCTTGGCGGGTTTGAGGCCCGCCTCGCTGATCTGGACAGTGAGATTGCCTCACTAAACAAGGAGGCGTCCAATGTCTGACTCCCTCGCACCGCCTGTCTCTGAGGAGCAGGCTGCAGCAGGCGCCGAGATGGACGCCCTGATTGATGGCACA
>Ga0209491_10010881_pt1 | contig 10820 bp, 2 predicted proteins | sample BON02_FD_187213 | JGI IMG/M metagenome (GOLD analysis project Ga0209491, IMG submission 187213) | Freshwater microbial communities from Lake Bonney liftoff mats and glacier meltwater in Antarctica - BON-02 (SPAdes) (version 2) | ecosystem: Environmental > Aquatic > Freshwater > Ice > Glacier...
CTTTGAGGCGTATATATCACCACCGCCGCTATTAACTATGTCACCTTTGCTGCTTAAACGCACCTTCTGGCCCACGATGCTCGATGTATTGACTATCGATCCGGCACTGATGTCGATTTCCCGCGCCAACATGCCGCTGGCCTTCTCGCCTCTCTTATTCTTGCCTAAATATAAACGCGGTATGATTACTCGCGTCCCGCGAAGTTCAATCTCCTCAGCCCACACCATGTCGTCTTGTAACCGGTCAACGTGCGCTTGGCTTAAAGCTATGCCAGGAGCAAGACGCATGTCCTTGCCATATCGTATACCACTCTCGTATAGGTTCCGCATCTCGGTCGCATAATCCACTCTCTCATCGAGGAAACCAAGACCGGTAAGTTCAATCATCTGACGCCGAACAATATCCATTTGCTTCATCGAATCACCGTAATGCACTTGCGAACTACTTTGTTTCTTCGGCTCAAAGCCCTCTATTCGTTTAATGAAGTTATCAGTGGAAAAGTAAGTCGACATGTCAGCAAATACAGGTGACGTTTCTTTAATATAGTATTTACCGGGCTTTTCCGGTTTGTGCCACTCGCTCCCCTTTACTGTCTCGTTTATTTCGGCGTCATCAAATGTCATTGGTACATCTTGTTCAGATGGTGAAATATATCCGCCGCCAATACCCATGCCACGTTTGCTCTGTATTTCTTCATCAACAAATCCGCCAGAAGCTGACCTCTCTGTTGGTGAAATGTATGTGTCGGCAATGTCCATGGCTAGTTTGCTTATATCAGCCGTGTCGAGGGCCGTTCTACCTAAACGCGAGCTGGCTGTTATGCCTCGTCTCTCAATGCTCCGCGTGGCTGATATTTCTGCCAATAATGGGCCTCTTTTTACAATTGCTGTATCGGCTAAAACGCTAGTGGCTGGTTGATGCAAAGCTAAACTTTGGGTGCTCGCGGGAGTAAATCTTGGAATATATGGCGATATAGTCGATCCCCCATCAGCTGGAGCAGCTACACCCGCAGCGTAATTGCTGGCAACAGCAGTTCCTATAGCTGACGAAGTAATAGCCGCCGCCCTGGCTCCACCACTTTCAGGCGAACCGTTAACAACCTCGCCCGATAAATTACCGCTAATAGCACCGCCGGCTTGGATTAGGGATGGGATAGTATTTATAGGTACCTCCGTAAAAAAACTTGGCAACGGAGCTTCGGCCGGTCCCCATTGCGTCCACGAAGTTCTACCTTTCCAATCTTTTTTCTTATGCCTCGAAATACTCCTCTCTCTAGGTTCATGATATGTGTGTGCATGCACAAGAACATCTTGATTGGTTAAGGAGGTTCCGATTACGTTTATAGTATTATTGGCTGCAATAACTCCACCGCTGTTATTTAAATTTACTCCGGCATTAATGCTAATATTACCTCGAGAAGAAATTACGGGAATAATCGGATCAACCGATACTAATGTATCAGCATAACTATATTTCTTGGTTATTAATGTTAAAAGTCTCTGACGTTGGTAACTACCGTGATTAACTTCAGCTCCCGTTTCTTCCCAAACCCTCGTCGGTATGTGAGCTGCTAAGTTACTTCTGTTGATCCTAGTAATGTTATAGCCTAGGTTATTCAAAGTATTCCTACCGGCCGTAATTGATAAAGTGCCGGTACCAAGTAGGCTTATTTCTTGCTTATTTACTACGTCTGTCGATGCATAAAGCACCATCGCATCCCTGGCAATTATTCTGCTATTATTATCAATATTTCCACCATTTGCGCTCAGGTTAATTATTCCCCCATAAATCGAGTGATTGTTGGTAATAGACCCTGATTGAGTGCTAGTAAGCATGCTCACTGCCTGCAATATATTACCATTAGTCAGGTTACGACTGTTTAAAGTAGCAGTTCCATGAGAAGTGATACTACCAGTGTTGGTAATATCCCCGCCGCCAGCATTTACATTCAGCGCCGTGTTTGACACCATCGTTCCACTATTGCTTAAAGCACCATTAATGGTTAATGCATTTTGCCCAGCTAAAGTACCAGAATTACTCATACTCCCAGTGGCTGTGATGCTACCTTGGGAGTTTACTACACCGCTATTTGTAATGCTTGCAGCACCTATATCAACACTTGCGCCGCCATAGATTCCTCCGCTATTTGTTAGCGCTCCACCAGTGGCTCTAAGATTAGCAGCACCCCCGGATATAAAATACCCGCCAGGATTATTAGTGATTCCGGTAGCTGCCGTAACATTTACCAAATTTGATCCAAAAATAATCCCACTATTAGTAAATGCTCCGGTAGTGGCGTTGCCAGTAAAACTTCGCGTCTTGATTCGACCAGCATTAGCAATAGAGTGGGCAGTTAAAGCCAAGTCAGTATCAGTGAGCTGCAAATAATTACTATTAGTAAAACTCCCGGCAATAGTAATATTAGAGACTCCTTTGGCCATTAAATTATTTGTGGTGAAATTAGTTACGGCTAAAGTTAATCTACCGTCAAGCTCAGTTATGCCGTTATTATTAAAATTGACGGCCGTAATCGCTAAATCTCTACCTTTAAGTTTACCCGTGGTCACGGTGTTAGTAATATTTGTAATGCCGGCTGTTGCCTCCATAGCTCCAAACTCAACCAAGCCACTATTTATAATCGTCGGCGTATTACTAAAGGTAATTTTACCTGTCGCCTTTATATAATGATCATTTTCTATCTCTGCGCGTGAACTAACCTCCAAGTGCTTAGTATCTACCTCCCCACTATTAGTGATTTTACCCGCAGCCATCATTCTTATTAATTCAGTAGATTGTATTAGCCCCGAACTATTTATAGTTCCAACCCTGGCCTCAATTATTCCATTGCCAGCAAATTGAATATTCTTGCTATTGATGATGTTACCATTAGACGCTGCAATTATACCATTTCCCAGGGAATTTATATAACCATTATTGAGAATGCCTCCTCCCCTAGCAGTTAGATTAACTTCCGCCCCTTGCAGATAACCAAAAGTTAGTTTAGTTGACTGATTCTCTATTTTATCTGCAGTAATTTCCAGCTCCCTACCTGCTAGAATAGTGCCGTCTTCATTGGTGAAATCTCCTCTATCTATATCGGCCTTAAGACCATGAGCGGCTTGTATTAGTCCATAGTTTAACACCCCACTACTTGCTCGAATTGATAAATTAGCATTTTCTGAAGACATTTTCCCCCTATTAATAACAGACCCATGACTTGAATTAACTGTCACATCACTTGGAGCAGAAATAATCCCTGCCTTATTGTCAATGCCTCTTTTTGCTAACAAACTTAGCTTATCCTGCCTAGAAAATATTGTTCCGGAATTGGTTAAACTCCCTTCCTTACTTGTTAAAAGGATAGTACCATGCGACTCTAATATGCCGCCGTCATTATCAATATTCCCCTCAATATCAGCTTGAATGTTTTTTAATGTAGAAGATACAAGACCCTTATTTATGAATACTCCACCAGTGCTTGTAAGTCTTACAGCATTCCTAGCTAAGATTGCCCTATTATTCTCGATATTCGCTCTTACTGCTATATCAACTACATTCTTTGATGAAATAAGACCATTATTTACTATACTTGCAGCTAGGGAGTCCCCATCCATAGCACGAAGCGATAATGTTCCAATAGTTTGCACTTCTCCGCTATTACTGACTGCGCCATCGACACGTAGTTCCAATGCTTCAGCAGTGATAATGTTGCCTGTATTATTAAAATACCCCGCAGTCTCTATTTTCGTCTTCCCGCTAGACTCAATATGATTAGCCATATTATCAACACCAAGAGCTGATTTTATTAACAATGCGGACTTGGCAATAATTCCACCTTTATCGTAAGTCCCGGGATCACTATTTATGTTTGCAACTTTGCCACGAAGGCTAGCTATAGTAAGCATGCCGCTTGAATCGATAATGCCGCTATCTATATTTTGTACATCACCATCTGCAGTTAAAGTGCTTAACTCCCCACTCAATAATAAGCCAGTATTACTTAAAATCCCGCCACTAGTAATAGCTAAACTAGTTCCAGCGATAATTTTTCTGTTGCTAAAATCAGCGACGCTACCAATATTAACGCTACCCCTCGCTGTTAGTTCGCCGCTATTACCAACCTTTGCACCAGCATTAATTACTATATTGCCGACAGAATCTACTCGCCCGGTATTGAAAAAATCTTGCCTAGATGTAACCGCTGCGTTAGCTTTAGTAACTATGGATCCATCGTTAATAATATTCGATCTTGCTGAAAACACGGCAATTCCATCCTTACTTTGCAATGTTCCACTATTATTTACAAAATCTAGTGCTTCTAACTTCAGCTGCTTGTCAGCAACGATATCGCCTTTATTTGTTACACTCCCGGCTTGAGAATGAATAGTCATATTATCACCAGATTCTAAACGTCCTCCAAGTTGATTATCAATATCATTATTAGCCTCTATCTCAAGCAAAGATTTAGCAATTATACTACCAACATTTATAAAACTATCGCCACCAAAAATCTTAAGATCAGCAGAAGATATGTTACCTTCATTTACTACATCCCGAGCAAAATCTAAATCTATCCTATCGGCAGCTGATAAAATCAAACCTTTATTTGTCAGATGTCCCTCAGACCTAAATGTTAATCTTGAGCCGGCTTCTACATGAGCATCTGTCTCATTTTCAAAACCAAGCCTTGAACTTAAGTCTAAAGCGACACCAGCAAGCATGTCCCCAGTATTTATAATCTTGCCTCCGATAATCCCCCGCGAAGTAAGGTTTTTTGCTGCTAATATATGCCCACCGTTTACCATATCACCTGCCACTTCAAACCTAATATCTCCATCCCTTGCATCAACATCTCCTAAATTGCTATATGACCCAGACTTAAATTTGACAGTAGTAGTTGCACTTATTTTGGCCGCTTTATTGTTTCCTATCCCATTTGTTACATCAAAATCTATTACTCCACCAGCAAGTATACGACCTTCATTGACTGCAGTATCTCTAGATTTAAGCGTGATATCTTTTGCTGCTTCAAGATGACCGGCATTGACTATATTACCAACAGCATCAAGTTCTACAGCTTCTTGCTTTGATATAATGGCTGATTTTTTATCACTCACTATCTTACCGCCGGAAGAAGTAATCTTTATCTTATCATTAGCTAATAATAAACCTTCAACATTGACAAAATCTTTCGCCAGTTTCATAGTTGCTGTTGTAGCTGACTTTATTGAACCATTGCTATTTGTCAGTGAACCATCATCAGAAACCATCTGTAACACCGACGCTTCAATTAAATCGCTATTGCTTATGTCCCCCTTTGCTCTCAAGTTTAAGTCCGGAGATACTATCTTGCCAGTATTAGCAATCACACCTTCTACAGAATGGATCTTAATACTACGGTTTTCTCCGAAAATAACGCCGCTATTAACCACGTCTCCTGTTGAATTTAGCAATACATTGTTAGTAGCTTTGAGCAAGCCGCTATTCGTCGATCCTAAACCAGATGTTACTCCTATCTTATCTCTACTATCTACAACGCCAGAGTTGGTAAACTTACCGCCAGCTGTGAATTGACTCGATTCTGCTGAGATAATCTTGCCTTTATTTTCTATATCACCGCTTGTAGTAATAGCAATCTCACCATCAGTTCTGATTATTGAATTAGCTTCCCCTTTAAAAGTACGCCCCTCATCCAGCTTAATACCAGTTTTCGAATACAACGTTCCACTATTGCCAAAATCATCTTTATATATAAAGGCTAGCTTGCCCCCTTTTGATACTAATTTGCCGTTATTAGCAATCGAACTTGTAGAAGCTATCGTTACATCTCCCAAGTAACTGGCGATAATAGTGCCCTTATTTGCCACAGAATGTGCTAAAATATTAACATTGGAATGGCCTGAAGCTATTATTTTTCCTTTATTATCAAGTTTAGATTTAGTAGATGTTAGCTCAATATTTCCACTAGTTACTAATACAGATCCATCCTCAATGGTAATTGCTTCTTTGGCGCTATAAGAAATATTCCCTGCTGCACTACTCTTAGTACCGCTAGTAACAACTATCCCATCATTCTTTGACTTTAAGCCGATGTTAGCACTCGACCTTATATTCTTATGTACTATTTTGCCGCTACTAGTAATTTCAATATCACTGGCGCTACTGGCTATATCAGGGATATTGACTCCAACTCCATCCTCATTACTTACTAGCTTGATCTTACCGGCATATAACCCACCGAGTTTCGATGAGTCTATAGTAACGGACGGAGCACTTGAAGAAGCAGCCTCTGATTTAAACTGATCATTTTTAACGTCATATTCCCCCTTACCGGTAATAACCCGTAGTTCTCTGCCTCCGTGTATTTTTACTTTTAACTCGGTAGTTCTAGCAATAATGTCGAAATAATCTAGATTAGAGACATCTAAATCTCGATCTGTAAATTCAATATTTCCCTTCTCAACATAAATTTTCTCCAAAGAGCCAGCACTATCTAGCCCCACCCTACCAGTTGTTACTGTAGCTCTATGGGCATTAATAAACTCACCCCCATTTATTGATATTCCGTTTGGATTAGCCAAGATATAATCTGCTTTCCCGCCAAGTATCTCTTGAGGCCCATTAATAGTTGACTTAGAACTACTAGTGACCTCGTTGATAATGGTTGTAGCCGAATTATGCAAATTCGAATTGCCAAGAACAACACCGCCAAGTTCGGATACGGCACTCTCCTGACTATTATTGATAATCGCTCCGCTACTATTCACATTATAATCTAGGAATTTATTATGAGAAACACCAACCCCATTTGGATCATTGATGTTTATTACTGATAGACCATTAGCCGCAGTGTCCATATATACTTTATTACCACTAGCTGCGCTATCTGGTACAATATTAGAAACATCCGCATATGCTATACTACAGTTCGTAAACACCAAAATTGATGCTAAAAAATGCACTAATATAAATCTACATTGAGATATGAGCGCTGCATACCAGGGGCCTTTTATAGAAAAATATGCCAACCCTCGCAAAATCCCTTTTGAGCGTTGAATTGTAGCCAAGCGGCCTACGCTACCACGTCCGCATCTTTGGCTCATATATTTACCGCCAAACTCATATAGACAATGTTTCGATGTTTAAAATAAAGCGGCGCCTGAAAAGGTCTTGCTAGTGTTATACTAAAGTTTATTACACTGCCGCTGTTTCTAATTCCCGTTGCTATACCTGCCATTGTTCCACGCTTCTCGCCTACTTCTTCATAATTACAGAAATAGCCAATATCAAAGGCGGTAAATACACTAACTTCACCGATAAATTTCTTTAATTTTGCCGTTTTGATAGAAGGCAAAAAACCTATTAACTCATTGCGAACTAATAACGCATTATCCGCGTTCTCCCTATACTCCTTAAATCCTCTGATAGATCCCAATCCACCTAGCGAGAATTTCTCACTAGTAACTAGTCTTTGCGCGCTATATTGACCTGAGAACTGCATGCGATATTGGACATTTCTATTAGCAATCACTACCGGCGTAGGTTTTAACCAAGACGTATTAAAATTGATTTTAGTAAAATACTCCTCGGGTACACCAAGGCGACCAAATGTTGCATAGTAGCCCTTATTAATACCGGTTGTAACATCCACTCCAAGAGAAAAAATGCTTGCCGAGAGCTTACGTTCGTGATTTATACCAAAGTCTGATTTTGTTATTTTATAGGATGAAATCTGAATTTTATTCTCATCAAGGTAATGATCATATATATCATTGCCCAAACCAATCGAAACCGAAGTCTTGCTCGCCCCATTCCTATGGATAAGACGACTGATATCTGCTTTATAACTCTTACTTCCGCCTCTGTTTATATATAAATTACCACGGCTTCGTATCGGATTCCGATCCCTTGCTAAATTATAACTATAACTTATATCGTTATATCCGACCGGAAGAGATACGCGTATCCCCTTGCTATTACTATAGGTATCTGCCGGGTCTGCCAAAGATGATCGCCAGTTCAAACCAAAGAACTCATTTAAACCAAACACGTTGCCAAAGGTAAGATTGTTAAAAGTCTGAAAATTATCTTTATTTTTAGTACCGCTATTATCAATACCACTTGTTAAATGCCATTTTTTGTCAGGCTCATCCTCTATAACCACTCTCGTAGCACCGGGTTCTGTACCGGGCTTAAGACTTATCTTTATATCCTTCGCATGACCCCTATTATATTGATCTACAGTCTGCTCCATATCCCTTAATGATAATATCTGACCTTTTTTTATCGCAAGAAAAGGAGAAGGTTTTTTATAAGACTTAACATCAATACTCTCAATATACCCCTCCTTAACATCAATTATCAGCTCCTTATTCATTAAATCTTGCTCAGGCAGCGTAACCCTAGATGTTATATAACCGTAACTAACATAGTAGTTAGTTAGCTCACGCACCAAATCCTGAATGTCACTACCATTCAAACAACGCTCTTTAAATTTATCGGTAATTTTTAAAACTGGCTTGGCTAACCTCTTGCTCACTCCTTGCACTAACACCCGATCAATCTGAACACATCTATTATTTGCAAGGACACTGTTTGTATTTAATATTAAAACGCCAATTATCACCGTCATGAAAACTCTATTACATTCTGCTAACTTACTGGACATCTATTATATTAAACTATTAATTAAATTATATGCTATTCTTTAATCTTTAGATTGTAAATTACTTAAATTAGGAGCTATTCTCCTCCTTAATAAGGTTATTGTCATTTTTCAATTAGGATGTACGGTTTAATACACTCAAAGTTTAATATCGTCATAACAATTCTTTTGACAATATAGTCACAATACGTTAACAAATAATTAACGAGAATGCAAAAATATCTCTTTAATTTGATTTGTGACGCCGAGCATGGTGCAGGAGTAGGAGGTGAAAGTCCTCTATAGGCTGAGTTGAAGCGGTCTATTAGCCTAGGCAAGGTTAGTCTTGTGAGGGATCTAACTGAAGGAAGCTGATGGCAAAACAAGGTTGGAACGAACAGAAACTAGATAGTAGGCTATGATGGCGAGGTAACCTAGCAATAGATAGAATAACCCGTCTTCAAACAGACGCGCATCATAGTAAATCTGGTCTGACCTTGAGAAACTACTACATCTTACCTCGGGAGATCTTATACTCCGCTGTACGTACTACAGCTATATTAACAGCGATGTTAAGAGATAGAGTATAAGAAGTCAGCAGAAGACGTAGTACTTATATTAAGGCACCTTAATATAAGGAAGGTCTGAATTGCTGCTATTAGACAAAGGACTATGTCTTTTGATAAATTATAATATTGTAGAAACGAACAATAATGAACGCTATAAATTATACGAACATAGTTGGTCTCCACGCATCAAGGGGTCACGGCAGATCCTCCGCTCCTGATTGCGAGGCACAATTAACATTATCAACATCACATAAATCCGATTGTCTGACAAATCTAATGAACGAGATTGCTTCTAAAGCAAATCTTATTCTGGCCTTTAAAGCGGTTAAACGTAATAAAGGTGCGCCTGGTGTCGATAACATGACAGTAACGGAAGTAGCTGACAATCTAGATACTATCCTAGAGGGGCTAAGCTTGGCATTAATCAATCAAACCTATAGACCCTGCCCTGTTTTAGGAGTTAAGATACCAAAAGCAAATGGTGGTATGCGTCAACTGGGTATTCCCGTAGTAATTGATCGAATCGTGCAACAAGCTGTAGCTCAAGTTCTAACCAAGATCTATGATCCTACATTCTCTAACTCCAGCTTTGGATTTAGACCTAAACGATCTGCTAATATGGCTATTAAGGCATCTAGCAGATATGTAGAGGAAGGAAAGATATGGGTAGTAGATATTGACTTAGAACAATTCTTTGACAAGGTGAATCATGACATATTAATGTCAAAAATAGCCAAGACAGTTAAGGATAAATCTCTACTACGTCTGATCAGACGCTTCCTTACTGCTGGTTTAATGCAAGATGGGGTATATTCAGCCAAGGGTCAAGAAGGTACTCCACAAGGAGGTCCTCTATCGCCGTTGCTGAGTAATATCTTACTCGACACTCTTGATCAAGAACTAGAAAGACGCGGTCATAGTTTTAGCCGCTATGCAGACGACTGTAATATTTACGTCAATTCTGAGATAGCAGGCAAAAGAGTAATGGCTGGTATTACTAAGTTCTTAAAAGAGAGACTCAAACTTACAGTCAATACAGACAAAAGTGCTGTTAATAAGGTGAAGCATAGACAATTCTTGGGATTCAGGATATTAAACAATGCAGATATCACTATATCCAAAGCCTCTTTGAAGAAAATTAAGGATAAAATCCGAAAATTGACCAAGAGGAATAGAGCCGTGAGTCTGGCTGTTTTGATTAAAGAACTAAATCAAGTAATACGTGGATGGTATCATTACTTTAAGGATACTAAAAGCGCAAGTTTGATGAAGGGACTAGATGCTTGGATACGAAGAAAGATTCGATGCTTTAGAATAAAACAGCGCAAACGTAAGTACTCTATCAAAACTATGTTAACTGCTATGAAAATAAACCAACAAGATGCTTGGTCTATAGCATGTTCATCCGTGGGATGGTGGCGTAAGTCTTTAAACTATATTGTACACAGGGCGATGAATCTTGAGTGGTTCAGCAAGTTGGGGCTCTTTAGTCTCTCATTAGCTTTTGGTAAACATAACAGCAAAACCGCCGTATGCGACATCGCTTGTACGGTGGTGTGAGAGGGAGTCTCTGTAAAGAGGCTCTCTACTCGATTCGGTTAAATTG
>Ga0209491_10010883_pt1 | contig 10819 bp, 15 predicted proteins | sample BON02_FD_187213 | JGI IMG/M metagenome (GOLD analysis project Ga0209491, IMG submission 187213) | Freshwater microbial communities from Lake Bonney liftoff mats and glacier meltwater in Antarctica - BON-02 (SPAdes) (version 2) | ecosystem: Environmental > Aquatic > Freshwater > Ice > Glacier...
TCCCTCCCCCCCTCCTCCTCCCTCCTTCCCTTCCTCCTCCTCCTCCTCCTCTACCACCTCCTCCCCTTTAAACCAGGACACCCTCCTTTTCCACCACTCACTTAGCCTCCTCCTCATCCTCCTGCCACACGAGAAGGTAAACCCACCCATGCTACTACTTCCATATCCATAGGCCAACGCATCCAAAACCCCCACAGCATAATACATCTTCCCAATCACCCCTAGGACGAGGAAGGGAGGGAGGGACTGAGGGAGGGAGGCCGGGTCAGTAGCAAGCAGAAAATACCAGAGGGAGTTGAGCAACCAGGAGAGGAAGAAGATCAGAGCGAAGAGGAGGAGGCGCCGGCGGAGGCGCTGGTAGGATTTGGTTACTGGGGTGGTGAGTGAGACGGAGGAGGGCTGTTGCCAGATGTGAGCGAGGGTGAGGGAGTAGAGGTAGCCGACGAAGAGCCAGCAGAGGGGAAGGATTATTAGTTTGTTGAGGAGGACGGGGGTGCTTGTCATGCTGATATCGGATAGCCAGCAGGTCACGTCTGCGGTGGCTCCGAAGGCTTTTTGGGAGAGCGGGACGCTGGTGAGAGAGAGGGCCACGAGGAGGGAGAGGAGAAGGAGGAATTGCATGCGGTCGTACAGGTGACGCAAAAGGGCTTTTTTCACGATCCAACTGTGCATGCTGTAGGCTAGACAGGCATTCCACAGATACAGGACTATATCGATGGCGTACGTGAACCCTCCGACGACCTCACAGGCCTTCCTCCTTCCCTCCCACCCTGCCTTCGTCATTCCCTCCCTCGCTTCCACTCCATAAGGAGACCGACCATACAGCTGCTCGGACAAGATAGTGCCTGCTAACCAATTGAGGGACTGCCAACACTCAAACCCCAACAGCACCATCACGGTAAAATCAAGGAACTTGCGGATCTCCCGATGCCGCCGTCGGCGTTCTGCGTAGTGTCGCTGTCCGCGCCGGTCGTATTTTCTGTGATGGAAAGGGAGGGAGGGAGGGAGGAGAGGTGAGTGAGGGTTGAGGGAGAAAAAGTAAAGGGAGGGAGGGAGGGAGGGAGGGAGGGAGGGAGGGGAAGGAGGGAGGGAGGGAGATGGCCGCCAGAACATCGACCACCCACGCACCTGTAGAGAATTGCCAGCAGCACAGACAGGGAGGCCAGGATAGAGAAGGAGAGGATGACCAGGCTTTGCACGAAAAGGATTTGGGCATCGCGCGGGGAGAGGTTTTGGTTGGCCGCGGTTGCCTTGGTGGTAGGGGTGATGGTTGGAGGGGCGGGAGGAGGAGGAAAGGGAGGAGCAGCTGGAGCCGCCATGGCTCGCCCAGGCGTAAGACCTCCGCGTCAAATCCAGCCGGCAAGAACAAGAGGGCCTACACCATGTACGTGTCCGTCTTCCTGTGTGTCTCTGTGTGTCCGTGTGTGGTGTAAATGGGGCTAGATTAGCAGTGATTGTATCGCATCCTCCGATCAGAGAGCGGCGGCTCCACATCATGTTCTTCCAAGAACCCAGCAGCTCCAGGGCATCTGCATCATCGCCGAACTTGGCACCCATGAGATGTGATGGACGGACGAAGGCCTTGCGGACACCCTCACGCCCCGAACCAAGGGGCGATGGTCACTCCGAGTCTTCCATTGCGTCTCTCTTTTGTCACGGCTACGAGTCCTGGTGATTTGGTGACCAACGGAATCAAGCTCAGTGTCTCCAAGGGTATGCCCGATTATTGAGGGGGAGCCTCTCCAATACACGACGAATCACACGACAAACGAAGAGGGGCAGGGGCGGGGGAGGCGCCTTGTGTCAATCAGAGCCCTCCAAGCAAGTTCCCCACGCCCAGAGCACACACCCATACATCCCAACACATGCTCACATCATCATCCCGGACTCATCCCGTCCCCACCCATGACACACACAGGCATTCAGATGGTCACCCAGACCGAGGACCCCGGGGGCCCTCAAAGAAGCAAAACCGTCACGGGCAGCACCAGCAGCACGCAAAGCAAAGCCACATTCCTATCGCTCCTCCGGGCGGCCAAGAGCAGCAGTGAAACGTCTCCCTCCCTCAAGCCCTTGGCCTCGTCCTCCCCCTCCCTTCCTACCTCATCCTCGTCTGCGTTTGGTTTGCCTCCCCCGCTAGCGGCCGGCGCGGTCGGCAGCAACAACGCGACACGCTCAGCACCCATGACCACCACCACCACTGAGGGCAGACCCAAACTCTTCTTCGAACAGCCCAAGCATCACCAGTTCCTGTCCTCCTCCTCGTCCTCGTCATCGCAAGCAGCAGCAGCAGCAGCAGCAACAGCAGCGGCGCGCTTCGGCCTAGACAAGGACACCTCCACCCCCTCCTTGCCCTCCTCTGCTGGCTTCGCCTCCTGTTTCCACCCCGCCCGTCTCTCCCTCCCCAACCTCTCCGCACCTCTCACCCTCCTCCAGCAACAACAGCAGCAACAGCAGCATCTGCAACGCCAGCAGCAGCAGCAACAGCAGCAGCAGCAGCAGTACCAACAGTACGCAGCCTACCTTGCCGCATCTGCCGCCGGAGCCCCAGAACACAGGCCAGGAGCCATGAACGTCAACAACAACAACAACTACAACTACAACAAGAACAAGAACAAGAACAAGAACAAGAACAAGAACAACAACAACAACAACAACAATAACAGCAGCAGCAGCAGCAGCAGCAGCAGTAACAATTTTCCCATCCCCCTCAACAACAGCCTCGCCTACATCCTCCAAGCAGCTGCCCAACAACAACAAAACCACCCTCCCTCCCTTTCTCCCTCCTTCCCGCTCTTCTCCTCTTCCTCCACCTCCACCTCCACCTCCTCCTCAGCCACTGCCTCCTCCCTCCCCTCCGTCTCTTCCTCCTTCTCCTCTGCTGCTGCTGCTGCTGCTGCTGCTGCTCCTCCTCCCTCCCTTCCTCCTCCTCCCCATTTCAGCCACCACAGGCCAAATCACAATACAGCAGCATTGACTTCTTATACTCACACAGCCTCTACTTTTAATCCGGGCGCTGCTTCCCTTGCTGCTGCCATGGGGAGGACACGGAGCAGCAGTAGCATCGGCAGTATCAGCAGCAGCAGCAGCAGCAGCAGCAGCAGCAACAGCAGGAAACGGGGTGGTAGTCAAGATGAAGACGAGGAGGAGGAGGAGGAGGAGGGGGAGGAGGGAGGGGGGATGAATCAGCAGCATAGCAATTACCAACAGAGAAAGCGAAGGGCGCCGAGGACGGATCTATCGAAGCTCACGGCGGAGGAGCAAACGAATTGGAAAAAGGCCAGGGCGAGGCAATACTCTGCCCTAGCCCGTCAGAGGCAGGTGGAAAAAGAGGTGGAACTCAAGGAGAAAGTCGAGACTCTGTCGATGTTCCAAGTGCTTGTCAAGGCGGCACCGGATGCGGTGTTGTTGTTATCACCTGATGTGAGGGCGAGGATTCTTTTTGTGAATGACCGATGTGGGCAGCTGCTGAAACTGCCCTTGTGGAGGGGGGAGGAACAAACACTGGTGGGGAGGTGTCTCTGGGAATGGATGAATGGACGCGATAAAGAAGCAGTTGTAGCAGCAATTGGGAAATGTGTTTTGAGTAAGGACGTGACGAGGTTGGTCCAGGTTACGTTGTGTCCACCCCCCCTCCCTCCTTCTGTGAGTGTGCAGCAGCAGGAGCCGATGAGGGTTGATTTGACACTCAGGTCTAGTGAGAGGGGGTTGGTGTTGTTTTTGAGGCCGGAGGGAAGGGAGGGGTAGGGAGGGAGGGAGGGAGGGAGGAGGAGAAGGGGTGGTCGAGTGAGAGGGGGTTGGTGTTGTTTTTGCGGCCGGAGGGGAGGGAGGGGTAGGGAGGGAGAGAGGAAGAAAGTCGATGCAAGACAAGAATTGTCAGTTTTAATGGGCGGATCAAGCAAGAAGTAAAAGCAGAAGCGAAAGGACAAAAGGGAGTGAAGAACGAAAGAGAGAAGAAGGAGGAAGAATTAGGGAAAATAGGAAACGTGGATTTGTTTGGGAAGCAGGGGGGAAAAATAGAGAGGAAAGAAGAGAGAGAGATCCTGCGCGCAAAATGTGTATGTGTGCATGGAAATATCACAACAACTAGAATAAGAAGAAGGAGAGGAAAAATGGAGGAATCTAAAGACAGCCACCCACCGAAGGGAGGAGGGGGTTGTCGTCAACTAATTCATTCATTGACAATGTATTTTTGGGAAAAGAAAAGGGAAGGGGAGGGAAGCAGGAAAAGAAACGAAGCATGAATACATTATCAACAGAGGGAATATGATTGTGCGTGTCTGTGTGTGCGTGTCTGTTACCAAGGGGGAATCCGAAAATAAAGGGAAAGGGGAAAAGAATTGTGTGTAATTTCCAATCAGCCAGAATGTATTTTTTGGGGAAAGGGAAAACAAAGGGGAGGGAAGCAGGAACAGAAACGACGCATTTATTTATTATCGTCATCACAGGGAATATAGGTGTGTGTGTTAGCAATAGGGAATCCGATTAAAGGGGAAGGAAAGAGGGGAAGGAATTGTGTATTTTTTAATCAACCAGTTGACTGCTGCAATGTGTTCATCTACCCGCCCACCATAAGAGCCAGGTAGAACACGCAGGCAGCACGCTCAGAGAGAAACAAACAAAGAATGCAAAAGAGAATATGAGAGACTTCCTGAAAGGGGTTTTGGGAATGCATGAGTGATAAGTTATGTGAGGAAGGGAGGGAGGGAAGGAGGGAGGGAGGCAGGGAGAAGACGACGCAAGACAAAAGCAGAAGTGAAGCACCAACACAGAAAATGAGAAGAAAATCAAGAAAACAAGACAAGCAAAATACGTCAAGAATCAAACCAAAAGCAAAGAAGAGAGAGAGAAGGACAGGCGAGAAGAAAACAGAAGCAAGCGAACGCAACCATAATGATGTGCAAAAAGAATTGATCAATTGACGCCAAGCGAAAAGGGAAGAAAGGAGAAGGGAAAAATAAAAAGCGCAGCTATCTATTTGCTTATCACTTGCCGTGTGGCGGCGTCAACGAAACGATACGCCCACCTTCATAGAAAGAATAAGCAGAAGAAAGAAGAAAAGGAGGAAGAAGGAGAACATGAGAGGCATTTTGTATTCCATGCGCATTTATTCTTCGTGCGGTTGCTTTCACTTTAGTTTCTAAGAAGCCACCTATCGTGTGTGTGGCGGCGTCAATGAAACCACGCGCCCACCTTCAAAGAAAAAATAAACAAAAGGGAAGCAAAGAAGGAAGAAGAAAAGTGTCATCCATATTTAAAAAGAGAGAGGACTTCATTTATTGCGATTCCCCTGCGCGTGACGCGTGAGACTCACCGTTCTGTCCCTCTCTTTCCTTTTACTGTACAGACACTCCTGAATACACCCCCCCCCCTAATCACCTAACCCTAACAACCCTCCCCTTCCTCCCTCCCTCCCTCCCTCCCTCCCTCCTTACTCAACTGCTGCACACTAAATCATTTTCTATGCATTTTTTTCATATGTTCACTCTCAATTCCCTATACTGTATCATTCAAAAGCCCCGCCATCGCCTCCTCCCCGTAAGCCGCCACGAGGGAAACCGAATGCGCCCTCTCCAAAACAGCCTGGGCCAGTTCCTCCTGTTTCGCCGACAAGAGCAACGAAGACGAAGAAGCAGCATCCGTGCTACTCCTACTACTACTACCACTACCGTTGCTGCTGCTGCTGCTACTACTACCGTTGCTGCTGCTACTGCTGCTGCTGCTCGAGAAGGAAAGACCCACAAGCGTCACAATCTCCCGCGGCAACCCCGCCGCCACGGCCGCATCCATCGCTCTCCGAACTACCGTATGCACATGCCCTTTCTCCCTCCCACCCATCTCTTCCTTCCCTCCATTCTTCCCACCACCACTATTACCACCACTATTTCTTCTGCTAGCACCAATGCCTTGTCCGTCTAAAATCAAGAGCATATGTGGATTCGCCCCCCGCGCCCTCCGTTCATATCGCAAGTAATCCTCCAACCTCACTTGCACTCTCACCGGCAACGACGCCAGTCTCGCCAGATCCACCACACACACATCGCACTTCCCCCTCCTTCTCAAAATCGGTCTAACCAGCACGCGCGTGATCAAAGCCCCCCCCCGCGGCATCCAGTACAACAACACCGCCGAGGCCGACAAGCCAGCAAGCAATCCCAACTCGGTATCAAAAGCGAGAGTCACACAAAACGTTACCAATGCCACACATAAATCAAGCCTTGACCGTCTATACTCCTTCTTCAAACTCTCAACATCCAACAGATTCAAGAGCGCCACCTCGATAATCGCGCCTAATGTCGCTCGGGGCAAGTAATAAAAAAACTGCGAGAGAAACAACAACACGACCATCACACACACAGCGCTCACTGCATTCGCAAGCTGAGTCTGTGTCCCCGCAGAGTAAGACACAGCAGTCCTCGAAAACGAGCCTGAGACAGGATAAGAAGCAAAAAAAGCACCTCCTAAATTAGAGGCGCCGAGGGCAAGCAGCTCGCGATTCACGTGTAGTGGGTATCCTTCTTGCAAGGCGTATTTCTTGGCAATGGCGTAGGCCTTGGGGGAGGGGAGGGAGGGAAGGAGGGAGGGAGATAGGGAGGGAAATGAGTAAGTAAACGATGACATAAACACAGATTTTCCCCCCTCCATGATAACTACTCTTGCTTGCTTACCTCCATGAAAGCTACCAACACAATACTCAAGCTATGCCCCACGATCGTCCACAAATGCTCCAGTCTCGGCACCGCCGGCCTCGGCAACGCCGCCGGCACATGTTTTACAATCACTATCTCCACCCCTTGAGACACCAGCACCCGCGCAACAAGGGACGTCAAAATGACCAAAAAAAGATTTGAAAGGGGATATAGAATTTTAATCACTTCCCTCCTTCGCCGTTCTCTATCTGTGGTAGCAGGAGGAGCGCGGTCTACCAAGCGGGTTTTGACGTGTTTGACCCCGAGGAGGAGGAGGATGCAGGCGACCCCTATTCCTGCAGAGGCTGCTTGGCCCTCGTTGAGGTGGGTGAGGACATACCAGCATGATTCCCAGGTGTAATCGTAGCGAGGGACGTTTTTCAAGCCTAGGACTTCTTTGACTTGCGAAATGCCTATCGCTAGGGCAGCGGCGTTGGTGAACCCCACCATTACCTGATTTTTGTGTTAGAAGGACACGTGGGGTGGGAGACGCTTGGAGAGTGAGTGCGCAAGAACGTCATCGACGTAACACGGCGCTGAGACAACAACACCCCTCCCTCCTTCCCTCCCTCCTCCTCTTTCACTCACCGCAGGGGGAATAAAATGAGCCACCAGCCCAAGGCGAAGCAAGCCTAGGGTAGCGAGGACGAGGCCGGAGACAAAGGTGATGGAGAGAGCTGCTTGAATTCGAAGGGCGGCTGCTTCCTCGTCGGGGAGGGAGAGGAGGGTTGGGTAGAGGAGGGAGTACACGCGAGGGAGGGAAAGGGAGACGAGGGCGACGGGCCTATATATATATATGTATGTATGTATTGAATGGATAAGAAGAAGAATTGCAGCCAGAGCAAAGAGCAAGGGAACAACAAATGATAGAAAGTGGCTGGGTAGGACCGTTGTGTCCTCCCTCCCTCCCACCCCTCCCTCCCTCCCTCGCCTCCTACGTACCCGATGGAGAGATGGCGGGAAGTACCGAGAAGGGTATAGATGAGTGGGCCAGCCAGGGCACAAAAGAGGCCGTAGACAGGGGGAAGCTCGGCAAGGACGGCGTAGGACATGCCTTTGAAAGGTTGGGTTAGGATTAAGAAAGAACGTGAGAGATTGAAGCGCAGGTGTTTGTGCGTGTGCATCAAGGATAGATAGAAATAAGGCATTGAATCATGAAGGTATGTGCGAATCAATCAAGGATAAGAGCTACGTTATTTCTCATCAAATTACCTTGCGGAATGACCATGACAGCCACCGTCAGCCCTCCAAGTAAGTCCCCCAATAGCTGCTGTTTGCTGTAACCAGGCAGCCACCTGAATATGGACGGAGGCATCAGCAAGAAACGAGGCAGCAACCACAGCCATTGCTGGCAGCGGCGGCGTCGCTTGCTTTGGTCGTCTCCGTCGTCAGGCTGCATTCCTCCTCCTCCTCGAGTCACGGGGCTTGGGACCGTCGTCCAGGGCAAGAGAGGGGCCGCCGGTGGCAAATGCAGCGCTTCCCGTTCTACCTCGTCCTCGTCCTCGTCGTCATCGTTGGCGTCGCTGGTGCGGCCTCGCAGTGCCCATGGGTTCTCTGGTTCTGGTTCTGGTGGAGCTGCGGGGTCATGAACGTGGGCCGGTAGGGGCGGCAAACGTGGTGCTGGGCTTTGGGTTTGGTCCTCTCCTTCTTCTGATGCATCCGCAGGCAGCCGATGATAGTCCGGCCCCGAAGAGGAGTATGGGAGAGGCATCTCGCTGTGTGGTTGTAGGGTGTGTTGGGTGGGTTTGTGCATACTAAGCGGTGCGATGACGCTGACTGATGACTGGGACCGCAACCAGGCCACTGCTTCCATCCACCATACCTCTCTGTGTCCTCCCACAATGCACCTCTAGTCCACAACACAAGCCCACGACCCCGTACCATACGCCTCCTTATGGTACCATACACAATGTTACCTTCCGTCTACCCGTCCCCCCAATATCACAGGACTCTGCTTTTCGACTCTCAAGGACGGCCAAGCAAGCCAGCATCATCATCCTGCTCCTCCACCGCGTAGAAGAAAAGCCAGCTACCACTTCATTTAGCAGCCACACAAGCCCAACAACACCATGTCGACGATCCAGGTACGTCCAAGGAGAGAGCTTGGCCCTTGTCCTGGGGTGCTGCCGTGCTTCCCGCAGCTGCGTTTTGCTTGTCTCCTTCTGCTCCCTTCCGCCCTACAGCATGCAGAAAGTGACCTCCCTCCTCCCTCCTTCCACTGCATCAAACTCTCTTCTGCCACGCGTCAGTTTTGAGTGGAGCTCTACCGATTCTACTTCTGTCAGTGTCTCCCTTCTAATCCCCTTTCCCTTCCTACCCCACGCGCTCAACCATCCCTTCCTCCCTCCCTCCCTCCCTCCCCTTGTCCAGAAAATCGCCGACCTGGAAGCCGAATACGCCAAGACGCAAAAGAACAAGGCGACCAATTACCATCTCGGCCTTATCAAAGCCAAGCTTGCTAAGCTCCGTCGTGAGCTCATCGAGCCTACTGGCGGGGGAGGGGGCAAAGGCGGAGATGGTTTTGACGTTGCTAAATCAGGAGATACCCGCGTGGGGCTTGTCGGCTTCCCTTCAGTGGGTAAATCGACTCTATTGACAAAATTAACGGGCACTTTTTCGGAGGCTGCCAGTTATGAATTCACCACGCTGACGGCGATTCCCGGGACACTGCATTACCGAGGAGCGAGGATTCAGATTGTGGATTTGCCCGGGATCATCGAAGGAGCGAAGGACGGCAAAGGTAAGTCAGAGCCCCCCTCCCCCTCCCTCCCTCCCTCCCTCCCTCTAGCCCTCCTGCCGGTAATGTAGCACTATCGCGGGCTAAGGATTCAGATTGTGAATATGCCTGGTATCATCGAAGAGCTAAGGACGGTAAAGGTAGGTCATATATTCTCCCTCCCTCCCTTCCTCCTTCCCTTCCTCCCTCTTCCCGCCAAGGACAATGGAAGAATAAACTAATTTCCCCCCTTTTCCTCTTCCTTCAGAGGCCGTGGTCGTCAAGTCATCTCCGCCGCTCGTACCTGTAACATCATCCTCGTCGTCCTCGACGTCGCCAAGCCCGCCACCCACAAAATCCTCCTCCTCCTTTTCACCCTCCCTCCCTCCCTCCCTCCCTCCCTCCCCCCCACCAGGCCGTGGTCGTCAAGTCATTTCCGCCGCTCGTACCTGCAACATCATCCTCGTCATTCTCGACGTCGCCAAGCCCGCCACCCACAAAATTCTGATCGAGCGCGAGCTGGACGGGTTCGGGATTCGGCTGAACCAAGAACCGCCTCGCATCATGTTCCGGAAGAAGGATAGAGGAGGGATTAGCTACCAAGCCTTCGTGCCTCAGACTTCTCTGGACGCCGAGGCCGTGATTGCGATTTGCCGGGAATATAAAATTCACAATGCCGATGTCCATCTGAGGTGTGACGCGACGGTGGACCAGATCATTGACGTGGTGGAGGGGAATAGGAAGGTACGTCTGTCTCTTTCTCCCTCCCTCCCTCCCTCCCTCCCTCCCTCCCCTCCTTCCCTCCCTCCCTCACTCCCTCCCACCATACCGATGTGCACTTGAGGTGTGACGCGACGGTGGACCAGATCATTGACGTGGTGGAGGGGAATAGGAAGGTATGGAGTCTCGAGGGAGGGAGGGAGTGAGTGAGTGAGTGAGTGAGTAAGTACAAGCGTAGCCTTCTTTGTATACGTCTTCAGTTTTGCTTTTCTTTTTTTCACATTTGATATTTTTTCTCACCTTCCCTCCCTCCCTCCCTCCCTCCCTCCCTTCCCCCTTCCCTCCTACCAGTACATGCCCGCCGTGTATGTGCTCAACAAAATCGATCAGATTTCCGTGGAAGAGCTAGACATCATCAGCCGCCTCCCTCACTGTGTTCCCATTTCCGCCACCCACGGTTGGAACCTCGATGAGCTCATTGACCAGGTCTGGGATGAATGCAAGATGATTCGGATCTACACCAAGCCCAAGGGCCAAATTCCTGACTACACCGCACCGGTACGTAGAGCTAGCCCTCCCTCCCTCCCTCCCTCCCCTCCTCCCCTTTTAATGAAAATGGCTGGTCGGTGGAGTTGTTGATTAGCCAGGTTGGTTACCCCCCCTCCCTCCCTCCCTCCCTTCCTCCCTCCCTCCC
>Ga0209491_10010886_pt1 | contig 10817 bp, 15 predicted proteins | sample BON02_FD_187213 | JGI IMG/M metagenome (GOLD analysis project Ga0209491, IMG submission 187213) | Freshwater microbial communities from Lake Bonney liftoff mats and glacier meltwater in Antarctica - BON-02 (SPAdes) (version 2) | ecosystem: Environmental > Aquatic > Freshwater > Ice > Glacier...
GACCCCCTACTACCTGGTACTCTCAACGTCATACTTACCTGGTATACCAACTGGTGAATTGGCCTCAAGCCGCGTCAAGCCAAAAGTACTACCTGGTACTCGTGGAGAGGTACCGATTACGGCACTGCCTCGCGCCCTCCCCCCGTCATCGCTGTCGGCCAGGCCTGTTCTGAGTTCTGTCCCAGGCAACCACGGCGTGAGCGGCCCAGCACGCAGCCCTCCTCCCTCTGCACCCTGCCCTTTACAAAGGGGGGCGTGCGTCGGGGCCGATGGTCTCCCCGTTGCTACCTAGCTAACTTGTCTCAGCCAAGCAAGCAATCACCTCATGCCTCTCCCCCTCATAACTCCTCCTCTCCCCCACTCCCCCCCCAACACAGGCCAGGCCCACTCTTCAGCGACCAGCCTTTTGCGTTGGTGGGTGCTGCCGCGTGTGCCTACGACAACAACAAGCACCAGCAGCCAGGCCTCCCGCTCCCACCAGGTCACAGCAGCGAGACACACACGACAGCAAGCAAGAAGGCGGGAGTCATGGCGGAGCCCCCACAAGACGATGCGCCAATCAACGTGGAGCAGCTGCGCTTCCAGGTGGTGGACAAGGACACGGGGCAGGTCTTTCGCATTGACGAGATGGAGCAGCACATCAACATCAATGCCTACACTCTCTTCCCGTCACGGGACGAGCTGGCGCAGCGGCTGGCCTCGAGTACGGCAGGGCGGGGAGGAGGAGACTCGGACGACGAGTCGACGGCTTCTCCAAGAAGTAAGTAGGAGTGCATCGTCAATCAGCCAGCTTACCTCCGCCTTCTTGTCAACTCAACTCAACGTGTATGTGCGTGTGTGCTGCCGAGTCTTGATTATTTCCGCTGCCACGGCCGATTACTTATTGCTCGGAATGTATGTGCCTTTCTTCCCGCTCTGCAAGGCCTCTTTTCTCGTTCGCGTACACCCTTTTCTTTTACAAAAACAACCTACTGATCCTCACAATATTACCACTGTCATTCCCACATTTACACAGGCGGTTTGTCGGCAGCTGGGCTGTCCGCCTTGTCGTCCATGCTGGGGTTCACCAAGCGGAAAGACGTGCAGCGGCAGGACACGATCGAGGGCCAAGTGCGCGTGAGCACCGTCAAGAAAGACGGCCCTGACTTTGGGGATTTGAAGCTCTCCCAGTGCTTGCAGGTGCGTACTCGTAGTCAAGTCTCTTTCGCTCATCTTTTTTCGATTCTTGACGTCATCCTTTCTATTGCATTTGGTCGTTCATTCACTCACGTCTCTCTTTCCTTTCCCCATCCTACTTTTCTTTCTCAATCAGGCACACGACGGGCCTATCTGGACGATGAAGTTCAGCTTGCGGGGGGAGTTTCTGGCGTCGGCGGGGCAAAGCGGTGTGGTGTACGTGTGGACAGTCGGTGGCGCGGGGCCTTCAGGTGGAGGGGGGGAGGAGGCACCCGTGACGGACGAGGCGGGTGTGAGCGCAGATGTCATCAAGCTTTTGCGTTTGGCCCCGCATCGGCGCTTTAGGGATCATACGGCGGACGTGATTGATTTGTCGTGGAATAAGGAGAATTTCTTGCTTTCGGCTTCCATTGATAAGACTGTGCGGTTGTGGCACACGGCTCGAGCGGAGTGTTTGCATGTCTACCCGCACGTGGATTGTGTCACTTCAGTAGATTTCCACCCCAAGATCGACCATCTTTTCCTCTCGGGCAACTTTGATAAAAAGCTGCGCGTGTGGAATGTGACTGATGGGCGGGTGAAGGAGTGGGCTAACACCCCCGACATGATCACAGCTGCCTGCTTCAACCCCGAGGGCAGCATGGCCGTCGCTGGTCTCTATCGTGGCCAGGTCTTCTTCTACCAGACGGAAGGCATGAAGTACTACACCCAAGTCGAATGCCGCAACCGCCACGGGGCCCTCAAGGGCGGGAAGAAGGTCACCGGCCTCTGCTACGACACCTCCTCCCAGCACAAGGCTGCTACTGCTGCAGCCGCCGCTTCCTCCTCCTCTTCCTCCTCCTCCACCGCCGGGCCATCAACCACGGGTGGGAACAACACCAACTCCTCCTCTTCCTCTCCCTCTTCCTCCTCTGGCGCTGCCTCCTCCATGGGACCCACGGCCGGTGGGGCAGGCTCGGAGCAACTCCTCATTACCACCAACGACTCCCGCCTCCGTCTATACCAAACCGAGGATTACTCCATGCTCTGCAAGTACAAGGGATTGACGAACGACCACATGCAAATCAAGGCCACCTTTAGCGAAGACGGGGAGTACGTTATTTCGGGCTCGGAGAACGGACAGGTTTACATCTGGAAGGGCACCACCCCGCAGCAAGGAACGGCGGGTGGGTTGGCTGGCTTGAGCGCGCCGCTTACTTTCAAGAAGGATCGGAACACGGCTTATGAGTTTTTCCCTGCCACGGAGATGGGTGGTGCAAATCCCCCCATTGTCTCAGTGGCTTTGTTTGTGCCTGCTGCTGCCGTGTTGCAAGCTTTGAAGGGGACGCCGTATGAGGAGCACTTGGTGGGGGCGGGGCCGGGGGCGGCTGTGAGTAAGATGATTATTGCTGCTGATTACTCTGGGAAGATTCGGGTGTTTCAGCGGCATGCCCTGGCGGCGGGCAGTAGTATAGGGACCAGTCCTGTGAAGACGGCATGAGAGAGGGGGGGGGAAGAGGAGAGGAGAATGGGAATGGAAGCACGAGAAGAGTCAAATAAGAAGAAGAAGAATTACGCTTGATGGGCGATCATGTATGCATATGCATGGCAAGGTCAGAGACACACACACGGCCTTATATTTTTGTGATTAAAAAAAGGAAGCATTATCTTGGCGAGGGGCACCGATTTGACAAGAAAAGAACAAAGCAACACACATCGGAAGACAAATTATAAAGTAGCAAATCCAAAAAGGAAGAAGCGCATGCCTTAGCAAGGTTTTGGTTCTCTCGGTCTGTGGTTTCTTTTTCTTTTCCTTTTGGTCATTATTTGAAAAGCAAGGGGCGCCTGTTTTTCTTCCAGAGACGGAACGCGGAGCCTGGATGTCGTGCGGATGCTCTCTCTTTTTGGCTCATGTCTGTCCCGCTTCTATTCTCTCAACCGCGCGTTGATCCACAGTAAAGGAAAAAAGGCTCTCGTTGATGAGGTCGGTTGCGCGTGCGAGGCATGGAATTTATCTCTCACGCCTTGAAAATCTCCCTTCCCTTTCCCCTTCATGAAGAGAAAAAGAAGGAAACAAGTCCCCCATTGGTACAACTTACAAACAGGATATGTATATACTGGTAGGCCCCCTTCTTCCCCCCCTGCTCAACCCTCCCCTAGCTCCATCCCTTCCCTCCACTCCGACACGCTAACACGCGCAGCGTGATCTGGCTTCGCTACCGTCGGAAGAGGAAGCGGCAGGAGCCGCAGCTAACTTGATGTCGATGAGGTTGGTGCTGCCTTGGCTCTGGGCGGACTCCATGCCCGGCAAGGCCGTGGCGAGCTTTCGGAAGAGGGGCTTGATGTTGAAACCCGCCTTGGCGGACGTCTCGATGAACATGATATTCTCCTTCTTGGCCTTGTCCTCGCCTTCCTCTGTCGAGACTTGCCTCCGATCGCTCAGGTCGGTCTTGTTGCCCACCAGCATGATGATGACGTCGTTCCCCCGCTCGTTCCGCACGTCCTCCACCCACTTGGACGTGTTCAAAAAGGAGGCACGATCTGAGTTGGTGTGTGTGTGAGGAATGAGGAGAGTGAGTGTAATCAAAATCAAAATGAGAAGAAGCAAAACCCAAAATACAAACAAAGGGTATGGGGCCGCGGCTGCAACGGCAAACAGGGGTGCACTTACTTGTAATGTCGTACACCACCACGGCCACCGACGAATCCCGAATGTAGCTCGGAATCAAGCTCCGGAACCGCCTGAGAAATAAGTTAAAAAGAAATGATGTAAATGAGTAATCGAGCTTACGGAACTCGAGGAGACATATCCCTTCCTCCCACTCCCACTAGCCCGTCAGTATCACTCACTCTTGCCCCGCCGTGTCCCACAGCTGCAGTCGGACGGTGCGGTCTTCCAAGTACATGGTCTTGGACAAAAAGTCGATGCCAATCGTGGCCTGTTGTATAGCAAGAGAAGGAATATGAAATAGATTAGTGGGTTGTGTGCGCACAGCATTCCATGTTTCCCCCCCATCCCTCACCCAGCCCGGCGCCACAACCCCCCTGGACATAAACGCACCTGGTAGTTCTTCTCAAAGGTGTCGTACATGAACCGCGTGATGATGGACGTCTTCCCCACGCCTTGATCCCCTAGAAAGACTGTGAAAGATAAGGCCATAAAGGCATGCGTGAGTCTCAAAGGATGGCGACCAGGGGGGGGTGTATGCTCCGCATCGGTGCTCTCTCCCCGCTGGTCCTCCTCCTCCACTTACCTAGCTTGTACTTGGCCAATGACGGTATCTGAGGCAAGGATGCCGGGGACGAAGGAGACTTGACGGGGGACGTGGCTGCCATGGTGGTGAGTGCTTTGCTTTGCTGAGCTGGGACGTGCACGGGAAGCGGCGACGGCAGGCCTGGTGTGGCTGGCTGGCTTTGCTTGAGAACGGGCGTGCTGTTTGCTGGTCCTTCCACCAAGCTCCTCTGCTCCTGTGTATGCCGTACGTGTGGATAATGTAGAGCGTAGTCTGTGTGAGGCTGTGGTCATGTGGTATGGTGGGCGCCGGTCATCAAGATGCATGAGCGCAGCAGTTTTGGAGAAGGGTGGGCGACGCGTGGGGTCGCATAAGTGCAGGCAAAACCCAAGGCATCCGGGCAGCCTTGGGGCTCGCCATCCGTCCCCAGTACCACTTGCACGCTCTCCCTGTTCGTATGTGCGTAGGTGGGGCTTGGGGTGTGGTCATTGAGTCAAGAGCGGGGCGAGGAAAGGGAGTGAGACGCACCCATCCGCGAACGCCGATGAGCGACGCTTGGTTTGGGCGAGGGCCAACCCCACCCCCAGCCCCCTTGCGAATGCCAATCCACCCGCCACATGCACTAACAACAACCCTCCACCCACACATTACAGGCAGGGGGACCTAGCCCTGGGTGCCACGGCTTTGCGGCCCCTCTTTTCCCGCCTTGGGGAGCGCGGAGAGCGGAGGAAGGGCATCATCGCGTGAGGGGTCGAGTGGGGTGAGGAGGCTAAGAGCAAGGGAAGGCAAAGGGCAAGACATTTATTTCTTATTGGCTGTCGACCTAAAAGCTTGAGAAACAATAGAGCATGACCACCCCCTCTTGGTGGCGACGATGGGCAGGGGCTGCGTTTGTGGCCAAGAGGTCCTTCAGCAGCGGGGATACGCCACGGTAAGCGCTCCATTCTCAGGCCACTTGTGTGTCGTTCATTCTCTTTTATTAACTTTCACTTAGCACGATTGAGCGCATGCTTTTTGGTCTTGCAAACCCCCCTTCCGATTCCGCCACGCTCTTTCCCCTTGACCCATGCAAGTACTCATTGCTTTCCTCCCCGCCCGCACAGCATTTTACGCACGCCCGCGGAAATGACGGCATTGCGTCGGAGCATCGACGGCCGACGTTCCGTAGGCTTCGTGCCTACCATGGGCGCCCTACATCGGGGCCATTTGCAGCTGATGGAGGTAGGTCAATGGCTGGGGAGGATCTGGACGGTGCGCCTTTTCTTTCCTATGTTCCTCAGCTCACCCTTTCTTATATCCCCTCACACCCACCCACTCATCAAGCGAGCACGGCAGGAGAACGACGTCCTAATTATCAGCGTCTTCGTCAACCCCACAGTAAGTGAGAAAGAGCGTGTTGCGACAAATGGGAACGTTTTGGAAGGGGGGGAGACGCGACAGAGATTGACACGCCCTACCTTTTTGGTCTACATAAATGACAGCAATTCGGACCCAACGAGGACTTTGGCAAGTACCCCCGGCAGCTGGAGAGAGACGTCGAGCTCGCCAAGGGCACAGGTAAGATCACTTGGTGTGAGATCTCCTCCTCACTTGCCCTTCCAGCCTGCTGATCGCGCCCGCCCTCCACTCCTCATTCCTCCTCCTCTCTGCAGGCGTCGACTTTATTTTTGCCCCAGTGGTGGCGGACATGTACCCTTCCTCGCATCGCTGCTACGTAGTGCCCGAGGGGTTCGATCAGCTTGCGGAGGGAAATGCCCGACCTGGCCATTTTCGGGGCGTGGCCACCATTGTGACTAAGCTGTTTGGGATTGTGCAGCCCACCAAGGTAACTTTGTGTAGGTTGGGAGCGGAAGGAGTGGAATGAGCTGGTCAGCGGGTGATTTGTTTCAATAGTTGGATTCTAAAATCAGATTAGCAATTCCACCTTCTAGAATATACCCCTGCTTATTCTCTCACACCACCCTCCCCCTCCGCACACTCCCCCTCCGCACACTCCACCTCCCTAGGCGTACTTTGGGCAGAAGGACGCGATGCAATGCGTGCTCATGCGTCGCCTAGTAGAAGACCTGAACCTGCTCCCGGAGATTGTCGTCTGTCCAACGAGTAAGTCAGAGTGCTTAAGCAGCTACACACACAGAAATAATCACCTATTGACGATCAAAAATCACCTTCATCTCTTACTGTCCTTCCCCCCCTTCAGTCCGAGAAGAAGACGGCCTGGCCATGAGCAGTCGCAACGCTTACTTGGGCGAGCAGGTATGTCGTGCAATCTCTCTTTCTCTCGGGGGGATAGCTTGAAATTTTTTGTTTCTGCTTTGCGCGCCTTCACTCACTGACCTTCCCGTCACCCACCTACACGTCAATAGGAGCGCAAGGCAGCCCCCGTAGTGTACAGGGCGCTACAAGCCGCTCAACAAGCCTTTCAAGACGCAGATGGACCTATCAAGGCTTTGAAGCTAAAGGAGATTGTAAGAGATATCCTTGCCCAGGTGAGGTTTTGTATTTTAAAAAAAGGGAACGCGGGAGCCCTCTTACTCCCTCTCTAAAAGAAGAACTCGGCAGCTTCCATTCCTCCCTCCCTCCCTCAATTGCTCTTCTCTCTTTTTTTCTTCAGGAGCCGCTGGTGGAGACGGTGGAGTACGTGTCGGTGGCGCGGAAGGACACGATGGAGGAGATGAAGGAGGAGGTGCGGCCAGGCGATGGGGCGATTATCTCATTAGCGTTGCGGTTGGGCAAGGTGCGGTTGATTGACAATGTCATTCTCTGAAGCACAGTAGGGAGGGGAGGAGATAAGGCAAGGGAAAGAAGCATCAAACACAACACATAGATATAGAGAGAAAGATAGAAAACCAGCAGCAGCGATTGGAGTTATGATGACAGAGTAAAGAAACAAGGCGCAACAACAAGCCGCACAAAGCAATTCTATTTGAGTAGGCCTACGTTGTTGTTTTTTCTTTGGTTTTGTTCTCCAAGTGATAGCATTGGCCGCGCCAGAAATTCATCTCCATCTTATCTCCTACTCTCCATCCTCTCGCTTGTCCGTTTTGTTCATGGCGCCTTTTGTTGTTGTTGTTGTTGTTGTTGTTATTCGTGATTGTGTGTGTGATGTGGCAAACTTTCTTTCCTCCTCTCTTTCCTCCTCTTCTCGTCCATGTCATCCCCTCAACCCGCGACTTACTCACACCCCTCTTCCTCCTCCTCTCCCCCTCCCTCACCTTACCCCAAAAGCTTCAGACTTGCCTCGCATCCATCAATCCCTCGCCGAAGAAAGAGACTGAAGAAATGCAAAAACAGACCCAAAACCCCAACGGGAAATATGAAAAAGGGGAAAAAATAGCATTCAACCGTCGATGATCGTCTCGTCACAAATTTCGGGGAAAATGACCCTTAGAGCACACACATGGGAAAAACAGGAAACAAACAGGCCAACAAGCATCACCACCCAAAAAGATGGATGGTAATGCCGGCCACCCCCCTTGCCTTCTGTCCCTCCCTCACTCCCCCCTTCTCATGCCCTCTCCCAGACATAGGTACACCCCCTTGTACATGCCCTTCTTTCTCTTCGTTTCTTTGTGCTGTATTGCGTGTTGATTACTCGTGCTGTTTTTTTGTTGTTGTTCTTGCTCTTGCTGCTGCTGCTGCGTAAAAAATGAATCGTTTTAACACCATCATCCGCGTGTAGTGAGGTCTCGTCTCGACAAGTAACAGACAGTCCAAAATGCACCGTCTTGATCTTGGTCTTGACTTTTTCAGTAATTTGATGCTGTTTTGTGGAGGGGTGGGAAATAAGGAGAAGAGGGGGAAGGTGTGATTGAGAAACCGAAAGCGGAAGGGCAAGGTGGAAGCACGGACACAAAAGAATGCATGTCGGGCAGCGGAGATTGGAAGAAACGAAACCGATGCTCAGCCTCCCTCCCTTCCCGCCGCCCTCTCTTTCGCACGTACCATGTGTATATATTATTATAGGTGGAGGTGCGTGCGTGAGGTTGTGAGGAGACGACGAGCCAATAAATCAGCCGGCCACTCCCTCAAGTCCCCCACCCACCACGGCTCCTGCAAGCAGCGCGCTTACTTGCCCTTGTTGGGGTTTTCCGGAGCATTCTTCCAGTTCTTGGCCACCTGGGTGAAGGCCTCCCTGTGGGAGAGTGAGGGGTTCTTGGCCTTGACGACGGTCAATTGCTTCTTCATGTACAGCTGGTACAGGGAGGGCTCCTTCTTGGTGGCTGCGGCCTTCTTGGCGGGGGTGATCTTCTTGGGGGTAGACTTCTGGGTGTCCTTGCCGGCCATGGTTGGAAGTGGGGTGGGTGGTGGGGGTTTCCTGTGTGGGGTGTTCGATGGGGGGGGAAGGGTGGTTGTTGGGGTGGGTATTCTGTGCGTGATGGGGTGGAAAGGGCGCGCGCCTGTGCCAGTCAGAGCCTAAGGTATACGTCCTCGTCCTCGTCTTTGCTAGCAGTGTGGTGGGGTTGGTTGCTGTGCGGTGGTGTGGGGGTGTGATGTCTAGGAGCAGGGAAGACAGGCCTTCCGCGGCGTCTTCGCTCCGCGCCCAAATTTTGGGCCTATGCCTTGGGAAAAACACGCACCACCAACCAAAGCCCCCCCCGCGCGCGTGGAGCACGTGTGGCAAGGGCGTGCAAGGCAAGGTGGAGCCAGTGCCCTCGGCACACCAGCAGACACAGACAGAGAAGCAGGCGACCCTTTTTTTTCTGAGTCGTAGAAGGGGCTTGCTAAGGAAGCCCTCTGAGGTTGAAGATGGCGATGGCGGTTTCCGGCTACTCTTGCGAGCTGAGCACTCTTCCCACAGAGCGACTCACCAGGCCTCATAAAGCAACTACAAGCAAGGGTGTAGTGTAGGCCTGGGCATGCTTGGAAACGGAGGGCGCAGGCAAGCACGGCAAGAAGCACACAAGCAGCGAACACAAACCAAGAGAGAAAAGATAAAGATAAAGATCGACGCCCGCGAAAAAATCAAAAACCTCCCGTCCCAACCTTACCCTTTTCACGTTTATCACACACTCACACAGGATTGTTGGGGCTGGATGGGGAACTGTCTGGGTGGGGAAGGAAGGGGAGGAACCGCAGCGTCGACCCGTCCTCCTTCTCCTCCGACCACGGTTGCCCCTGCGGCCGCTCCACCACCACCACTACCGCCACCACCAGATCCCCCCGCCGTGCCCACCTTTGACGAGGAGCGCTTGCGGGAGCTAAGTACCGTGGTGGATTTGCGGGAGACGCTACTGGGATTCATCAAGCATGGCCGGGGACTGGTGGACGAGGTGGCGGCCTCTTGCGCAATAGAATCGTCCGAGGACAGCAGCAGCAGGACGGCCAAAGCCGCGCATGCCTTGAAAGGCGCCGCCAAGACGATCGGCGCCTCGCGGCTAGCCCATTACGCGGAGACTATCGAACGAAAGGCGAAGGAAGGCGAAGCGTGTCGACCGCACGTGGCGGATTTGAGCGCAGCCTATGAGGACTTGGCCACGGGCGTTCCGAAGCGAACCTGGTCCTGAGCCCTTTCGAGCTTTCGAGATGCTTGCAGTGTTGCAGTCCAATCACTACAAGAAGAAAAAGGGGAATGACGGCCACATGCAATTTTTAAATTCTTCAAATAAACAGGAAATCAAGTTGGAAGAAGAAATACGACGTGAATTTGAGAGCGTATGGGAAAACAAACAAGATTCTTTGCGGTTTGGGTTTGCTTTTCATTCTTTTTCACGTGGCATCGAATAAGTGTCTTTTCCATTTCGTCTTAAATTGTGTGCTTGCTCCTTTACGGCTCAGGCATCCTGCAGGGAAAACCAGTCTTGCTTGGCCCGCTTTGTGATTTTGGTTGGTTGTTGGATGGATTAAAATGAGATATCAAAGGTTTGCGTGTCTTTTGTACATTCTCAAAACACATCAATAATAAAATCGCGCGAGTGGCCTACCTAGCTACTTGCTGACTGCCTGTTTCCCACTCATTCTTCCTCTTTTTTCTTGCGGGTCCGCGCGCCTTACAACAATGCTCATGTATGCGACGGGACCTTTCGTTTTTGTACAATTCCATCTACTTCTCCCTATCCTGCTTTTCATCATCTATTTTGGACGCGTCGCACTCGGCACTGCCCCACCCTCTTTCCCCTGCTTCCATTCATGCCCTTTCCTCCTCCTCCTCCTCCTCTTTCTCCTCCTCCTCCTCCTCCTCCTCCTCCCCCAAATCGTCCATGTCATTCATCAATTGACGCAACCCCCCTCCTCCGCCCCCACCCTTCTTCTTCCCTTTCTTTTTCTTCTTCTTCCGCTTCCCATTCGCATTACCTCCCACCGCCGCCTCGTCCTCCTCGTATTCCACATCCTCACCAAACCCCAAAAATCTCGCCAACGGCGAGCCATAATCAATCGACCCCCGCGGCCCTTCTCCCCCCCCCCCCCCCCCCCCCCCCCCCCCCCCCC
>Ga0209491_10010891_pt1 | contig 10815 bp, 13 predicted proteins | sample BON02_FD_187213 | JGI IMG/M metagenome (GOLD analysis project Ga0209491, IMG submission 187213) | Freshwater microbial communities from Lake Bonney liftoff mats and glacier meltwater in Antarctica - BON-02 (SPAdes) (version 2) | ecosystem: Environmental > Aquatic > Freshwater > Ice > Glacier...
CTTTACCCGGCAGCAAATCCTTGATCCGTTCCCACTGGTCGTCCCGCAGTAGCTTTCTGGGCATCGCTTCCGGCTCCCGTCAAAATGCCGGAAGGTACCAAAACTCATTGAATGTGTACAGGCCCTAGTGTTGGTTGCCATTGTTAAGTTGGTTGTGCACTAGCTCTCTGCTCCCCCACCTAGGATGTCAGTCAAGTAACTGATGCCTCAGCGCTTGTAGCGGTCAAGGATGCCGCCAAGGGTCTGCTTGTCGGCTTCCGTCCGATCCAGAAATAGCCCGCGGTCGAGTTCGGTCTCGACTTGCCTTGCCCAAGCTTCGGCATCGCGCAATACGGTGAAGCACTTGGAGCGGGCAGGGTAGCCCGTGCGGCGAACCTGAGCTTGGTAACCTGCTGTGCGGCGTGTAATCGTGGCCATACGCAAACCTCACTGTGTAAGATTTGTGTAACTGCCGACGTTTCGGAGGGGAAATCAGCCACGGAATAATGCTAAGTGACTGATTTTTAGTGGTGGGCGGTACTGGGATCGAACCAGTGGCTTCCACCGTGTGAAGGTGGCACTCTACCGCTGAGTTAACCGCCCCAGCCGGCGCGGATTTTAACATTGTCGGCCGGAGGGCGCCAAACCACTCGCTATAATCCCGGCGAGCCCATGAAAATCAAAAACATCACTGTCATCGGCGCCGGCATCGTCGGCATCGCCACCGCCAGTTATCTGCGCCGGGACGGCCATGCCGTCACCGTGGTCGACCAGCGTCCGCCGGGCGAATACTGCTCGTTCGGCAATGCCGGCATCCTGAGTCCCGGCTCCTGCGTGCCCATTGCAATGCCCGGCATATTGTCCCAGGTGCCCGGTTATCTGCTCGATCCGCTGGGGCCGTTGTCGTTGCGCTGGTCGTACCTGCCGCGGGCGTTGCCCTGGTTGCTGCGTTTTGTGGGTAATGCTGACGTCAAACGGGTCGAGCGCATCGCCGACGGGCTGCGCGCCTTGCTGGTGCAGACTTTTGATGCCTATGCGCCGCTGGTGCAGAACGCGGGCGTGGCCGACCTGATACACAGCAGCGGCTATGTGGTGGTCTATTCCACGCGTCGTGCCTACGAGGGCGATGCACTGGCGTGGAAACTGCGGTGTGACCGCGGCGTGGTCATCGATGAACTTGATGCGGAGGGCATCAAGCGCCATCTGCCTGGCCTGCATGGCGATTACCAAGTCGGGCTGTTTCTGCACGACCACGGCTGGTGCGCCAATCCGGAACGGCTGACCAAATCGCTGGCTGCGCAATTCGAGCGCGACGGCGGCAGGATCCTGCAGCGCAAGGTGCTGGGCATGGATGTCGGGCCTGACGGTCCGCGCGCCTTGCGCACCGATGCCGGTGATCTGCCGGTTGAGCATCTGGTGATCTGTGCCGGTGCGCATTCCAATGAATTCAGCGCGCAGTTGGGTGATGTCGTGCCGCTGGAGGCGGAGCGTGGTTACCACATCACTTATTCCGACCCACGCTTTCAGTTGCCCATGCCGGTGATGGTGCCGGAACACAAGTTTTTTGTGACACCGATGGAGATGGGGCTGCGCATTGCCGGACAGAGTGAATTCGCCGGAATAGACGCTGCGCCGAACTATGCCCGTGCCGACGTGCTGGGCACGCTGATGCAACGACTGTTTCCCGGCATCAGTGAAGTGGATGCAACAAAATGGATGGGGCGCCGACCGTCGATGCCGGATTCCACGCCGGTGATCGGCCTGGCGACGCGTTTTGCCAATGTCCATTACGCCTTCGGTCATGGCCATATCGGTCTGGTCGGTGGTGCGCCTACCGGCCGCCTGGTTGCAGACATGATCGCGGGACGGCCGTCGCGTATTGATCTGCAGCCCTACCGTGCCGATCGTTTCTCCGGCTGATACGGAACTGTGTGCATGAGCCGCGTAACGTAAAATAGCGATCTTTCCCAGCGCATTTTGCAGGTTTCACATGATCCGTACCCGTTTCGCTCCCAGTCCCACCGGTTATCTGCATATCGGCGGTGCGCGCACCGCGCTGTTCTGCTGGGCTTATGCCAAACAGCAGGGCGGCACATTTATCCTGCGCATTGAAGATACCGACCGTGAGCGCTCCACTGATGCCTCGGTGCAGGCCATACTCGATGGCATGCAGTGGCTGGGTCTGGATTATGAAGGGCCGTTTTTCCAGATGCAGCGTCTGGAGCGTTATCGCCTGGCCGCGGAGCAACTGCTGCGCGACGGACATGCCTACCATTGTTACGCCACGCGCGAGGAAATCGACGTCCTGCGTGAGGCGCAGCGTGCGCGTGGTGAAAAACCGCGTTACGACGGCCGCTGGCGGCCGGAGAATGCCAAACGACTGGGCCTGAAACCGCCTGCGGGCATGCAGCCGGTGCTGCGTTTCCGTAACCCTGATGCCGGCGAAGTGACGTTCAACGATCTGGTCAAGGGGCCGATCACGGTGGCCAATGCCGAACTCGACGACCTGGTCATCATGCGTGCCGACGGTATCCCGACCTACAACTTCGGCGTGGTCATAGACGATGCCGACATGAACATCACCCACGTGGTGCGCGGTGACGATCATGTCAACAACACGCCGCGGCAGATCAATATGTATCGCGCGCTGGGCGCGGAACTGCCGCAGTTTGCGCACCTGCCGATGATCCTCGGTGCGGATGGCGAGCGCCTGTCGAAGCGCCATGGTGCGGTCAGCGTGATGCAGTATCCGGAAGACGGCTATCTGCCGGAGGCGCTGAACAATTACCTGGCGCGGCTGGGTTGGTCGCACGGTGATGATGAAAAATTTTCGCTGCAGCAACTGGTGGAATGGTTTGACCTGGCCCATGTCAGCCGCTCGGCGGCACGTTTCGATCCGGAAAAACTGGGCTGGCTGAATCAGCAGTATCTGAAAGAGACTGACGATCAGCGTATCGCGGACCTGATGCTGCCGGTGCTGGAGCGTAACGGCTGCACCGTCGTCAATGGCCCGGAACTGCACCGGGTAGCGGCGTTGCTGAAGGAGCGGGCCAACACCCTAGTGGCGCTGGCCGATGCCGCAGGATATTTTTACCGGCGACCTGAGCCATCCCAGTCGCTGCGCGACGCGCACTATGTGGCCGCAGCCAGACCAGCGCTGATGGACTTCCGGCAGCGCCTGGAAACCGTCGAATGGCAACGTGAGGCCATCGGCGCTGCTTTAAAAGCGGTGCTGGCCGAGTTTCAGCTCAAGATGCCGAAACTCGCCATGCCGCTGCGGGTCATGGTCACCGGCTCGCCACAATCACCGTCCATCGACGCCACGCTGGAGCTGATGGGCCGCGATGAAGTGCTGGCGCGCATGGCGCAGGAACTGGCTGTTTACCCGGAGTGAGTTTCTTGGTTTACAGGGTAGGGTCGCGTCGGTATAATTCGCCGCTCTCGTGGGGGTATAGCTCAGCTGGGAGAGCGCTTGCATGGCATGCAAGAGGTCAGCGGTTCGATCCCGCTTACCTCCACCAGCAGTACACCTCGCTGTAATCAGACGTAGTCCCTATCGTCTAGAGGCCTAGGACATCGCCCTTTCACGGCGGTAACACCGGTTCGAATCCGGTTGGGGACGCCAGTATGAGAAAAGCCGCCTTCGGGCGGCTTTTTTTGCGCTCGGGAGACGCGCGTCCGGAACCTGCTGACGTTCGGGGGGTAATAGGGGCAGCTCAAACAGGGTCAGCTCAAACATCGGCCGGGTCCGTCAGTGAGCAGCTGGCTATTCGCAGTTGCGGTGAATCATTCGCCATTCACAGGTGCATATTGCCGGCGCCGAAAAGGCCGATCAGGCCTATGACGATCAGGTACAGCGCCACGATGTAGTTCAGCAATCGCGGTACGATCAGGATGAGAATGCCTGCGATTAGCGATACCAGCGGACCAAGGCTCAGGGTCATGTTCATGGAGTTTCCTTTTCATCGTTGATGTTGAGGAGTCGTTCATGCTGGCTCCCCGCGCAAATTGAAGTAGTTGTGGAGTCGAAAATCCCGGATAAAAGAGTGACAGTCAAGCGTCACTAATCTTGGGCTCAGGCCCGGTGCCGGGAATAATGTTGCCGTTTATCACAATCAAGATTTACGCCGACCAAGGTGCCCGAACTGTGCGGCACCGCACATTGATGCGCGCATCATTATGCCTCAGTACCGATGGACGATTGCAGGTGATAGAGGCGTATTTTTGGCGATCGCAACATGGCAGCCGCAATGACGCCCAGTGTGCCGGAACCATGGTTTCGTATGCGCGCCATCGCACCGACCGGTTGCACTTGACCGGCGATATTGAGCCCGCTAGTCGAAGGTTGTCCGAACCGGGGCGACGTAAACAACGCTGCTGTTACCCCGAAACCCGGCAGTGTTCGATTTCACATGATCAGGATATTTGCCATGACGACGATGGATGGATTCGCGGAAGTGATCGGTGCGGTTTTCGGACAAATGCTCGGCAATCAGGTCGTGCGCGAAACCGGCAAGACCGTAGCGACCGTCGCCGCTGCGGTCGGCGCTTTTAGCGGCTACGAGATCGACAATCGCCGGCGGTAGCAAAAAATCGCAGACTCGGACCAATTTCCCATCCGCATGAAAACTTCCTGCCGTAGGGTTCGAAATATGGTGTGGGGTATCTTCGCGCCGGCGTTGCTCTTTGCCGCGGCGGGTGCGTTGGCTCAATCGCTCCACCAGGAAATCGACGCTGAGGGCCGCGTCACCTACACGGACCGGCCCCGCGCAATACCTTCTCAGAGCGCAGCGCCAACGCCAGGGATGGACGTGGACTACGCGCTGGCCAGGGCATTGCCTATGTCCACGCGGCACGCCACTACCGTCGACGCCCAAGAAGCGTCGCGCTGGCTCCGACAGACACAAAAGGCGCAGGAACAGGGCGTGCAGCGGCGACCTGGTGAGAAAATCGTGAAAGTCGGTGCCACGATCACGGACGTGCGCTACCAGCGAAGGCAGGATAATCTGCGCCTGGCGGTCGAACGGGCGCAGCGTCGGGTGTACAAAACCAGCCAGGCGAACCGCTGAGGGATTCGCGAAAAAATAAAAAGGGACAGAATGAACTGGCACGGGTTGTACGGATGATCTCTTTACCTAAGCACTCGTTTTCCTGAAATCACTCAGCAGTATTTCTATTCCTCTCCAATTTCGAAACCCTGGTCAGTGCCCCTGTTAATTTGAGAGTGTGGCGTAAATTAGGCTCATGTGGGCCGCATTAAAGGGCTGCACTAAATTAATAAAACCCCAAATAATCAATTTGTTACCGCATGCGACGTTTAGCACAGCTTGGTTGTGGGAACGCCATAATGAAAAAGCCGCCTGTGGGCGGTTTTTTTGCGCCTGCTCAGCGTTTTTATTTTATTGGCGCCGTATCAGTGCCTGCGACTTCAAGGCGTTATCCAGTAAGTGGAACGCAGTGCATGGGTGTTTGTATTGCCGCATTGCGACGCCTTTGCGCATACGCTAGAGTGCTTCGGCGCTGATTGTTATCACAATAAATGCGCATCCATAGTCAGCAGGAGTTCATCATGAATCAGAAAGTCCGTTTGGTGGTTCCGGAAGCACCATCGCCGCAGGCGGTGGTCACGACCGAGAAGCGCGCGGTGGCCAAGGGTGGCATCCGTCTGGGGGTGCTCGACAACAGCAAGGGCAATGCCGATCATCTGCTGCGTTTCATCGTCGACGGCGTCAAGGCGCTGATGCCGGTGGCGTCAGTGGTGTCGTTGCGCAAGGACAGTGTCAGCCATCCGGCGCCCGCTGCCATACTCGACCAGCTCGCTGCGGAATCGGATTACGTCATTACCGCAATGGCCGATTGAGGGTCGTGCACGTCGTGGAGTGTCCACGACATGGCGAACCTCAGAAAACGCGGCCTGACGACTGCAGTGATCTGCTCCGGCCCTTTCCTCAAACTCGGCCAGGCGCAGGCACGCGTGTTCGGTGTGCCGGATCTGCCGTTGCTGCTGATACCGCATCCGCTGGGCGGCCTGGCCATAGACCAGGTCAAGGCGCGCGCTGAACATGCGCTGCCGTTGTTTGCAGAATTGCTGAAGGAGAAAGCGTAATGGGTAACCTGGCGCAACTGCTGCAGGCACCGGGTGCCAGCGTCGAAGCCGTTGAAGATTTCGACGCGATCAACGCCATGATGCGCGAGAAGGGCTGGAGCGACGGCCTGCCGATAGTGCCGCCGACCGAGGCGCGCGTGGCGGCGATGCTGGCCTACTGTGACCGGCCGTGGGACCAGCCGATCGCAAAAATCGCGCCGCGCTGGGGCGAAGCCACGCCGCTCAGGCTTGCCGCCAACGCGGTGATGGCCGGTTGCCAGCCGCGTTATTTCCCGTTGCTGATGCTGGCCATCGAGGCCATGTGCGAGGAGCCGCTGAATCTCTACGGCGTGCAGGCGACCACGCATTTGTGCGCACCGCTGGTCATCGTCAATGGTCCGGTTGCGACTGAACTGGGCATCAACGCCGGCCACAATGCTTTTGGTCCCGGCCATCAGGCCAATGCAACCATCGGTCGCGCGATCCGTCTGGCGCTGGTCAATATCGGCGGCGCGATACCGGCACTGGGTGACATGTCTACCTTCGGTTCGCCGGCCAAATACAGTTATCTGGTGGCAGAGAACGAGGCCGAGAGTCCGTGGGAGCCGTTGCATGTGGAGCGCGGGTTGCCGCGGGAGGCGAGTGCGGTGACGGTCATCGGCGCGGAATGCCCGCACAACGTCAACGATCACGAGAGCCTGGACGGCGAGGGCGTGTTGATGACGATTGCCGGCACCATGGGTAGCGTCGGCATCAACGATATTTTTTACAAGTCGCAACCGCTGGTGATCATGGGACCGGAGCATGCCAAGGCGGTCGCCGCGCGTTATACCAAGGCGGAGGCGAAGCGTTTCCTGCAGGAGCATGCCCATGTGCCGTTGGGCAAATTCTCGAAAGACAATATTGAGCGCCGTATCAAAGTGACCTTCAAGGATCGCCTGGCCGATCCCAAGTCAGATGATCTGGTTTATGTGGTGCAGCGACCTGAAGATCTGCTGATTGCGGTGATCGGTGGTGCGGGCAAACATTCAGCGTTTGTGCCGACATTTGGCGCGACGCTGCCGGTGACCTGTGCGCTGAAAACCGCAGATGGCCGGCTGGCGAAATCAGTGGAAGATTTCAGGCAGGGGTAAAACCCTTTGGTGTGATAGTGGCGGGCGTGCCTATGATCCATAAATAACATTTAAAAACAATAACTTGAGATTATTGTTTGGCTGCATTCGTGCAGTGAGCCTTGACACCCTGCTTCGTACGGCGGTTTCATGGCTGCCTCATCGGTATTTCTGTCCCCAGCGGACAACACTTTTCAATCATGTCAAAAATGCAGCGCCACTGGCGAGGTGTCTTCATCACTCTGCTGTTTACGGCAGTGGTGGCGCCGGCCCATGCGGCAGAGCCGCTGACGTTGTTTCTATTGAACATGCTGCGCGATCAGATAGTTTCTTCGTCACCGGAGTCGCCAGCAGAGGGCACGCTGTCGGCGCCTGCAGCCTTGCAAGGGGTTTACGGCATCAGTGAAGCGCAGTTACGCGCGCTGATCGATACCGGGTTTGTGCACCTGACGCCGTCGCAGCGTGCAGAGATCTATGTCAGTCTGACGCAGATGCTGGCGGATCCGAAAAATGCACTGGCGCGGCCCATGATCATCCAGGAGCTGGCGGAGAAAGCGGCTGCCGTGCGTGGCGCGCATGAACGCCTGTCAGCGTTGACGCTGGTCGAGAAGCAGGTAATCGCCGCAGATGCGCAAGCCGAATATGAGCGGCTGGCACCGGATGAGCGGGTACAGTTGCTGCGGTTACTGCAGTCGCGAATGACACCGATACCGCGTGATCTGAGCGACCTGATCCTCGCGGAATTTACTGCGGCACGGACGGTCGCCGAGGCTGCGACCGCCGCTGTGCTGCAATAACACCTCAGTCGGAGGTGGCAGCTTTCAGGATGGGCGGTGAACTGCGCAAGGGGCGTTCTGCATCGTTGCGTGCCACATCACCGCAGATTTCTGCACCTTCCTCGATTTTGATTTTGCCGTAGCGGATTTTTCCGGAAACATGCCCGGTGGCGTGGATGATCAACTGGTCGCGTGCGGTCAGTTCGCCCTCAAAACGGCCGCGGATTTCGGCGATGTCGATGCTGACCTTGCCGTTGAATACGCCATGTTCCGCAATCTGTACCACGCGGCTGTCCATCGAGGCTTCCACGGTGCCTTCAACCACCAGCGTGTCGCAGTCGGTGATCTCTGCGCCTTTGAGCTTGATGTCGGGACCAACGATTAACCGGCTGCCGCCACTGCCGGGTTCGGCTTTGCTGCGCTCGGGGGGCAGCGGCCCTTCTGGGCGCGCGGGAGGTGCTGCCCGCACGGCGGCGTCCTTGGGGTCCTGCGGCTGGCCGAGTGCGCCCAAGGCGGGGGTGACATTGACGTTGCGGCGGGCGGGGTCTTCGCGTTTTTTGAACAGGCTATCTCGATTCAGCATGGAACCTCCTGAGGTCAGGTTGTAGCGTCCGTACAAGGGCGCAATGAAAAAAGTGGCTGGTGTAACTGCCGGACACAGGAGCAACAATTGCGCCAGAATAAAAATATAAATAAAAACAATGACTTATATTTATTCCCTGATGGATCAAGCGATTACCTCGGGTCTTTGCGTCGGGTGACGGAGACAGCTGATCCGGCAAATTTCCTTAATAGATTGTTTTTATTTGATTTTTCGGGTCGTCGCTGAACGACGTCGGCCGCGGCCGAATGGCGATGGGGCATAAAAAAACGCGGCGGGGTTAGCCGCCGCGTTTAGTCTGCGGCGCCCTGAGAGGGCCGCAGTCACCGGGGGAGGAGGAGGGACCCCCGGGCTGAGACGCGAAATACGCGGGCTATCGCAGCCCGGGTATCAATGTTTCAGGCTGGGCTTGGCGAAAAGAAATTCGCCCAGTTGCCCGAATTTGTGGCCAATCCAGAGGAGTGCATTGACGAACGCGTCAGCATCCAGCATGGCATTGATGGCCATCTGACGCTCGGTCTCGGACATGTGCACGGTGTTGATTCGGTCATAGACGACTGAGCCAAATTTGCTTTCAAAATTACTTTTCATGATGTTTTTCCTTAACTTTCCAGTAGTTCACCGTCCCGGCGTTGTGGTCTCACTGCCATATAACTCAATGAGTTCGGACTGAATTATAGACCCGTAAGGTGGCTCGTTGTTGCATCGCAGCACCTGATATATTGTCATTAATCAGTTAAGTTATGCTAAGGTGAATGCCAACCATGTCACAACGCCTGCCGCCACTGAATGCATTAAAGGCCTTTGAGGCCGCGGCACGTCATTTGAGCGTGAAAAAAGCGGCGGTTGAGCTCAACGTGACCCCGGCGGCGGTCAGCCACCAGATCCGCACGCTTGAGGAATATCTGAACATTCAGCTGTTCCACCGCTACAACCGGGCGCTGGAACTCACCGATCCGGCGCGCGCGTGCCTGCCCAAGCTGCGTGAAGGTTTTGATTGTCTGGGGCAGGCGGTTGAACGGCTGCGCACCCATACCAGCGGCGGCATGTTGACGGTCAGTGCTGCGCCGTCGTTTGCGGCACGCTGGCTGATGCCGCGCCTGCACCGCTTCATAGCCGCCCATCAGGAGATTGACGTGCGCATATCGGCGCGGATGCGCCGCGTCAGTGTCGATGGCAAGGCGGATGTGGCAGAGCGCGCGACCATTGAAACCTGGCTCGATGATTCCGATGTCGCGATTATCTATGGCCATGGAAACTATCCCGAACTCGATGTGTACAAGCTGCTGCCGCTGACTATTACGCCGATCTGCAGTCCGCAGGCGCTGAGCGGTGAACACGCATTGCGTACACCTGAAGATCTCAAGCACCACATGCTGTTGCATGACGATACCGGTGAACTGTACGACGGCGAGTCGTTCTGGGACGTCTGGCTCAAGGCGGCGGGGGTCAAAAGCATAGATCCGAAACGTGGCGCGCGTTTCAGCCACGCCGTGCTGGCGTTCGAGGCGGCGATGGACGCAGTGGGTGTCGTGGCTTCGATGCCGGCACTGGCTGCTGAAGATCTGGCGGCAGGACGGCTGGTGATGCCCTTTGATCTCAAGGTGGAGCTGACCTCAGCCTATTACCTGGTGTGCGAGCCACACGCCAAGACCAAGCCTTCGGTTGCGGCATTCCGCGACTGGCTGATTGCCGAGGCGGCGAAGGACGCCGCAGCCGGGAGTTAGCGCCTTACTCAGTAGTCAGCAATGTAGGCGACATGTGGATGCTTGAAGAACGCGCGAACCAAGGCGGGGTTTTGCTTTATCTCTTGCAGCTGCTCGGTGACACGTTGGTCCAGGCGTTCGCCCGCTTTCAGGGGGTTGCGTGCTACGCCGGTCCTCTTGGCGTGGCTCCATACCCACTCATCCGGGTTGAGATCGGGCGCATAGCCAGGCAGGAAATGCAGTTGCAATTTGCCGGCAAGCGATTGCACGTACTGTTTGACCACGGCCTTTTTGTGCGCCGGCAAACCATCCACGACCAAGTGCAAGGGCTTTTTGCGCCGATACATCAAGCGGCGCAGCAACTCCACAAGCAGCTCACCGTTGAGCGCACCTTGGTAGGTCGCAAACCAGAAAGCGCCTTTGGCATTGACCGCCGATGCGGCGCTGATACTTTGTCGTTGCCCGGGTCGGTGAACGACCGGAGTCTCGCCACGCAGCGCCCAAGTCTTGCCGTGGACGGCATCGGCCCGAAAGCCAGACTCGTCCCAGAAATAGA